>Ga0315548_1001641_pt1 | contig 18451 bp, 15 predicted proteins | sample SalMarSW160110MG_2_FD_202540 | JGI IMG/M metagenome (GOLD analysis project Ga0315548, IMG submission 202540) | Salt marsh sediment microbial communities from the Plum Island Ecosystem LTER, Massachusetts, United States - Salt Marsh Sediment SW1601-110 ...
GCGGACGTATTTTGGGTGCCAGTGTGGCAGCGGAGTGGTTTTGGAGAATAGGATAAATCTCACCCTGCTCTATTTTATCCAGAACCTTTACCAATGCCCTAGAACCAATTGCTGCTAACTTGTCATGCAAAGAACCATAAGTGTCCACTGCCGCAATTGGAACTCTTTCCTGCCAGAGAATCTCACCGGTATCAACCTGCGATCTGATTTGAAATATGGTAATACCGGTTTCCGATTCACCATTGATCAACGCCCAATTAATCGGCGCCGCGCCGCGATATTTGGGCAGCAACGATGCATGCAAATTGATCGCACCTTTAAGCGGGATAGTAAGAACTTCATCGGGTAAAATTCGGAAAGCCACAACAACAATAATATCAGCTTTCAAACTTCTGAGCTGATTAAAAAATTCTTGCTGCTTTAATGACTCCGGTTGGAAAATCGGAATGCTCAATCCTCTAGCAAAGGATTTAACCGGAGTCGCGTGAACAATCTGTCCTCGCCCTGCAGGCTTGTCAGGACTAGTTACAATCCCGACAACTTCATGATGGGATGCTGTGATTGCCTTCAGACTGGGAACTGCAAAATCCGGCGTTCCCATAAAGATAATTTTCATATTGGATCAGATGACGACTGGTGTAATTTGAGTTTTACCTTTTTCGGCAATTTTCTTCAGCGCCGATTTAAGGAAACTCCGCTTCAACGGGCTAATCTTTTCAACGAACAAAATCCCATTCAAATGATCAATCTCATGCTGAATCACTTGGGCTGCAAAGCCCTCATACTCTTTTTCAAGCAATTGGCCTTCAAGATTCTTATAACGAACTTTTATTTTCAATGCCCGGGGTACCCTTTCCCGGATTTCTGGAATGCTTAGGCATCCCTCTTCGAGAATATCTTCGCCCTCCTGGGCAATTATCTCCGGATTGATAAATACCTCTCTTCCAAGGTTTTTGTCATGTAAGGAAAAATCCGCGATAAAAAATCGCAATTCCACGCCAACCTGGTTAGCCGATAGCCCGACGCCGTCATCTTCGTACATCGTTAGATACATCCGTTCCAGAAAATCGGCGAAATTTGACGGCAATTCCTTAACTTTCCGGGTTCTCCTTTTCAATAAAGGACTCCCGTAGAGATATATTTCCAGCGGCTCCATCCTATTTCACTACTGATTTATTAACTAATTTTTCAGCTACGGCAGAACGGGAAATATTAATCTTGATATCTTTACAGATTTTAACAATTAGAATATTTTCTTCTTTTTTAATTCCTTCGATCCGACCATAAATCCCGCCGATTGTGAGAATTTCATCACCCGGCTGGAGGTCCTGTAGCATCCGCTGCTTATCCTTCTGCTTCTTTGCCTGGGGACGAATCATCAGGAAATACATCACCAGGATAATTGCCAAAAAGGGCAATAAGGTCATAATTGGATTGCCTTGCTGAGTACCACCTCCACCAGCTGCTCCGGCATAAAGTAAATCAATCACAAATTACCTCCTATCTAAAATTAATTCTAAGTTTAATCAATCCTTGCGGTAATGGCAACCGCGACTTTCCTTGTTCAATCTGGCCGCATGCAGCACAAGCAGTGAGGTAGTTGCGGCGTTGCGTAAACCGATCAAGTCGTCGCTCAACCGACTATGGGCATAAAAATGCTGGATATCCTCATTCAGCTGCCGCAGAATCCCATAAGCGCGTTCCAATTTCTTTTGGGTACGAATAATCCCAATATAATTCCACATCGTCTGGCGAATTGAGGAGCGATCCTGACGCAGCAGATCGGGATCCAGCGGTTCAAGTTCCTTCTTCCAATCGGGCACCCGAGGCATGATTATTTTCCCGTGCTTAACTATTTCAACGCTATCGCGTCCGGCAATTGTCCCAAAAACCAGACACTCTAACAGTGAACTGCTAGCTAAGCGATTAGCACCGTGTAAGCCGGTACAGGCAACCTCCCCGACTGCTTTGAGACGGCGAATTGTGGTATTGCCTTTCATATCCGTTACTACTCCACCACACTCGTAATGGGCTGCCGGAACTACCGGTATGTAATCGGTGGTAATGTCCACTTTAAATTCCAGACATTTCTGATAGATTGACGGAAATCGCGCCTTGATCCAGTCAGATTTTTTATGGGTAATATCAAGGTAAACATGCTGACTGCCGGTATCGTTTATCTCGGCGATAATACAGCGAGAAACCACGTCGCGGGGCGCCAGCGAGCCCAGCTCATGGTAGCGCGGCATGAAATCTTCGCCATACCTATTCCGCAGGACGGCACCCTCTCCCCGCAGCGTCTCGCTAATTAAAAAGCGCTCCTCCTCAGTTGAAAAAAGGGTTGTCGGATGAAACTGGATATATTCCATATTCATTAATCGTGCGCCTGCCCGGTATGCCATGGCATACCCATCACCCCGAATCCGGGGCGGATTAGAAGTATGCAGGAAAAGATTGCCGAGCCCGCCGCTGGCCAGAATCGTCTGTTTCGCCAAGATTGGATAAACCTGATTTTCCGATTGCATAAACACGTAGGCACCGGCACAAGTGCTGGGCTCATAAATATGCAGTGGATTTAAAGAATGATGGGCAAGAGTGACTAAATCCACACAAGTTGCCCGGGTAATTATCTGGATATTATCGGTAGTCTCAATCTCCCGATGAAATCGTTCCAGAATTGCCTGACCGGTATGATCCTCGACAAAGGCAATTCGAGGCTTTGCATGGACGCCCTCCTGGGTTAGTGCAAGTGTTCCATCTTCGCGCAGATTGAAGGGCACATTCAACCGGTCACAAAGAATTTCCTTAATTAACTCTACTCCATGACGGTAGATGGTACGAACCGCAGTGGCCTTGACAATACCAGCACCCGCCTCTTGAAAGTCATCCAGAAAATTCTTTACTGTATCATCTTCGGCTCGATAAATGATCCCGCCCTGAGCATAATAAGAAGATGATTCGGTGAACTGCTTTTCAGAAGTTATCATTATCACCTGTAATCCCTGCCGGGCAGCCGCATACGCGGCTGCGCAACCAGCTAGTCCAGTGCCGATAACCAGTACATCAGTTTCGATTATTACCTCAGCCGATTTCATAGCTTTAAACTCAACATCCTTTTAACCGCCAGTAAGGCCTCTTCCCGATATTGTGCTTCAACCAGCACCTGATTGACCAGATTACCGGCAACCAGCTGTTCCAGTTGATAACATAAATTAAGCAGATTTATTTTAGCCATAGTTTCACAATAAGGCTCATGGGATTGGAGCATTTCAATCTGCTGATTGGGATGCTGCTTAATCAATCGGTTGACCAGATTTTTTTCGGTCGCAATCGCCCAGCGGTTGCCGGCCGAGCTGGACTCAATCATTCGAATAATATAAGCCGTACTGCCCATGTAATCGGCAATCTGAGCCAGCTCAAAATTACACTCCGGATGGATCAGCAATTTGAGATCAGGATTCTGACGGCGCAATTTTCCTGCAAACCCCGCATCGAATTCTTGATGAACCGAGCAGTAGCCGTGCCATAGAATAATTCTTGCCTGGCGAACTGCTGCAATAAATGCCGGATCGCCCTCCAGAAATCTGGCTTGTTCCCAAACAACAATTTTCTCCAAAGGTATCCCCATTCGGAAAGCCGTATTGCGTCCCAGATGCTGATCGGGGAAGAAAAACAGTTTCTCTCCCCGCTCCAAAGCCCACTGAATCGCTGCCTGGGCGTTAGACGAAGTGCAAACCAAACCATTATTCCGCCCGCAAAACGCTTTCAAACTAACTTCCGAGTTGACATAGGCAACCGGGATTACCTTAGAAGAGTCCAGCTGCTGAATTTCTTGCCAGGCTGTTTCTACCTGTTCACGAGGTGCAAATTCTGCCAGCGAACATCCCGCGGTAACATCGGGAATGAATACTTTTTGCTCCGGGGAAGTCAAAATATCCGCGGTTTCCGCCATGAAGTGCACCCCGCAAAAAACGATAAATTCAGCTGTGCTCTTAGCGGCAATTTTTGCTAGCACAAATGAATCCCCGCGGTAATCCACATGCTGCAATACCTCATCGGTCTGGTAGTGATGCCCGAGAATCAAAAGCCGCTGGCCTAACTGACGTCTGGCAGACTCAATTCTTAATTCCAGTTCCTGCATTGGTAATTGCTGCATAGCCGCTGGCGGAGTGGAAACATTTAAATTCATCAAGTTGCTCAGTCTAGCTCTTTAAAAATTTGATTTTCGGCCAGATGTTTGCGACGACGTTCCTCACGCCGCAAATTATTCTCTTCCCAGTGGTCAGCCTCGACCGGATAGGATTGCAAAAATTCGCTCTTCCATTGGGAAAAATTACCAGCCACGATTGCCGCCCGGGCACGCGCAACCAGCTCGAGAAAAAAATGAATGTTATGCAAGGTGTTCAAGCGTAATCCGGTCATCTCACCATTTAGAAACAGATGCCTTAGATAAGCCCGTGAAAAATTGCGGCAGGTATAACATTGACAGTTTTCATCCGGTGGTGAAAAATCCAGCCGATAGCCAGCCTGTTTAAGTACAACTCGACCCTGCCAGGTGTAGAGCACACCATTGCGTCCATTCCGCGAAGGCAAAACACAGTCGAACATATCCATACCTAGCTCAATTGCCCGGACAAGATCTTCGGGTTTACCCACACCCATTAGATAACGCGGCTTATTTTCTGGTAACTGTGGACTAATGCCGACTAAAAGGTCGAACATCTGCTCTTTAGGTTCGCCCACCGCCAATCCACCAACGGCATAACCATCGAAATCGAGCTCTTTCAAAAGTTCGATACTCCTAGCCCGTAGGTCGGGATAAACACTCCCCTGAACGATACCAAAAAGTGCCTGAGTTTGCCCATATTTTGGCTTTAGTGAGGCAAAACGGTTGCGTGAGCGCTCCTCCCATTGGTGGGTTCGCTCCAGCGATTTGCTGGCCGATTCGTAGTTACAAGGAAAGGGTGTGCATTCATCCAATACCATTAAAATATCAGAGCCGAGCCTATTCTGGATTTCGACTGAGGCTTCGGGTGAAAGTGTATGCTGCGAGCCATCAATATGGGAGCGAAAAGTAATCCCCTGATCACTTATTTTCCCGAGATGAGCCAGGCTAAAGACTTGAAATCCGCCGCTATCAGTCAGAATCGGCTTTTCCCAGGAAATAAAGCGATGTAACCCACCTGCGGCTTCGATGACTTCCAGACCCGGGCGCAAATAGAGATGATAAGTGTTGCCCAAAATTAATTGAGCCTGGCACTCCTCCAATTCAGCCGGAGTGAGAGTCTTAACCACCCCATGGGTCCCAACAGGCATAAAAACCGGGGTTTCGATTTGACCATGACTGGTGGCAAAGCAACCAGCGCGGGCGAGTGACTCCGGATCCTTGGCCAAAATTGTATATTTATTCGTGTCTGATATTTGAGGGGTTGACGCCATTATAACTATAAACTTCTAAAAGATCATCTCAAACAGCTGGTTAATTGACTCTACTCCAATAATTTCCGCCCCGGCAACTTTTTTCAGTTGTTTCAAATTAGATCTGGGAATATAGACCGGTTTGAATCCAAATTTGAGAGCTTCCTTGACCCGTTGTTCAATCTGGGGCACCGAACGAATTTCCCCAACTAAACCCACTTCACCAATAAAAACAGCAGCGGGAGCCAGCGGAGTATCCTTAAAACTGGAGGCAATAGCTACTAGTACACCAAGATTAATTGCCGTCTCTTCAATTCGCAATCCTCCGACTACGTTCACAAAGACATCCTGCAGACGCAATGGTAATCCTGATCTTTTTTCAAGAACAGCAATCAGCATTGCCAGACGCCGATGGTCAATCCCGTTAGCCGTACGTTGCGGATTGCCATAGGAAGTCTGAGTCACCAGTGCCTGGACCTCAATTAAAAATGGACGGGTTCCTTCCATACTAACCACAATTGCCGAGCCAGCAACGTGTTTCCGGCGCTCAGAGAGAAAGAATTCGGAGGGATTTTCGACCGGCATCAGACCGTTATCCTTCATCGTAAACAGTCCAACTTCATTTGTCGAACCAAAGCGATTTTTCATCGAACGCAGCGTCCGATAAAAATTGGTCTTGCCTCCTTCAAGATACAAGACCGTATCCACAAGATGCTCCAGCACTTTTGGCCCGGCGATCATCCCATCCTTGGTAATATGCCCAACCAGCAGGGCAACAAATTGTTCTTCCTTAGCTTTTTTTAGCAGTGCTCCGGCACATTCACGTACCTGAGTTACGCTACCCGGTACATTATCATAAACATCCGAAAATACGGTCTGGATCGAATCTACCACTACTACAGTTGGCTTTTGCTGGGCAATATGATGAATGATATTTTCGAGATTATTTTCACAGGCAACCAGAATCCGGGAGTCATTGATATTCATTCGAGTCGCTCTGAGTGCCAATTGCTCCTCCGATTCTTCCCCAGAAAAATAGAGTAGCCGATCGCCCGTGATCTGCGCCAGTACTTGCAAGACCAAGGTAGACTTCCCAATGCCTGGTTCGCCTGCCAGAAGGACTACCATCCCCGGCACAAATCCGCCACCCAGAACTCGATCAAACTCATCAACTCTTGTGGCAATTCTGTGAGCCGTCAAAGAAACTGTCTGGTTTAGCGGTTGGAGCTTCCGTTCTCCCACCGGAACAGAACGAGTCTGCTTTTTGGGCACAGTCTCCTCAACCAGCGAACTCCAGGTACCACATTCAGGACAGCGTCCAGCCCACTTCGGTTGAGAAGAACCACACTCATTACAGATAAAAACGGTTTTTGTTTTATTAGCAGTCATAGATGAACTCAGGCTATTCTGCCAAATTTTAAAAAAGCAGTGTATTTCCGATAATCATATAAAAACAATCCGCCAAATATTAATCCAACACCTATTATCTCATTCAAGGTAACTGTCTCTTTCAGAACAATCAACCCCACCAGGACCGCTACAATCGGGCTGATAAAGGTCACAAAGGAGAGCTTGACCACTTCGATCTTCTGAAGCAGCGAATAATAAATAATAAAAGCAACGGCAGAACCAAAAGCTCCCAGATAAGCCGCCGACCCAATATTGACCAGCGACCAGGTCATTCTCTGGAATTGTCCGGTCAGTAGGGCACCGGCAGTATGAAGCACAGCTCCAATCAGGATGGCCATAGCGGTCAGCACCAGCGAATCGTAACCATTATCATAAGCTTTCAAATAGACATTCGGATAAGCCGCCAATATGACCCCGGCTAAGACTACCAGACAGCCAATGAAAACCTGCACGTTCAGGACCAGCTGCCAATCAGAAATAATGCGCGTTACTCCCAAGATTGCTAAAATTATAGCTAACAGATGACGGGCGTTCAGTTTCTCAGCCGGTACCATAAAATTGGCGAAAATCCCAATACAGAGGGGAAAGGTCGCCCATAACAGAGAAGAAAGACCACTGGGAATATATTGCATTCCCCAGTACGTACAAAGATAACTTAAGCCCATACTGTAGATACCCACAATGGCATAGATTTTCAGCGAAGATCTATCTACAGGAATTTTGCGTTTTGTGATGAGAATAGCAGCAAATAGAATCACCAGGGCAAAACAATAACGCAAAGCCAAGCCAAGCATCGGTGGGGTACTTGCGGAGCCAATTTTGATTGCCGCATAAGTCGTTCCCCAAATCAGGCTTAGCAGAAGAAACTTGAGATATTTAACCATCAGTAACTCACGATAATTCTTCTCTCTGACCGTAAGTCAGCATTCCTAAGTTAGCAAAATAGACCTTTTATCGGAATCGAAATATTAATTATAAAATCAGAAATGAATTGAGCCGGCTAAAAATCAAGTCCCAAAGAAAAATACCACTGCGGTTTCGCCACCTTGATCATATCATACCGCCAGGCGCAGTCAATCTTCAACATGAAGTAACCGAGAAAGATGCGGGTGCCCACTCCAAACCCGGAAACCAGATCATCCATATAGGTCCCATTGAAATTACTATAAGCGAAGGGGTGAAACTGATTGGGATACCAGGCAGCACCGAGATCTAGAAAAGTGATCCCTTGGATACCGCCTAAAATCATCGGAACCGGCCAGCCCAACGAGAGGTATCTGATGAATGGATAACGGAATTCAATATTAGTCAGGAAGTAGCGGGTACCTGCTCGTTCATAGTAGCGGGCACCACGCAAAGGCGTGACAAACTCCGAAAAATAAATATCCTCTAATAGAGTATTGTTGTCATTAGCTAAAATATCGGTGCGCCATTTCTGATTAATCCAGTTCGATTCCCCTCCCAGGAAAAAGCGCTGGGCATTCTTCCCCTCACTTAGTCCGGTAGTTAACCGTAAGGCAAAGGAATATTCATTGCTCACTCGGAGGTAGCGGCGAAGGTCTACTTGATAGGTTTGAAAATCCAGACTGCTTTTATTATAATGTGGACTGACCATCACATCCAGCCGTCCGCGCCACCCGTCAATCGGATAGAAATAGCCCCAGAGAGTATTGTCATAAACCAAACCTATTCGTGGCAAAAGAGTCTGAATGGTATTACGATATAACGTTTGACCGTAAACCAGATCGATCAACTGCTGCTCAACATTGTAGGATGTAACGGCCGTTTCGATACGCGAAAATTTTGAAAATGGTCGGGAAACCGCCAGGTCCACTCCATAATTACGTAACCGCCAAAGGTAAAATATATTATATTGCCAGAAGTTTGCCGAATGAAAGCCGGTAAATCCGTAATTCGTTCGCCGCGCCAGATACTCATAGGCGAGATAATAGTCACTATTTTCGAGGTCAATATACATTTCGGTACCAAAGACAAACTGATGATTGCCCAGAATATCACTGAAAGCAAAAACAGTCGTGCCCTGAAAACCCCAGAAGGTACTATAACCGGCCTGACTTTCAATCAGATCCAGCGTAAACTTCGTTTTATAGGAATTGACAATATAATCACCTCGCGCATTTTTATAACTGATAGAATCCAACTGAACTTCAACAGAATCTTCCGGTTTGGGCTTTCCTTCGTTATAACCCGGCGCAAAGATGTAGTTGGAATATGATCGTTCACCCTCGACCTTATGAGTATACGATAGTTGGACATCCTCCGGTGAGGGTCTCTCAAAGCGAGTATCCTCTTCAGGATTTTCCCAGATTTCAGTCAGCCTTTTGGCAAAAATCGTCGGCTTGATGGTTTTGGGTTGGTTGATCAGCTCCAGCGGATTACTGATTGTATACACATCCCACCCATATTCAGCATAACCGGCAAAGACCAGACGGGAATCGTCTTTGGAAATATTCGGTTGAAAAATCCCGGTCAAGACATTAGTGACGGCGACATGTTGGTCAGTATCAAAATCGTAGATATACAGATTGGAAACACCCTCGGCATCAGATGTATAGATTAATTTATTCTGAGTATTGGCATAGAGCGGATAATTCTCATTCCAAGGGGTGTCGGTCAGCTGACTTATTGTGCCAGTTTTCAGGTCATAAACAAACAGGTCGGTTTGATTATAAGGTGATGTGGACCAGTTGGACAGGCTGGTTTGGTAATTGTCATCATTTTTCAGATCCCGCAATGAAGCGAAAACAATTTTATTCCCATCCGGTGACCAGCTTGGTTCAAAATCAGAAGCCCAGTCATCGGTCAGCCGCGTCAGCTCCTTGTTTTTCAAATTGAATAAATATAGATCAGTGCGGTCATTTCCAAGTCCAATAAACGCAATTCTGTCACCATCGGGTGACCAGGCAGCCGAGAAAACCTCTCTTAAATTGTCAAAGGTATATTTCTCATGCTTCTTGGTTTTGACATTAATAATGACTAAAGCATCTTTAGCCCCACTTTTAACTGCTAAAACGATTTTATTCCCATCAGGTGACCAGCTTAAGCGCGGATTTAACCATTTTAATTCCTCAAGGTCCGGCGTGCGTTGTCCGCTTACTATTTTGCTTTCCGTCTTGCCATCAGTGGCCGAGATTAAATAAATATCGGCATAGCCCTTGCGATCTGACATCATGGCGATTTTAATTCCATCAGGATTGATTGCCGGACCAGTATTAAAGTAGTTTTTCAGTTCAGTATGATTAGTCAGGGCTAAAGCGATGTCACTCAATTGCTCCCGATCGGCAACATCAGGCCAATATTCAGTACGGACCCACTTTTGCCAGGCTTTCGAGAGTTCCTTGGTCTTCATTCCGATGGCAATCTCAAATCCCTTCTCAGCGCTACCTCGACCTTTCATATGCGACCAGATTTCCCCGATTTTTTGAGGACCGTATTTTTCAGCAATAAAGCGGTATACCGATTGACCACCTTTATAAGCTAAATAATAATCAAGTTCATCAACATTGGGGATATCATTACTCGTGGCGATATCCCGCATAATCATATCCGCATTAGTGTCCCAACCCATGGAGATATACTCAGCCAAACCCTCATTCATCCACAATGGAATACGTAACCGTACTCTCCCCGATATCACGCTTTGAATGCTGCCACCATAAATCATATCATTGACCACGACATGGACCAACTCGTGGCGCAGAACATGCCAGAATTCATTGACGTTGCCATCAAAAGGAGTAACTGCCCGATTTTTAAATAATTCGGTGAATCCCTGAATACCCTCACTCAGGTATTCCAGGGTAACATTCGTTTGTTGAAAATCACTATGGGAATTATAAACAATTAATGATACCCGTTTGCGCATGCGCCAGTTCAGGACACTGGAAATCTCTTTCATCGCCTGTTCGGCCACCGGGGCGGCAAACTCTGCCAATTCTTTGCCATGATCATGAAAATATATATCGAAATGATCAGTCTGGATAAAGGACCACTGATAATTTTTATACTGTACCTTGTTCTTACCAAATTGAGCTCTAAGAGCCCCTGGAAAAAATATCAAAAATGCCGCGATAGTCAGGAGACACCAGTAGGTTGGTCGGAGTTGTTTAGAAAATCTCATGGTTCTCCTAAAATTCTTTCATACTCAATTAAATTAGATGGTTCAACACGATAAAAGCTACAGTAATCTACTTTAAATATACAATTTTTTTCGATAAAGAAACCCATTCGTTTTTCAATCTGACAAAATAAATCCCGCTGGAAATGTTCTGCGGCTGCCACACATCTTTGCGATAACCCAAAATCAATTTCCCCTGCTCCACTACACTTACAACCCGCCCGGTGATATCAAGGATTTCAATTGCTCCCCGGGAATCAAAAGGCAAATACAGATCAAAATAAACCAGAGTATTGAAAGGATTCGGATAGGGAGCCGATAATTTAAAAGTCATCGGTTGGTAACCCTCATCTGGATCAATTGTCGCATAATGCACCGATTTCAGTAACCATCCATCCGGATCAATTCTGATATTTTCCGGCTTTTCTTTTAAATCAAAGACAAAATGCTGAGCTAAAGCAGTGTCCAGCACGGTAACTAGCGTATCACTCTGATCAAATTCAACGGCCACGTCTATCGGCATTTTGTATGGGTGCAAAGGTTGCTGAATCTGTTGGATTTCCAAATCTAATCGCCAAAAAAATCCCGCTTGGAATTTGCGACGCCACACAACTTTATATACCGGCTGCCCATAGGTATAGATCCACTGCTGAAAAAACCAATCCAGCTCTTTGCCACTGACCTGTTCACAAACCTCTTTGAAATCCTCAGTTCGTGCAGTGCTCATGTAGAAAGCTTCCCGGTATGCCAAAAAAATATCCCAAAAAATTTCTTCACCAACGAGATGTCGTAACATATGCAGCACCCAGGCACCCTTATCATAGACAAGACGATTAAAAATCGAACTGATGTTCAAGGTATCCAGGCAGTAGACCGGGGCAGCACGCCAGGTTTCCGGCCGATTAAGGTAGTCCATGTAACCCTGCAATCCCTCAAAACCCATTTTGTGCTCTTGCCACAGCGCCTCAGAATAACGGGCAAAACCTTCATTCAGCCAGATGTTTTTCCAGTTGGCACAGGTAACCATATCGCCCCACCACTGATGGGCAAGCTCATGGCAAATTAGTAATTCACTAAAACTGCCAACACTGGTACAGGTCTGGTGCTCCATTCCACCACTCCATGAAAATTGGGCATGACCGTATTTCTCATGAATGAACGGGTATTCACCCCATAAACTGCTGAAAAAGGAGAGCATTTCAGTAGCAAGCGACAAACAAGTTGTGCGACTCTCATCCTCTGGATAATACCAATGGATAACTGGCATGGTTGTACCATCTAGGCCGGTGTAAACCTGTTCCAGTTTGCGATAGTTTGATACCGCGACCGAGATTAAATAAACCGCAATTGGATAGCGTTCCTGCCAGTAATAGGTCGCTGTGCCATCCTGATTGTCCACAATCCTGACAAGCGTCCCGTTTGAGACCGCCGTTAAGGTGTCGGGAACCGTGATATTAATATCAGCCGAATCGGCTTTGTCAACCGGCACATCCTTGCAGGGAAACCAGCCGGAGGCATAGTAGGGCTCATTAAAACTGGAGACAATTGGTACATTTCCATGATAATCGAAGGAAAAGCCTTTAAAACCACCTGCCGTTGGTCGACCACTATACTCAATCTGAACTTCAAAAACCCCACCACTGTCTACTCCGGTACTAAAATTAACGACCAGATAGTCCCGATTGTTGCTCCTGATCCACTGAAATGACTGACCATCGGCTCCAACTCCATTCACAACCATCGAGGAAGTAAAATCGAGAGTAATTGACCCAAGACCATCCTTACATGATTTACCCCTGATAGTAATAAAACCGGAAAGCTCCTGTCGATCTATATCTGTTTTAAGATTCAAACCGTAATAACCGACGTCGTAATCTGCCTGGTAACTAGTAATTGCAGATTTCTCCAATCGCCTTTGATTAGCCAGAAATTGGCGTTTGCTGGCGATCTCCTGCTCGATCCAATCCGGATCGGGTTGAGCTGCCAGGCTTATCGCCAGTATCCAGAAAATACTTATTATGCAAATTACCCGATTCATCTGCCTTCTTTAAAATTAATAAAAGTAACCGTATTAATCACCTTAAATTTCCCGCCAAATTCGGTTGATAAATAATAAATGGTTTTTATTCTGATATAAAAAACCTCGGTTCCCGAGGCTTTTTAGCAAGACTATTTTTTATAATGATTTCTTACTGATGCGGTGGCGGAGGAGTCGGTGGCGGCACATGGTGACCATGACCGTGGGCTGTCCAAGGAGTATGCCCCTGGGCTAATAATTTAAAGGACTGGATGGTCGGTATTGCAAATACAGTCGTCAGGGTGAGTTTTTTCAGAAAATTGCGCCGCGTTAAGTTTTTATCTTCCTGAAATGACTCTTCTTGCATGGTTGATCCCTTTTGTTACATTAAGAATATACATTATTTATAGCCAGAAATCAACTTTCATTTTGAGTTCGGTCTGGGCAACTTCATTACAATAATACCGAAAACCCCACCTCACCAGATTTCCTGTAAAGCTTATTGCCGCTATGTTCAGATGACTTTATAAACCAGCAGCCCGACCATCAGGATCAGCGAGACAATAATCAGGGCAACTCCTATATTGCCTTTTTTAATTTCCTCCCACTCATCTATGTTGGTGGACAACCAATCGAAGACTTTAATTGCCAGACCGACGCCAAAAGAAAATCCAAGCGAGGCTACAATCGCCCAGCCGATACCCCTCAAATACATCATTAATGTGTAAGACCACGAAAAAGGATCCATGAACTCCTCCTAATTATTAATTTAAAGATTAATCAAATTTTACCCGTCTGATGAATTCCGAAGTTGATAGTTCACCATTGACAAATTTGACAATATTATCTCGGGTTGCACTAGCTACTATATTCTCAGTACTCTTATATGCGACGCTAATGATAACGGTAACTTTCTGGATTGGTTCCTGGTGATAGGTCATGGCTTTCCCAGCGGCATAAAATCCGATGATTAGAATCCGGTCAAACTGATTCCGCTCACTCTTCATTGTCATCGAGAATTCCTCTTGTCCCTCACCGATTTCTACGAGATTCATTCGGTCGTAATCAACCGCCACCTGATAAGCATTGCAGATCTGCTGGACTGAGGAACAGAAATCCGACTTGGCGAACATCATCCCCGAAAGTAACACCATGCCAACGATCAATGTAAACAGGCTATTAACTCCCTTCGTATTTCTCAAACTTAACCTCCCCATAAATTATCCTACTGCGAATTTTATACTGGATTTTAGATATTTATTGATTCTTTGTCAATTGATTTTTTGGGATTTATTAGTGTCAGACAAAAACTTAATCAGTCTTTTTGTAGATGTTCCTGCCTTTTTTCCAAACCGACTTCACCGAGGAATATCCAAGATAATAAGGAATTCCCTGATAACGGTTGAATTTCCAGATAACGAAGTCGGCTTGCTTACCACTCTCTAAACTACCCAGCCGCTGCTCAGCTTTTAAAGAGCAGGCTGCGTTAAATGTCGCTGCCTGGAGTGCTTCGAGCGGCGAGAGTTTCAATTTCAGACAGGCTAAAGTAATAACCAGTGGCATGGATTGAGTCATGCTACTGCCGGGATTAAAATCAGTAGCGATAGCTACCGGTAATCCTTTATCCCACATTTTTCGCCCGGGTGCATATTGCTCAGAGCCCAGAAAAAAGGTAGTTGCGGGAAGCAGAATTGGAATAATCTTCCCTGCAATTAACGCTTCGATGCCCTCCTCAGTAATTACCGTCAGATGGTCAGCTGAGATTGCACCCAATTCCTTTGCCAGCTGAACCCCGCCAATCGGTTTAAATTCATCGGCGTGAATGCGCAATCCCAAACCCAAGGATTTCGCTGTTTCTAAAATCCGGCGTGACTCGTTAACCGAGAACACACCCTCTTCACAAAATACATCACAAAACTCGGCTAACCCTTCATGCGCAACTTTTGGCAGCATCTCGCGAACCAGCAGATCAATATAAGCCTCATGATCATGACGATATTCATCGGGGTAGTCATGCGCTCCAAGGAAGGTGCGACTGATATCCAGCGGGTGTTCATCGGCCAGCTCCTTTAGCAGCTGCAGTGACAGTAGTTCGCCTGCTGTGGACAAACCATAGCCACTCTTGGCTTCAATGGTTGTAGTCCCATAACTTAAAAAATCATCCAATCGCTGTTTGACCTTGCTTTTAAGGTCAGGATATTTGACAGATTGTAGACTCCTGACACTGGCGCGAATACCGCCACCGGCAGCGGCAATTTCCTGGTAACTCCTACCCATGATGCGCATTTCAAATTCCAGTTCCCGGGTTTCATTGAAAACCGGGTGAGTATGCGCATCTACGAAACCGGGCGTGACCAACCCTCCACCAGCATCAATTACCTCCAATTCAGATGATAATAAGTCCTTGCCAATAGCCTCTATGCCGCTCCGAGAAAATACCATTTCAACATCATGGAGAACTATCATTGATTGCCGCTGCGAATCGTAGGTTACCAGTTCACCAATATTAGTCAGACACTTTGCCTTTTCCATTATCCTAAAACACCATTTTCTGCATGAAAGCTAATAAAACTCGCCCGGGCATCCAAGAATTGATTATCCCCTTGTGGATTTTAGCTGAAATTATTAAGCTGCCGGAGTGGATTAGCTCCAACAACAAAAACAATGATCAACTCCGGAGGAGATCATGAATCAATACAATGTTGCTCAAGCCATGCAGATAAAACTTCCGGCAGAATTGCCTCCAGAGCCAGAATTCATCCCGGGTATTCGGCGAGCGCCAAATCGCGGTTTTAACCTGGATCGGGACGAAACCGTCCTGGCCGTAAAAAATGCCCTGCGTTATATTTCTCCCGAACTGCATCCAAAATTAGCTCCCGAATTCCTGAATGAATTAAAGACTACTGGACGAATTTATGGCTATCGCTATCGCCCCGCCGGAAAAATCTGGGGCAGACCAGTTGATCAGTACAAAGGAATTTTAGCCGCCCGTGCGCTGCAGGTCAATATTGACAACAATCTGGATTTCGAAGTAGCGTTATATCCTTACGAACTGGTGACTTACGGCGAAACGGGACAGGTCTGCCAGAACTGGATGCAATACCAGCTGATTAAAAAGTATCTGGAAAATCTGACGGAGCAGCAGACATTAGTCGTCAGCTCCGGTCACCCGGTTGGACTTTTCCCCTCGCACCCTATGGCTCCACGGGTCATCTCGACCAACGGCTTAATTGTCGGCGAGTGGGACAACGGCGAGCATTTCAAGAAACTTGCTGCCCTGGGAGTCTCTAACTACGGTCAGATGACCGCCGGCGGTTGGATGTACATTGGTCCTCAGGGAATCGTTCACGGAACCTATATCACCTTACTAAATGCCGGACGGAAATATCTCGGCATTCCCGAAGATCAAGATTTGAAAGGAGTAACATTTGTCAGTTCCGGTCTGGGCGGAATGTCGGGAGCGCAGGCTAAAGCGATCGAGATTGCGGGCGGAATTGGCGTAATCGCCGAGGTTGATTATAACCGCATCAAAACCCGTCATGAGCAGGGCTGGGTCAGTAAAGTTACCGATAAACTTGACCAGGTCGCAGGCTGGATGCAAGAATATAAACGGAACAGACAAGCAGTTTCGATTGCCTATTATGGCAATATCGTAGACTTGCTGGAATATCTTGACCAAAACAATCTTCCGGCCCAACTAATATCCGATCAGACCTCCTGCCATGCCGTTTACGAAGGCGGCTATACACCAGTCGGACTCACTTTCGAAGAGGGACGGGAATTGCTTAAATCAGCTCCAGAGCAATTCCGTAAAAAGGTTGATGAATCTTTAAAGCGACATTTTAGAGTTATCCAAAATCTCACCCGGAAGGGGGCTTATTTCTGGGATTATGGCAATAGTTTTATGGCGTCAATATTTAATGCCGGAGTGCTCGAAATCGCCCGCAATGGGGTTGATACTTCCGCAGGATTTATCTGGCCTTCGTATGTCGAAGATATTATGGGACCGATCTGTTTCGATCGCGGCTTCGGACCATTCCGCTGGGTTTGTCTGAGTCGTAAAGACGAGGATTTGGCAAAAACTGATCAAGCTGCTCTGGCCTGCATTGATCCAAGCAAGAGCTCCATTCATCGGGACAATTATCATTGGATTGCCACCGCGGCTCAGAACAAACTCGTCGTTGGCACAAAATGCCGGATCCTATACACTGACGAAGAAGGGCGGATTAAAACCGCCTTGAGATTCAACGCGATGGTGCGGAGCGGCGAAATTGGTCCGGTTCTGCTGGGGCGCGACCATCACGATGTTTCCGGAACCGATTCACCCTTCAGAGAGACAGCTAATATCTACGACGGCAGTCGGACTACAGCCGATATGTCGGTCCAATGTTTTGCCGGAAATGTTGCCCGGGGTATGACATTGGTGGTGCTTTCCAATGGCGGTGGCGTTGGTATCGGTCGAGCCATTAATGGTGGATTTGGTCTTTTATTGAATGGAAAAACAGAAACGGATGAAATTATTAAAAGCGCCCTTTCCTGGGATGTGATGGGCGGGATTGCCCGGCGCAGCTGGGCACGCAATCCCAACGCGCTTGAAACCGCAACCGAATGGAATAAAATTCATCAAGCAGAGGGACAAATTACCTTGCCGTTTGTACCGGAAGATGGATTAGTCGAATCCTGCGTTGATGAAGCCTTAAAAAATGATTGAAAATAGCTTTGAAAAAACCTGAATCATGTTAAACTTTGCCCGGTATGATAGTCCCGTAAAAATGAATTAATCCTATTAATGAGGTGCTTGCCAAATGATTCCTAAATATTTTTTCATCACCAAAGGACAGGGACGGCATAAGGATCAGCTGCAATCTTTCGAAATGGCTTTACGCAATGCCGGAATCCACATATGCAATCTGGTTTCGGTATCCAGTATCCTGCCCCCCGGTTGTAAAAAAGTCTCCCCTAAAAAGGGTAAAGAAATGCTCAAGCCCGGTGAGGTAACTTATGTCGTTATGTCCAAAAACAGTACCAACGAGCCCAATCGCTTAATTGCGGCTTCGGTAGGAATAGCCATTCCCTCCGCTTCTGACACATACGGCTACATTTCCGAGCATCACTCCTTTGGTCAAACCGATGAAGTGGCTGGGGATTATGCCGAAGATCTTGCCGCCACCATGCTGGCTACAACCCGCGGCATCGAATTCAACCCTAATACCGCCTGGGACGAACGCAAACAGATTTACCGAAGCAGTGGCTTAATAATCAAAACAACCAACGTTACTCAATCCGCTCAAGGTGATAAAAACGGTCGCTGGACAACCGTCCTGGCTGCGGTCGTATTCATTATGTAATTTTATTGAATCAGCATTATTCAAGGAACATTAGATAAAATGAAATCTCACAACCAACAAAGGCTAACCTCTCTGCTTGTTCTGTTAATTTTAATAGCATTTTTTTCACTAATAGCCAAA
>Ga0315548_1001642_pt1 | contig 18438 bp, 17 predicted proteins | sample SalMarSW160110MG_2_FD_202540 | JGI IMG/M metagenome (GOLD analysis project Ga0315548, IMG submission 202540) | Salt marsh sediment microbial communities from the Plum Island Ecosystem LTER, Massachusetts, United States - Salt Marsh Sediment SW1601-110 ...
GCAAAAGAAATCGTCGAAGAAAAAAATCCTGACCTTTCTAAAAAGCAGAAAGACCAAATCGCCCAGGCCGTTGGAATCGGTGCCGTTAAATATGCGGATTTTTCCAATAATCGAACCAGCGATTATATCTTTAGCTTCGATAAGATGCTGGCGATGGACGGAAATACCGCTCCATATATGCAATACGCCTACGCCAGGGTGCAATCAATTAAACAAAGGGGAAAAAAAGACAGAAAGATTGATGTTGATAAAGAAATCGCTGAATTGAAGGCGGTTTCACTAACCGAATCGGCTGAGCTGGATTTAGCAAAACATCTCATTCGTTACGGAGAAGCGATACAGGATTCTATCGTTGATTACAGGCCTAATTATTTAACTGCATATTTATATGAATTGGCCCAGAAGTTCAGCGTTTTTTATACCAATTGTCCGGTTCTCGATGCCGGGCCGGATAAAAGACCCACCAGATTATTGCTCTGCGATTTAACCGCAAAGACCATCAGGCACGGCTTGAGCGAGCTTTTGGGCATAGAAGTTGTCGAACAAATGTAGAAAAAATTAGACACGGATTGAAATGGGATTTACACTATTTAGACAAGGATAAATAATTAATCAAAAGGTTTACAAGATGGCTTATTCACTTGAACAGAAAATATCTAAAGACAAGCTGATAGAGTTCTGCGAAAGGAATCGTATCAGGAAGCTGTCGGTTTTCGGGTCTGCTATCCGCGGCCAATTAGGGCCTGACAGCGATATCGACCTGTTGGTTGAGTTTGAGAAAGGCCATACGCCCGGCCTTTTCTCAATTATCAAAATGGAAATGGAGCTTACAGAAATGCTCGGGAAGAAAGCGGATTTGCGGACACCCGAAGATTTAAGCCAGTATTTCCGTGACGAGGTGGTACAAAATGCCAAAGTTCAGTATCAATCTTGAAGATCAGGTGAGATTACGACACATGTTGGATGCAGCGATTGAAATACAGCAGTATGTGCAATCATCAACACGTGAAGATTTGAATAGCGACCGCAAGCTGGTTCATTCGCTTGTTCGTCTTTTTGAAATCATTGGGGAAGCAGCAACCCAGGTTTCGGACGAAATTAAAGAAAACGTCCCCGAGATTCCCTGGTTTGTCATAATAGGCATGAGAAACCGGCTTATTCATGCTTACTTTTCCATCAATTTAGATGTAGTGTGGAGCACCTCGACAGAAGATATCTCATTGCTTATTACGGAGTTAAAAAGACTTCTTGGTTGAAGCTGAGAATATAGATTTCCTAATGCAAAAAAATGACTTTGCATCTTTGAAAAGAGCGGAGTAAATGCGTAATGAAAATCGTCCAAACGGATTTCAGCATCAGCACCAAAAAGCGTAACCAGTTGATAGATATTACAAGCAAGGTTGGCTTGTCTGTCAGTCAGTCTGGTATAACCGACGGCGATGTAATTGTTTATTGTTCTCACACAACCGCAGCAATTACCATAAACGAAAACGCTGACCCTTCTGTTATCCACGATATACTTTTAACTCTGGAGGAGGTGATACCTCATCATCGGCCGGGCTACCAGCATTACGAAGGCAATTCCGATGCACATTGTAAAAGCTCTCTGCTCGGATGCAGCGAACAAATCCTGATTAGGGATAAATCCCTGCAACTGGGTACTTGGCAGGGGATTTTTTTCTGTGAATTCGACGGCCCGCGCAGCAGGAAAGTTTTCGTGCAGGTTCGCGGTGAGTAACAGCACATTATCAGACGATTAACGCTTGATTTTGGCAATGGAAGGCAAACCTGAGAAAACACTTACAGGCAATGTTATCCTGCTTAGTGTCGTTAGTTTTTTCAACGACCTCAGCAGCGAGATGATAATGCCGATTTTGCCGATGTTTCTGCAATCGTTGGGCGCTACCGGCCAGATTGTTGGGCTGGTAGGGGGGTTGAGGGGCAGCGTTTCGAGCATTCTGAAGGTCGTGTGCGGCTACTGGTCTGACAAGACCGGCAAACGAAAGGCGTTTGTCTATGCAGGATATGTGACCTCAACAGTTTTTAAGCTATTACTTGGGTTTTCGCGGATTTGGCCGAGCGCAGTGGCGTTTTCGGCGCTGGAAAGGGTGGGAAAGGGACTGAGAACGGCCGCCAGAGACGCAATAATAGCAGACTCAATGGCTACTCAGAGGGGTAAAGGTTTTGGCATTCACAGAGGCATTGAAACTGTTGGTGCAATTTTGGGTGCCGTGATGGCGTTTTTGCTTTTCTGGTTTTTCCGCCTTGATTTCAAGGCCATCATTTTCATAGCAGCGGTGCTCGGTTTTGCTTCGCTGGTTCCGTTGCGTTTTGTGAAGGAAGCAAGTTCCAGGCCGCAGGACATAACACTGCAAATGGGCATAAAGACATTGTCTCGGCCGCTAAAGGCCTTCGTTTTGATTTCCAGCGTCTTTGCCCTGGGGAACTTCGGCTATATGTTTTTTGTCCTGCGGACGCAGCAGTTTTTTACCGGTAAATTGTCCGTGGCTGTACCGGTTCTTTTGTATGTATTGTTCAATATTTTTTATAGTGCTCTTGCGGTGCCTTTCGGGATTATTTCAGATAAAATAGGCAGAGAAAAGGTTATCATTTTCGGTTATCTTGCGTTTTCGGTAACCTGTTTTGGTTTTGCAGTCTTTGATTCACTGCCGGCCTTTATTGGACTGTTTGCACTTTACGGGGTGATGTTTGCTGCGGTTGACGGCAATCAACGTGCATTCGTGGCTGATTTGGCACAACAGCAGTTTAAGGCAACGGCTTTGGGGGCATATCACACTGTTACAGGTCTTTTGGCTCTACCTGCTGGGCTGATTGCCGGGTTTCTCTGGGATACAGTTGCTCCGATGGCAACATTTATCTATGGCGGTTCCCTGGGGCTTATTTCTGTCCTTCTTTTTGCACTTTTCGCCAGACAGTTTGGGCTGCGCCGCTTCCCTTCCAATCCGTCATCTTAACGGGTGATGGTCGGGAATAGTTGTCCGCTCGACAAGCTGGGGTTGACGTGATAAAGCGACTTAAAGGATGGTATGCGCAAAAAAGAGGCGAGGTGGTGGGACCAGCTGGGGGGGAGACTGGTGAGCCACACTGCCTCGCCGAGGTTTGTAATCTGCCGAAAAACGGCAGCAATTCAACATCTTACAGAATTAAAGAGGCTAATATATCCTCGAAATTTTGTCAAGTAAAAAAAACTGATAATTTCCTTACCCCACAATCTATACCCACATTCTTTTAATGCAGTTATTATACAAGTTATGAGGATAAAATGCAAGTTAAAAGTTGCCTTTTTCCCATTTTTTGTACCTAATTTGATTTTCTGGATGGAAGTTATAAAGTTGTATGTATTGAGCCGTTGCGCTTGTTATCTAAAATTATCGGTCAATAGACCAAGAAATTTGTCATTTCCGGCAGGTCTGCAATCACGCCTGTGGCCCTTCAAATAATCGAAATTTCCAAAGATATCGGGACTCTGGCTGGTTTTTCCAGAGCTGCGGCAAGGCCTGCGCTTTGACGAGTGCCCTTACGAGTAGGCAGCAAAATCAGATAGCAAAAGTTGTTACAGTTACATTCTTAATTATTGATTAGCAATTTTTGATTCACTATTTTTCAGGTTGACCGTCGCAATAGTTCTTTGGCGAGTATGGCTTGGATTTTATGGTCAATGAATATCTGCTCAGAGGATTAAAAAAATCTGTCAAAAGTGTTTATCTTAATCGGTTTTGTACTGGTAAAAGTTTTCGTAAGTTGATATTCTGATTGCTTATCTGTTCCGCAGTAGATTGGATTTTAGTTTTTAGCTCTTGACTGTTTTTATGGCAAAGATTTCTGAGAAAATAGAGCGCGTAAAAGACACAATTAACTCTGCCTGCGCTCATGCTGGTAGAGACCCTGACGAGATAAAACTCGTCATTGTGACCAAATCAGCTACAGTCGAACAAATAAAAGAGGTCATTCAACTGGGCTTTACCGACCTTGCTGAAAACCGGGTTCAGCAGCTAAAGAAAGTTTCCACTCAGGTCGCTGAGTTTTTACAAGAATCGGCTCGTCAGGGTGACCCAGCTACGCCAAAGGCTTCGCCGGCGGCCAGAGACCCAGCCGGAGTCCCGAATGGTGATTTTGCTTTGCCGGGGCAAGTCAGATGGCATATGATTGGACATCTACAGCGTAATAAGGTACGCCAGGTCTTGCCCATAGCTTCGCTGATACATTCGGTTGATACGCTTCGGCTGGCGGAGGAGATAAACGCTTCGGCGGCAAAGATGAACTTACGTCCTGAAGTGCTCTTGCAGGTTAATGTCTCTAACGAACCACAAAAATACGGTGTTCCTGTAGGTGCAGCAACGCATCTGGCTGAACAGATAGAGACTCTGCCGAATTTAAAGCTGGTTGGCCTGATGACAATGGCGCCACTAACGCATAATAAGGATGTAGTTCGGGCTTGTTTTATTCGGGCCAGGGAGTTATTTGTTGAAATGCGAGGAGAGAAGATTGTCGGCCCGCAGTTTACCGAGCTAAGTATGGGGATGAGTTCGGATTACGAAGTCGCCGTCAAGGAGGATGCAACTATCCTTCGCATTGGCTCGGCAATCTTTGCCGGGTGAACCTAACCCTTGTGGCAGGGGGAAAAACGCAAGAAAAGTACAAAGTAGCATGCCTAACAAGCCGAAATTAGCTTATAGATTATGAACTGTTCGGGACTCCGAATGGGTTTTCCAGAGCTACGGCAAGGCTTGCGACTTGATAAGCCCCGCCCGTCGACAGACGAGTTGGATGAGTGCCCTGACGAGCCCGTTGGCAGAACGAGTAGGTATTCCTTTAAAGTCCTATAACGCAAACAAAAAGATAACCTGTCTTGAGCGTGGTCGAAAGATTAGAATGGAAAAAGCGGAATTACTAATATCAACCGAAGTACCAAAAAGCTTCACAGATGTTTTGTACCTGACAAATCAGGGGCAGATACCGCCTGAAATAAAGCGGCTTTTGAAAGCGAGAAAGCTTTCCTCTGCAATAATACCGATGGACAAATTTATTCAGATACGGGACCGACTCGACCTAATCGGAACTGTTATTATCGATACAGAAGGTTTAGACAGGTTGCAGCAGAAATTAGCTCGAATAATCGAGTGTCTCGAGATAGAGAATATTGGTGTAATTTTGCTCACTAACCGCGTGGATGTGCCCATAAAAAGTTTCTCTTTAGCACCTACAGAGACCAGTTTCTCTTTGACCAGCACAATGAAGTTGGTATCCGTAGATGAATTGTGGGTTAGAGTCAGCGTCAATCTTGCATATCGTAAAAAGAGTTTTGGAATCGCAGTAAAACCTGCAGGCCTGCTAAAGCAGGCGCAGACAATTCACAGAAATAAACTTGCAGAGCAGCTTCAAATGACAAGTGCCTTGGTGGACAATCTGGCAGAGCAGCTTCGTTTGGCTGGACTTGTTCAGCAGGATTTTCTGCCCACTGCCTTGCCTCATACCGATGAAGTACGATGGGCTACGGTTTTTTTGCCGGCTGAATGGGTCTCAGGTGACATTTACAATATCGTTCGTATCGATGAGCAGCACATTGGTTTTTATGTAGCTGATGTCGTCGGCCATGGCATGCCTGCGGCGCTTTTAACGATTTTCCTGAAACAGTCCCTGGTTATGCGGGAGACCATGGAGAGAAATTATCGCGTATTTTCACCGGCGGAAGTTATGAAAAATCTCAATGAACGAATGGCCGCACAGAAATTCTCCGGCTATCAGTTTGCTACCTGCTGCTATTGTCTGCTGAATATAAAAACACTCCAGCTAACCTATGCTCGCGCCGGACATCCATACCCGATTCTTATCAGGTCCGGACAGCAACCGGAACAATTGGAAATTCGGGGCTCACTGTTGGGGGTATTTGATAACGTCGAATACATCCAACAGACCATTCAGCTTCAAGCTGGCGATAAGCTGTTGTTGTATTCCGATGGTGCAGAACCATTTATCGGCAGGTTCGATGACTTAACCGGCTTTCGTTTCAAAGAACAATTTTGTCAGGTCAAAGATTTACCTATTGTTGAGCTGATGGATAGACTCGGCGAGTTTGCGCAGAATCAAAAAGTCGACCTGGCCGAAGTTGACGATATTACAGCAGCCGGCCTTGAAATCCTTTAATCTTCTCGATACTCGTTTCTCGTCGAGTATTGAGCATCCAGTATCCGGTTCACATCTTTCAGGAAATTGCTTGCTAAAACGCCTCTTGTGGTTATACTTACCTGTAGCAGAGCTAACGACACAAGAGCACAAGGGCGCTTATGACTTGTACTCTTGCGGGTTGTGCACTCTTGTCTGGGCGAAGGCCCAGCCGGGAGTCCCGATTATTGAGAAAGGATGCGCAAATGGCAGAGAAAGATACCGATTTGCAGAAAATAAAAGAGCTTATTGAAATAATGAAAGAGAACGACTTAGTTGAGATTGAAATAAAGCACGACGATGACAAAATCTTTCTGAAACGCTCAGGAGGCCAACAGCCAATTGTAACCACTGCACCGACGGCTGGACTTCAATCCGGAGCAGTTACCTTAGAGCAAGCCCGCCCGGCACCTATAGCCACAGGGTCTTTAAGTCCACAACAGCAGGAAGAATTAGTGGATATAAAATCGCCTATCGTAGGAACTTTCTATGCAACACCAAGCCCTGATTCGGAACCTTATGTTGAAATCGGCTCACAAGTTAATCCGCAGACGGTCGTTTGTATAATCGAGGCGATGAAGGTAATGAACGAGATAAAGGCCGAAGCATCCGGAACGATTGCTGAAATTCTGGTAACCAATGGCCAGGCCGTTGAATATGGCCAGGTCCTTTTCAGAGTCAGACCAGACTAATTCGTGACCCGTGCCACGGGTCACGAGACACGAGACACGAAAATATGTTTTCAAGAATTTTAATAGCAAACCGTGGTGAAATAGCGCTGCGTATTATCCGTGCCTGTTACGAGCTTGACATTGCATCGGTAGCGGTTTATTCCGAGGCCGATAAAGATGCTCCATACTTGCAGCTTGCCGACGAAGCCATTTGTATAGGTCCTGCCGAGGCGGCAGAAAGTTATCTGAATATCCCACGTATCATAAGCGCTGCGGAAATCGCTGATGTCGAGGCAATCCACCCGGGTTATGGCTTCCTGGCTGAGAATATAAACTTTGCCCGGATATGCCGGGACTGCGGGATAACGTTTATTGGCCCTCCTGTGGAAGCAATGCAGCTGCTCGGTGATAAGGTCGAGGCCCGCAAACTGGCGAGCAAGGCGAAAGTAAAGGTGGTGCCCGGCTCGGATGGTACTGTCGAGAATGTGGATGAAGCGTTAAAACTGGCAAACGAGATTGGCTACCCTGTGATGATAAAGGCCTCCGCTGGCGGCGGTGGGCGTGGTATGAGGGTTGCGCATAATGATATCAGCTTTCGTTCCGCATTCGGGGCGGCGCAGGCCGAAGCAAAAGCCGCTTTCGGGGACGGCAACGTGTATCTGGAAAAGTGTTTGCTTGAGCCACGCCACATAGAAGTGCAGGTGCTGGCTGACAACGATGGCAATGCAGTGCACTTTTTTGAGAGGGACTGCACTATTCAGCGAAGGCATCAAAAGATGATTGAGGAATCGCCCTGTCCCGTCCTGGATGAGCGCGACAGGGAAGAGCTTTGCACCGCCGCTTTGCGGATTATAAAAGAGGCCAAATATGTCAATGCTGCAACGATTGAGTTCCTTTTGGACAAGGACAAGAAGTTTTACTTCATTGAGGCCAATACGCGCATCCAGGTCGAGCACCCCGTCACCGAAATGGTTACTGGCCATGATTTGATTAAGTGGCAGATAAAGATTGCCGCAGGTCGCAAAATCAAGCTCAAGCAAAGAAATATCAAACATTCTGGTGTTGCAATTGAGTGCCGGATTAACGCCGAGGACCCGAAAAAGAATTTTGCTTCTTCGCCCGGCACGATTGAGCGGTTAATTCTGCCGGGAGGTCCCGGCGTCAGAGTTGATACACACGTTCACCAGGGCTGGACGGTCTCGACAAAGTATGATTCGATGATTGCCAAGCTCATTGTACATCAAAGAACGCGGACAGAAGCCATCGAGACGATGAAAAGGGCCTTGGCCGAATTTGTTATCGAGCCGATCAAAACCACAATACCCGCCTGCCTCGATATTATCTCACACAACCTCTTTGCCAAGAGCAAAATCGACACCGGCTTCGTCGAACGAAACTTCTAAGCTCGTGGTTAGCTTACCCTGCGTAGCTGAAAGCGAAGCACGGGTGACTCGTACCTCGCAGAACACCAACCGTCATTCCCGCGCAGGCGGGAATCCGTGCCTGCCCCTGCACGTTGTAGGCAGGGGTCATTGCGAGCGAGGCCCTTCGATTTACTCAGGATAAACTCCACGAAGGGTCTTGTTTCGAGCATTTAATATTTGAGCATTCGAATTTGCCTCGTATTTCGCGCTTCGAATCTCGAAATTACCTCACTGGTTGCTAATAAGCTTTTTATAAACCTCTTCGATTTTATCGACCATCGTTTCCGGTGCGAATTTTTCTCTCACGGATTCTCGCCCCTGTTGGCCGAGTTTTGTTCTCAATTGCTCATCGGCTATCAATTCTGCGCAGGCACTTGTTAATTTTTCGACGTTTTTAGGTTCGATGAGTCGGCCGGTATTTTCATTTACTACTTCTCTTGCACCATCGATATCAAAAGATATTGCTGGCTTTCCGCAAAGCATCGCTTGTGGCAGTGTACGTGCCAGACCTTCTCTTAGCGAGCAGTGCACAAGTATATCCGATGACTGTATAGCCAGCGGAATCTGGCTCGGCGGTAAAAGTCCCGTGAATTTAATACAGTGGGCAAGGCCGGATTCGTAAACCTGTTTTTTATAGAATTCGGATAAGTTACCATCTCCGACAAAAAGCCATACGGCATTATCAAACTTTTTACTAAGTTGTTTCGCTGACTCAATGATGAAGTCATGTCCTTTGAGCTCAAACAGCCGGGCAATCGTTACCAGCACAACAGAATTTTTCGAAATACCATTATTGACGCGAAATTCGGTTATTTTCTCATCGGGTATCGGCCTCAAAAAATCATCCTCTTCAATAGCCGAATATGCGGTAACGAATTGCTCGGAGCTTCCTATGCCCGCCGCAAGTGCTTTTTCAGTCATTGCATCTGCCACGCTGATGAAAAAATCTGTTCGTTTTGCAGCAGCTCTTTCAATCACAATATAAAATTTATTAAGCCACCGGCTTTGATACGGATGAAACGCCAATCCATGAATTGTATGCACCACCAGTGGTGAGCTTGCCTGCCCTGAGCGTGGTCGAAGGGTCGAAGCCACCGCCGGAGTCTTTGGTCTGGAGTCTTTGGTCTTGTGTCTTAAATTGTATGCAGCGAATCTGCCGAGAATACCGGCTTTGGCCGAATGGGTATGAACAATATCCGGCTGTATTTCTCGAAGGTGGCTTTTGATTTGCCGGTAGCTTATTGTGTCATATATAGGGCAAATGGGACGTCTTAGTTTATCAACGACAATTGTTTTATATTTTTGGTTTTTGGTCTGTTCAACTAATTCGCCTTCAGGTCCTATGGCAGGGCCGGTTATGAGCGTAACATCGTGGCCGCGCTCAGCCAGCAGCTTGCAGGTAATCAGCGTATTTTCCTGCGCCCCACCCAATATCAACCGGGTTATTATATGAACGATTTTCAATATTGAATCTTTATCAGACACAACCCTGCCGCCGGTGCCAGTGGCCCTGCTGCCTGACGGTCTTTTGCCTCAAGGATTTCTGTTATTTTTTCCGGCTTCCATCTTCCGAGGCCGACTTCGACTAATGTCCCGACAATATTTCTGACCATATTGTATAAAAACCCGTCACCTTCAACATCCACGTATATCCATTTGTCCTCGCTTGTAACATTGCAGCTAAAAATAGTCCGTACGGTCTGATCTCGTCTGTCCTTGGCGGTTGCAAAGGATTTGAAGTCCTTCGTTCCGACGAGCATTTGCGCTGCCTCGTTCATTGCCGCTACGTCAAGCTTTTTCGGAATGTGCCGGCACTGATTTAACCTGAGGACCGGCCGGTGTCGGCCGGTGTAAATCGTATAGCGGTAAAGCTTGCTCTTCACTTCACCTAAAAGGTCGAATTTCGGTGGCGCTTCTTCGGCGGCGGTTACGACGATTTCGCGAGGAAGCCTGTCGGTTATTGCCTCCGGGAAGTTCTCAGTAGGAATAGGTGAATCAATCTCGAAAAGCGCTACCTGGCCTAGCGCACTTACGCCGGCATCGGTCCTGCTGGCGCCGTGGACGAAAGTTCGAACTCTGGTGAGATCTGACACTGCCTCGACAAGCTCGCCCTGGATGGTTCTTTTTCCCGGCTGTATCTGCCAGCCGCTGTATCTGCTGCCGTCGTACTGAACGATGAGTTTTATTTTACGAACAGCCATCACGGCTGATTATAGCAGCTTTTCTGCAATTTGCACAGCGTTGAGTGCCGCTCCTTTTAGCAGTTGGTCGCCCGCAACCCAGATATTGATACCTTGGTTCTCGGGTATCGACCCATCCTGGCGGATTCGGCCAACGAAGATATTATCTTTGCCGGTGGCATCTATCGGCATCGGAAAGCGGTTATGCTCGCGGTCATCCAGGACCGACACACCCGGCGCAGTGCTCAGCAGGTCTCTTACCTCATTAGGTGTAATCGACTTGGTAAATTCAAGGTTGATGCTCTCACAGTGTGCCCTGAATACCGGAATACGAATACAGGTACAAGTGATTGCTATCTCAGGGCAGTCGAAAATCTTCCTGGTCTCCTTGACCATTTTGACCTCTTCCAAATTGTAGCCGTTGGCATCCAGCTGGGAATTGTGGCTGAAGGCATTAAACGCTATCTGATACGGGAACGCTTCGCACGTCGGCTCTTTCCCGTCGAGAATTTCGCGAGTTTGTTTTTCCAGTTCGAGCATCGCCTGCATCCCCGCGCCGCTTGCCGCCTGGTAAGTGCTGACCACCATTCGTTTGACCGGATTTGCCTTATGCAGCGGCCAGACCGGAACAATCCCGATAATAGTCGAGCAGTTCGGATTGGCGATTATCCCTTTGTGCTCGGCAATCTTCTGCGGATTTATTTCCGGAATCACCAGAGGTACTTCCGGGTCCATTCTAAAGGCCGAAGAGTTATCCACCACAACCGCACCCGCCTCTACCGCAGCGGGAGCAAATTCCTTGCTGCGCGCTGCACCGGCGCTGAATAATGCGATGTCAATTCGAGCAAAACTCTTTTTGGTCAGTTCCTCAACGATATATTCTTTGCCTTTGAATTCGATTTTCTTGCCGGCTGAGCGACTGCTTGCCAGCATCTTCAACGAATCGAAGGGAAAATCCCTCTGTTCCAGGATTTTCAAAAACTCCTGTCCAACTGCCCCCGTTACTCCTGCTATCGCTAAATTACAGCCCATACCAAACATCTCCTCAATTACTTTTCATAATCCAAACATGCCTACATAGCAAGGGGCAGCCCAGCGAAGACTGCCCACTATTACATTACAAAACCAAATATAATAATAAATTATATATTTTATATCGATAAAATGCAACAATCTTTCACTAAAGATATTATTTATTTTTCTACTGTCGCAACAGCTCTTTTCTGCCACACCTCGGACATAATAGACGCTGTTATAATGCATATAAACACGAAAATCGCCGCCGGCATCGCCGCTTTTTCGCCGAAATGCTCGAGGGCCAGGGCTGTCCCCAGGCCGGCATTTTGCATCCCAATCTCGATGGAGAGGGTTCGTCTTCTGTTCCGGGACATCCGAAAGAGAACACCTACTCCATAGCCGGCTGACATTCCATAAACGTTCAATATCACGACTGCTGCAAGAATCAGCCCCGTTGCCTTTGGTAAATAATCTTTATTGAGAGCTATAACCAGCGAGCATATAAATATTATGAAGGTTACCGATATGGCGGGGAAAATCGGCAAAAGCTTCTCTAATTTTTCCCTGAAAAAATGCCTGATGCCAAAGCCGAAAAACAAAGGCAAAATGACCATATAAATCACATCAAGAAACATGGCCAAAAAAGGGATCTCCAGTTGTGAGCGGGCTAAAAGAAAAGTCAGCCCTGGCGTTAATATAGGGCAGAGCAGAGTGGATACGGTTGTCAGCGAGACCGAGTAAGCGGTATCGGCCTTGGCGATATAGCTCATAACATTGCTTGCCATCGCTCCCGGAGCCGAGCCGGTCAATATCAGGCCGACCGTAATCTCGGGCGAAAAAGCAAAAACTTTGGCTAGGATGAAAGCCCCGAGCGGCATAATACAAAATTGCGCGCATGAGCCGATAAATACAATAATTGGTCTTTTAGCAATTCGCTTAAAATCCTCCAGCTGCAGTACTGCCCCGATGCCGAACATTGTCAGGGCAAAGAAGTGCTTGTTATAGCCTTTCAAAGCAATGAAAGGCTCGGGAAATATATAAGCCACAACTGCGAATAAAATAATCCAAACGGCAAAAAACTTAGTATAAAAACCAAGTATTTTCTTTAACATACCGAAAAGTATATATCCTTACTGCCTCGGTGACAATCTCAAAAATACTTGTCCGCCATTTGTTAGGCGGATTTAGCCCCGAAGTCTTGCCCTCCAATACCTGCCCCTGCATGTCTTGGGCAGGGGTCGTAAGCGGGGGTTATTACGTGGTTTTGTTTATTTTACCTGTATAAAATTAAAAGCCCTGTTAAAAGCAGGGCTTTCTTGTAAAACTTCATCTACAGATTCTTAATCGCTTAGCGGAAGCAGCACAAAGAATGTATAGCGCTCTCTTCTTACTTTCAAAAGGACGTTGCCTTTCTTTGCCTTTGTTAGCGCCTCGTTAAATTCTCTGGTATTGTTGATTTTCTCACCATTGACTTCCTTAATCAGTGCTCCAGGTACAATACCTGCGCGGGCAGCACTTGAGCCCGGCTCAACATTGCTTATTATTACTCCGCTCTGACCCTTATAGTCGTATCGTTGGGCTAATTCATCCGTCATGTCTCGCACGGAAAAACCTAATTTCTTCAGGGCCTCCTCCGTTTCGCCACGACCAAGAATCTCACTCAAAGGTGGACGCTTGGCCAGTTCAGCTGTAAGAGTCTCTCGTTTGCCGTTCCGAAACACCACAATTTTTACTTCTACACCCGGTTTTAGCATTGCGACACGGTTCTGTAATTCTTTGGCATTCTCAGTGGGTTTACCCTCAAACTCAACTATGATATCATTGGGTTTTATTCCTGCTTTCTCAGCCGCTGAGTCTTTATGTACCTCTGGTATAAGCACTCCTTTAGTATCTTTTAAACCGAAGTATTCCGCCAATTCAGGTGTCAGGTCCTGAATATCAACGCCTAAGAACCCACGTTTGACTTCTTTGCCTTCTTTGAGCTGGGGAAGGATAGCTTTGGCCATATTTACAGGGATGGCAAACCCGATACCTATATTACCGCTCGCACCGAGAATGGCGGTGTTAATTCCAACTACCTTGCCATCAAGATTTATCAATGGCCCACCGGAATTGCCGAAATTTATCGCTGCATCGGTTTGAATAAAATCTTCGTACGTGGTCAGGCCGACGCCGCTACGGCCCTTGGCGCTTACAATCCCGGCTGTAACTGTATGACTTAAGCCGAATGGATTGCCGATTGCAAGAACCCATTCCCCAACCTCAAGAGTGTCGGAATCAGCCAGCTCAAGATAAGGCAGGTCCTTGGCATCAATTTTTATTAAAGCCACATCGGATTCAGGGTCGGTGCCTATAACTTCGGCGTTAAATTTTCGCTCGTCTGCAAGCTCAATCTCAACTTTTTCAGCTTCTTCAACCATATGATTGTTTGTGAGGATATAACCGTCTGATGAGATGATAAAGCCGGAGCCCTGCACCGGCCGTGTCTCCTTATGTTTCCGCTGGGGCGTGTATTCACGAGGAGAACGAAAACGGAAGAAAAATCGGTCAAAGAAATCATCGCTAAATGGGTCGATTGAATCGTCAGAAGGCCATTCCCGCGAAAATGGATATTCTCGAGTAACTACCCTGTCGGCTTTCAGACCAACTACTGCCGGTGATGCCTTTTCGGCAATTGATGCAAAGGCCTTGCCAATCTGCCGAAGGGTAGCTATGCTGTTATTATCCTCGGCAAAGGCCGACGGAGGCACGATAAACAGAACCAATAGAAGGAAGGTTGTAATTACAATATGGTGTGAGGTTTTCCTGTTTTGATTGAGTGCAAGAATGTTCATTTTTTGTCTCCTAATCCAGTAGATAAAAAACCAACGACCGAACAACTACGGAATTGTTGTCGGCAATCTTATACGATTTTATTATCAATAAGTTCGTTCAGTCAATCCTTTTTTCACATAAATATAAGTTTTGCGCAGTATTGCGTACTGATACGCATGTCTGTCCTGTCCGCAATGGAATGGACGGAATTTATTATTCTCGGTCGGCCCCCTCGATGACGATTACATATTCCCCTCTTGGCTTTTCCTCGAGCTGGCCCAGCAACTCGGTTATTCGACCTCGCTTTACTGATTCAAACATCTTTGTCAGTTCTTTAGCCAAAGCTGCCTTCCGGTCGCCGAATACCTCCAGCGCATCCTCTAAAAAGCTCCTCAGCCGATTCGGACTCTCGTAATAAATAAGAGTATGAGATGACTGCTTATCTACAGCTAAAAACCGTTGTCGCTTACCGCTTGTCCGCGGAGCAAATCCGCGAAAGGTGAAGCTATGTGTCGCAAGCCCCGATAATACCAACGCCATTACAAAAGCGCAGGCACCCGGTACCATTGTTACATCTATCCCCACCTCGATAGCACTGCGAACCAGCGTAAATCCCGGGTCGGATATCGCCGGCGTACCGGAATTCGTCACCAGCGCTACTGAGTTATCCCCTTTTAGTAAACCTATAATCTTCCTGCCTGCATGCTTCTCATTGTGCTCGTGAAAAGTAATTTGTGGTTTTTTTATCTTGTAGTGTTTCAGCAGGAGACCGGTTTTTCTTGTGTCTTCACTGGCCACGTAATCGACCTGCCGAAGAATCTCCAGCGCCCGCAGGCTGATATCCGACAGGTTCCCGATTGGTGTCGCTACTAAATAAAGCATATTTTTATCTCTCCATTTCGCCTGACTCATACAGGATAAGACTGCTCGCAACCACCGCTGCTGTCTCTGTTCGCAAAACCCGGCGACCTAAACTAATCAGCACGATATTATTATCCTTGGCGCTCTGTACCTCGTTTTCCGTAAATCCACCTTCAGGCCCGACAAAAAGAGCGATTCTTTTGTTCTTTTTGTTATCTTTTAAGTATCGTCGCAAGCTGTCACCTTCGGCTTGTGTATGCGCCATAAATTTATAATTGAAATCGTCGAGTTTGGTTATTGCCTCTTTGAAGTTTACAGTTTGCTCTAATTGCGGTATTTTGCCTCTGCCTGATTGCTCCGCCGCTTCCTGTATTATTCGCTGCCGACGCTCTATCTTATTCGCATTTATTGAACCTTTTCGCACGATGCTGCGGCAGGTTTCTATCGGGACAAATCGTTTCACACCCACCTCCGTACACTTTTGCAGCACCCATTCGAACTTCTCCCGCGAGAGCAGACTCTGATACAGTGTAATTTCCACAGCCGGTTCTCCCGCAGCTTTTCGCATTTCTTTTATCTGTCCCGTAACTTTCTCTTTTCTGATTGTCTGTAGCTCGATTTCATATTCAGCGCCGAGATTATCCAGCACAATAATATGCTCTCCGGCCTTTTTTCGTAGCACATTACGTATTTGATGTGCCTGTTGTCCTTCGAGCACAACTTCTTCGCCTCGCAGACTTCGTCCCGAGCTTAGGCCGAGGGGATTCTCTTGTCTTACAAAAAACCTGTCCATCTTTTTACCTTAATGCTTGGCCGACGGATACTTTTTATATTATTTTATGCAATCATAAATCAACAATCGTAAATCGTAAACCACGTTAGAAACTTTTTCTTTTTTATTGTACTATAACCTCACAGATTTTCTAACGGGGTAAATGGAAAACTAATCTTCCACAGAGACACAAAGAAGTGCGAAGTGCCTAAAGTTACGGATTATTTTTCTACTTTAGCTCACTTCTCTCTCCCTTGTGTCTTCGTGGCTAAAATTATCATTGCTGTTTTCATAAATCCAATTACCATATGGACTTCTATGCTGGATAAAAACAAAACATATCGTATCTTTGTCAGCGTTGCCGAGCCGAGCGCCGACGCCCACTGTGCCGGCCTGATAACTGCTATGCGTAAAAGAGGTTACGAGAATATTGAGTTTGTTGGGGTAGGCGGACCAAAAATGGCTGAAGCCGGCTGCAAATTGTTGCAAACCACCATTGGCAAAGCTGTTATGATGTACAAGGCTTTTAGCTACATCGGCCATTATTATAAACTCATAAAGAGCATAACTCGTTATCTAAAAAGCAGTAATGTCGATTTGGTCATCGTTTGCGATTCTCCCAGCTTCAACTTCCACATCGCCAAAGCCGCAAAAAAATTAGGCATCAAGACCCTTTTTTACGTTGCACCCCAGCTCTGGGCTTGGGCGTCCTGGCGGATTAAAAAACTTCGCAAATGTTGCGATAAGCTCTGTTGCATACTACCTTTCGAGCGGGATTGGTTCAGCAAAAGAGGTATCGATGTGGTTTTTGTTGGCAATCCATTGTTTGATGATTTGGGGTCGGGTTTGGCCGGCTATAGGAAAGCATATGTGGATTTTGAGCCAAAAGATGCCAGGTTTGCTATTATGCCCGGCTCACGAACTGCTGAGATTGAGTCTCTCTGGAAACCAATGCAGCGGATAGCGCTTCGTCTAAAAGAAAAATATCCGGCAGCGACATTTGTCACAGTGGCTGTAGATGCCGAACGGCTGCAGGTCTTAAAAGCAGCACAAATTCCTGGTTTTGAATGTCAATATACTGTTAGCTCGGTTAGTGAAACTGCCGCTGCCGTTGATTTTGCGATTGTGGCAAGCGGCAGTGCCACTTTGCAGGTGGCGGCTGTAGGTTGTCCTATGGTGATAATGTATCAATCCAGCAGGATTTTATGGTATCTGGTAGGGTGGTGGCTGGTGCAAACAAGAATCTTTTCTTTGGTCAATATTCTGGCGGGTAAAGAATTAGTGCCGGAATTTATGCCGTATTTTAGCTCGGTTGAACCGATTACCGAAAGCATCGAGCAGATTTTAGAAGATAGGGAAAAGTTGGCTCAAGTCAGTGGTGAGCTGATTAAGCTGGCTGAGCCGTTGGCTGAGAAAAAGGCCTGTGATGGGGTTGCACAGATAGTCGTACAAATGTTGGCTTAGGATACTGGATACTCGATACTGGGTGCTTGATAATCGAGGAGAATCTGGGTTCGGACACGCCTATATCGTTAAACAGTCAAGCCGTTCAGATGCGCTTTCGATATTAACCTGTTCGCCGGGCTTAAAAGGAAGTGGTTCTGCGAATTGAACCGCAATGCGGCGTACTATTTTATTGACTTCATCGACCCGGCAAACATTACCTGAGCGGGTGAAATTAGCCATATCGAAGGAATCGTTCAAGCCAAACCGTGGAACACTGAAACGAGCGCTTATCTCCTGGCCTGGATAAGGACAGCTGCCATCATCATGGCAGGTAAACGCGGCGCCTCTGCTTGAAACATCAAGCATTTGGCCCTGTGAAAGTGTCCCATTGAAGTCCTCGGCGAACCAGATAGGCCAATAATAATGCAGTCTTTGCTCTGTTCTTCGCTCGTTTTCTATGTTCATTTTCATCTCCTCGAAAAATGGCTGTCTTTTATTGTTGGTTTATACACCTTTGGCATATTAAGTTACAAATCGGCAGGTTTAAGGAGCGACTTTATGACGGATAGCCGGAAAAATCGTCGCTGTTTGAGTTGATAAACCTGTAGGGTGGGCTTCCCCAGCTTCGCCGGCGGCGAGAGCCCACCAAGACCCTTTGCAATTATGGAATGGCTCTAAGAAGGTTTTTTGCAACTTTTTTGGCTGTTAGAAGATATATTCCTATAATCCGGCGATGACTTGATTATTTTTTGCCACGCCCCGTTAGAGGCAAGACGTCAATTTCTAACGGGGCACGAAGACATTTATCCGCCTTCGTCCACATGGCCAATTTGTCGCTCGGGTTACGGGTCACGAGCGACGGGAGACGGGATTTCCCTTGCCGGAAATTGCGGGTTTGGGTATCATAGGTTTTCCGTTCCCGCGAAGCTTGTCCTTAGCGACTCGTGGTGAGCACAGTCGAACCAAGGCGGGGAGCGGGAATCCATAATATATATTGCGAGAAAGTGAGAAACTGATATGGGCGATAAGGGAAAAAGAGATAAAGGCAAAAGAGAACAACATAAAAAGGC
>Ga0315548_1001644_pt1 | contig 18411 bp, 15 predicted proteins | sample SalMarSW160110MG_2_FD_202540 | JGI IMG/M metagenome (GOLD analysis project Ga0315548, IMG submission 202540) | Salt marsh sediment microbial communities from the Plum Island Ecosystem LTER, Massachusetts, United States - Salt Marsh Sediment SW1601-110 ...
CCAGCAGATAACCAACCACCTTCTGTGTTTAGTCAAGCTATCAGAAGGATATCTCCACCTCCCGGATAATCAAGACTTTTTCTCATTATAAACGTCCAACTTTAGGATTTGGGATTTGGGGATTGGGATTTAGTTAAAACAAAAACTTCGTGTCTTTGTGTCTTACTTTTTTGGCGCGGGGATGCGTGAACTCTGTGTCCTCCGTGTTTTAATTGGGCGGAGTGTAGGGTATAAACAAAAAAATCTCTGTGTCCTCTGTGGTAAATTTTAGATTTGAGTTATGACAAGTTTTTCGCTAAATAAACAAGAAATGGTTTTATCATTCGTAGAGATTGAACGGGGAAAGGGTTTTTTTCCAGCATACAATTAAAAACTTTAGAATAATAAAACATTGGATACATTTCCCACTTCACCAAATCTTGATATATCTTAAGAGTTTTACCATCCCTTAAACTTAAATTAATAGCCTTAGAAGCTAGAAAGGCGGATTGCACCGCGTTATAAATACCCCCGCCGGTAGCCGGATTCACAAGCGCAGCCGCGTCTCCGATTAAAAGCGTATTCTTCCATACCAACAACTCCGGACCGGTAAATAGAGGATAAGTCCATTTATAAACATTCAGAGGCTCGGGAAATTCATAATCTTCTATAATTTTATTCAATATAGTCTCACCATCTTTAAAATCACCGGGCAAAGTCCCAAAACCAACATTTGTTATATCTCCCTTTGGAAAAATCCAGGCATAACCGCCTTTTGTATAAGAAAAATCAAAAACAAATTTTTTTTCAAAAGAAATAGGAATATCGGCGCAAATCGTTTTGATCATGTTTTTAAACTTTCTATACCTACCAAATCTTCTTACCACACTACTCACACCTTCGGCACCTACTATAACTTTACCTTTAAACCTACCCAGCGTGGAGTAAACTATTCCTTCTTCGACCTTAAGAACTTTGCATTCTTCTATAAACTCAACGCCGGAAGCAATAGCCTTTCTTAATAAAAAATCATCGAATTTCTTCCTGTCCACTACATATGAAATAGGATCGTCTAACAAAACATCACAGTAATTCCTGTTTTTCCGAAAAGAGAAACCTGAAATTTTATCTTCAGCTACATCTTCCAGTGAAAAAGGGAAAAAATCAGCTAAAGAAATCTGAAAAGCTCCGGCGCAGGGCTTAACTCTCGGAAATTTAGCCTTATCGAGAAACAAGACATCGAATCCTTTTCGAGATAAAAAATAGGCAAGAGAAGAACCAGCCGGTCCCGCTCCACAAATAATTACATCTTTCTTATTCATTCAATAAATCTCAATCTTTTAATAACCATACTTTAATCCCTCCAAATTCCCTAAAAGAATAAAAACAAACACACCTTATGTCAAGCTTTTTTAAATACAGGATTTGGGATTTTGGATATAGGATTTAGCAAAAAAATAAATGATTTTTTTTATTCGTATTATCTGTGTAATTCGTTGTTCCTTTTTAGGATTTAGTTTTGACTTTGGACTAAATTTTGTGTCTACGTGGCTAGAAAATTTTTTACCTTGACATTATACCGAAAAATTCTTATAAAGATAGTAAACAATTTACAAAAAGGAGGTCTGTATGGATTATGGTGATTACCCTTCAGCAGGAATGTCTGCAGGTATAATTATTGTCTATTTAGCAATCGCTATTTTAATGATTGCCGCAATGTGGAAAATTTTTACAAAAGCGGGGAAACCCGGTTGGGCTGCTATAATACCCATTTACAACGCAATAGTCTTACTGGAGATAGTAGATAAACCTTTATGGTGGATAATACTTATGTTAATACCTCTTGTTAACGTAATTATTTCTATCATAGTTAGTGTCGAACTTGCAAAAAAATTCGGCCAGAGTGTAGGTTTCGCGATTGGATTAATACTTCTAGCCCCAATATTTTACCCAATACTTGGATTTGGGGGTTATCGATATACAGGATAGTGTAATTAAACTTTAGATTCATCTGAATCTACAAAAACCACAAAAGCATCACGTTTTTGTGGTTTTTTTTATTGGGTGTAGCGGGGACTCTGTGTCCTCTGTGGCGAATATTTCAGTTAGAATGTTAGAAAGTTAGGATGTTGGGAAGTTAAAACGAAATAAAAAATGGGATGAGTGGTGTGATTTGTGCTATTCGTGTAATTTGTTGTTTCTGAAAGTTTTTTGGGGAGGTGGGAGTTTTAAACAAACAAAATATTCTTTCTTTGTGTGCTTTGTGTTCTTTGTTGTTAATTATCTTTTTTCTCGGAGATTAGTTCAGTAAATTCCTCTTCCCCGATAATCTCAACACCCAGCTCTTTTGCCTTATCAAATTTAGAACCCGGATTCTCCCCCACCACAACAAAATCGGTATTCTTAGAAACCGAATTTACTGCTCTTGCCCCCAAACTCTCAACTAAATCCTGCGCTTCTCTTCTACTATAGCTCTTCAATTCACCCGTAAAAACAAAACGTTTTCCGCTAAGAGGGAGATCCCTTTCTTTTTTGGTTTTACTTTCCATGCTAACCCCAGCTTTCTTTAATTTTTCTATAACGGAAAGATTCTTTTTATTTTTGAAAAAGGACACAACCGAAGATGCCGTATTCTCCCCTATTCCTTTTATTTCAAGTAATTCTTCGCATGTTGCTCTTTTTAATTTATCTATCGAAGTAAATTCAGTTGCAATTAATTTCGCGTTATAAGTTCCTACAAAAGGTATTCCAAGAGAAAATATCAACCTGTCAAATACTCTTTTTTTACTATTTTCAATACCTTTTAATAAATTTTCCGCGGATTTCTCTCCCATACGTTCAAGTTCCTGGATGTTATCCTTTTTCAAATAATACAGGTCGGCATAATTGGAAATTAAATCTTTTTCTACTAACTGATCGACAAGAACTTCGCCTAAACCTTCTATATCTATACCATCTCGAGAACCATAATGCAAAATGCTTTTCTTAACCTGCGAAGGACACCCGATATTTATACATCTATAGTAAACTTCCCCTTCGGGACGTACAAGTTTTTCCCCGCAAACAGGACACTCCTCAGGAAAATCAAACTCCTTTTCACTCCCATCCCTCACGTCTTTATCTACTCCTACAATATGAGGAATTATATCTCCGCCTTTCTCAATATAAACTTTATCTCTAACCCTAATATCTTTTCGTTCGATTTCATCCTTGTTAAATAAAGAAGCTCGCGATACTGTCGTACCGGCGACAAAAACAGGTTCGAGTATAGCAACCGGAGTGGCAATACCGGTTCTGCCAATGGACACTTCTATATCATTTAAACGGGTAACTTTTCTCTCGGCAGGGAATTTGAAAGCTACAGCCCATCTGGGAGATTTGGATGTCGAGCCTAACATTTCTCTGACACGAAGACTGTTTATTTTAAAAACAAGACCATCCGTTTGGTAAGGAAGTTTAAATCTTTTGGTATTCCATTCCTTTATTAAATCTTTAGATTCTTCTATACTGTTTCGAATCTCACGAAGAGGACTAACTTTAAATCCTATTTCCTCTAAAAAATCCAGTGCCTCGCTGTGCGTCCCGAAACCATCCGGTAAGTTTCCATAAGAATGAATATAAATATCAAGGTTTCTCTCCGCAACAACTTTAGAATCAAGGCTTTTCAATGTACCCGCGGCAGCGTTTCTCGGATTCGCGAATAATTGCTCGTCTTTTTCTTCTTTTTCCTTATTTAATTTTAAGAAAGAAGAATTGGGCATAAAAACTTCGCCTCTAACATCAAGCTTACTATAATTTTTTCTCTTATTAAATAATTTAAGCGGCACGCTTTTAATTGTTTTTAAATTCTGGGTTATATCATCACCAATAACTCCATCTCCCCTGGTAGAACCACGAACGAAATTCCCATTCTCATATTCAAGTGAAACAGCAATTCCGTCTATTTTTTGTTCAACTACCCACCCGATTGTGTCGACTTCATCTTTTAAATGCCTGAAGACTCTTTTTTCAAAATCTTCGAGTTCTTTTTGATCATAAGTATTACTAAGTGACAACATAGGAGGTTCATGAGTAACATTGGAAAAACCTTCCAGTGGTTCTCCCCCTACTCGCTGTGTCGGGGAATACGGATCCCTTAACTCAGGATATTGATTTTCAATATCCTGAAGTTCCTTCATTAATGAATCGTACCGGAAATCTGATATCTCAGGCTGATTTAAGACATAGTACTTGTAATTGTGATAACGAATATTCTTTCGAAGTTGTTCTATTTCTTTTTTTATTTTATCAGGGACACTCATTTATATATATAGAGATTCAAGCTTTTCGATTTTAGCCGTTGGCTTTTAGCTTTTCAATAAAACTATTAAGCATTTTTTGCTCTTTATCTAATAAATTTAAAACATCCTTTAGATTTTCCTTTGAAATTAAATCGAGTTCTTGAATAATTAAAAACTGCGTTTCCAACTCAAATGAAGATCCTAAAGCGATTTCTAAAAATCTTTTAAAATCTATCTCACTATTTCTACTGCATCCTTCAGCGATATTTGATGGAATTGATACAACCGATCTACATATCTGACTTTTCAACCCATATTTTTCAGCATCAGGTAATAAATTCGATAATTTATAAACCTCTTTCACAAGTTCGATGCCTTCTTTCCATACATTAAAATTCCTGAAATTTCTCATTTTAATTAATAAAAGCCAAAAGCGAAAGGCTAACAGCTAATAGCTTTTTTAACCAACTTATCTGCTCCACTAAAAACTAATCCATTTGCTTTCTTAAAAAAGTAGGTACATCGAGATCTTCAACGGATTTTCTATCTTTTATAAACGCGGGGCTGTCAAAAATTTCCAGATTTTCCTTCAATTTATTCAACTCTCTAAGTCCGTCATATTCTTTCGCGGTTGAAATTCCCCTAAAATCTATCTTATCGATTTCGTCTTTTTCGGGTTCCCCTATACCTGTAGCAATAAGTGTAATTTCTGCCTCGCTTAAATTTTCCTCAAAAACGACTCCCATAAATATATCATTTTCCTCGTCATCAGCCCCAACGGCTTCCCTTATAACCTCCATAGCTTCTTTCATTTCTTTAAGTGTAAAATTATCCTTATCCACCGTAAAATTGACAAGAACCGCTTTTGATTGTGATATATCGGTATCTTCGAGCAAAGGCGAATTTATAGCTCCCTGAGCAGCTTCTAAAGCCTTATTCTCTCCTCCGGCTCTACCCATCCCCATCAGGGCTTTACCTCTCTTAGACATTACAGTTTTGACATCAGCAAAATCCAAACTCCAATAAGCATCCTTCAGCAGTAATCCACTGATACTTTTAACTGCCTTCATCAAAACATCCATTGAGACTTCACTCAAAGCCTGTGCAAGAGACATATTACCCATACTCATAAGTCTATCATTGGGAACCACCAATAACGTGTCAACAACCGGAGAAAGAGCTTTTATGCCTTTTTTCGCTTTTTTTATTCTGCTCGATTCGTAATAGAAAGGTGTAGTAACGACACCAACAGTCAAAACGCCTTTTTCCTTTGCCAGGGAAGCAATAACAGGCGATGCTCCGGTTCCTGTACCCCCACCCATTCCTGCTGTAATGAACAACATATCAATATCTTCGGTCAACACCTGCAGGTCATCGGCACTTTCCTCCGCAGCCATTCTTCCGAGTTCGGGATCTCCTCCTGTACCTCTACCCCTTGTAAGTTCTTTTCCGATTTGAATTTTATCACTCGTAGGCACCAGATTTATATCCTGAACATCCGTATTGATTGCCCAGAAATCGACACCTGTCATTCCTGATTCTACCATTGTAGTTACAGCGTTTCCACCACAACCACCAACTCCGACAACTCTAATCTTAGCTGGACTATTAGTTTTACCTTTAGATTTAAACATTAAACCTCCTTTTTAAAAAAATTCTTCAAACCACTGATTCATTCTTTTTAAAACGGAATCAAACATGCTCTTTCCCTGGATTTTCCTTAAATTTAATCCGGAATTCTCAGCTCCGTATTTTATAAGTCCAACCGATGTAGCAAAGGACGGATCTGAGACCGCGTCGCGTAAACCGACTATTTCTTCAGAAGGTATACCAACTCTGACCGGTAAACCGAATATATCCTCGGAAAGTCCTCTGATGCCGTCTAATTTAGAAGTTCCGCCGGTCAGAACTACTCCCGCGGAGAGCATTTCATACAGCGGATCTCCGCTAAGCTCTCTGTGAGCTAAAGTCATTATCTCTTCCACTCGCGGTTTTATAATTTGTTCCAGTAAATCAAGAGTCACCTGCTTATCTCTCAAACCTGAAATCCCCTTTACAGAAATCATTTCTTTCCTTCTTTCTTGCGAAAGTTCCTTAACCGTACCATGTTCAAGTTTTACTCTTTCAGCTTCAGTATAAGAACACCGGAGTCCTACTCCAATATCATTGGTAATATTTTCTCCGCCCAAACCAATAACAGAAGTTTTTCTTAAACTTCCATTATAAAAAACGGCTAAATCTGTTGTACCACCCCCTACGTCGATTAGTATAACACCCGCTTCTTTCTCATCATTAGACAGAACAGCGTACGAAGACGCAAGCGGCTGAAGTACTATATCGTTAACTTCGTATCCGGCTTTATTAACACACTTACAAATATTCTTAGCAGAAGTAACCGCACCAGTTACAATCACTACACTTGCTTCCAATCTCTGAGCGAACATCCCCACAGGATCATCGATACCTCCCTGTCCATCTAAAACAAAATCTGTAGGAATAATGTGAATAACTTCCCTATCCACAGGCAAAGCCATCGATTTAGCGCCTTCCAGAACTCTCTCGACATCCTCTCGGGTAACCTCATTATCCGGTCCTGTTACTGCCACAACACCCCTACCCTGAATATTTCTTATGTGATCCCCCGCAATTCCTGTAAAAACGCCACTAGCCTCTTTACCTGCCATCATCTCTGCTTCCCTTGTTGCTTTAAGAATGGACTGTACCGTCTTATCTATATTAATAACGATACCCTTACGTAATCCTTCCGAGGGATACTTCCCAACACCAATAATATTAACCTTATCGTCCTCAACCTCAGCAATAACAGAAGCAATTTTTGTTGTACCGAGATCTAAACCCACTACAATTCCATTTTCATCACTCAATTATTACCTCCTTAGAATCACCATATTCTTGAATCTAAAGTCGAGACGTCCTTTAAATTCATTTTTGTTTTTTTCCAAAATACGTTTCAATATTCCATATTTCCTTTCAAATTCGTCACTTCCCCAAACAACTTCTAAGTTTTTATATCTGGTTAGTAATCCTCCGGTTCTAATCTCCATTTTATCAATTTCAGATAAAGGCACAATTTCAAAAAGTTCGATTGCGCGACTTATCCCTTCTTTTCCAACTTCGGAGTTAAGTTCAACAACAGGCAGAGAATTAGATTCATCCGAATCAAATATAAGACCTTGTCTGTCAATAACCTTTCCCTTACTCCCCTCGATCCTCGCCACGGGCACTCTCGAAATCACCTCTATGTTTAATCTTCTTAAAATATTTCTATGTAAATTAACCGATTCCACCCAGGAAAGAGCTTCTATAGATTTTTTTAATTCTTTTAAATCTTCAATCCCTACTTTTTTTACTGTTTTTCCGATTTCATCTTTCCTAGTTTCCGTAACCTCTCGCGTGTAACTTATATAAGCTTTATCAACAGGTAGGGAAGCTATAATTATTTTGTATAAAAAATAAATCAACAAAATTATCAATATATAGCGTATCTTAAATCTGGATTTCTTTTTCTTTGCCAATTACCTTAACCTCCAATTCTAAAGTAATATCAAAATTTTTTTTTACTTTATCTCTAACCGTTTCAACCAATTTAATAAAATCTTTAGCCTTGGCACCCGGTTCGGTGAGAAAAAAATTGCAATGCTTAGGAGAAACTTTTACACCCCCAATGTTCATTCCTTTGCACCCTGCTTGCTCGATTAACTCACCAGCAAAAGAATCTTGCGGGTTCTTAAAAACGGAACCACAAGTTCCTATATCACCGGTAACAGTCGGGTGGTTTTTTCTTCTGTATTCCATTATTTCCGATATTTTATTCTCTATATACTCTTTTTCTCTTTTGCTAAACTTAAATTCAATCTCCACTACAAATTCATCCGAGAGACTTGATTTTCTGTAATCAAATTGCATGTTTTCAATTCTGCATTCTGCCCCGTCCTTCAACACCTTGACAGCTTTTATATATTCACCTATCTCACAGTCAAAAGCGCTTGCATTCATAACAGAAGCCCCACCAACACTACCCGGTATTCCAATAAGTTCTTCGATACCGGAAAGAGACGCTTCTTTTGCAATCTTTATAACTTCCGATAAGCTTGCTCCGGCCTGGGCAATTATTTTTGTACCTTGGACTTTAATTTTCTTCATGTCTTCTGTACTTATCACCATGCCCGAAAAACCCTCATCCAAGAAAAGCACATTTGAACCTTTACCTATAATCATAATCGGAATATCTTCTTTTTCAGCAAAATCCTTAGCTTTAGCAATATCACATGAATCAGCCGCAATCAGGAAGTATTTTGCTTTCCCGCCAATATGAAGTGAAGTATGAGAAGATAAAAGCTCAGATATCATAAGCTTACCTTTTGTTTCTAATTCCATCTAAAATATCCTCAGCAGTTTGATATATATTTCCGGCACCGAGCAAAATCACCATATCTCCCTTTGAAAGTTGAGGAAGCAAAAACGCGGGAACATCTTCTTTATTCTCGATATACTCTACATCTTTATGCCCAAAATTTTCGCATTGTTCCTTAATAATTTCACCGGTAACACCGGGTATAGGCTCCTCGCGAGCCGGATAAATATCGGTAACAATAACCTTATCCGCCTGGAAAAAAGCTTTGCCAAATTCTTTCTTCAGCAATATTGTTCTCGAAAATAAATGAGGTTGGAATACCGCTACTATTCTTCCATCCCAACCAGCCCTTGCCCCGGAAAGTGTTGACTCTATTTCCCTTGGATGATGAGCGTAATCGTCTACAACAAGAATACCTTTTTCAAAACCTCTCTTTTCAAATCTTCTCGCTATACCCGTACATTTATTTATTCCCTTCTTAATACTATCCCCGTCGATTCCTAATTCTAAAGCGACAGAACAGGCAGCTATAGCGTTAATCACATTATGTCTGCCGGGAAGATTTATATGAATATCATTTATTTTTATACCATTTGAAATAAGATCAAAACAATGAGAAAAACCTTCTCTTCTTATATTCATTCCTTTAACATCGGCATTAGGTGAAATACCAAAGGTTATAACTTTTCTCTCGATTTCCGTCATAATAGATAGAGAGACTGTATCATCCATTGAGAGATGTACCGCTCCATAAAAGGGAACCGAATTAGCAAACTTTTTAAATGTATCTTTTATATCATCTATATCTTTATAAACATCTAAATGCTCAAGGTCGATATTCGTAATAACCGAAACTGTAGGAAACAGTTTTAAAAATGAGCGGTCACTTTCATCCGCTTCAGCAACAAGATATTCACTTTCTCCCAATCTTGAGTTATTACCTGTACTTCTAAGTATTCCGCCAACTATTATAGTAGGATCGAGTTTTTTCTCTCTTAATATAGACGCTATAAGTGAAGTCGTTGTAGATTTGCCGTGAGTTCCCGCAACAGCTATAGAAAATTTTAGCCTCATCAATTCTGCCAACATTTCTGCTCGTCTACTAATAGGGATATTCATCTTGTTAGCTTGTACTAATTCTACATTATCCTTAGATAAAGCAGAGGTAAATACAACAACATCAGCGTTTTTAACATTATTTTTATTATGCGGGATGGAAATCTTTATTCCTAATTTTTCAAGTCTTTTGGTATTCTCAGATTCTTTAATATCACTACCTGTAATTTCAAACCCCATATTATAAAGCAGTTCGGCAATTCCACTCATACCGATACCACCTATACCTACGAAATGAACTTTCTTAAACCGCCCTAACATACCCCAAAATCCTTTCCGCTATATTCTTTGCCGCAGCATTTACTTCCACGGAACTTTTCTTTCCATATAGCTCTTCTATTAGTTTAGGAAATTCTTTCACTTTAACTTCTTTTTCTCTCCGTATTATTATATTATTTCTCTTAAAAGCAAGTCTCTTTGCGTTAAAAAATTGATGGTCTCTGAAAGCAAAAGGATAGGGAATTAGAATAGCGGGAACACCAAGATTTTCAATCTCCGCGGTAGTCATAGCACCAGACCTGGATATAATTACATCACAGATAGAATAGGCAAGGTCCATTCTATCTATGAACGTAAACTGTTTAACAAATTCGCAAGGGGAATCTATCTCAAAATCCCCTCTCTGAATAATAAACTGCCAGTTATCTTCCATTAATGGAATCAATTGCAGAGAGAGATCCGCCAAAAACTTGGCACCCCGGCTGCCCCCAATCACCAATAAAGTTTTTTTATTCCTCTTAAGAGAAAAATAATCGATAGCCTTTTCATAATTACTTTGAGTTAAATTTTCTCTTACCGGAATACCCGTTATAATTTTCTTTTTGTACCCCAAAGACGAAAAATCTCCTTCGTAAGGTAAAAATATTTCTTTAGAAAATCGAGAAAGCAAATTGACCGCTTTTCCCGGTTTCGAATCGAGAACAAGAGTAAAAATAGGAATTCCCAACGCGGCACCTGCTACTCCAACAGGAATAGAAGCAAAAGCTCCTGTATGAAATATAGCACAAACCTTTTTATGGTAAATTATCCATATGGACATGAAAAAACCTGGAATAAAACGAAGAAAAGAAAAGATTTTCCCCATTAGATTCTTATTCACCCAACCTACAGTCGGAAAAAGAAACATATCTTTCATCTTCACAATTTCTTTTTCAAGCCCAGAACTGCTTCCTATATAAACCACTCCGGCTCCTCTTTTTTTTAGTTCGGAAGCTACTGCGAGAACCGGATAGATGTGGCCTCCTGTTCCGCCGCCCGATAGAATTATGTTTTTTTTCGATAGAGACAATAACACCTCCTGCCATATATGCCATTATTAAAGCCGTACCTCCACTGGATATAAAAGGTAGCGGTATCCCGGTCACCGGAATAATACCCAGAGACACATAAATATGAATCAGAGCATAAATACCTATAAAAGAAACCAGCCCTAAACCCAACAAAGAAGAATATTCATCCTTTGCCCTTAAACTCGATCTTATAGCACTTATAAAATAGATAAGAAATAAGGCAATGACAACCAGACAACCTGTAAATCCCAATTCCTCGCCAATTATCGAGAAAATAAAATCAGAATCCGGCAAAGGTATATAAAAAAACTTTTCCATTCCGCTACCCAAACCCAATCCGGAAAACCCTCCGTGTGAAATAGCCTGCACGGTAATTATTGCGGACTCATTATTAATATGGTTTGTTATTCTATTTACAGCATATCCCTCGCGTGTAATAAATATTATTCCAATCAATACCATTACGGTAAAAAAAGCCGCCACTTTTCCATTTTTAGAACCATTCAAGCACAACATTATAGTTCCTATAATTAAAGTGAGAAAAGCCATAGAATAATCCGGTTGAATAACAATTAATCCCATAATAGCCGAAATAACAAAAACGGACAAACCGAAATCTCTTTTTTTTGCAAAAAAAGCAATAATAGCGAATTGGGCAAAGATTGAAGGCTGAAAAGAAAATCTTGTACCAAATAAACGAATTGCCAGCCATCTTTTTGCACCATTTATTTCTAAACCATGGAAATATGTTAATATAAGTAAAAATACCGCGAGTCCGATAAAAAACAAATTAAATTCTTCCCAAAATTTCAACTTTATCTTTGAAGTAATAAAAAATACAATAACTCCTATAACGAATACAATTAACTGCTTAACAAAAGGAATCGGCACCGCGCTTTTATAAACTGCTATACCTGAACTTGCGGAAAAAACCATAATGACCCCAAAAGCTCCAAGTAATAGAGGAACAACCTCCACTAATCCTATTTTTATTCCTTTCCAATTATACATATTTATTTCTCACTATCTTCTTAAAAATATCTCCTCTCTCCCTAAAATCTCTGTACCAGTCAAAACTCGAGGCTCCCGGAGAAAGAATTATTCTATCACATCTTGAATCGAAAGCTTTTCCCACAGCATCTTCCATTGAAAAAGCGAACACCCAGTCTTTAAAACCATCTTCTTTCAGTTTAGCGGCTATCGATTTGCTGGATTCTCCAATCAGGACCGCAAATTTTGCTAATTTTTTTAATGCCTTAACTATGGGACTGATATCAGTAACTTTTGTCCTTCCACCCGCAATAACACATGAATTCGGAAAACATTCGAGCGATTCTTCAAAAGCAACAGGATTAGTACACATAGAATTATTTATAACCCAAATATTCTCTCTTTTTACTACGGTTTCCATCCTGTGTTCAACCCCTTTGAAAGATTGAATACGTTTCCTGATTAAATCCCATTCTAATCCTACAATATTACAAATAAGCGCGGCAGTCATTCCGTCTTCAACAAACGCTTTTCCCGGCATAAATAAATCTTCTTTACTGAAAATAAAATTATCATCTTTATCCTTTACAAACATCGAACCGTTAAAATAAATATCTCTTTTTTCTTGGAAAGAAAAAAACAACCTCTGCGAAGGCAATTCAAGCGAAGCCAACAGAGGACTATCTCCGTTGATTATCGCGTAATCTTCGGGTCCCTGGTTTTCAAAAATTCTCAGTTTAGCGTCTAAATATTCCTGGAAATCCGAATGCCTATCTAAATGGTCAGGAGAAATATTAACTATCGCCGCAATCCAGGGATGGAATTCTTTAATTCTTTCTAATTGATAGGAAGAGACTTCTACAACCGTTATAGTTTTATTATCACTATTATAAACCAAACTACTCAATGGTTTTCCCGGATATATATTTCCGCCCAGAAGAACTTTTTCGCCAAAAGATCCTTTTAATATATGATGAATCATCGCAGCCGTTGTAGTTTTACCATTGGTTCCGGTTACCGCAATAAGCTTTCCTTTCAAACATCTTGAAGCAAACTCTATTTCCCCAATAACAGGAATTTCTTTTTCTCTGGCTTTTATAAGAATAGGAATATCCATGGGTACCCCCGGAGAAACAACTAACAATTCCATCTCAAGCAATTTATCCGTATGCCTGCCCCACTCACTTTGATATGGTATATCTGAAAGATCACGGGTTAAATCACTTATGAATGGTTCTTTGCCCAACTTTTCAATTAATTTTGAAACTGCCTTACCACTTCTTCCGTAACCAATAACACCAATCATTCTCATACCCCTATCTTATCTTAAGTGTACTGAGTCCCAACAAAGCAAACATAATACCCCAAATCCAGAATCGAACCACAACCTTTGATTCCGTCCAACCTTTCAGTTGAAAATGGTGGTGGATGGGCGCCATCTTAAAAATTCGTTTACCCGTCAATTTAAACGAAGCAACTTGAAGAACAACAGATAGTGTTTCCAAAACAAAAACACCCCCAATCACAAGCAACAAAAACTCATGCTTCAAAAGAATCGCCATCAACCCCAGAATTCCACCGATAGCAAGAGACCCTGTATCACCCATAAAAATCTCGGCGGGATGTGAATTGAACCATAAAAAACCTATGGCAGAACCAACAAGCGCGGCACAAAATACCGTTATCTCACCACTTCCGGGAATATAAAGAAGATTAAGATACTCCGCGAATTTAATATTACCCGTAACGTAAGCAATAACAGCAAAAGCTACGGCTATAATACCGGAAAGGCCAATCGCGAGTCCATCCATTCCATCTGTTATATTAACCGCGTTGGTCGTACCTATTATTACCAAAATGATAAAAGGTATATAAAAATAACCTAGATCAATAAAAACGTTCTTAAGGAATGGGGCTATTGTCAATGTTTCATAACCACTTTTGATAGGAAAAAGCACAAACATAACACCTAAAAAAACGGCTGGGATAATCTGTATTATAATTTTGCTTAAAACACTAAAACCATCTCCTCTCTTACCTTTTATATAATCATCAAATACTCCAAAGACACCCATCCATACGGTAATCCCAATAAGATAAAGGATAAAAGGATTTCTTATATCAGTCCAGAGCAGAACCGAAACAAGAAGAGAAATTATAATCAAGAATCCTCCCATAGTCGGAGTACCACTCTTCTCTTTATGTGTATCCTTAATCCATTTGGAAATAGATTCAGTTAGGGATCTATTTTTAAGGAACGCAATAAATCTCCTTCCAAATATTAATGAAATTAAAAGCGAAGTAATTGCGGCATAAGCCGAACGAAAAGTTATATAACGCAACAAATTAAAAACAATAAAATCTTCTCTTAAAGGATAGAGTAAGTATAACAATATTCCTCCTTTAACTGCTCAACAAGAGTTTCAAGTCTTAATCCCCGGGAAGATTTAAACAATATTGTATCTCCCTTTTCAAGTATTTTATGAAGTATACGAAGAGCTTCTTTTTTATCGGAAGCCAAATACCCACCACCAAAGCCTTCAACAAAACCTTTTGATCCATCACCAACTGCAAGTAAATCATGAATTTTAAACTTGAGCTTTTCACCAGTCTCCTTATGCATCGAATGGCTGCTTTCTCCTAATTCCAGCATTGGTCCCAGAACAACAATTTTTCTACCCGGCATAAGGGACAAAAAAGAAACTGCATTCAAAACAGAATCAGGATTACTGTTATAAGTGTCGTCAATAATATTGATTGCCTCCGCTCTTATTATTTCCATCCTGTGAGAATCGCTTTCGATATTTTTCAAACCCTCCTGTATTTTCAGAGGAGAAATCCCATAATATAGAGCGACCGAAACGGCTAACATTGCGCATCTTAACATACCGACAGTAGGCAGTTTAATCCAAAAATCCATCCCCTCAGCAGAAAAAATGGTACCGTCGATAGATTCCTGCAAAATTTCAAAAACAATATCATTATCTCTCGAAAAACCTATCTTAATAATCTTATTCCCCTCGATAGTTCGAAGAAAAGGATCATCTCCATCGATAAAAAGAGTACCTTTAAGTTTAGATAAAATATCGGATTTCTCCTTTAAAACACCCTGTTTATCCTTAAAAGCTTCCAGGTGAACCGAACCGATACCTGTAATAATTCCAATATCAGGCTCCGTTATTTCCGTCAATCTCTTTATTTCTCCGAATTTATTAGTTCCCAACTCTAAAACTGCTATACCTTCATCTTCCAAACGAAACAAATTCAAAGGTACTCCAATAAGATTATTATAATTTTTATAGCTAACCAACGTAGAATAACTGGTACTAAAAATCGAACCTATAAACTCTTTTGTCGTGGTCTTTCCGTATGAACCTGTAATCGCAATGGTGAAAACATTAGATTCTTTCTTGTAATAATTAGCTAAATCTCCCAAACTCTTAAGAGAATCTCCGACAACTATGAATTCATCACATTTTATCTTTTTTGAAACGACAGCAGGGAGCTTCGATTTACAAACAGCATCGGAAGCAAAATCTTTACCGTCAAAATTTTCACCTTCAAGAGCAAAAAAAAGCTCATTTTCTTTAATTGTCCTGGAATCCACCGATACTCCGACCAGAGATCTATCGGACAATCCCCTTTTTCCAAAGTATCGACCTCTCAATACTTCAACAGCTTTTTTAAGCTTTATTTCTTTCATATTTATAAAACTCCAAAACGCATTCCTTATCGGAAAAAGGCATCTTTTCACCCTTTATTTCCTGGTAATCCTCATGGCCTTTACCCGCAATCAGGACAAAATCTCCTTCCTCCGCAATGGATAGCGCCTTGAATATAGCTTCTTTTCTGTCTTTTAACCTGATAGTATTTTTGTTATCTATACCTTCGAAAATATCGTCGATTATATCATCCGGGTCTTCATCCCTGGGATTATCCGAAGTAACTATAGTAACATCGGAAAGCTTCGATACAACGGCACCCATCAACCCTCTCTTCCCTTTATCTCTATGTCCTCCCGCCCCAAAAACAGTGATTATTTTCTTAGGGCCAAATTCCCTAAGAGAAGAAATAACAGAAGACAGGGCATCCGGAGTATGAGCGTAATCGACAAAAACAGATAATTTTTCAGGAGATGGCATTTTCTCCAACCTGCCCGGCGGTTTAGGAGCCGAAGCTATACGATTTTTAATTTCAGAATCACTTAAAGATTCAAGCAGCCCCACAGATACCGCTGCCAGAACGTTCAATGCATTAAAACTACCCACGAGAGGGCTATAAACCTCCAGACTTCTTCCCAATCCTTCAACTTTTAAATTAAACCCTTTTTCCGAATTCTGCAGTAATTGCCCTTTAATATTACCTATTTTAAATCCATAAGTAATAACTTTAGAATTCGCATTTTTAATGAAATACGGAGCATTAGGATCATCAGCATTTATCAAAGCCATTTTATCCTCTTTCAGGTCTTTAAAAAATCTCGCTTTAGCCGAGCGATAATTTTCAAAATCCTTATGGTAATCTAAATGGTCTCTCGTAATATTCATAAATAGAGCATAATCGAAATCAATACCCGAAACTCTACTCTGCTCAAGACCGATAGAAGAAACCTCAAGAATAGCTTTTCTAACGCCCATTTCATAAGCTCCGGCAATTTCCCTTTGAAGTACAAGAGCCGAAGGAGTAGTATTAACAGCTTTAATATTACTCTTTATGCCAAAATATTTCACCGTGCTAAAACAAACAGAATTCGGAAAAAGAGAAGAAAGGAGGTAAGAGGTTGTTGTTTTTCCATTAGTCCCTGTAACACCAATAACTTTCATTTTATGGGTAACATTCCCATAGTAATTGGAAGCAATTAGAGAAAAAGCCTTTCTTGAATTGGGAACAAGTATATACGGTATATCTTCGGAAATTTCTCTTTCCAGCAAAATAACACAAGCCCCCTTATCAAAAGCTTCCCTACAAAAATTATGTCCGTCGAAGTTCTCGCCTTTTATCGCGGCAAAAAGATAACCTTCTTTGATATTACGCGAATCGTCGGAAATACCGGCAATCTCATTTACATTATCCGTCCTTTTCGTAATTTCAACCCCTTTAAGCAAATCATCGATTTTCGTAATTATAAGAACCTCTCTCTGTAACCACTATGCGTTACGATTCTCCTAATTATTTCTTTGAAAGCGGGGCAAGCAGTTTCGGAAGCGTAATAAGGTGATTCGATATTATCTACAAAAATACCTAAAATATATTCCGGTTCAGGATAAGGAAAAGCTCCTATAAAGGAAGAAACATACTTTCCTTTAACATATCTACCATCTTTAACTTTCCACGCGGTTCCGGTTTTACCTGCTATAGAAACAAGCGAAATGGAAGCAGAAGCGCCTGTACCCTCTACCGCCGTACTATGTAAAATATCAAGTAAGATACCACAAGATTTCGAATCACCAACTCGGCGAATAACTTCTTTTTGACTTCTTCTTACAATTTTATTGCTTTTGGATATACTTTTCATAACTCTTGGTCTTAATAAAACACCATCATTAGCTACAGCCTGATATGCCATAACCATCTGAAGAGGAGTCACAGAAACACCCTGACCAAAAGAAACGGTCGCAAGTCTTATATCTCTCCCCCTGGGGAGATGCGGTAACTTACCCGAATATTCCACAGGTAAATCTATACCGCTTTCACAACCTATTCCAAAAAGCCTGGCAGTATTATATAGACCTTTTTTGCCAATCTTCTCCCCAACAGCAATAAACCCAACATTAGAAGAATAAACCATGGCTTCTTTAAAAGTATACGCAGGATGAGGGTGCCCATCCTTAAACAATTTTCCTCCAAATTCTATAGAGGTCGAATCAACCAAAATATCAGAAATAGAAAAACCTTTATTTATATAAGCAAAAGCGGGGATTAATTTAAAAACAGAACCGGGCTCAAACTCCCAGGAAGTACAGGCATTAAGTCTCCAACCTTTATTTGGATCAAATTCCGGAAAATTGACCATCGCGAGAACCTCTCCCGTCTTAACAGAAACACATATACCCATAACTTGATCAGCCCCCGTTTTATTCCTCACGGATTCCAGTTCCTCATGCATAATAGATTGAACATCAATATCGATAGAAAGACAAACATCATAACCTTCCGAAGGATCCTTATGTTCGTTTTCTGAACGCTTAAGAAGACTTATCCCCGAATATCTGGGAACCTCCAAAAAGTGCGCCCACCCATCTTCTCCTTTTAATCTCTCATCATATTCTCTTTCAACACCTAATATACCACCCCTCTTCCAATCCAGAGAACCCAAGACCGTTCTCCCCAGAATACCCGATGGATAAAACCTATACCATTCTTTTACCGCATATACACCGTC
>Ga0315548_1001645_pt1 | contig 18406 bp, 19 predicted proteins | sample SalMarSW160110MG_2_FD_202540 | JGI IMG/M metagenome (GOLD analysis project Ga0315548, IMG submission 202540) | Salt marsh sediment microbial communities from the Plum Island Ecosystem LTER, Massachusetts, United States - Salt Marsh Sediment SW1601-110 ...
CTAATTTAAAGGGTGAGGATATAGATGTATACGTACCTCATCAAGCAAATATCAGAATTATCGAAGCCACTATAAAAAGAGCAGGTATTCCCATGGAAAAAACCATCGTTACGATCGACAAAACAGGCAATATGTCTGCCGCCACAATACCTATCGGTATCGATTGGGCAGTAAGAAACGGACAATTAAAAAGGGGAAATATTCTTCTCTCGACTGCTTTTGGCGGAGGTTTTACATGGGGAGCTGCAATCTTAAGGTGGTGACTTAGTGCTCGAATTAAGGCTTCACGGCAGAGGAGGACAGGGAACTGTTGTCGCGACCAAAATACTTGCCGAAGCTCTATCCTCAGAAGGGAAATTCATTCAAGCATTTCCCGAATACGGAGTAGAAAGAAGAGGAGCTCCGGTTAAAGCTTTCTTACGCGTAAGCAACGACACTGTATACGAAAGATCCAAGATATACAAACCCGATCACATAATTATCCTCGACCCTACCCTTATAGGATTCGTAGATTTAACAGACGGACTAAAAAAAGGCGGCTGGATCATCATAAATACTTCTAAAAAACCGGAAAAACTGGGATTCAACAGTGAATTCAATGTAGCCACAGTCCCGGCCAGAGCAATTGCCGTAAAGTACCATCTGGGTACCGAATCATCACCAATCGTTAATACGGCTATACTCGGAGGAGTTATAAAGATCCTTAAACTCTGTGAAATGAAATCTCTTAGAGAAGCCATAAAGAAAGAAGTTCCGGTTAAAAAAGAGGAAAATGTCAAAGCGGCCGAGGAATCTTATAAAAGAACAAAGGATTAAAAATTGGCAAAAAAATCAACGAAAATAATTACATATAAAAAAGAGAAAGAACTTCCGCCATCCGCGATTTCTTTCTTCTGCATGGATTATAATAAAACGGGAAACTGGCGGAACTTCAGACCGATAATCAATCATGCTAAATGTACTTCCTGTATGATTTGCTGGAAATTCTGTCCGGAAGGAGCTATAAAACTTAAAAAAACAAAGAAAAAAGGCAAAGAAATAATTAAACCTGTAATAAATTATGATTACTGCAAGGGCTGCGGCATTTGTTGGGAGGAATGTCCCACAGGAGCTATAGATATAGAAGAGGAGGAGGAGTGAGAAAACTTTTAATAGGAAATCACGCACTCTCTTACGGAGCAAAACTTTCACGGGCCCAGGTAATATCGGCATACCCTATAACTCCTCAAACCGAAGTTGTAGAACTTCTTTCGGAAATGTGCGCTTCCGGAGAGTTAAAAGCGAAATTCATCAAGGTAGAATCCGAACATTCCGCCATGGCATCTCTTATCGGAGCTTCCGCTGTGGGGGTCAGAACTTTTACCGCTACTTCATCGCAAGGTTTAGCTCTGATGCACGAAATGCTCCACTGGGCTGTCGGTGCCAGAACACCTATAGTAATGGGGAATATAAATAGAGCTCTGGCACCTCCTTGGTCGGTTTGGACAGAACAAAACGATTCACTTTCACAACGAGATACAGGCTGGATGCAACTTTACGCTCAAAACAATCAAGAAGTTCTGGACTCTGTCATTCAAGCTTACAAAGTGGCGGAATCCATCGATCTACCCGCAATGGTAATCCTGGCGGCTTTTGTTCTTTCTCATACTTCCGAAGCAGTTGAAATCCCGGATCAGAAAAAAGTAGACGCATTTCTCCCTTCCTATAAAAGAAAATATAAACTCGACCCAACCGACCCGCACGCATTCGGAGGATTGACAAATACTGAAAACTATTACGAACTCAGATATAAAATCCAAAAAGCAATGGAAAAAGCCTTAGATAAGTGGGAAGAAGTGGGAGAAGAATTCGAAGAAATATTCGGAAGAAAATACGGACTTATCGAAACCTATAAAGTCTCAGACGCGAAGAACCTTATAATCTCCTCAGCCACGATAGCTTCCACAGCAAGAAACGCGATCGATAAACTGAGAGAAAAAGGAGAAAAAGTAGGGCTTCTGCGTATAAGAGTTTTCAGGCCTTTCCCGGCTAAAAAAGTACGCGGAATCTTAAATTCAATCGATAAAGCTGTTGTAATAGATAGAAACATCGGATTCGGAGCTTCAGGGATATTTTATCAGGAAGTAAAAGCAGCTATGTATAACGAAAAAAACACTCCGCCTATATTCGGAGTAGTAGCGGGACTCGGGGGTAGGGACGTTACAAGTAAACATATAATTGAAATATACGAAGATACTATCAAAAAGAATAAACCAAAATCAGATATAATATGGAAAGGACTTAAAGAATGAGTTTAAAAATACCTGAAGAAGAAATAATGAGCTGCGGCAATCTCGCATGTCAGGGTTGTGGCGCGAACATCGCAATGAGACATGCTCTTAAAGCTCTGGGACGCAATACAGCTCTTATAATACCGGCATGTTGTTGGTCCGTAATCGACGGGCCATTCCCTTATTCCTCGGTTAATGTCCCCATTTTTCACACTGCTTTTGCCGCCGCTTCGTCGACAGCAGTGGGCGTAAAAGCCGCTTTCGAAATACTAAAAAAGAAAACCACCGTTGTCGCGTGGACAGGAGACGGTTCGACTTACGACATAGGACTTGGAACTCTCTCCGGTTCCGCCGAACGAAATGATGACATGATTTACGTTTGCTACGATAACGAAGCCTATATGAATACCGGTGTCCAGAGAAGCAGCGCCACACCAGCTGGGGCCTGGACAACTACGACTCCGGCAAACTACCCCAAAAAAAACCAGAAGAAAGATATTATATCGATCATGGCATCACATAGAATACCCTATATCGCGACAACTTCGGTCGCCTATCCTGAAGACATGGTGGAAAAATTCAAAAAAGCTAAAAATATCAAAGGTATGAGATTTATACTGATTTTTTGTCCCTGTCCAACAGGATGGAAATACCCCCCGCAATTTACGGTAAAACTAGCCCGACTCGCTGTACTCAGCAAACTTTTTCCATTATTGGAAATCGAAGACGGTATAAAATGGAAGTTAACAAAAAAAATATCACGTCCTCAACCAATTAAAGAATACTTACAATTACAGGGAAGATTCAAACATTTAAAAGAAAAAGATTTAAAGGAAATCCAGGATACTATCGATATGAATTGGGAATTATTACTAAAAAAATTGGATAAATAAATTATTTAAAAAGTATTGATTATTAGAAATTATTATTTAATATACTTGAAAGAAAAGGAGGGTTGAATGTCAGGACACTCAAAATGGCATAGTATAAAACATCAGAAAGCCAGTCAAGATAAAAAAAGAGGAAATTTATTCTCTAAATTATCTAAGAAAATTTCGGTAGCAGCCAGAAATGGTAAAGATCCGGAAAAGAACACTGAACTAAGGAACGCTGTACAGGAAGCCAAAGACAATGATATGCCGAAAGATAATATCGAAAGATCAATTCTTAGAGGCTGCGGAGAACTTCCCGGTGTAGAATATACGAAAACAACCTACGAAGGTTATGGTCCCGGCGGCATCGCTTTATACATCGAGTGTTTAACAGACAATAAAAACAGAACAACAGCCGATATACGACATTTAATGGATTCACACGGAGGAAAATTAGGAGCAGAGGGTTGCGTTTCATATCTATTCGAAAAGAAAGGACTAATATTAGTCCCAAAAAAGGATGTATCCGAGACAGAAGTTTTCGACGCGGCTATAGAAGCCGGAGCTTTGGACATAAATGAAGAAAATGATTTCTATGAGATACAAACGAAACACACCGACCTTCATAAAATCCATAAAGCGCTAACCGATAAGAACATACCCGTCGAGCAGTTTGAAATTACATATCTACCGCAAGCCACAAAAATAGTAGAAGGAAAAGATGCAAGAAAAATACTCAAACTTTTCTCCGAACTTGAAGACCATGACGATGTCCAGGGAGTATACTCCAATTTTGACATCCCGGATGAAATACTTGCGGAAATGAGCTCTGAGAATTGAAGATACTCGGAATTGATCCGGGACTTTCTAAGACCGGAATAGCTATACTCTCGAGAGAAAACGATAACGATAAACTTTCATGGGAAATGTTAAAACATAAAAGAGATGGAAATAGGCTGCATAACTACTTTAAATCACTTTCGAAAATAATAGATGAAGAAAAGCCGGACCGGATTGTAATAGAAAGTACCTTTAGAGGTCCAAATACAAAAACACTAATAAGAACAGCTGAACTCCGGGGAGTATTTCTTCTTTTAACCCAAATGAAAAACCTACCGATTTTAGAATTCTCTCCGAGAGAAATAAAACAATCAGTAACCGGCTCGGGAGCTTCTTCAAAGGAACAGGTAAAGTTTATGGTACAAAAAATATTGGGCATCACCGAAGATATTCCGCTGGATATTTCCGATGCTTTTGGTGTAATAATTTGTTACCTTAACAAAAACGCACAATATGCTGGAATCAATTAAAGGAGTAGTCTTAGAAGTAGAAAAAGATAAAATCAGCCTCAGCGTCGGAGGTTTTGGGTTTTCCATCAATACCGTTATGGAAAGCGGACCTCCCAATACCGGCGATGAAATTTTTTTGTATACTCATCTATCCATAAGTCAAAACGGCATCGATATCTATGGATTTAAAAATAAATTGGAAAGAGAACTTTTTAGAGCAATAATTAAAGTCCCAAACGTTGGGCCTAAAACCGCTTTTGCTTTGTTTACGGGTATCGGCAGTGGCGGAATAAGAAAAGCTTTGGACAATAATGACCACACGCTAATATCGAAAGCAAAAGGAATTGGCGGTAAAACTGCCAAGAGGATAATTCTCGAATTAAAAGATAAATTAAAAATGACACCGGGGAAAGGATTCGAAGAGGCAAGAAAAGCTCTTATCGCGATAGGGTACAGTTCAAAAGAAGCGGAACAGGCAATATACGAAGTCACAAAAGAAGAAGATTATCTTTCTGTGGATGAAATAGTCGAAAAAGTTTTAAAAGAAACATGAGAATCTCTTCACCCTCAAAAGACCCTATCGAATCCCAATACGAGAAAAGCCTGCGTCCCAAATCTTTCTCGGAATTCATCAATCAGGAAAGAGTAAAAAAAAACCTGGAAGTTTTTACTAAAGCGGCAAAGAAAAGGGACGATTCACTCGATCATATTCTTCTTTTCGGTCCCCCGGGACTCGGAAAAACAACACTCGCCCATATAATCGCAAAGGAAATGGAAGTCGGAATCACATCTGTAGCCGGACCAATCCTTCAAAGACCAAAAGACCTAGCGGGAATTCTCACAAAACTTCACCGATTCGACGTATTATTCGTAGACGAAATACACCGAATCAATAAAGATGTAGAAGAATATATGTACCAGGCTATGGAAGATTTTGCTATTAATATAATGATAGATTCCGGGCCGGCCGCGCGGTCCATAGAAATAAATTTGCAGCCCTTTACCCTGGTGGGCGCGACAACCAGAACCGGACTCTTGTCAGCACCTCTGCGTTCGAGATTTGGTTATATACCGCGATTAAGCCATTATCAGGCAAAAGATTTAAGTCAAATAATTAAACGTTCCGCAGAAATTCTCGAGATCGATATAGATATCACCGCGTCCGATGAAATAGCAAAGAGAGCAAGAGGAACTCCACGTATAGCCAATAGACTCCTCAAGAGGATTAGAGACTTTGCCGAAGTAAAAGGCAAAGGTAACATCGACTTAGAGATAACAAAATATGCTCTGGGACAACTCGAAGTGGATACCATGGGACTCGATATTATGGACAAAGCAATACTCAAAAGTATAATAGAAAAATTCAACGGCGGACCTGTCGGCCTAAATACTCTTGCTACTTCGGTGGGAGAGAAAGCAGAAACCATAGAAGAGGTTTTTGAACCATTTTTAATAATTAGCGGTTTTCTAAAAAGAACTTCTCAGGGAAGACAGGCGACACCGCTCGCTTACGAACATCTGAATATCGATCCTCTTAATAAGGGTAAAAACAGTACTTTGTTTTAACTCGGTACGAAGGCACAGAGTTTTTTGTTGTTTACAAAATCCCAACCCCAAAATCCTAAATCCTAAAATTAGGACGCAGATAAACGCAGATAGACAGGATTTATTTTTTTTACTTCAACAGTTAAATCCAAAGACTTCAATAAACTAATTTTACCCTCCTAACCGTAAAAAGAAATATCAAATATACAAATTGAAGGCACTGAACTTACACGAACTTGACATACAAAATATTTGACGTAACTTTTGTTTGATAGATTCTATTGAAATAATTAAGGAGGTTATAAAAATGAAAAATCGTATAGCTTTTTTTCTTATATTATTCTGCGCAGCATATTCTTTTAAAGTACAGGCTCAACCTGTACCGGATGGGCGCAGGCTCAGGGATATTGTAAATGACAGGTATGCCGACAGTATATTGATAGGAGGCACGACAGGGGCATGGGCTTTCGGTTCAAATACAGGAGCAATTATGGATAGGGAATTCAGCTATGTTACACCTGAAAATGATTTTAAGCAGTGGAGCATTCATCCCAATAACAGTCCGAGTTGGAGCTGGGGGCAAGTAGATGAGTGGGTTACCCACATCGATAAAAATGAACAGATACTTAGAATGCACTGTCCTATCGGACCCCAATGTTCCAATTGGGCTAAGGATGACAGTAGAACCCCAGAAGAACTCGACACCAACATGTGTGTTTTTCTGGACTCTCTCTGCAAACGATATAACGGAATACCCGGTTTCGAGTACATGGATGTCGTCAATGAAACAGTTAACAGCGGCAGCTGGCATACGAATAAAGCGGGTACAGATTGGGAATGTCCCTGGTATATAATGGGTTTAGATACACATGATGTTCCTATTTATATTGTGAAAGCTTTTGAAATTTGTGATCCGTTAGCGCCTGACATAAAATTGATTTACAATCATCACGAACACCCTGAAAACACAGCATCCTGGAACCTTATAAAAGAGACCGTACTTTACCTGAAAGCACTTGGCCTTAGAGTAGACGGCATCGGGTGGCAGGCTCATGTGGAGTTAGGCTGGGAATCTGAAAGTAGATTAAACCATTTGAGAGACTTGATCGACTGGGCTCATAGCAACGATCTCGAATTTCATGTTACGGAAGCTAGTGTATGGGTAGATGTTGATCCCACACAGGAAAATCTTGAAAAACAGGGGGATACTTATAGAAGTATTTTGGATGTTCTACTGGAAAAACGTTTTACGGGAAAAGTTGGCTGGAATACCTGGCATATAGATGACGGACACGGATGGCGTATTGATGAGTATCCATCGCTTTTCGATGAGGATTATGAAGCAAAGCCGGCATATTACGCGATACAGGCAGCGTTAGAAGACGAAGCAGGAATCGGGGATTCCCGGGAAAACAAATCGGTTGCTTTAAAATTATATAACAGTCCAAATCCTTTTACTTTAAAAACCAGAATAAACTTTGAGATCCCCAGAAAAGGCTATGTTAAGGTAACCATTTATGATTTGTCCGGCAGGGAACTATCCACATTATTTTCCGGAGAAATCGAAGCCGGAAATCATTCTTTGGATTGGAATGCTAATGATTTATCCGCCGGAATCTATATCTGCCATGTAGAAACAGAAAAATCCACCATGAAGCATTCTATGATTCATATTAAATAAGGTTACAGAATCAAAAAGTATAAATGAGTCCCGAAAAATTACTGTTAGGTTTAATCTGGTATGTTGTTTTTGTCTTCTCTCTCGTTCTCCACGAGTTTGCTCACGCTTTTGCGGGCTATAAACTCGGAGACGACACAGCGTACCGGGGCGGGCAGGTCAGCCTGAATCCGATTCCACATATGGAAAGAGAAATATTCGGAACGATCATCGTACCGATTCTTTCATACATACTCGGCGGGTGGATGATTGGCTGGGCGAGCGCTCCATTTGATTACAACTGGGCAGCAAAAAATATGAAAAAAAGTGCTGTGATGTCATTGGCTGGTCCGGCTGCCAATTTCATACTATTCTTTATAGCCGCATTAATAATAAAAATCGGTTATGCTTATGGTATATTCGAAGCTCCGGAGTCTATAAATTTTTCCCACGTTACAACAGGAGCGCAAGGGAGCTTTTGGGGCCCTCTGACTCCTATTTTGAGTATTTTCTTTTCGCTAAATCTTATACTAATGCTTTTTAATCTATTGCCGTTCCCGTTATTCGACGGCAGCAGTATACTTCTTTTTTTCGTAAAAGGAAAAAAAGCAGAAAAAGTTTTCGAATTTATACATAACCCGGGTTTCAAATTTTTAAGTATTTTAGTCGCCTGGAGAATCTTTGATCATTTCTTCGATCCTGTCCATCTTTTTGCTATCAATCATTTATATCCGGGAGTATTTTACAAGTAAACATAATCGCCAACTAAAGATCCAACCCATCTAACAGTCAAAGACATTGGACTTTGGACACTGGACTAAAATAATCTTGTATTAATCTGTGGTTTCTTCTTCTATCCAGGAGAGATAACTTTTTAATCCCTCTTTGATATCGTAAGAAACAATCGCCGGAACCTCATACGGATGTAATTCCTTTAACATCTTTTCTACTTTACCGTATAAAGATTCTCTTGTTTTCATAATGAGAGCATACTCTTTATCCCGGGTCAGTTTATTTTTCCATCTATATACGGATTCTATGGGGAAAAAGTTGACGCACGCGACCAATTTTTTCTCGACCAAAATCCCGGCTATTTTTTTGGTGATAGCTTTATCCGGAAGAGTAGTATAAATCATTAAAAAATTCAAAGTTTCCCCTATCCTAATGAGAAGGAATCCATATTTGTTGTGCGGAAATTATTTCAGAATTTCCGGGCAAATTCATTTCTTCTTTTGTTCTAACGTAAAAAATAAAACCTTTATAAGCTGTAAGATAATCGAAATCTTTTCTCATGAACCCTCCTCTCGATACTATAATAACAGGATTATCACTTCTTGAGATCACTTTAATAAAATCTTCTTCTTTCAATCTTACTATGGCTCCTGAAGCTTTAATTGCATTTGCTATAGCCGCAGCGGCAGCAGCTCCTCCTCCTCCATTCATTTTACACCTCCTTTTCTTATATTACTGAATATAAAGCAATATATTCATTCAATATTTACACACATGAAAAACACTTACAAGAGAGTTATTTTTATATACTTCAAAACTGCTGCTTTTTAGAACTAAATACTAACTTTTATGCCACCTCTCAAAGGAATATGTGTATAATTAGCATCATCGGAGAATATAATTCCGTAGCCTGTTTCCGCGAAAACGGCGAATAATCCCAGACTCATATTTAACCCACCATAAATAAGGAATCCGTTATCGGTTAAAGACTCTCCCTCAACAAGATATTCAGCGTATTCACTTCCGATCGTCGACATCTCATATCCCGCCCCAACGTAAAAAGACGCGGGAGAAAGAGGCGGAGCTATAGAATACTCCAATCCAACCATTAAAAAAACATCAGAAAGTTTAAGCTCTCCTACCGGAGTTTCCACGTTTGTCCACGCGTATTCCAACTGTCCTCGAACACCTAACGGAATAATCGGAGGAGAAAAGCTGGCAGTAAGTCCTATCGAGGTAAGACTTTGACTTTCAGCACCTTCAACATCCATCTTCCAATTTTCGACACCACCGGTTATTCCGGCTGAAAGACCTAATATTCCCGCTGAAAGCGGAATACTCAACAGCAATAACATAACACATAATACAAATTTTCTCATAAAAGCCTCCTTTTTGGCCTTTTTAGTAAAAAACATAATTATTATTAATCGTAATGTCAAGGGTCGTCTGTGTTATTAAAGTATAGGGATCAAGGTTTAGGGTCTTTAGTATTGGCTGACCGCTGACGGCTCACGGCTGACAGTAACTAAAAACAACAAAAAAATCTCGTGACAATCTGTGTAATCTGTGGTTTCTTTTATCTTAGTGGGGGGTTGTGATGGGATTCTGACTTCTGACTCCTGGATTCTGTCTTCTGCTTTAATTTTTCCTTGACAATACAGTATATTTTCTTATAATCAAAACAAAAGGAAAGCAAGAGAAAACTATGCGACTTAAAATCTTTAAGAGTTTTATCAATACATTTATTGTAATAGTCCCCACTATTGCTATTGCCTCTCCCTCAAAAGACAGTTTCACAGCGGATATGATTCAAAAAGCGGACGAACAACAAATAACGGGAAAAATATACGTAAAGGGAAATAAATACAGAATGGATATAACTGCGGAAGGAGAGGAAATAAGCATACTCGTCAATCCGGAAACAGGTAAAAGATATATTATCAGTCATTCCCAGAAAACAGCCCGCGAAATTCAGAATGCCGTTTTTCAAAGTTTATCTATCAATCCCTTCGAATCTGCTATTCTATTTATGGAACAATACGACTCAATAGAAATAAGCTCTGATACTATCAATGGATACGACTGTAAAAAAAATCAAATTTACGAAAAAGAAAAGAAACTGATGACAATCTGGACTTCCGATAAATTACACTGGCCTATTAAAATAAAAACAGAAGACAAACCTTCGATAGAAGCAGAATTAAAAAACATCAAAGAAGAATTATTGAATAATAATTTATTTACAATCCCAGAGGGGTATAAGATAACATCTTCTTTTGCCACGGAAAAAAAGACGGAGACAAAAACAGAAGAGCCCAAAACCATAGAAAAAAAAGCACTCCCCGTTAGAGTAAAACCAGAAAAACCTGTGGATATAGCATCTATGAAAGAGGTTATTTTCAAAAAACTGGAACAGAACAATATAAAAAGAGAAACTAAAGAAGGACAAATAAAACTCGAACCGGTCGCAATACCGGTACTTAAAAAATTCTTTCCCAATTGGAAAATCTTCAGTATAACAAGAGAAAAACAGATACAGGAAAAAACATTATTTAGCTATATTCCGGTCGAAAAAGCGGCGGTCAACAAAGATAACGAAACCGTATGTATTATTAGCAGCCCGGCAACCGACATGCCCCTTAAAAGCGGATTTACAATAGTTCAGAGTGAAAACATCAAACTGAAAGATAAAGAAGAATTTAAGGAATTTGCCAATGCCCTGGATGCCCTATATTTCAAGGACTCAAAGTTTCAGGGAATAGATTCTTTGGGGAATAATAAATGGGCAATTTACACGGGAACTTTTTTCGAGTATTTAACAGGTTTCCTGGTAAAAGTTGACAGCACAGGAGAAGTAGTAGAGATAAAATATAGTTTAAAAATAAAGGAAAAATAATTATTCGAATCGATCCATCTGATAGTATAAGAATTTAATATTAACTATGTTCAAAAACTTTTCTCTAAAAACTCCTGACTTATAATTAACTTAATACCTTCTTTTTCATACTGTTTCAAAAGTTTTTCCCATTTTTCCTCAGCTCCCAGTAGGCTTGCCATAATAAAGTTTTGGATTATTTTTAAACGATTTTTAAGAGATATCTATGAAAAAAAATAAAAAATCAAAACAAAAAGGAATTGGAGACTTCATGCGCTCCGCACTCTGGATGTGGGGACGTTCTAGTCCTTCCAGAATGCTTTTTTTCTTAAAAGTCGGGAGTAGACTTCTACTTGCTAAAAGATTAAAAGAGAAAAAACAAAAAAGCATCGACGGCAACATCCCAACTGTTATAGCAATAAGTCCTACAATGAGATGTTTATTTTGTGCCTTATTGTTTATATTACGAAACTAAGCTTAATAATCATTGTATTTTTACATTTCATAAGGTTGATTAGTAAATTAACGAATACTTCCACCAGGCGAAGCATCGATTACTTTTGTACCGGAAATCAGCCCTTCTCCTTCAGCCCATAAAGTAATCTTCCCGGCCTTACCTGTCGAACGGATAACAACCAAACACCTTCCCTCATAAGCTTTGCGGTAAGGTTGCTGAAAACTTTCTAAGCTTATCGGATTTGAATTACCCACTGCCATAATAATGCCGGGACCTTCAATTTTAAAATGAACCAGGTTATCAGCTTTAGGATAGATGATACCATTTTTGTCGGTAATCTCAACGGTTACATAGCACAAATCCTGCCCGTCAGCCTTAATTTCGGAACGATCTGTTTTTAAATGGATCGCAAATGGTTTATCTGCCGTAGTAAGCTGCCATTGCTCAATTTCTTTGTCTCCTGAATAACCAATAGCTTTTAATATGCCCTTTTCGTAGGGAACCTGGAATAAAGCTTTGAATTCTGTTTCGCGTGAAATCGGTTTTACACCCATATTCTTGTCGTTCAGTAACAAGCGCACACTGTCGTAAACGGAATACACATCAACCTGTAAAGGCTTCCCCTCATAACCAGGCCATGTCCAGCTTTGTTTCACATCGTCCCATCCCCAGCGCGAATTGCCGTTTCCGCCGAAAGAAGATACCGGGTTATGCACAAATGCAGATAATTTGCAACCGTGCTGAAACAATACATCGCGATAATAGGAGCGCGGCATTCTGAATCCGCACACATCTATGTCACCACAATATGAAACATTCCAGGGAAATAATTGAGAAGCGCTTTTGCCTCCGCTCATCCAGCCCGATGCTACTTCGCCCATGTAATCAATGGCCGTCCATTCAAAGTTACCGGCAATATAGTCATGATCTACTACTTTCATCCAATTAACAAATGATTCGCGGGGATCTATTTCCGTGGAAAGAATTACTCTGTTCGGAAGGCGCTGATGGTCTTCTTCATAATGTGCCTTGGCATAGCTGTAACCGCAAACATCTAATGCAGCAAAGAAAGGGTCAACATCAGACCAGTCTCCACGAGGATAAAAAACATTTGATGTAACCGCCCGTGTGTTATCCAACGAATGAACATAATCCGAGAGCTGTTTTGCCATTTGGACTCCCAACTCGTTGTCACATTCAGGTATTTGGCTGCCAATACTCCATAAAATAACACAAGGATGGTTCCTGTCGCGCACAATCATGCTGTTGATATCGCGTTGCCACCAGTCTTTGAAATACAGGTGATAATCATCAGGCCGTTTAGCCATATTCCACATATCAAAAGCCTCGTCAATAGCCATAATACCTAACCGGTCGCAGGCATCCAGAAAAGCAGGGGATGGAGGATTATGGGCACAACGCACGGCATTGAATCCGGCCGCCTTTAATAATTCAACCCGTCGTTCCTCAGCACGGTCAAAAGCTGCAGAGCCAAGCGGACCGTTGTTTTCGTGCACACAACCGCCTTTCAGCTTCATATTTCGTCCGTTCAGAAAAAAGCCTTTCTCCGCATTAAACCGGATTGACCGGATGCCAAAGGTGGTTTCGGTTTGGTCAACAACACGTCCGCCTCCTATTACCTTACATACAGCCTTATATAATGCCGGGGTTTCCGTAAACCACAAGTTGGGTTGGGAAATATCAAATGTCCATTCAACAATTGATGAAGTTTCCTTTTTAAGTTTAGTCGAAACAGTTTTTGTAGCAATCGTACGAAAAGCAGGATCAACAATGGTAATCCTTAGCTCTGCTTCTGCCAGTTTGCCGGTAAAATTATTTATTGTAGTCTGTATGTGCACAGATGCCTTTTCAACGCTAACCTGCGGCGTTGTAATATACGTCCCCCATTGAGCAATGTGTACGGGATTTTTTACTTCTAACCAGACATGGCGGTATATCCCCGAACCGGCATACCAGCGTGAATTGACGCCTTCGTTCTTTACCTGAACGGCAAGTAAATTATCCTGGTTACCAAAATTCAGATACTTGGACAGGTCGTACCAGAAGGAAGTATAGCCATACGGATGGTTACCCAAGTGATGACCATTGATCCAAACATCAGAATTCATATAGACACCATCGAATAAAACAGTGATTACTTTATCACGCATGGTTTCAGGTAATTTAAAGTGTTTCCTATACCAGCCGATGCCACCGACCGTAAAACCGGTATTTGTCCCTCCAGGCGCATCCGAATCAAACGATCCGCTGATAACACGGGGTTTTGTCTCGGAATATAGCCCGCCTCCGCCATATTCGTCGTATACCCGAATGGCCAAAACATTTTTACCATCCCGTTTAATGAGTTCTTTTGGCAATCTATATTTTCTTGGAATATCCCATGTGGAAACAAAGTTCGGAGGAAAAGAGCCTGTATTGCCTATCAATTGTCCGTTAAAATAGGTTTCGTCAACATCGTCAATGCCACCGATGCCAAGCAATATGTCTTTACCCGGCAAACTGTCAGGTATAATTATTTCTTTGTGGTACCAGCCATAGACTTTGTCCTGCGTATATCCCGAATGGTTCTCCCAAGATGCGGGCAGGGTAACTTTTTCCCAATGGTTATCTTGTAATTCAGGGTTTTTCCATTTCATGTCATCGCCTTTATGAAAGAGCCATGTTCCCGGAGTTACATTAAGCTCGGGCAAAATTTGTAATTTGAAGGATACAGGCAAATCTTCAATACTCCAGTCATGAGGAATATCGAGCATGCGCCAGTTCTTGTCATCAAAGTCCGGTTTTTCTGCTCCGGCAATATTACCGCGGTGAAATTTCCAGCCAGAATCAAACAAGGCATCTCTCTTTACTTCTTGTGCGGTTGCTTTGCCTAACATTAAGAACCCAAGTATTAAAAAGTATAAATGAATTTTATTCATACATAGCATAATGCAATTCTTGTTCAAATAATGACGACCGTTGCGCTACATCTTTCTCCGCCCAATATTATTGATTCATCTATTGCAACGTCAACCTTTTTCCCAAATAAAGTTCCGAATAATTCTTGCAGAAATTTTTTACAACAGTAATTGCACAATGATTTCGGCGGCTTTTTGCCCTGTGCGTAAGCACAATCACATGGTGCTTTCCGACCAATTACTTTTAAAGTTGATTTCCCCAGGCTATATTCAAGCCTTTCCCAACGGCTGGATTTTCCGTTGTTTACAAATTCGATTAAACCGGCTACATTCATACTTTTTATCCATTTTACAGCATATGTGCAGTAGAAACATTCGTATCCAAGCTTGCTGAAGATCTCTTGTTTTATTGATTCATCCATATCGCCGTCGATATGACATAGGAGTCTTACTATTTGTTCACAATTTACATTATTTGCCTGATCGTTATTATTTGTTTTAGGTTCCTCGGCGCCAAGTCGTTTGTTCGGCAGCGTTAAGGATATAAAGGACAACAGTCCATAGGCAGTACATTTTCTAATAAATTCTTTCCGTTTCATATTTTCTCTTAATGTTTTACTTAAGGGCTAACATAATTTATAGGTATTAACATTAATCGCAAAAACACCATTGTTAAGCTGTATAAACCGATTTCTACATTTCTGGTTAATTTCCATACATCAACATATTATCTATAAGTTCGCTCTTGTATATTGCCCTGCAACTCCCATACTAATATTGTAATAACAATTCTATCCCTGTCAACTCGAAAAGCTATTCAAAATTCTATTGAATCACCCAATTTTTATAAAATTGCTGTTTACGAAAATTGCAGTATTGAAATTCATCCTCCCAGTAGGCTTGCCATAATAAAGTTTTGGATTATTTTTAAACGATTTTTAAGAGATATCTATGAAAAAAAATAAAAAATCAAAACAAAAAGGAATTGGAGACTTCATGCGCTCCGCACTCTGGATGTGGGGACGTTCTAGTCCTTCCAGAATGCTTTTTTTCTTAAAAGTCGGGAGTAGACTTCTACTTGCTAAAAGATTAAAAGAGAAAAAACAAAAAAGCATCGACGGCAACATCCCAACTGTTATAGCAATAAGTCCTACAATGAGATGTAATTATAATTGCAGAGGCTGCTATTCGAGAGATAGAATTTCAAATAATGAGCTCCGAACACAGGAACTCGATTCCCTTTTACACGAAGCAACAGAACTCGGAGTGCTCGCTATCGTGGTTACAGGAGGAGAACCATTCTTACGAAATGATACAATCCAACTTATGGAAAAGCATAAAAAACTTCTTTTTATCCCTATAACCAATGGTTCAAAAATGAATTCAAAACTGGCAAAACGCATTTCGAAAAGTGGAAATACAATTCAACTTGTAAGCATCGAAGGGCATAAGAAACATACCGATAACAGAAGAAAAGAGGGGGCTCACGAAACAGCCACCCGTGCGATGAAATTACTTAGAGGCGCGGGAGCTTGTTTTGGTTTTGCCGCGACAAATACTTCTGAAAACTCAAAATTTCTTGGTACCGATACATTTATAGATAATATGATAGAACTTGGATGTACTCTCGGCTATTTTACGGAATATGTTCCCTGCGGAGGGCATCCGAGAAAAGATTGGTTATTAAGTGAAGAAGAAAGAGAATCGTTCAGAAAAAAAGTTCTGGATCTCCGAAGAAGAAAACCTATCGTGTTGGTTCAATTTCCTCAGGATGAATATGGGGAAGAAAACCGTTGCACAGCAGCCGGGATTTCATCCTTACATATTAATTCCGAAGGAGGAATCGAACCCTGCCCATTTATCAATATTTCATTAGAAAATATCCGTAACGGCGGTTTAAAGGCTGCTTGTGAATCTCCTTTTCTAAAATCGATCAGGGAAAGGGATTATCTCTTGAAAAGAGACAAACTCGCATGTTCACTGTTTGAACATTATTCGGAACTGCAAAAATTAGCAGAAAAAAGGTAACGAAGAATTCAGAAGGTGAGGAGTCAGAATACAGAATCCCTCCACCATCCCCAAAAACCTATTGAACCACAAAGGACACAAAGAGCACAAAGTTTTTTCTTTTGTTTTAAACTAAATCCTATATTCTGAATTTTTAATTATAATTTTGCTTTTTGATTTTTAATATTTAATTTTCTATCTGCACAGTGAGTTCATTTTGTCGGCAAATTTTTTCAAAACATGTAAGGTACTCGTATCCGAGCTAAAAACCGAATTCCTTCCCTGTGGTTCCTGAGGAGGGTCACCGGTATAGTCATCTCCATATTCCCATTTGCTATATTCAGTTGTGTCTCTGGGCCTACCTTCACCTCCCCAACCCCAAAAATTACTACCAGCCGCAGCAGTTCCTTCTTTAGATTTATTATATATATACTCGAAAATTTTTGAATAGTATTTATTTCTTATTTCGGTAGCAGAAAAAGGCGAAAAAGAATGATAATCCCTCGGTACTCCGAATTCGTCAAAAACCAGAGGCTTACCCAAATTTCCCGCGCATTCGATATGTAGCCGCAAATAATCGATTGCTTTTCTTTCTGCCTCGGGATATGTTTCTTCCGGCCTTGTGGGATCAAACCATACCCAGTTAAGAATCCAGAGATGAGTAGTCATATAATCGATATTCTCCCCATCATGTGCTCTAATGAACAAGCTAAGTGAATCAAGAGCGCCCTGCGTACCTTCACTACCCGTGGTTATTAAGTGATTAGGATCGATAGATTTGATATAATCGGCAGTTTCATCAATCCATCTATTGAAGACTTCCCTGTTCTCTACACCCGATTTTTCTCTTCTCCCGGGTCTCGGTTCATTTGCAAGCTCCCATGCCATAATCGTCGGATCATTTTTATAAAATTTTCCGGTAAACCGATTTTTACGATTCAATAAAATCTTCACGTAATCTCTGAAGTATTTAACGGCTTCTTCATTAGAGTAAAAATGCGCGCTGTAATTCATAAAATCTACCCACCCATACTGTTCAAGAAAAGGATTGGGTAATTCCTCACCGTTCAACCAGGCAACGTACTGAGCCATACCGCCAGACCATACCCAATAATTATTCAGATACAAAACTGCCTTCATATCTCTTTTTTTCATTCCACTTAAAAGAAAATCAAGCCCGGTTAAGAGATCCTCGTTGTAAACACCCAAATCACTCTGAAAAGACGGTCTAACTCTAAAATCAACATCTTTCGGTCCTTCACTAGCGGCAAGAACGCGTAAATTTCTTATACCTAACGAAACCAATATATCCAACTCTCTAATAAGTCTTTTTCTATCTCCATACTCGGCAGGCGCTCCGAGATATGCACCATACCACAAGTTTGTTCCGAGAAAATAGTAAGGCTTCCCATCTAATATGAATTTCGTACCTTTCACCTTCACAAAAGAATTGCTTTCTAATTGTTCTGTTTTTCTATTTGCACAGGAAATCATAAAAAACAAAGATAACATCATTATAAAGATTCTATTTTTCTCTTTCATTTTCTTTTTGTAAATTTATGTTTTTCTTCATTTTGTCAATGATTTTTTTATAGTTAACTTGTCGGTTCGTTAGATCCTTGGGTGGTTGGGTAGTTGAAACAAAAATAAAATCCTTAAAATCTGCGTTTATCTGCGACTATGAGAAGAAGTCAACCCCTTTTTTTATTTTTTGCCAAAAACCTTTTGTATTCCATCATTTTCCTGTCATGTAATTTCTTATTCATATATCGGTAATATTCCCT
>Ga0315548_1001649_pt1 | contig 18388 bp, 14 predicted proteins | sample SalMarSW160110MG_2_FD_202540 | JGI IMG/M metagenome (GOLD analysis project Ga0315548, IMG submission 202540) | Salt marsh sediment microbial communities from the Plum Island Ecosystem LTER, Massachusetts, United States - Salt Marsh Sediment SW1601-110 ...
ACTCGACAGAAATAGAGTTGTAAACGGTTTGAGATAATAGAGTTATCCTCTGACCTGTATGCAGGTCGAATTTTTCGGCAAAGCCCGAACCGACCATAATACCTTTTGAATCGGAAGAAAGATATTCTCCATCCACTATTTTCTCATGGATTACATTAAATCTTTTTTCTTTTTCAGGGTCAACACCCAGAAGCTGGGTGTAATAATTCTTTTCGTTAAGATTTAACATTACCGGAGTTTTTATACGTGGTGTCGCGAAATCAACTCCTTTTACTTTTTCCAGTTGACTAATGATTTTTTCGGCATCCTCTACATAATATTCCAGAGGCTGAGTCTTTTCTTTTTCAAAAAATTTCTTATGTGCCACTCTTACATGTCCCGTCTCGAGCATTATCACATTGTTTATGGTGCTACCCCAAAGCCCACCAATGAAAGACTTAAACATAACCACGAGAAAAGTAGCAAAAAAGACTGCCGTAATAGTTAGAAACGTCCTTCTGGGATTACGGAATATATTTTTAAAACCAAGTCTTATGATATGCTTCATCCGAATTTTCCTGCGCTTTTTAGAGTTTCAGAGATACTTCTCTTTAAAGCTCTTCTTGCCGGAAATGTAGATATAACGCTTGCCGATATAGTTGAGAATATCAAAGCGGTTATCATCATGCCAAAATCCCATTTGGAACGAAAGACAGCCGAAACCCGGTACCCGTAACTTATGTCTCCTACGTAATTCGACATATCCAATCCATAACGGATTAAATACCATGTAACAATTGATCCCAATACGAGCCCCAGAACACCTCCCAGAAAACCCATTGCTCCGGATTCATATATAAAATTCAAAATGATTTCCCTGTTTGTCATCCCCATCGCCCTCATCATCCCTATTTCTCCCGTCCTTTCAAAGACTGCCATATTCATAGTGTTTATAATACCAACCGTTATTATAATAAAAACCATCATGAGCATCATTGAAGACCCGCCCTTTTTACCCTGACTGAGATCTATGTAATCTTGTGCCTGCTCCTGCCAGGTTTTAATAGTCATTCCTTCCACATTGATTTCTTTTTTTAACTCCTGTTTGAGTTTTTCTTCGTTTTGTTCTGTTTTGATACTTACTAAATTTATATCCCCGTCCATGGCAAGTAAACGATTTGCTCCTTCGAGCGAAATATAGAAAAAATTCTTGTTCACTTCCGGGTTTGGAGTCTCGAATAAAGCTGTAACTTCAAAAGCATCCGCGTTATGGCCTCCGGCTTTAGTATCGGTTTCCACAATAAGGTAATCTCCCACCTCCACACTCAATAATTCGACTGTATTCTTGCCAATCATTATCTCATTTCCCTTTTCGGGAAGATTTCCTTCATAGACCATCTCATCGAGATCGTACACCTTCTTATGTGATTCGGCTACTATCCCCATACCAAAGAATGGATAAGAATCACCTGTAATTTCGTTTATTAAATTTGCCTTAAATTTTATTTCAGAAGTGTGTTCTAGATTTTTTTCGTCGAGGATTTTCTCTATTTTTTTTCTTCCCTTAATAACTGCATCCACGGGGATGTAATTTTCTTCTTCGAAAAATTCAGTATTTCCTATCTTCATTGAAGCTGTTTCATACTTCTTTAAATTTCGAATAGAGGCTTCATCTGCCCACTCCAACATTCCGCTAAAAAAGATAAGAACGCACACCCCGACACCAAGGGAAAGACACGTAAGAAACGTTCTCTCTTTATATCGGAAAAGATTTTTCATGCCTAATTTAAAAACAAATTTCATTCTTGAATCTTTCCATCCCGGAGTTTTATACGCCGACTGGAATATTCCATCACCATCGGGTCGTGAGTCGCAAAAAGAAAAGTTATTTCATCTTCCTTATTGAGTTTTCTCATAAGCTTCATAATTTCTCCGCCGGTACCTGAATCGAGATTCGCGGTGGGTTCATCGGCGAGAACAAGAACAGGTTCTTTAATAAGAGCCCGGGCGACAGCCACCCTCTGCTGCTGACCTCCGGAGAGAGCAGCGGGTTTTCGTTCTTCCATCCCCTTAAGCCCTACTTTCTCTAAAAGTTTATATACTTTTTCTTTTATTTCTTTCTCGGAAATTCCCAGTAAATTGAGGGGAAAAGCGACATTCTCGAAGGCTGTTAGAACGGGTATCAAATTAAAAGTCTGAAAAACAAAACCGATTTTTTCTCTTCTAAAAAGAGTCCTTTCTTTTCTGTTTAATTTACTGAGGTCGTTACCATCGAAAGTTATTGTTCCGGATGTCGGGGTATCCAGAGCTCCGATTAAATTAAAAAGGGTGGTTTTCCCGCTTCCCGAAGGACCGGTTATGGCTGAGAATTCACCGTTTTCTATTACAAGAGAAACTCCACCTAAAGCTTTTGTCTGGGTCTCTCCGGAAATATATATCTTACTTAAATCTTTCGTTTTAATTAATTCCATAATCGATCCCCCTAGACTTTTTACAGATTATTTCTTTCTGCTATTACAATTATCCTGAAATAAAATGATTTGTCAAGGTATTTTATTCCCTACCTCCCCCTCTCTTACCACAGAGGACACAGAGAAATAGCAGAGTTAATGAGTCGATAGATAAATGAGCATATTGGCAGAAGCAAAAACTTTTAACTTAATTCGCATGTAAAACATGTGCTCATTGTAACTTTTTACTAAATCACCGATTCTCTGATATACTCATTCACCCATCCACTCGTTTACCGATTCACTGATTTAAAGAATCTCTACCTCTTGACAAAAAACGCAAATTTTATTATACTATTTTTGTATTAATGTAATAATACAAAACACCTTCCGGTTTAAAAGTAAAGAGGGGTATGATTTATTTTGAATTTTTTAGACAAAAATTTGTATAAACAATAAACGCGTGATGTTGAAACATTTCTAATGGAGTTGTTGTCAAACAGAAAAAGAGATAAAAATGGTAAATTAAATTTTGTTTTACATTAAGGAGGTTGAATAATGTCTCGTAAGAAAAAGCTCCTATTTATATCCTTACCCATATTATTGATCATATTTCTTTTGTTTGCCTTTTCTCGTGGTAAAGGCAACGGGGAACAAAACTCTTCTATAAAAGTATCAAAAGGTGATATCAGGGATGTAGCGGTAGCTCTCGGTACAATCGAAGTGAAGTATGAAACGAGTGTAAAATCGATTTTTTCGGGAGTTGTGAAAAAGGTTTTTGTTGAAATCGGGGATGTAGTCAAAAAGGGAAACCCTATTTTTGAAATAAGCCCTACTCCAACTCCTTTTGAACTCGCGTCTGTCAGAAAAGATGCCACGGTAGCAAAAAGCCAATTAGAAAACGCGAAGAAAGATATCGAAAGAAAACAAACTCTCTTCGAAAAAGAACTGATATCCGATAAGGAATACGAAAACATACAGCAGGATTTACAGGAAGCGCAATCCAATTACAACCTGGCGAAACAGAGGTTGGATTTAATGGAAAAAGGGAGCGCCAAGGTCGGCGGAACTTCGCTCGATGCTATAATCAGATCGCCCGTTTCAGGTACGATTCTTTCCAGAAATGTCAGCATAGGCGATCCCGTCGTACCGCTTACTTCTTATCAACCCGGAACGGAACTCATGAAAATAGCGCGCCTTCAAGATCTATTATTTAAAGGGGTTGTCGATGAAATCGATGTCGGAAGATTAGAAGAAGGAATGAAAGCAAAGATAACAGTCGGAGCTATACCTGATGAAGAGGTTTACGGAATAATAGATATTATAGCCCCGAAAGCACGGAACAAAGAAGGGGCAACTGTTTTTGATATCGAAATAATCGTTACCGAAAAAGGCGAAAAGCCTCTACGGGTTGGATATTCGGCAACCGCCGATATTATTATCGATGAACGGAACGACGTACTCGTAATCCCGGAGGGTGCGGTAAAATTTGAAGAAGAAAAAACATACGTTTACCTTGCAAACGGAGAAAAGAGAGAAATCGAAATCGGATTATCTAACGGATTAAATATAGAAGTTGTCTCCGGTCTTTCCGAAGGAGATGAAATAAAAAAATGAAAAGGGTATTAACTCAATTAGCTCAGGATTTTAGAGCCTACAAAATGAGGTTTGTCCTTGTTATATTCGGCGTATCCTGGGGTACTACCGCGATTGTTCTTAACATGGCTTTCGGTGTAGGAGTTATGATACAGGTAAAAAAGGGTCTGCAGGGATTAGGTGAGCACATAGGAATACTCTGGCCCGGACAGACAAGTGTTCCCTATAAGGGTCTCGGTATTGGCAGAAATATAAGATTTGTTCCTGAAGACGCGGAACTTTTAAAAGAGCGAATCGATATTATTGAAAAAGCCTCTCCCGAATATATACACTGGAATCGACCTATAAAATACGGAGAGATTCTCCGGAACGCGAAGGTCTGCGGAGTAAATCCCTCATATGGTATGATGAGATCTATAACTGCCGAAACGGGAAGATTTCTAAACAAACTGGATGTGGAAAAAAGAAGGAGAGTTATCTTTCTTGGAAATGAAGAAAAGGAAAAAATATTTGGGGCCGAAGACGCTGTCGGCAAAAGGGTACTTCTTAACGGTATACCTTTTACCGTTATTGGAGTAATGAAGAAAAAAGTCCAGAACAGTTCTTACTCCGGCAGCGACCAGCAGGCAGTTTTTATCCCTTACTCAACTTTTAAAACAATGTACGGCTGGTTGTATATAAATAATATGGTTTATCAACCTGTATCTGCCGACCTATCGAAAAAAGCTCAGGAAGAAATCAGCAAGGTACTCGGAGAAAAGTATAAATTTGACCCCGAAGACAAAGAGGCTCTGGGAACCTGGGATGTAGCCGAACAAGAAAGAATGACGCATAAAGCAATGAAAGGTATTGAATATTTCCTGACTATTGTCGGAGCCATGACTCTACTTATAGCCGGAGCCGCGATCGCGAATATTATGTACTTCATAGTGGATGAGAGAACGAGAGAAATCGGAATTAAACGTTCCGTTGGAGCGACCAGATCCGATATTCTACGTCAATTCCTCTTAGAATCTCTTTTATTGTCGACAATTGGCGGAGGACTGGGATTATTTTTTAGCTTTTCTCTTGTGTGGCTATGTTCTTTTATCCCCGAAGTGGGTATATTTGAATTTATAGGCAAACCTACTCTGTCGCTTGAGATACCAATAATATCCGTTATTGTTCTCCTTGTTATTTCGCTTTTTTCCGGATATTTCCCCGCAAAAAAAGCGGCTAATTTAAGACCGGTGGAGTGTTTGCGTTATGAGTAATATATTGATAGAAACAAAAAATGTAAGAAAAGAATATTCTATGGGAGAAGAAAAAGTAGAAGCCATTAAGAATATGTCTCTTAAAATAAAGGAAGGGGAATTCATCGCCATTATAGGTCCTTCCGGTTCAGGCAAATCTACACTGCTGCATATATTTGGATGTCTGGATTTACCTACTAGCGGCGAATATTTATATAAAGGAAAAGAAGTATCTACTTATTCCGACGACCAGCTTTCTGCCTTTAGAAACAGGGAAATAGGGTTTGTGTTCCAGTTTTTCTATTTACTATCTCGCGAAAACGTTCTCGAAAATGTTAAGCTACCGCTCCTTTACCGGAATACAAACGAAAAAGACAAGGAAGATATGGTTGCTAAAGCTTTGGAAAAGGTCGGGATGGATCACAGAAAAAAGCATCTCCCGAGCGAACTTTCAGGAGGAGAACGCCAGAGAGTCGCCATTGCCAGAGCTCTTGTGGGAGAACCAAACCTTATTCTAGCAGATGAACCGACAGGGAACTTAGACACCAAAACAGGAGAATCTATAATCTCAATTTTTGAGGAGCTGAGCAAAGCAGGAAAAACAGTTATTCTTATAACTCACGAAATGGAACTAGCTGAAAAAGCCGATAGAATAATCAAAATAAGAGACGGAGAAATCGAAGGAGGTTGATGTGTTCGCATTACTATTACTTTCACTCAGCTTAACGATGGAAAACGCGATAGAAATGGGACTGCGAAAAAGTCCAATATACCTAAAAGCAAAGAAAAACTTTTTTATAGAGCAAAAAACCAATTCCTATGTTTACTCTGAAGCTTTACCGGAAATAAACGGTGGATACAGCTGGATAAAAACCAGCACTGAAGTTCAGGGCATAAATTCCGTCGATACGACAAGCGGATATACCCTTTCCGCGACATGGGAACTCGGACCCGACGACATATTTTCATCGCTCGGGACTCATTATAAAAATAGCTCCGCATATTATTCTTTTGTCGACGCGACTAATAATGTTATATACGAAATTGCTTACCGGTACCTGAAAACTCTAATGACGCAAAAATTACTGGAAAGCAGAAACGCAAGTGTCACAAGAACGAAAAAAAATCTAAACCTGATAGAAGAGAAAAAAGCTCTCGGGCTTGCCTCAAACGCTGAAGTTCTTAAGGCGAAAGTAGATTACTTCCAATCGAGAATAGATCTTCTCAACACAAAAAAAGAGACAAGAGTTTCCGCTTTAATGTTAAACAATATTTTAGGTTTAACGGCAAAGGATTCTCTGGAACTCGAAGAACCTAAAATCGAATTCGAAATCCCTTCTAAAGATTCAATACAATATATGGCTATGGAAACCGACCCACTATACAACAAATACAAGTCCGAAGCAAGCTCCGCGAAATACGATTTATTGGGCGGAACAACGGAGGATCTTTTTTCTGTTTCGTTGTTCACAGATTTTCAATATTCAGGCGATGATTTTCCCGAAACTTCTGCCTTGAAGGATAACTATGATTACTCTATCGGTTTTGCCGTAACGATACCGATATTTACCGGTTTCTCGAGATTTAATAAATTTACCGTCAACAGGCTAAAAAAGGATTTAGCCGATATAGACTTATCGGATAGAGCGAGGGAACTTAATGTAACGGTAGAAAATGAATATTTAAGCTACAACGAAACAGAAGAAAAACTCGACCTTGCCGAAGCGACTCTGGAATTCGCGCAGGAAAGTCACAATGCCACTAACGAAAGATACATTCTCGGAGAAGCTTCGGTTATAGAATTTTTAGAAGCTGAAGAGGACTTACTTGAATCGGAATATTCTATGACGGAGGCCCGGTTCGACTGGTATCTCTCTGTCTATAAAATTAAAAGATTGACAGGAAATTTAACCGTAGAATAAAATATAAGGAGGAATAAATGAAAAAAAATCTTAAAAAGCTTTTTCTTACATTTGTTTTCTTGAATCTTATTTTAGCACCTTTATCCGCAAAAAGCTGTCGTAAATACGAAATGGAGTTTAAAAAAACTTACAATGTAGATCCCGGAACTAAAATTAGAGTATCCAATCGTAACGGAAACATAGATATCGAAAAGTGGGACAGGGATGAAGTGGAAGTTTTTGCGACAATAGGTTCAAATAAAAGCATGAAAGAACTGAACAAAGTTAGAATCGAAGTTTCCGTCGAAGAAAACATGGAAATTACGACTATTTATTCCGGAAAAAATTCCAAAGAATCAGAAGAAGAGGATAATAACTTCGGTATCTGGGATTTTATTAAACACATAATAAATGAAGCATTTACGGGAGAAAAAATCTCTGTCGATTACGAAATCAAAGTACCAGGTAATGTTATCGTTTCCGAAGCGGAAAGCTCAAACGGAGAAATACATTTAAAACAAACAAAAGGTCCTTCAGAACTACACACAACAAATGGTAAAATCGAAGTCGAAAATGCGGAGGGAAACATCGAAGCAAGAACCACTAACGGAAGAGTAGAAATTGAGAACGTAAAAGGTCTTGTTACCGCGATATCAACAAACGGCGCGATAAAAGTTAAGAGCGAAAACATAAAAGAGCTAAAAACCACAAATGGCAGTATAGACGCGGAACTAAAAGAAATCAAAGATGGGAAAGTCGAATTTCGAACAACAAATGGCTCGATAACGCTTCACCTACCCGCTTACCTTAACGCTATTCTCGAACTAAGCACGACAAACGGCGGGGTAGACCTGGATAATATAGATTTGGAGATTATTTCACAAAATAAGAAAAAATATATCAAAGGCAAAATGGGAAAAGGCGGAACTGAAATAAACGCAAAAACCACAAACGGGAATATAAAAGTTTATAAATTATAAAGAAGAAGCCAGGAACCAAAATCCGCAAAACAAGTTAAATAGTCAAATTGTCGAATGGCTAAATCGGACTCACATACCTTTTCTATTTTTTCCTAAAAAACACTCTTGAAAAATTCTACATTTGCAGTATATTATACTACAAATGTAGAAGGAATAGGAGGGTATTTTGAAAAAATTGATTACTGTAAAATATAAACGTAGAATTTCGTGTTTGCTCTTTTTTGTTTTATTGGCGCAAGTTTTCCCATCAACGGCATTCGCTTCTAACGGAACAGACAAAGATGAGGAAAAGATCCCTTACAGGATTCCGAGAATAGATTCAGAAGTAAAAATAGACGGTTATCTTGACGAAGAGATATGGAATCAGGCGGTTAAAATCGACGCGAATATCGAGGTTAACCCGGGGGAAAATATCCCCGCCCCGGTCAAAACAGAAGTCTATATGGCTTATGACAATTCGAATATTTATGTTGCATTTAAAGCGTTCGATCCTGATCCTTCAGAGATCAGAGTTAATTACTGTGATAGGGACAACATATGGGATGACGACTGGGTTCTGATTCTATTCGATACTTTTAATGACGAAAGAAGAAGTTATGATTTTGGTTGTAATGCCTTAGGTCTTCAGGCAGATATAATCGAAAATACCTCAGGAGGAGGAGACTCATGGGATGCTATATGGGAATCCGACGGGCGTATCACAGAAGAAGGATACATAGTAGAAATGGCTATACCGTTCAGTTCTCTAAAATTTCCCCGCAGTGAAGGGGAGCAAACATGGGGTTTCGACGCCGTAAGGAGTTATCCCCGAAACGTACGCCACCATATAGGCTCATTTCCGAGAGACAGGAATAACAACTGTTATTTTTGTCAGTTGGAAAAAATAACCGGGTTTAGTGACGTAGAACCCGGCAGAGATATAGAACTTACTCCTACTTTTACTTCGATAATCGCGAAGGAAAGGGGAGCTGGATCTTCAGAACCATTCGAAAACGATTTTTCAAATGAACCCGGACTTACCTCGAGCTGGGGAATTACAAACAATCTCAAACTGACTGCGACTCTCAATCCGGATTTTTCGACAATAGAGTCCGATGTAATACAGGTAGATGTAAATAATCCTTTTGAATTATGGTACCCTGAAAAACGCCCATTTTTCCTCGAAGGAGAGGACTTTTTTGAAACAAGAATAGACGCGGTTTACACGAGAACTTTATCAGACCCGAACTTTGGCGTAAAATTAATAGGAAAAGAAGGAAAAAACACAATCGGTTTCTTTTCCGCCCAGGACGCCATCACAAATTTTGTTTTTCCTTCCCTGGAGAGTTCCGAGTCAGACAACATAGAAATAGAATCTTACGGTACAGTTTTCAGATATCTCCGTGATTTCGGACAATCTTCGAATATTGGGTTACTACTGACAGATAGAGAAGGAGAAGATTACCACAACCGGGTACTGGGCGCAGACGGTATACTGCGTCTCGGGAAGAAAGATGATTTGAGATGGCAATTTCTCGGTTCAAGGACACTTTATTCGGATAGCACCGCTTTAAGAAACTCTCAACCATCTGAGGAATTCGGAGGTAAAGGAATCGATATAAATTATTCGCATAACGATAAAAAATACAATTTCTTCGGCACATACGAAGATATGAGTCCCACTTTCCGTACGGATCTTGGGTCCGTAAATCAAACAGGTTACAGATATATCGATTTAGGAGGAAACTATATATGGAGAGCCGGACCGGGAAACTGGTTTACCTGGATTAATATATATGCCGGTGCCGATTTAGGGAAAGATTACGACGGCAATACAGCACGTAAAGAACTAAAAGGAAATATTAACTATAATGGTCCCCTCCAGTCATATTGCGGTATTTACGGACAAATGTCAAAAGACCGCTATGAAGGAACTCAATTTAATACGAGTTATTTAAATTACTGGGTTGGGGGAAATCCCACAAAATGGGCGAACTTTAATTTGTGGAGTGTATTCGGGAATCGTATAGATTATGATAACGTACGCCCCGGAAAAGGTTTACAATTAGGCGTCAGCGCGACTTTTAAAATCGGACCTCGCCTATCCGTTAATCTCGACCATTATTATGAGCATTTAGACATAAATGAAGGCAGGCTTTACTCGGCTAACAGGGAATATATAAAATTGATGTATCATTTTAATGAAAGGATCTTTATACGAACAATTTTCCAATACGCCAATTACAATAAAAATCCCGACCACTACATCAATTATGTTGAAGAAGAAGAACAGGAATTTCTCAGCCAGATTATACTCACATATAAAATTAATCCTCACACAGCTTTTTACATAGGATATTCGGATAAACACTATGGAAACGATAATACAGCTATGACACAAACCAACAGAAACTTTTTCGCGAAAATAGGATACGCGTGGATGTTTTAGATAAACAGGAGGATATATGGGTTTAACACAAGCCGAATGGCAAATAATGAACGCTTTATGGAAAAAATATCCCGCGTCTGTCAGAGATGTAATAGGCAATCTGGAAGAAGATGTAAATTGGGCATATACTACCGTCAAGACTATGCTCGACAGATTGACAAAAAAGGGTGTTTTAAATGTAAAAAAAGAACGCAATGTTAGCATGTACGAACCTGTTGTCTCACAGAAAAAAACAAAACAGGCAGCAATTAAAACTTTTGTAAACCAGGTCTTTGAAGGAGCCGTGGGACCTTTAATGCACCATCTTCTTGCCGAAGAAAAACTATCGAAAAAAGAAAAAGAAGAATTGGTCCGTATTCTAAAAAAGGAGGGTAAAAATGCCTGAGCAACTTAACTCATTAAGCTTAACATGGTGGAGCTGGGGAAAATAATATAAAGTCTTTTTTCTTTGTGTCTTAGTGTCTTTGTGTGAGATTAATTTGGGGTTGCGGGTTGGGATTCTGGATTCTTGCTCCTGTCTTCTGACTCCTTTTTTATTATATTAAATCCAGACACTTTTCGTAAAAAGCCTTGTAATCAGACCTTCTCGGGTCACTTTCATCGAGATCGAGAAGTGCCATAGAATCTCTGGGATGTAAATTTAATATTCCGGCTATCATATACGGTATATTATAACCCCATTCGATTTCAGCTTCCAAGGGTATAATATACTTCCCTATAACATCTAAGATTGGCCTTATATCGAATTTAGGATTTTTCAGAAAAGACATCAAAAGTTCTAAAGGACAGTTGCCCGCGGCTCTACCTATTCCAAACAGAGTACCATCTACATAATTTGCACCCCTTATTATACCCTGAATTGTGTTAGCAAAACCGAGCTGCTGATGATTATGACAGTGTACGCCTATTTCTTTATTTTTAATGTGTTTTTTATACTTGTCATAATAAAAATCTATATCTTCGCTATAAAGAGCCCCAAAACTATCCACAATATATACTGCTATAACCTTTGTTTCCTCCTGTATCTGAGCAAGCGCTTGATCCAATTCCCAATCAACAGCATGAGAAATAGCCATAATATTTATCGTTGCTTCATAACCGTTGTCATTTGCTGCATTAGCAGTTTTTATTGCCTTATCGATGTCTTTTACATAAGTGGCAACCCTGATGATATCCACAGGGCTTTCTTCGCGAGGTTTTATATCATCGACTGCGCTCTTGTGTGCGTCCATCATCACAGAAAGTTTGGTGTCACTTTCGATCCCATCTACGACTTCTTTAAGCTTATCATCGTCACAAAACCTCCAAGGTCCGTACTCTTCCGTAGAAAACATTTCTTTGCTGTTTCTATAACCAAGTTCTACAATATCGACACCGGAATCGCAGATAGCTTTATAAACGGCCCTGACCATCTCGAATGGGAACTTTGAATTATTCATAAGTCCCCCATCTCTTATCGTACAATCAACAACTGTTATTTCAGGTCTATACATTTTAAAATCTCCTTTAATATAACTTATTCAAAAATATTCCTTTGAGAGTATACAAAAACACCATCATATGTCAAGTGTACATACCCCTTCCCCTTGACATATCTGGAAAGAAAATTATACTTCTATGAAGAAGTGAAGGCGGTACATCTTACGGAGAACTACTATTCATTTTGTACCGGTTATTAATTGTTTTAAGCCTAAAAATAATAAAGGGAGGAGGAAGTGGATCTACCTATGGAATATCCTAAATGTCAAAAATGTAATTTTGGCGTACTTGTTCCGTTGTCAGATTACGGACAGAGTGGCGCATCGATACCATATAAAGCATGGGTCTGTACCAATCCGGACTGCCATTACCATATTAGAATAGATAACGGGGAATTAAGCTATGGCACGGACATTGGAATGAGTCAAAAGCACCAAAAGAGCTAAAAATATAAAAATTTCGTCATCTGCTATAAAATACGCCAAACTTTTAGAAGCTCTTAACAGATTATACAAATAGTTCTTTTGGAGGTATTCATTGGAACTTTCCAGAATCCTTTCCTGTGCTTATCAAGGTATCGAAGCTCAGAGCGTCGAAGTCGAAGTCAGTCTGTTAAGGGGACTACCTTCTTTTATAATAGTAGGCTTACCTGAAACAGCTGTAAAAGAATCGAGAGAAAGAGTCGAGTCGGCTATAAAAAGTACTGGTTTTGAGTTTCCGGTTAAAAAAATTACCGTTAATCTCGCGCCGGCTGATATTAGAAAAGAAGGGACCTCACTCGATTTACCAATTGCTCTGGGTATCTTGTCTGCTTCCGCACAAATTAACCCGATTGACTTTGAAAACACTTTAATTATAGGTGAACTAGCGCTCGACGGCAGAATAAGAAAAGTAAAAGGGGTTTTACCCGCCTCTATTCTCGCAAAAAAAAATAAAACAAATCAAATGATAGTCCCTTCGGGGAATGCTAAAGAAGCTGGAGTAGTCAAAGGAGCGGACATCTATCCGGTAAGTAATCTCAAAGAATGTATCGATATTTTGGAAAAAGAAAATAAAGAACCCTTCATAGTCGACGTAGACGCGATATTTCAGGAAAACTCAAAATTTGACCTGGATTTTTCCGATGTCAAAGGTCAATTCACAGCAAAAAGAGCTCTTGAAATTGCCGTTGCCGGAGGGCATAATGTTTTAATGATAGGACCTCCGGGTTCCGGAAAAACAATGCTGGCAAAAAGACTTCCTACAATTCTACCCTTAATGAATATAGATGAAGCTATTGAAACCACAAAAATACATTCAATTACCGGAACCTTACCCCCAAAAACTTCACTGATAGCAAAAAGACCTTTCCGATCCCCTCATCACACTATTTCTTACGCCGGATTAATAGGAGGAGGGACTTATCCGCAGCCGGGAGAAGTAAGCCTTTCCAACAACGGAATTTTATTTTTAGATGAAATGCCGGAATTTAATAGAAACGTATTGGAAGTACTGCGTCAACCTCTCGAGGATGGTTTTGTAACTATTTCCAGAGCCAAAAGCACAATAGATTACCCTGCACGCTTTATGCTGGTGGGGGCAATGAATCCGTGCCCCTGCGGATATTTCGGAGACGCTTACAGAGAATGCACCTGCACCCCTTCCCAGATAAACAGGTACCGATCGAAAATTTCAGGGCCTCTACTTGACAGAATAGATATGCATGTTACTGTCGGAAGAGTGAAATATAATGAAATTATGGATATGAAAGAGGGAGAAAGTTCCGCCGCAATAAGAGAAAGAATTAAAAAGTGCCGGGATATACAGGAAGAAAGATACAGCAATGAAAATCTCTATTTCAACGCTCATTTGGATTCGAAAATGCTGCGAAAATATTGTGTTCTGGAGGAAGAAAGCAGAAAACTGCTGAACGCGGCAATGGAAAAATTCGGTTTTTCCGCAAGAGCCGTCGATAGAATTTTAAAAATGGCGAGGACAATCTCCGATTTGGAAGAAAAAAACGATATCGAATCCAATCATATAGCGGAAGCAATTCAATATAGAACTCTTGACAGAAAACTATGGCTAACGGAATAATAGACATATACTCCAAATTCAAGAAAAATGGAACTACACATATATCACGTAGGTCTAACATATTAGGAATATAATATTTGAAGAGATATATGGGGTTTAGAATTGAAAAAAGATAAAAAAGATAATAAAGATAATAAAGATAATAAAGATATAGAAAAACTAAAAGACGATATTTCACTGGAAGAATCGGAACCTACAAAAAAGAGGTTCATTCAAGTACTTGTACTTTTTTTGGCAGGCGGCATTATAATTGCTCTCGGATTCTTTTTCAGATGGGACAAAAGAATAGTTGGGGGCGGCGTTCTTCTTTTTGGATTGGTATCCCAGGGGTTGGCGAGCCTGCTTGCTCTGTTGGGAGGAGTGCCTGTTGTAGGCAGTGTTATTGTAAGATTCCTGGCTCTTCCATTACTTTTCCTTGTTAATAGTATCGGTAACCTACTCGCTTTTTTAGCAATTAAAATGGGATATAAAAAGGAAATAATGGATACTAAATTATTAGCCTGGACTTTTGCCGGAGGACTTCTAATAGGTTTTATAATAGGAGGCTTAATATGATATTTCTGCTTTTACTTACCTCTCAATATCAATTCGAACAAAATAAAATTCAATACGATATACATGACTGGTACATGCACGAAACAAAACATTTTCACATATATTATTATAAAGAAGAAAAAGTTTTGGTTCCTTTTGCTTCGGATGTTTTAGAAGAAAGTTACAGGAGGCTAAAAGAAAGATTCAAGTACAAAGAGTCTAAAAAAGAAAAAAAAATACCTGTAATTATTTATAAATCTCATCCCGATTTTCAGGGAACTAACGTAATTATGGGTAGACTTCCTGAAGGGGTAGGTGGTTTCGCGGAAATTTTCAAAAATCGTATTGTCATACCGTTTAACGGATCATACGCTGACTTTAGACACGTTCTCAACCATGAATTAGTTCATATCTTCCAATACCGCATACTATATGGCTCAGGTGTGGACGCGGTCAAGAGAATGATATCTTCTAATGAACCTCTCTGGTTTATTGAAGGAATGGCGGAATTGGAATCTTTGGGGTGGGACGAAAGCGCCGAAACATACATCAAGGACGCCGTTTTAAACAATAAACTATTCCCAATATCTCAATTGAGTATGATCGGAGGATATCCTATATATAAAGAAGGACAATCAATATTATATTATATAAGAGAAAAATACGGAGAGCAAAAGATCGGCGAAATTTTGCGCAGACTTAAGTCAACGAATTCCTTCGAACATGCTGTACATGCAGTCCTTGGCATAGATATTGAACGTCTAAATGAAGAATGGGTTAAAGAACTGAAAAAAGAATATTGGCCTCTTATCGAAGGCAAACAATACCCAAGCGATATAGCAAGGCCAATTGTAACTCACCATGGATTTGAAGATTTATATAACTACGCTCCCGCTCTTTCTCCTGAAGGCGATAAGATTGTATACTTTACCGATGAAGTAGGGGGAGTTCAAATAAGATTAGTCTCTTCTCTTACCGAGGAAGACCTGGGTGTTCTTGTTAAAGGAGGAATGGCTCCCAAATTCGAATCTCTCCATCTTATGGACGGACATACAGACTTTTCTCCCGACGGGAAAAAAATAGTTTTCTTTGCCATGGAAAAAGGGAAAGACGTACTTTATATCTTAGGAATAAAAGAGAGGAAAATATCTGAAAGGATAGAATTAGATTTAGATCAAATTAGATGGCCGGAATTCTCTCCCGACGGGAAAAAAATTGCTTTTATGGGTCTTAAGAACGGCTCTTCCGATATCTATATCTATAACATAGAGAAGAAATCTCTTAGCAACATCACACATGACATGTACTCTGATAATTATCCAACATGGAAAGGAGACTCTGTACTTTTCGTAAGCGACAGACCGGAAAAAGATAATTGGGATTACAGCACCAATATTCTTTATATTTCAGATTTAAAGGGAAATATAAGAAAGTTTCTTTCTTTTGGTAATAGCATTTCCGCTCCGGAAGTTTACAATTCCAACGTATATTTTATATCCTACAGAGACGGAAATAATGATTTATATGTGTATAAAACCGACTCCGGAACCGTTTCACAAATCACGGATATTATCGGTTCTGTCAATGATTTTTCAATGTCTAATTCCGGACATATGGTATTTTCTATTTATTCCGATTTGGGATGGGATATATATTTCATTGACAACATAGAAGACCTTTCCGAAAAAGAACCAAATCCTCCAAAAGAATTAGACGAAGAAGAATATATAAACGTTACGCTTAATGAAGAAAACAAACTAAAAAACGATGGGAAAGCTCCCAGGAACATCGGTGTAGATTATATTGCCGGAGCTCTTGGCTATTATTCGGATTACGGTCTTTTTGGTTATTTCCAATTACTTATAAGTGACATGCTCGGTAATCATCAAATGTATGCCTTATTCGACAACACAGGAAATCTTACTCAAAGTAGTTTTTATCTACAGTACTATTACCTTAAGCATAGACTCGATATGGGTGTTTCTTTAACAAGACAAAGGGATTACTTTTACTTTGGACAGGGCTATCTTGCGGGAGATATATGGAATTTAAATACAGATATTTATTTCCCTATAGATAAATTCAAAAGAGTAGAATTAGGGTTAAGCAGTTATTACCTCGACGGGGATTTGATCTTGCCTTACGCAGGCTCTCCGACCGGGTGGGTAATATATCCGGATGGCGCTTCCCTGCTACCAAATGTTGGTTTAATGGGCAACATAGCTCTGGTCTTTGATAACGCAGTCTGGGGTTATATGAACCCCATAAAAGGATTTAGAGGAAGAATTTCTTTTAGTAGAACATTGTTTTCTAATGAAAATCTCTGGGATCTCAGCACAGCTTACTGCGATCTCAGGAAATATTTTTATTTAAACAATGACTATAGTTTCGCCATTAAACTTTTATTAATAAACAACTGGGGAAGAGACAGCGAGTTATTCGGGATTATCGGAATTGGAGGCGGACGCTCAGTAAGAGGATACGATTACAATTCTCAGGTGGGTACCGCGGCAGGCTTATTAAAACTTGAATTACGAATGCCCTTAATAAAAAGATTGGATCTTGGATTTCCTCCGATATCTCTGGGTGGCATAGAAGGCGCTCTTTTCACGGATATAGGAGCAGCCACCTATGATTATAAAAGCTTAAAATTCTTTACAACCGAAGACCATATGATAAAACTTGCTGATCCTATCATGTCATACGGTTTAGAATTTAGATTAAATCTTGGTATAACGATATTCAATTTCGATATTTCAAAAAGAATGCACGATTCTTCCCACGGTACTTATTACGATGTTTACTTCGGACTGCCGTTCTGATACGCTAACGGCTTACAGCTCACGGCTGACAGCAGAAAACATTGTACATATAAAGGGTGTAGAGTCGTCCAGCGAAAAGCAAATAGCGAATTGCTAAAAGCCTTAGTATAGAAACGTGCTTCCGCCTATAAATTCTCTAAGTATGGAAGTCTGCGGTATCTCTTTCTCCGGAATATTAAGAAAATGATCCAGAAAATTTAAAAGCCGCAGAGCCTCACAATAATAAGGAGAACTTGTAGGAACACATCGGAGTGGTGTTTCAAGAAAAACTTTTAATACCGCAAGTTCATATACAAGCGACGAGTTAAACATAACGTCAGCTCTTTCCTGATAGGGAAAAACAAATTGGTTTTCTCCGTCTTTAACAGATTCCCATTTACGCAAAGTATATTCGGCACTATATCCTCTATACCTGGTATCTCGAAAAATTCTCCTTAAAAGCCTGACATCTCTGGTAGGAATCCTATTTACTCTATTTATATTCAATTGAGTCAAAGGAGATACATATATAAGGAATTTTCCCAAAGATATCTTTCTTGTTAAGTCCGGATTAAAACTATGTAGTCCTTCTACAATGAGCATATTGTCTTTCCCTAATTCGATACTTTCACCTTTTGTTTCTCTTTTACCTGTTTTAAAATTAAAATATAGTTTCTCTACTTTCTCTCCTTTAAGCAGCTTTTTAATATGCGCTTGAAACAAATCGATATCTAAGGCTGAAAAAGCATCAAAGAAATGAGTGCCGTCTTTATAATAAGGGGTTTTAGCCCTTTCAAGAAAGTAATCGTCGAGAGAAATATAAATGGGCTCGATACCATGCAAACGAAAATGCATGCCAAGCCTTTTAGAAAAAGTCGTTTTCCCGGAAGAAGAAGGTCCGGCAACAAAAACAGCCTGGACACTCTGTTTTT
>Ga0315548_1001658_pt1 | contig 18319 bp, 13 predicted proteins | sample SalMarSW160110MG_2_FD_202540 | JGI IMG/M metagenome (GOLD analysis project Ga0315548, IMG submission 202540) | Salt marsh sediment microbial communities from the Plum Island Ecosystem LTER, Massachusetts, United States - Salt Marsh Sediment SW1601-110 ...
TCTCGTTATTTACAACCTGACTGATGAACCACAAAAGCCCCACGGTGGGTAGTATCACTGCTACTGCAAGCAGCAATACCACCCACCGCATCTGGTTGTGGCCGCTATCTATTCGGGCCTTGTTCTTCATAAAGCTATTTACCTGCGCTGCTCTTATACAAAGCTATTATATCAGCTTCTTTAAGGGCGTAATTATAAATTCGCACGTCATCGATAAGGCCATGCCAGAAGCGTCCTGTTTGTTCGGCATTTTCGCCGATATAAACAGGATAGCCATTACTCCTGATACCCTCATTACACGGTTTCGATACATCAAGCTTGCCATCTATATAAGTACGCATCTGACGACCATTGTAAACACTGACAATGTGATGCCACTCGTTTGCACTGACTCTCTCTTGTCCATTGAGCCAGGTGCTGCCGCCGATTGCGAAGTGGAATCGTCTGTCCGCAGACTCGGTAGAAAGCCGCCATGCCGAATCACCTTTGGTAACAATCGCTGTCCACTCTGCAGGAATAGAAGCTATATTGACCCATGCTGAGATTGTTATCTGGCCGATGATGTCGAATTCGGATTCGTCGTCGATTTTTACGTAATCGCCGCTGCCGTCAAATTCCAGAGCACCGGCAATTTTACCCATGTTAGGTCGCCAAACAGGGTCACCCTGTAGTGAGCCGTCATTGCCATTGCCGGAACTGTCGGCGGCGGTAGTACCTTCTGTTTCGTCGAATTTCCACCAGCCGATAAGACCGGCCAACTCGGCTGTCCCAAAGGTTAATGGACTTTGCCAGGCGCTATCTTTCGTGTCTCGCCACATCAACTTGCTGTCACGTTCTCCACCATCGTCGTCATCGTTAACATGAATATCCAGACCTATCTTTGAGCCGGTGGATGGCTTTGTTCCAAGCGTTGACCATGGAAACATAGCTTCCAGCCGATAGCCCGTGTCGACCGTCACCAATGCAAATTTAACTTCCTCTTTGAGGTAGGGTTCTCCACTCTTTCCAATGCTCGGGCTGGTTTTGTCCCAGTCAAAGTAGAACAGATGGTCATTTTCGCCATATTCGCTCGACTTGGAATTGTCGGCATCAATGAAAACCTCAATGGTGTCATCGAAGTAATATTCATCAGAATCATTCTTTAGGACATCATCGTGTACATCAACGAACAGATAAAGATTTTCCTTGTCCCACATCACTCTATAGGTGGTTGAGAGGTCATTCGCCGGCGGCACTGATGAATACATTATGTTTTCAAGTTTGTACTGTGAGGCAGCAGACCAGATGTCCTCTGCTGTTCCATCAATAACCGGTGTCTTTGTTGCCTGTGCGGCAACAGCAGGTATCTCTGCCTCTCTTTGCCATAGCTCTGCTTTAGCCTTGGCCTGGTTGACAACCTGCGAAATTTCTGTAATTGGGCCAAAAACCTCATTTAGCGGCGGCAGGCCAGTTATGGTTTTGTACTCAGTAAAATTATTAAGCTGCTCATCGGTACGAAATTCAACAATTGTCTGACTGCAGGACTTGGCTAACTGTTCTAACGCCTGCTGCATCTTTTCACGATTAGAGTTATCAAGATGTCCGATTATCGCCGGAGTAGCTACACGAATAGCTCCACCAGCATTAACCAGAACCAGCTTGCTTGTAGCCGGCGAGAGCTTGCTTATAGAATCTTTCAATTGGCCTTCGTTGCAAACAGATTTGCCTTGTTTGATTGCAGCTATGCAGGAATCTGTAATGTCTTTGTTTAGTGACAGCACAGTAGTCTTGTTTACCTGGCTCATATAACAGTAGAGCTTCTGCCCGCCGACTATGCCAATCTGGTATCCGTTAGAAGATGCATCTGCCCGGATAGCTTGTTGTTCACCTGTCATCATCAGATTGGCCGTTCCAAGCAGCGTTGTAATGATTTGTCGTGTCTGCTGGGGATTGTGGCTTGTAACTGCCAGACCTATGTTCGGCAGAAAAGGAACATCGCTTATAATGGTCTTATCAGAGGGTATAGCAAATAATATAATTTGCTCAACGTTGGCAAAAATTTCTCGACCGATGTCAAGTCCGGTTACCTTCTGGATTTTCTCACCTACCATTTTAGCCTGAGCTCCGTCTGCCTGAGCTAAAGCCATACTTACAATCGCAATTGCATCGGATGGTACCGCTTCGAGAGCCGCTTTACTTAAATTCGGTGTGCGGAACATATCGTATGCAAGGCAGTGGTGACCATCTTTAAATGAGACATCGGACCTATAGGTTAATCCACTTTCTCCAATAGCATAACTCGCAATCAAGTCATCAATGCTATTGAAATCAACAATAGCATTAGCCCAGAGTATTTGGTCGGGAATCTGCCCCGAAGCAAATTGCTTTAAGACACCTGCATACGTCTCGTCAACATTTGCCCAAAAAGTCAGAAAATTGTCCTGCCTTGTTTTTTTGCTGATTTTTGTAAAAGATTTATTACTTGAAACAAGTGTTGGTTCAGAAATGATACCCTTGTATTGCTTGATGCACCACTTGAGTTGCTCAGCCGGTTGCGCAATTATAATCACCTTGTCATCGTAGGCTACTGACACATTTTGAATATTCAAAGTCTCCATTCCCTCAATCAGTTCGCCGCGCTGCCCCACCATACCCAGTCCGGCAAGAATTATGCCTCTCAATGCGTCACTTTTACCGGGATACAATACGGCAACTCCTGCCGGGTTATTTTCTCTGATAGCTGTAATACCAACGGCCATCCCACGAATTTTTTTGAATTCAGCCATCATGCTCGGATTTAAAAGAGCAGCCATCATATCCGCGGGCGACTTACCACCGGGGCCGGTTGGGCCGCCGGGACCGCCGATAGCAGCAAGTGGATTCTCGAAAGGAGTCCCTTTTAGCATGTTGAGTACGGTCTCAATTTGCTTGCCGGGGCTTCCGAGCTCCGCATATATTAGGGTCTCAGGCGGCATCAAATCAGCTGGGTCATGGCTCATCAAATCGTCCAATAGCGGTTTTACCTTCTCGATAATCTCGGTCTGGTCGCCGTAGTCGGCTACAAGCTTTCCAAACGCCGCCCTTGCCCCGGACTCATCTTTCTTTTTCAGATAGCACATACCTTGTCGGTAAAGTGCCTGGGCCGCATTGTCGCGCGATGCAGAGCTATCTTGAATTATTTGCTCATAAATTTTTATCGCTGCATCAATATCACCTTCTACTTCCTCCGCATACAGACCCTCACGCAGCATAACACTTGCAGGTTTAGCCACTGCTATTGTGTTAAACAAGCCGAATGCAAACAAAAACATGATTGTCATAATTTTTAACTTTTTCATAATAGTTCTCCTTTCAAAAAATATTTACAGTAAAATGGTTACTTCGGCAAGTGTTATCCTACATTATAAATGTTACAATTTTGTTACAGTTTTATCCTTTTTTTGTTTTTTTAACGGTCTTTTTTATCACTCTAAGATAGTTCTAAATATACCTTCCTGACAATATGCCCCTTCCAACGTCCTTTAAGGCTCGAGCCCTGCTAATATAAAAACTTAAGGGCAGCAAGACCAAAAGGACTTGCTGCCCTTAATCTCCCCGAGTAGGGCTCGAACCTACAACCTAGCGGTTAACAGCCGCTCGCTCTACCAGTTGAGCTATCGGGGAATCACATTGAGTCGGAACAAACCAACACATAGTGCTCTAAAAACGCCTTTGCCGAAAACCTAAAGCATTATCTAAATTTTAACAGTTTCGTCAAGGCCAATCTTGCTAACCATAAAAAAATCGCCATAATACTGGATAAGCTGTCAGTTATATTGTATACTCTCGCATTTGCAAAAAATCGTTATGTGGATTAGCTTACAATCTGGTTAAATGCGTTTTTATGCAATTTTGGAGTATTTTTAAAAAACTTAGTGGAACAGAGAGCCCATTTAGCGCATCTTTAATATTTATGTATCAAAATGTCGATAGATTATTAAGTTCTGCTCGGCAAAGGAAGAAGCCGTAGTGGGGGGTTTCTGTTAATATGAGTAAAGACATATTGAATGTTGGTGGCTATACCATAGAAAAGCGTATTGGCAACGGCGCTCGCAGTACAATCTATTTGGCAAGTGACAATCAGAACCATTCAAAAATTGCCCTCAAACGTATTTTATTCGAAAGACCGGAAGATACAAGATTCTTCGAGCAGACAGAGACCGAATATAAAGTGGCCCAGCGGATAGACCACCCCTATGTCCGCAAGTGCTACAAACTAAGGAAGTTTCGCAGCCTTTTCAAACTGAAAGAGATGTTGCTTTCCATGGAATATTTTGATGGCGATACCCTCGAAGATTGCCCCGGCTTGAGTTTGGGTGATGTGCTGCTTGTATTCAGGATGGTGGCAACCGGCCTCAATGCTATGCATAGAGAAGGATTTGCCCACTGTGACATTAAGCCAAATAACATCCTTTTAAGCAAAGCCGGCTCAATCAAGATAATAGACCTTGGCCAGAGCTGCAAAATCGGAACTGTAAAATCGAGAATTCAAGGTACACCTGATTACATTGCCCCCGAGCAGGTTCAGCGTAAACCGCTCGGACCTAAAACCGACATCTTCAATCTGGGCGCGACAATGTACTGGGCCCTTACCGGAAAGCACATCCCAACGTTGATACCTAAAAAAAACAGTTTTGGCTTGCCCATGCCTCAGCAACGTCAACCTCCTCACGAATTAAAAAAACAACTGCCAACAGGAGTTTCAAAACTCGTAATGGACTGTATACAAGATGACGCTGCGGAGCGCCCACATGATATGATGACGGTTGTGTCGAGGCTGGACCTGACGATTCACAGCATATTCGGCGGCAAGATAAAAACGGTTAGACATGCCCCAAACAATAATTGATTTGCTGAAAAAAGCCGTAGAGGCCAACAACACGGATAGTTTTCGATGCGGCAATTTAATTCATTTGCCTGCCGACGGCAGTCTGATTGTAACCGGAGATATTCATGGTCATCGGCGAAATTTTGAAAAAATAGTTGTGTTCGCCGATTTGGACAATAATCCTGATAGGCACATCATCCTGCAGGAAATAATACACGGAGGCCCGGAAGACCTTCAGGGGGGCTGTTTATCCTATAAATTATTGTTCGACGTTGCCCGCTACAAATGCAGCTTTCCCGAGCAGGTTCATATTATTATGGGCAACCACGCTACGGTTTTTATCAATGATGGCGAGGTCTTAAAAGACGGCAAAGAAATGAACCGCGCGATGCGCAGTGCCATTGAACGAGAATTCAAAGACGACAGCGACGAGATTATATCAGCGATGAAACAATTCTTATTTTCAATGCCTCTGGCGGCAAGATGTGACACGAGAATATGGATTTCACATTCGCTTCCCAACGACCATTTTGCTGATAAATTCGACAGAGAGATTGTGGATAGACGACTTAAACCTGAAGATATAACCAAGCCGGGCTCAGCTTATCTTTTGACCTGGGGCAGAAACCACAGCCAGTCCACGCTTGATAAAATGGCTGAGGTCCTTGATGTTGACATTTTTGTTCTTGGCCATCAAGCACAACCGCAAGGATGGAGCCGAGCCGGCAAAAATCTTATAATTCTTGCCTCCGACCATAATCATGGTTGCCTGCTCCCTATAAACCTGGCAGAATCTTATACCGTTGAGCAATTAATCAACTCTATAGTGCCGTTGGCTTCTATAGCGTGAAGTGCACATCGCAAAAATGAATGAGTGAATACTTCAGCGAGATACGCGAATGGAATTGTATTATTATATAGCATGGGTGGCAATTATCTCGCAATTGCTCTTTTTATTTCAGACGTATAGAAATTATCGCTACGCACTAAGAGAATACAAAAAAAAGCGTACGTGGCAAAAGCAGCACGTAGCACTTATCGTACCATGTAAGGGTATCGATTCGGCTTTTGGAAAAAATATCGCATCATTTTTTAGTCAAGATTACGAAAATTATCAGCTGTGGTTTGTTGTTGCTGATGAATCAGACCCGGCATACAGCGAATTATGCAAATTGAAAGACCAGCTAAGCCCAACCTCGAAAGCCAAAGACATACAAATACTGGTCGCTGGAAAAATAGATGAGCACCAGGGATGCAGTCAAAAAATTCATAATTTGCTCTACTGCTACGGGAAAATCAGCGACGACGTCGAAATTCTTGCCTTTGCTGATTCCGATGTCTGTGTGCGTAGCAACTGGCTAAGCCATTTAGTTTGGCCTCTGCGGCAATATAGATATGGAGCCGCAACTGGCTATCGCTGGTTTATACCAGGAAAGAGCAATCTGGCCAGCTTGGCTCTATCGGCGGTAAATGCCAAGGTCGCTCAGCTGCTCGGCAATACCCGTTTCAACCAGGCTTGGGGAGGGTCTATGGCTATCCGGGTCGATGTCTTTCGTAAAGTGGGTCTTGATAAAATCTGGCCAAAGACCTTGAGCGATGATTTGTCATTGACCTATGCCGTTAAAAAGGCCGGTATGAAACTGGCCTTTGTCCCCGCCTGCCTTGTGGCCTCATACGAATCAACCACCTGGCCGGAGCTTTTTGAATTTGGCCGGAGGCAGTTCCTAATCACCCGCATCAGCAGGCCTCGAACATGGTGGTTTGGGCTTTTCAGCAGTTTGTATTCGGTGTTGGGTTTATGGGCGACAGCAGCTTTGGCAATTTATGCAGCAATAATTAAAGATGCGAATCTGATACTCTTCGCTGCTGTTCCAATTGTGTTTTTCGAAGGCCAGGTTATACGGGCGATGCTCCGTCAAAAGATGGCTCACCGGTTGCTCAAATACGAGTCAAGAGTCGCGGATTACGAGCCACAAGCCATAAGAGCCGCTCGCACCGCCGACATTCTTCTATGCTGGTTATGGTCACTACTGCTATTAGTCTTTATTGTCTCTTCGGCCTTCGGCAGAACCATCTGCTGGCGGGGAATTCGCTATAAACTGCTTGGCCCGGTAGAGACTATTACGCTTGGAGAGAAAATATCTAATGGGAAAGGTCTCTAACGGGCCGAGGCCCAACTGAAACAATTGTAAAAAAAAACTGAACCTTAATTTAATACAGGCCAGCTTTTCTACTTATGGTCTTTTGCAGGTTCGATTTTCCCTTGTTCATCCGTTGAAATTGTCGGTTTGCTCTTTAGTGGGACTTCCGCAATCGAAATGGGCAAATCCTGGGCGGTTATCTGCTGCGTATCAGCTATAGCATCGGGTTTACCTTTCGGAGGTAATTCAGATATTGGAATAGGTGGCCGTTCTACGCCCGCCATAGCGGGCTTCGCGACGGCGGGCTGTTTTTGTTCATCAGTTTGAACGGTTTTTTGATTTTCAGATTCGGCCAAGGCAAGTATGGCTTTTCGCACCGCTTCTTCCGCGGGTTCTTCGGTCAGCGGCCTAAGATATATAGTAGATGAGGATTTCGGCCCCTCGATGGTTCGACCGCGCTCACCACAGGCTTCGCTCGGGGCAGGCTGTTTAGCCCAGACTAATCCCTCCCGAATCAATTCTAATAGTGCCAGAAATAACCCAACCATCACCACGCGGTTCGTTCCGGTTCCGAAGATGCGTTCGAGACTCATCGAGCCTTCCGTCTGGAGTCGGCGTAAAACCTCTATCTGATACAAATCGATGGGCGTGTCGTCTTTGATATGACTTATGTCAGTTAGGGTTCCTGTGGCTTTGCATATAGAACCGAAGGCCTCAAGCAGGTCCCAGATGCTTACCTGTTCGATGTCAATCTCGGGCTCGGTATCGGGTTTCAATCGTTCGATAATGGTATCCGGGCGAGCGAAACGCTCCTTGTGCTCATCGGCAACGGCTTCAAGCAGATTAGCGGCATCTTTGAACTTTTTATATTCCAGAAGCTGGCGGATTAGTTCTGCACGCGGGTCAGCTAAATCATCTGCCTGGAGCTGCTCCGATTCATTCTGTGGAAGCAACATCGCTGATTTTATCTGCATCAATGTTGCGGCCATCACCAAAAAGTCTCCGGCCAAATCAATGTCAAGACTTTTCAGCATCTCAATATAGCGGACGTACTGGTCGGTTATCCTGGCGATGGGAATATCGTAGATATCGACTTCCTCCTTGCGAACCAGATACAAAAGCAAATCCAGAGGCCCTGCGAATATGTCAAGATTTACTCGATAGCCAGCCAATTACTGTTCCTGTTTTTTCTGAGATTGGAGAATCTCTCTTGCTTTTTCAGCCTGACTCTGAAGAACCTGTAGTTCCGGCCCTTCCACAGCAGGTATCGGGTACATATTTGAAGCATTCTCACCGGTTGCAACTGCTTCAATACCATAATCAGCAAGCAACTGTTTTGCCATCTCTGCTTCGATATAGTTTGCAAACTGTGCGATTGTGACAAGCTTATCGGCCACCGTTAAGCTCCTAATCCAGCGGCCTTTCGGGCCTGGGCAAGAGTTTTCGACGCTACAGCTTTAGCACGTTCGGCTCCTTTGGCAAGGACTTCTTTGATATAGTCGATGTTATTTTCAAGCTCGGCTCTTTTTTGTCGGAACGGCTTGAAATATTCTATCATTAGTTCAGCCAGACGTTTTTTGGTTTCGCCATAGCCCGTACCGCCGTTACGATATTTATTTTCCCACTCAGCCAGCTCATCCGGCGAGGCAACCAGCTTCAAAAGTGCAAAGACATTGCATTTGTTGGGTTCTTTGGGGTCTTCGACCGGCGTCGAATCGGTAACAATCCGCATAATTTTCTTTTGGACGCTTTTCTCCGGCTCGAATATCTCGATAGTATTGTCGTAACTTTTGCTCATCTTTCGGCCGTCGATACCGGGAACAACTGCCACAGACTCAAGAATGTATGCCTCGGGCAGTGTGAAGATTTCGCCATAGGTATTGTTAAAGTAGCCGGCGATATCACGGGTAACCTCGATGTGCTGCTTTTGGTCGGCACCAACGGGAACGAGATTGCTTTTGAAAATAAGGATGTCTGCGGCTTGAAGAACCGGATATGCGAACAGACCATGATTAGGCGACAGACCCTGAGCAACCTTGTCCTTATAGCTTGTGCACCGCTGCAACAGGCCCATCGGGGTTACGCAGGACAGTATCCAGGCAAGCTCGGTAACCTCCGGCACATCGGACTGACGCCAGAAAACCGTCCTTTCAGTATCCAGACCCAAAGCGAGGTAATCCATTGTAGCGCTGATGGTATATTGTCTGAGCTGCTGGGGGTCAGGTGAGCTTGTAAGGGCGTGATAGTCACAAACGAAATAAAAACAATCGTGCTCAGCCTGGAGCTGCAGGTGCTGCCGCATTGCACCGAAGTAGTTGCCTATGTGAAGCCGGCCGGATGGTTGTATGCCAGAAAGAACTCTCAAAACCAATCTCCTGATTTCAAACGAAAATATTATTAAAATTTTGTCTGAACCCCGTTGGAAATAGCGGTTCCAACAAGGCAAACGTTCCTTATTATTCTTCTAATAGGGTACACTAACGAAATCGAAAGCAAATGTCAAGAATTTAGAAATGAAAAGGCACACCTGCGCAATCGAATTTACCGATTACGCACTTCAAGACCGAAGGCCCTTGGATTAGCCAAAAATTAGTCTAAACTTTCCCCGCGGAGATGACACACTACGTAGTGGCCGTTCCCGAAAAATAACTGTTACAGATTATGCCCTGCCGAGGGTCTTCAGGTACTTCCTGGATTTGCGAAGTTTCATTCTTGATGCCTTCTTCTTTACCGCATCCGTCGGACGCCCCAATTTCGAAGCTATCTTAGCCGTCGGAGTAGCTGGAAATAATTTTACAAGCAGGTTGATGTCTTTCTTTGTCCACGGGCCCTTGTGGAGTTTCTTTTTGGCTTTCTTCTTTTTTGCCATTGCACGACCCTTTTCATTTTTAAACCGCACTTATGGTTTGAGTTGAACTGCCTTAATTTTAATAACAACTATGATGGTAATCAAATACTTTTTTATAATCAAAAAAGATTTTTCCCATCCATTTTACCATATAAAAGCAGGGTTAAACTTCAAATTAACGCAAATATTGACAAAAACAGCGTCCGCCTTATGATAAGTAGTTAGAGATGAATAAAGATACTTGTCTGTGGATTATCAGAGGAGGCCTTATGAATTCAATAAAGTGGGCTTTATTACTAATTTCAATCGGCCTGTTGCTTCCCGGATGCAGGCAAAATACCCCTGAGGAAAGTAGGGATTTTGTGCTTCAACAGGGTGATTTGCTTTTCCAGGACCTCGATAGCGGCCCACTTTGCGATGCCATAGAAAAAGTTACAATGGGATACCATGGAGCGAATTTTTCGCATGTTGGTATTGCCTGCCTCGCAGCAAGGCGGGCTGCAAAAAATGGCAGCAGTAACTTTGTCGTGATTGAAGCAGTGTCAAGCGGCGTGGAAATTACGCCGCTGCAGGAATATCTGAATCGCAGTCTCGACGCCCAGCACCAGCCGAAGATTGCAGTAGGGCGTCTTAAGAAATCTTATCGCCATCTCATACCTTCCGCCCTTGAAGAAGCTCTTGCTTTGAAGGGACAACCGTATGATAAGGTATTTGCTATCGACAATGATGCCTACTATTGCTCAGAACTGATTTATGAGATATTCCTACGGGCAAATAAAAACAGGCCCGTATTTAACTTACAACCGATGACATTTAAAGAACCACAGACAGGGGAAACACTTGTTGCCTGGAAGGACTACTTTTCCAAATTGAGTATTCCTATCCCTGAGGGCCAACCGGGTATTAACCCAGGCGGCATTTCCCGTTCCACCACTTTGACTATTATCGACCCGTATGATATTCTCGGAAAATAATGACAACGAACAAGTGCAATATCAAATTACTTCCACCAAGTTTTTCACCCTGGACTCCTAAGAAGGGACCTCACAGGCAGATAGCTGTACTGATGAGTGGCGGTGTTGACAGCAGCACTACAGCTCATATTCTCAAAGAAGCCGGCTGGGACGTTTTAGGTATTACAATGAAAATCCCCGTATCGTGCGGAACAAATGCCCGAGGATGCTGCGGGGCTGATGGTGCTTTTGTCTGCAACGAACTAAATATACCCCATTACTTCATCGATGTTACTGAAGCTTTCCAGCGTTTTATCATTGGGCCTTTCCGGCAGTCCTACGAAAGGGGCGAAACGCCCAATCCATGTGTTGACTGCAACGCATTTCTAAAATTTTCATTGGTGTGGGATTTCTTGCAGGAAACATTCGATATCAGCTATCTGGCTACAGGGCATTACGCACGAGTTATTGAAACTGCTGGACAGGTTCGACTCAGCCGGCCAAAAGACAGAGATAAGGACCAAAGTTATTTCCTATACGGTATTGCCGCAAAAAAACTGCCAAATCTTGTTCTTCCTTTGGGTGAAATGACCAAGAAAGAGGTTCGCTCAATTGCCTCGCAGCTAAATTTAAGCATTGCGGAAAAACCCGAAAGTATGGAATTATGTTTTTCAAGAGAAGGCGACTATCGAACTGCTCTGACAGACAATAGGACAAACCGGGACGGCGACATTACTGATATGAAGGGCAACAAAATAGGTACGCACAAGGGTGTTGCGAATTATACGCTTGGCCAGAGAAAGGGAATCGGTTTTGCCGGTGGCAAGCCGCTTTATGTGGGTAAAATAGAGGCACAGACCAACACTATAGCCCTCGGTACCAAAGATGAAGTAAGTTATCATACTATCAGGGCAAATCAGATAAACGCGCTTATACCTGAAGAATTGGTCGAAGGTGAAAAGGTTTATGGAAAGATTCGCTCCTCCGGCGAGCCCAGCCCCTGCAATATTATAGAAGCTCGCCTGCCGGCGGCCAAGGTTGGGCAAGCTGATATGACAGTTGAGTTTAGCAAGCCCCAATTCGCACCCTGTCCCGGCCAAAAACTTGTGCTATACAATAGCGATGGACATATAATTGCCGGCGGCACTATCGCTTGCGGAGCAACGACGGCTGCAATATAATTATAGGCGGCTACAAAACAGTGCAGTTTATAGCATAATAAATTGTTCCCATATACGATTCGAAAGTTATCAAGGCGGGTCATTATTTTGCAACCTTGTGCACAAGACACCACAAAACGATATTTTAACCAGGATATTGGTTGGTTGCTCCGGAGTTTCGTCTTTTTTGTTTCTTTATATCTTTATCTCTGGCTTTTTGTTGACTTGCGCTTGATATATCATGGAGCCGGTGTTATTACAAATTTCCCGGCCTTTTACAAGGGCTGGGCCTTTTTCCTGACTTTTTTATCATACCCGGGTGGCCCCCTCGAATATCTCTCAGCTTTCCTGTCTCAGCTGTTCTATTATTCCTGGGCTGGTGCTCTTGTTGTAACAGTGCAAGCCTGGCTGCTCAGTGTGTGTATTGACTATCTATTGAAAGCTACAAAATTACCATGTAGCACGGCCATCTTGGCCGTGTCTTCACGGGCTGGAAGCCCGTGCTGCATTGGCTTTATTCCATCGATTCTTCTGCTTGTTCTCTATACACAGTATGCCTATCACTTCGCCACGACATTGGCATTTTTGACTGCATTGCTTTTCGTATGTTTGTACTTATCGATACTACGGCAGGGCCTGCGCCCTGACGAGAAAACAATTTTATCACGTACAACGATTTTCAGTTCTTTGGTCATTTTTTTATCCCTGTCCGTAATTTTGTATTATCTTGCCGGCGGAGCGATGCTGCTTTTTGCAGTTGTTTGTGCAATTTATGAGCTGCTTTTCAGTTCTCGGTGGAAAACAGGCCTGTTTTATTTGTTATCCGCCGCCGTTATTCCGTATGTAGTAGGACTTCTCATCTTCCGCATTAGTATTGTCGATGCCTTTTGTAACTTATTACCTTTCTCCTGGAAAATTATACATTACGAAGCTCGCAAAAGGGCGGTGACAATAGTCTATCTACTTTATCTGCTTCCACCTTTGATACTTTTTATATTCGGCCTTTGGCAGATAATTAGAAAACGATTCCATTTCGCAAAAAACCGAACAAGTAAGAAGCATGCAAAAAAACACCGGGATAAATCTTCTAATCTGCCGGCAAAGATATTTTCCTGGTATAGACACTCATTCAAAATCAAATGGTTCATCGGAACAATGCTTCTGTTTGCTGTTGCTGGTAGTGCCGTTTCTCTTTCTTATGATGACAATCTTAGAACCCGGTTTAAGGTTGATTATTATTCGTACCACAAGATGTGGCCGGAATTGCTCACTATTGCTCGACGTAATCCCACAGACCCCTTTGTAGTTCACGCAGTCAACAGAGCTTTATACCATACCGGCCGACTGGGCTATGAGATGTTCGCCTGGCCACAGGACTCGGATTATCTGTTCCTGACCGACCCGGCATACAAGTGGTGCTACTGGCAGCGCTGCGACGTTTATTTAGATATCGGTCTTATCAACATGGCTGAACATGCCCTGACCGAATGTTTGGAAGGACTTGGCGACCGTCCTATGGTTTTACAGCGATTGGCCCTGATAAATATGGTCAAGGGAAATATCGGTTCTGCCCGCATCTACCTTGGGGCACTAAGCAAAACACTTTTTTCTAATGGCTGGGCCAATCACTATCTCGATAAAATCCAGTCCGGCCCTGACCTTTCGACAGACCAGGATATTCAGCATTTACGCTCCTTGTGTTTGGATAAGGATTATCTCACCTATTCTCTGACAGCCGAGCTATTGCTTTCCTCGCTTCTGGAGAAAAACAGCCAAAATAGAATGGCTTTTGAATACTTAATGGCCTGTTATATGCTAAATAAGCGTTTGGGCAAGCTTATTGGGAACATTGAGCGTTTGAAAGATTTTGGTTATCTCGAGCTGCCCACGCATTACGAAGAAGCTGCCCTGCTTTATGTCTACAGCACAAAGAAACCTCTTCATCTGGGCGGGTATAAACCGAGTCCTCAGTTGCATCAGCGAATCGATGACTTTAGCCGGCTTCTCAATATGTATGGTGCGGACAAACAAGCTGTTTTTGAAAAGCTGTCAAAGAATTTCCGCGACACCTATTTCTTCTATGCCTACACGCATTCGGGTACAAAGAAATGACTCAAAAGCATAAGAGTAAAAGAACTAAATTTATTTACGTACTTACAGCTTGTGCACTTATAATTTTTGCACTGCTTCACGTCTTCCGCGATAATAAAGTGACAATCACACAGTTCAGTGTTATTAATCGTCCTGCAAAAATTAGGCCTGATTATTCCGGCACCATAATCCCGCCTAACATCGCACCTTTGAACTTTTTTATACAGCAGGATGGCTCACGTTATTTCGTAAGGATATACTCCGAGCAGGGAAAACCGGTTGAGATATTCAGCAGAACGCCAAAGATTGTGATTCCGGAGCGCCCCTGGCGTAAGCTTCTTGATTCGAACCGTGGCCGGCAGCTAAGTTTGGATATTTTTGTCGAGTCCCGGGCTTCTGCCTCATCTTCAAAGGCGGAAAAGAAGCGATGGTCCCGCTTTGAAACTCTCACCTGCGAAATTGCCAGTGAGGACATAGATGCTTTCCTTGTGTACAGAAAGATTCGGCCGGGGCACGGCACCTGGAGGGAAATGGGTATATATCAACGCAATCTGAGCAGCTTCGATGAATCACTCATATTGAACAACGGATACTTTGAGCATGGCTGTCTTAACTGCCACGCTTTTTCCAATAACCGGACAGATAAAATGTTAATTGGCATCCGCAGCTCAGTTTTTGGCAGTTCAACTTTGTTAATCGAGGGCAATGAGGTTAAAAAAATCGGAACAAAATTCGGATACACATCATGGCACCCCAGCGGCCAAGTTGCTGCATTTTCCATAAATAAGGTCAGACAGTTATTTCATTCCTCCGCAAGCGAGGTCCGTGACGTAATGGATTTTGACTCCCTTATGGCTTACTATCTGCCCGGCTCAGAAACTGTAAAGACCACACCTGACTTTCTCAAAAAAGACTGGCTCGAAACCTATCCGACCTGGACACCCGATGGTCGCTACCTGTATTTTTGCAGTGCTCCAATAACATGGCAGGACCGCACCGTCGTCCCAAAATCCTACAACCAAATTAAGTACAACCTTGTTCGGGCGAGTTACGACATTGACCGTGACCAGTGGGGTCCGCTGGAAACCGTGCTCTCAGCTCAGGATACGGATAAGTCTATTCTTTTGCCGCGGATTAGCCCTGACGGCCGCTGGCTGCTGTTCTGTATGTGCGATTACGGCTGTTTTCCGGTTTACCGGCACAGCAGCGACCTGTATATGATGGACCTCGAAGCAGCCCAGCAAACAGGCAGGTATTCGTATCGCCGGCTCGATATTAACAGTGACGACAGTGAAAGCTGGCATAGCTGGTCAAGTAATGGCCGTTGGATAGCTTTCAGCAGCAAAAGAAATAGCGGCGTATTCACCAGAATATATCTTGCTTATGTGGATGAGAAGGGCCAGGTTTACAAGCCGGTGCTTCTGCCTCAGAAAGACCCTGCTTATTATGACAGTTGTCTCTGGACCTATAGCGTGCCTGAGCTTGTTATTGAGCCTGTTAGGGTCACAAGAGAAAAATTGGGCCGGGTCGTCCGCAGTGCCCAAAAAATATCTGTCGAAATGCCCGTCACTATGGCAACTCCAAAAGCCGATGGGCTCCCTACTCACGATGAACCGTGGGAGGAAGCACGCTAATAACAAATGCAGCTGTCCCTTCAGTTGTATTGAATCATTCCTAACCTGCTTTTAATACCAATTGCGATTAAAACTTGCGCTTATGTCATTTCGACCGAAGCCCCTGCTCCTGTCTTCCTTGCCTCTGCGTCTCTCGACGCAAGTCGAGGCAGCAGGCGACAGGAAGACGCAGGGGCGTAGTGGAGAAATCTGTTAAAATAGATTTCTCGACTCGCCTACGGCTCGCTCGAAATGACACGAATAAGCGCATTAATTATTCGCAATTGGTATAACACACGACTTAGGGTTTGGGATTGAACTGCATAAATCTGGCAACAAGAGAGACTAATATCAGCTCACAGCCCAGAAAAAGAGCGATAGAAGGCCCTATTGAAAAGTCAAATTTATATGCAAACAGCAATCCTCCCAAAGAGGCGGTTATGGCCGCTGTCCAAATTATGGCAAGTTGCATACTTAAACGCCGAGCAAAAATTTCTGAAATAGTGGCCGGTATTATCAAATATGCAAACACAACAACTATCCCGCCGACCTGGACTGACAATGTAATAACCACGCCGAGTAAAACGTAAAAAATGAAATCCCAGGATACCGCCTTTAAATCTTTAATAGTGTTTTTCTGATAATTGTTTGATATTTCGGCCATCGGTTTTCGAATAAGATAGAAACTGCATCCTATTACAGAGAACACTATCAAACTTGTAACAATCTGTTTCCATCCTGTCCAAAGAAGACTACCTGATAATATGTGTTGAATGTGTATGTGACCGCCTGGTGCAATGCCCACCAGGAAAAGTGCAGCAGCGGCTGCAATGGCATAAGAAATGCCAATCACTGCTTCAAGTGAGATTTGAAAAATCCTGCTGCGTACAAGAGCATAAAATGCAGATGCAAGCAGGACGCAACCAAACGAGCACGTATATGCTATAGGTGAATCCCCAGGTGCTTCAAATAACAGATGAGCTGCAATAGAGCCTATTACGGCAATTTGAGCCAGAGCAATGTCGATAAAAATGACTTCCCTTTTAAGCACATGTATCCCTAAGTACCCGAGAATTGAACTCATTATAATACATGCCAGGAAAGGCAAGCCGAGAATTTGAACTATTTGGAACATCCGCTACATCCTTTCAGCCATATAATTTATTGCCGGCCTGGAAACACCGCACGATAATCGAGACCACAAAAAATAAACCGAGTGATAAAACAAGGCTGGGGCCGTATGGTAAATTGAAAAAATACGATGAGCACAGCCCAATCAGGCATGCAACAAAACCAACTGTCCATCCTATAATTACAGCCCCAGCCCACTTCTTCGTAAACATTGCTGCAATAGCCGCTGGAATCATCAAAAATGCGTAAGCCAGGAGCACTCCTGCTATGGGTACAATTAAAACCGTGATTATGCCCTGAGTTGTAAAGAGCAGAAAATCCCAGAATTTTTCCTTCCTGAATCCTTCAGGATTCTCTGCCAGCTCAATAAACTTGCGGCGAAATACGAAGTGAAACACCAAAAGTAAAATATATACCACAGCTGTAATACTAACTAAAGGCCAGGTAACCCAGAGCATTGAACCGGCAAGCGTTTTGGTCACATAGGCTTCCCCGCCGCGGAGCTTGTCACCAAGTAGAAGTGACGCCACTAGCGCCATCGCATACATGATTCCGATAACAGCTTCGCGAGGTATTGCTCTGCTTCTTGGTTTTATCAGGGCAAGTAATAATGCACCGAAGAGCACGGCAATCATTGACGGAAGGTATGATTGTACCGTGCCATATTCTATTCCCAAACCTATGCCGGCCAGAGCACCAAATGCCGCCAATTGGTCGAGCACCAGATCTGAAAATATCAGGGTTCGTCTGATTATGTGCAAGCCGATGTAAGTGTGCAAAATCAATACTACAGCAAGCAAGGCTATCTGGACTGAGAAAAATTGTACTATTTCAGAAGTCATGATACTTTTCTTCCTTACATTACTATTTGTTCGAAGTACCTTTCTTTTCTGCTGTCTTCAAAAGACCATCAACCCAGTAATCAACAAGCTTAAAGTAATTATCGGTACCTTCGGCACCACCAACATAGATTGGAACAATGACAGCTTCTGCATTGGTTCTGGCCGCTACCGCTTTTATCTTTTGTTCATCAAAATAATTAGCCGCCAAAATGATTTTGATATCTCTTTCTTTCATCAGATTGATTAAACCGGTAACATGCTTTGGTGACGGCGGTATTCCGGGTTTGGGTTCCACAGTTCCGGCTTCTTCCAAACCAAAGAGTTTAACAAAGTAAATCCAGTTCTTATGATAGGTGACAATAGGTGTTCCTCTTAATGGTAGCATCCTTCCAGTCCAGCCGCCAAGATGTTCAATCAACGGTTTCCCTTCAAACTTTTGCTCTTTAAGAAATGGTATTAATTTTTCCTGTTCGGCAAGACGGCACAATGTATCTCCACCCAGCATTTCCACGAGCCTGGTGCCGAATAATCTTTCATCAATCTCCATTTGTAATTTCTTGAGATTTTGCAGATAAATCTCTTTGCCTTCCGGGTCGTTTTTAATCAGTCCCGTAGCTATATTCCTGGCAGCTATTTTCATATTAACAGGACTGCATGTTAAATGGGGATTGCCGTAAATATGAACGCCGCCTTC
>Ga0315548_1001659_pt1 | contig 18310 bp, 14 predicted proteins | sample SalMarSW160110MG_2_FD_202540 | JGI IMG/M metagenome (GOLD analysis project Ga0315548, IMG submission 202540) | Salt marsh sediment microbial communities from the Plum Island Ecosystem LTER, Massachusetts, United States - Salt Marsh Sediment SW1601-110 ...
CCCCAACCATAGTTCCAGTATGACCCCGGCTGAGGTTGTCAAATGCGATTAGTCAATCTTGGACAGAGGCTCACCAGTCATTTCTTCTCATCTTCATAAACCGGCACGGTTAGAAACTTTTCATCTGGGCCCTTCCTGCTTGTATCGACACGGTAGCCGATAATCTTTTTTGTATGACCATCTACTTGAATTTCCGCCAGCCGCTTCAAAGAGACATCGACATCATCGATTGTCCACATAGCCCCTGTCAGCGGGTCGATAATGACTATGCCCAAAAGTCCGCCGAATACGATATTTCCCCCTATGTACCATCCAGTTTCGAGTTCTTGATTTATCGGTACAGTAAGATCCTCATATCCTTCTTTGTGAAAGCTGATTTTGTAATCTCCCTTTTCGAACCATCCGCGCCCTCTTTTCAAGGTGACGTTAGTTGGAGTCACATTTCGCACTACGATATTCCCGTCGTGATCCGTTATTTCGAACTTGGCTTCACTCGGATCGCTGGTGATATTGGTCGTCTTTTCATCTCCACACATAATTGAACAGCAGCCAGAGCACAGAGTCGACAAAAGAAAGATGCAAATAAGCATCACTTTCATTTTACAAAATCCTTAAGGTCAGCCTCATGATGGGCTGAAGTGTACAGATTGATTTTGGGCCTGAAGAATTGACTCGGTCTCTATCAATTCCCGGTGAAATCAAACTCATAGTGTGTCGGGTCATATTCAAACATTGCACCCGTTGCCAAATCAATAATTAAGCCCGGCCAGAACAGAATGTTGACCCAATAAACCGGCTCAATCTCTTTATTCAAAGCCAGTGTTTGGTCCTTGTCTCCGTAGGAGGTTTGTATGACATAGTTCTTGCCCCTCGGGATTGATACCTGATATGGCGTGGTGCCTTTGTACGGGCCGATCTGTACCTTTGCCCCTTCGGGTTTGGAATCCACACTGATACTCTGAGGATCGCCTGTGAATATGCTACAACAACCCTGAGTGAAAAGTAGCACCGCAAATACCGTACATAAAACCGATTTCTTCATTTTGCTTACTCCTTGTCTTTAATAGAAGTTGTTTACTTTCGGTCACAGCATATGAGATCGATGGATGCACTGTCAATTGTGGTAACTACGTATTTTTGGCATTTGGCGAATGATTCGCCGAAGCCGGTGTTTAGTATTTAGGACATAGTATTTACCCTGTGAGATAGGTCACTCGTTACGGCGAAGGCCGTTGCCGGAGCAGGAAAGGCCGTCATCTCATGGGGTGAATCTCTGATCTCTCCGCTCGGCTGCGCCTCGGTCGAGATGACAAGGAGGGGATTAGCGTATAGCCCTTCGACTCGCTCTGCCGTTAGGGATGCCTTACGGCAAGGACAAGGGTATAGGACTTTATCTAACGACTATCGACTAAATAAAAGGCGTATGGCGGGATGAGATAGCTTCGTCGGCCTAACTATCAGCGACTAAATACGGGCGGATAACTTCATCTGCGAGTTAAGATTCGTAGCATTGCGGCGGAAGAGTACAGGCCGTTTTTCTTGTGCACTGTGAGCATGAAGTTGATAAGGCCGATTGCGCACGGCATTTTTCTCTTGAGTAATGGATATATAAATGATCGGCCGACATGTACGTACCATCTGCCTGTGAACTATGTATTTTTAATTGATCGGCCGTCTGATACGTACCATTTCCCCGTAAACATTAAAAATATAATCGGCAGGGCAATCGGGACATAACATTTTCCTGTGAACAATGGAAATGTAATTGGTAAGGTGGACTGTATGCAACGTATTTACCCAATCGAGAAGCGGGTGATGGGAGTCGAACCCACGTAACCAGCTTGGAAGGCTGGGGCTTTACCACTAAGCTACACCCGCGAAGCAAATGCTTATTGCTAATCGCATAGAAAACAATTACAATTCCATGTTAAACGGTCAACAGAAATTAGTCAACAGGAAATTAAAAATGAATATTACCGAAGCAGCACAATCAGCGAAGTCCGCATCAATCGCACTGGCCGCGATCGCAACGGATACGAAAAATCGCGCCCTGGCGGAAATCGCCCGCACCCTGCAGCAGCAAATCCCCGCCGTCATCTCCGCCAACCGGCAGGACCTGGCCGCCGCCGAAGAAAATCACTTAGCCGCCCCCTTACTCAAACGCCTGAAGTTCGACGAAGCCAAAATCGCCCAGACCATCGCCGGCATCGAAGAGCTCACCGCACTGCCCGACCCCGTCGGCCGCACAATCGCCGCGACCGAGCTCGACACCGGCCTCGAACTCTACAAAGTCACCTGCCCCATCGGCGTCATCGGCGTCGTCTTCGAATCCCGCCCGGACGCACTCGTGCAGATCTCCACGCTCTGTCTCAAAAGCGGCAACGCCGTCCTGCTCAAAGGCGGCAGCGAAGCGGCCGAAACCAACCGCATCCTCGCCGCGATAATCTCCGAAGCCGCCAACCGGGCCGGCCTGCCCTCCGGTTGGCTCCAGCTCCTGCAGACGCGCCAGGACGTCGCCGAAATGCTCGCCCAGGACGAATACATCGACCTGATCATCCCCCGCGGCTCCAACGAATTCGTCCGCTACATCATGAGCAATACGCACATAGCCGTCCTCGGCCACGCCGACGGAATATGTCACGTCTATATCGGAAGTGACGCCGATCTGCAGATGGCGGTTGATGTCACCGTCGATTCCAAGTGCCAGTACGTGGCCGTCTGCAACGCTGCTGAGACGCTTCTGGTCCATAGTGACATTGCGGCGGAATTTCTGCCTAAGGCCAAAACCGCTCTGGAGGCCGGCGGCTGCCGCCTGCGCGGCTGCGAAAGGACCGCCGCGATTATCGAGGTCGAACCGGCGTCTGAGCAGGACTGGTCCACCGAGTACCTCGACTATATCCTTTCGATAAAGATTGTCGATAGCTTCGATGAGGCGATCGAGCATATAAACCATTACGGCTCAGGGCATACCGACGCCATTGTCACCGCCGATAAGGACAAGGCGGAAAAGTTCATGTCACTTGTCGATTCGGCCAACGTCCTGTGGAATTGCAGCACTCGCTTTTCCGATGGCTTCCGCTACGGCCTCGGCGCCGAGGTCGGTATAAGCACCAACAAAATTCACGCCCGCGGCCCCGTCGGTCTCGAAGGACTTGTCATCTACAAGTACAAACTGCTCGGCAAAGGCCAAATCGTCGCAGACTACGCCGGCGAAAACTCAAAAAAAAAGTTTAAACATAAAAAAATAAATTGTCATCCCGACCGAAGTGGAGGGATCTGATTAACGGATTAGTTCATTAGTGAATTGAAGATTAGTAAATTCACTTTGCGGGTATTATTTGACGTTTGTCATTCCTTCTGTGAAACCTGTCCTGAGTGGAATCGAAGGAACAGGAATCAATGATTTTTATTTGACACGGATTAGCAAAGAATTTACAATGTTTTTATGGGAATACCGGAAATAATAAGTGGTCAAAGGCAGCAAATTCTTGCGCTTGCAAACAAGTACGGCGCATCTGATGTTCGCATTTTTGGTTCTGTTGCCAGAGGCACAGCAGATGAGCGAAGTGACATTGATTTTCTTGTGGATTTAGCACCCGGCAGAAGCCTGTTGGATCTCGGCGGTTTGTTGTATGAATTGCAGCAATTGCTCGGCAGATCTGTTGATGTGATTACAGCTGCAGGCCTTCGGCCTCGTATTCGAGATCGCGTTCTTAAAGAAGCGGTTAGTATATGAGAGACGATAGGGAAAAATTGCTCGATATTAAAGAAGCCATTGAGAACGTGCAGAAATACGCCTCTCGTGGCGTGGATGTCTTTAGAAAAGATGAGCTTATCCAGACCTGGATTTTGCATCATATACAAATCCTTGGTGAAGCGGCTGCAAGACTGTCTGATGAGTTTCAGGAAAAGCATCCTGAAATACCGTGGTTTAAAATTATCGGCATGCGTAATATCCTTATTCATGATTACTTTAGTATTGATATTAATGCGGTCTGGTCTGTAGTTGAAAATGATCTTCCAGTTCTTTACGAGCAAATTGTAAAATTGTTGTAGAATGTTTGGATGCGGAATCCACGCACGCGGGCCGGTCGGACTCGAAGGACTTGTCATCTATAAATACAAGCTTCTCGGCACCGGCCAAATCGTTGCGGATTACGCCGGCGAAAACTCAAAAAAAAAGTTTAAACATAAAAAAATCTTGACCCCGCCGTAAGGCGTGAATCGCGATTGTTAGCCCACTGATGTAATCAGTGGGTTTATGTTTTTGCGCCGATTTACTCGGCGGGTTCGGTGGGTTTATGTCTTTGCGCCGATCCTTCGATACTTCAACGATGTTCAGTGCAGGCCGGACTCAGGGCAAGCTCTGAATAAATTGAAGGGACAAGACATACAGGGCACAAAAACCACGCGTTCGAATCCCACGAAACAAACCGGCGTAAAAAAACGTTTATGAATATAATCAAAGAATTCAGGAATACACTTGAAATAAACAAGTATGTTTATAAAATGTTCGTAGTCCTTTTGATTAGTCAAAAGGACTATGTACTTTGTGTGAGAGTATTTTCACATAGATAACGTTGATAAAGTAGCAGCGATACCGGATCGCCGTGATAAAGAATTGAAGTGTGGCTCGACGGTATCTATTGAGGATTTACGTTATTTATTGTGATTTCATATCGAGGAGAAAAGAACGATGGTCTTTAAGGTAAAACAATGGGATTATCTAAAAAGATGCTGGAATCTTACGCCGAGAGAGCTACAGATAGCTAAATTAGTCTGCCTGGATTTCGATAACGGCCGGATCGACCAAAAACTGCATATCTCGTATAACACCGTGCGTGCTCATCTTGGCAATATTTTTCGCAAGGTCGGGGTCAAAGGCAAAGCTGGCCTGATTTTGCTATTCGTCAAAACCATCAATAACGCTAAAATATAGTTTGCAATCTGCCTCCACATCAGTTACGCACAGAAACATATTTATAAAATGCAGCGAATCCATATCAAGTAGTGAATTTATAACCAATCTTTATAGAATAGGTTCGTAGTCCTTTTGATTAGTCAAAAGGACTACGAACTATGTGTGAAACTTTTTTAATATAAGTAGTCACTTAGAATATTTACCGGTTGAGGTTCTTTATAAGAAATCAGATCAATAAGAGGTTGGGTATGATTCTCATGCTTTGTCCCCGGTGCCATAGGTGCTTGTGCCAAAGGTATCATACTTCATAGAGTAACACATCACACCCTGCAAGTTCGGGTGATTTATGGAAGCGTAGCGCAGCGCATCTAACAAGCCGCACCAACCACACGATGCAATCAATCTGTATAATACAGCGAATCCATAAGCAAGTATTATATAATAGGTACGTAGTCCTTTTGATTAGTCAAAAGGACTACGTACTATGTGTGAGTATCTTTTGTTGGCAGGAACTGTTATTTAGGAAGATGGTAGATTTCTTTATGAGTTACATTTAATAAGTGTATGCAGAAAATGAGAGGGTTGGTTGATTCCTTTATAAGTTACTTTTTGTAATTTATGCGATAATTGAGAAGGTTATCGATTGGTTTTTTTAATAAACAGTCCTTGAGGATTTTGTCGGTGGTTATTTGTCATGCCTGTCTCAGGCACGCTCGGGGCAAACCAAAGCGGATAGCTCTAAATCGTAGGATGATGGTTATACCCCGCCAGATATTTAACCTTAGAATTTTTTATAAACTCACCTAAGAAAGATTAAATTGATTCTGTGTTTTGTCCGATAATTATATATTGTCGTTATTGACGGACAAAGGGTTACCGGAAGATGTCTAAAAAACTATTTTTACAATCGGATCAAACTATTGAAGAACTCACAAGATCAGTACTTGACAACAACCGTATCGGTGGCCTGACACACAATTTTTACAGATATCCGGCACGTTTTTCACCCATTTTCGCATCAACAGCAATAGAACTTTTCTCAAGTCCAGGCGATGTAGTCTTAGACCCATATATGGGAGGAGGAACTACAATTGTTGAGGCAATAGTAGCTGGTAGACATGCAATTGGTGCAGATCTTAATTCGCTATCTATATTTTTGACGAAAGTAAAAACAACAAAATTAAGTTCTATTGAGAAGGAGTCTATATCTTCTTGGGCTGAACAATTCATATCCAAGGTGACATATCGTTATCCTTCTGGAAATATATCAGATCTATTGCTCGATACCAAAAAGACAAAAAATCTAAATCTACCAAAAGCAAGATTTATCAAGAAGTTTATTGCTGCTGCCTTGACGTCGCTCAATATATTGCAAAGTCCAAACGCTATGGATTTTGCCCGTTGTGCTATACTCAATACTGCACAATGGACCCTTGATGGTCGTAAAAGTCATACAACATTAACACAATTCAGAAATAGATTAAAGCAAAACATACAACAGATGCTTGAACAGTTAAAAGACTTTGAGAATCAAGTAAGTATGCAAAAAGGAAAAAAGCCATTCCGAACTTTAATAGAGAAAGATGCTGCCTTGATTGATCAGGAACCTATTTTTTCAAAACATAATTTAAAAGCTGACTTGGTTGTAACTAGTCCACCTTACCCTGGACTTCATGTTCTCTATCACAGATGGCAGGTCAACGGCCGACGAGAAACTCCCGCTCCGTATTGGATTGCTGGATGCGAAGATGGACAGGGTGACTCATATTATAATTTCGGAAGTCGTCAACAGACCGGACTCGATTCATATTTTGAAAAATCCCTGAAAACCTTAAAAGCAATACGTCGAGTAATGCGATCGGGCGGATATATGATTCAAATGGTTGCATTTAGTGATCCAGGGAACCATTTGCCTCGTTATCTTGCTAATATGGAAGCTGCTGGTTTCAAAGAAACTATGTTCCATAACAAATCATTTTTGGATAAGCGCTATAGAATTTGGCGTCTTGTACCTAATCGAAAGTGGCATGCTAATCTCAGAGGAAAAACATCAGGATCAAGGGAAGTCGTTCTTATTCATGAAGCTGTATAAACCTTAGCTTCAAATCTTTTTTAAGTTATTTATCTATATATTCTATTCATCTTTAGACATATGATTATGAATAGTTTGCCTCATCAGTTTTGCAACTTCAACTGCCTGCTTAATTTGCATCTTTGCAACGCGTACGCGTTCTTCTTCGAGCAACTGCTCCTTTACTTCGTCGTCGGTTTCACTATTATTGTTTATTTGAAGTATTCCGTGGTAGCCAATCCATGTTTCGTAATTCATGGTAAATAATTCTGCAAGTGCTTTGCTTCCCGATTTAATATTCTCTAATTGTTGTACGAGTGGTCCAAATATTTTAGAGTAGTAAATATATATCGTTCCCCCTATGTTTAAAGGCTTGTATGCAACTGAAGCTTTCATGTCATAATCAGCATCTTCTGGCATATTATCCCAAACCTCGCTCCATTTATCAGGGTTGTTATCTGGATCAATCCCAACAACTTCAAATGGTGGTGCATATCCTTTTGTTTCTTTTGCTTTTTGTTCAAGAGGCTCTAATACCTCAAATTCTACTTTATCGCTTAGTTGTGTTCCATCCAGTTTTGTTAACGTTACTGTTATTTCTCCAATTTTGCCAATTTTTGCTGTTTGCTGCGGTCGAAGCCTCCATCGAATTCTTCCACCTCGCAATGGCGCTTTAGCTGCGAGTTCCAAGCAATCTGGTTCCCATCTGATAGCTATCAAGCCCCTATTATCAAATTCGGTGTCTGCATCTGTTTCTGCTAGAATTAGCTCATTATCTCCCAGTCTAATATCCATTTTGGATTGTGGGATTACTATTTCGAATCGTGTGACTTGTGGAAACGGAAGTGTGGGTAATGGCGCAAATACTTGTCCTTTTCTCTTTCTTTTTTTTCGAATTATCTGTTCTTTGCCTGATCCCTCTTTATCAATAGGACCCTCCTTTTGTACTGCATAACCTGCTTCAACAAGTAAACGTGTTATGTTACGCTTGACTTCATCCCTCGTCTTTGTTGTTTCATTTTCTATGAGTTTCTCTGTTAGAATTTTTTCAATTTCATATAATTCTCCGTCTTCCTCTAACATTTTCCTAAGAATACGCATTAAATCTTCAAGTACCGGTCCTTCTTTAAAACCCTCTCTATTTGTTGAAAACAACTCTCTTCTTGCTTTATTACTCACTTTGGTTGCGTCTATATGAATTATACAATGTCGAGCAACCATACTTAAGCCAATGTCACGAAGAATCTTAGCCGTTAGCTCACCTTGATTTTGCCCATTCATGGTTGCTACAACTGGATGTCCCTTCTGGATAAATAGTTCATTTGAATGAGATCGTAATACGATTTTGTTTTTTTGGGTACCGCTCACTTTTCTGTAATTAAAAACAATCCAATATTCAATTCCAATACACGGTTCGTTAAATCCCAAAGGAACTACATACTCCATCTGGCGATAATGCTTTAATTCAGACCCAGTTTCTAACTCAGATTCTTCTTTTTTCCCATCACGTACTAGTCTCATTAATCGATTACGGCTCCCAGTTACAACTTCATTCTTGGGATTTTCACTGTCTCTTAGATCAACGAGCCTGAATGGAAACAACGGATCAAATAACGAACAATGCAAAAAATGATATAAATTTCCAGGGCTCGAGTGAAATTTTTGACTTAGCTGTGGGAGCTTATATGTATAGTGTCTAACAATAGTTCCATGGTCAAAATCCGGCAAATTTAAATCTTTCTTATTTGCGTATAATGTTAACCTGTCACCAAGTTGGCAAGAAGGAACCACCAACTTTTCATCGATATCCCCCATACATAAGTAAGCATAGCAGTCATCTTTGTATGGTTTTGGTAACTCCAAGACACGAATAATGGTGAATGCAACCTCATTAGGTTGTGTTTTGCTGATAGATATCATCACTGCATAGTCACAAAATCCTAAAGCACTAGCTCCCCCTTGTCCAAAGCTACCAATCAGAAAAGGCTTTTGTATCTTGTTTCCACCTTGTAAGGTTAGTATTGTTTTTGAAAACTGTTCACTTGTTAAACCAATCCCTTTGTCAATTACATCGATTGTTGGGGACGATTCTATTCCACTACTATTCATAACTACTGCTATTTGCCTATCGTGATTATTTTCACGGTAGTTCCAATTAAAAAGACCATCGTCAGGACCAGAAGCGGGTCGTCCATACCATTGTGCTGCAGCTATTCTTGGAGTATTTGGTTTCTCGATTGCCGTTAAGCTTCTACATTCTAATAGAGCATCCATTGCGTTGGTAAGGCGCTCCGTTATACTTCGACCTGGTTTTTGGGCTAATCCAATAGTTGAAATATTTGACAGATTATTACCAAAAGGTTGCCATTTAAGATTGAATGTACCAAAAGATTTACCTATACTAATTTCTTTATAATCTCCAATATCAGTAAGAACTACCTCAATTTCACGATTACTCTTTGCTTCGAGTATTGCTTCTAGCACATTTCTAAGATCGTTAAACATAATTTCATCCGCACAAACATAATAATTTGCATTTCTTTTAACAGGCGTTTCTGTACATTCAAATGTTAATAGAGAAACCGCCCAAAGTTGTAGAAATCGCCGCATATATAAAATCGGTTAAAATGGATACGGATATAAGTAAAAACTGAAGGCAGAATACAGAAGGCGGAAAAAACTGCGCAAAGCGCAATGCTTTACACAACAAATACAAAAAAATTAAATAATTTCAATCAATGAAAGCCGGTTGAGAATCGCATTATCAGAGGAAGAAAATACATAGGATGTATGAGCATGCTCGGCGGTCTGCCGTTTTTTTATTCGTTATTATTTTGAGTTCTGAACCTTGATTGTAAATGGAATAATAATTATCAAAATAATTTCAGGTAATCCAGTTCCCTGCACAGTCAGTGACATTTCGCGGCGCAGCGAAGCGTCGCCAAACGGGCTGCCCCGGCGTGTCATCCCCCAATACAGTACCTGCAAAGATCAGGTGGATGAGTATCACAGTGTGGATGCGTGTACATTGTTTCGTGGTCTTGGACTCCTTTGACTCTAATTAGACCGTGGAAGAGCCATTCATTAAGCTGGCCCGGCATGAAGTGGTTCTGCGAGCCAAAACTTCCAACGCCGGCGTTCCATTTTTCCGTCAGGCTGGTGGCTCCCATCTTGAGCTGATAGCCGTAGCCGGGCGTTTGAGTTGTTCGCCCCCAGAGCATTTAAGATTTCATCCAATGAAATACCGTATTTGATTAACAAAGCAGGATCCGGAATTACGTGGTATTGTTTGACAAAGCCGCCGAAACTATTGATTTCATTTACGCCGGGCAGTCGGCGAAGTTGCGGGCTTATTGTCCAGTTCTGAATGGTTCTCAAGTCCGTAAGACTATGTTCGGCTTTGCCCAGATGTGTTCCACATTTAGGGCACTTTCCATCTGTGTCGGACCATACCTGCTTATGTTCAGGACAGTAGAATCCGGCTTCTAAAACATACTGGTATATCTCTCCAAGTCCGGTAGAAATCGGCCCAAGTTCCGTTTCCGCACCTTCCGGTAACTCTTCTCTCACCTGCGCAAGACGCTCGAATACCAGCTGACGGGCAAAGTAAGTATCCATATGGTCTTCAAATATGACAATTACCTGAGAAAGGTCCGTCTTGGACAGAGATCGTACCTGTTTGACATCCGGCAAGCCCCCCATACCAATCTCGATAGGGTAGGTTATCAGTCTCTCTACTTCTGCAGGGGTAAGACCGGGAGCTTCGGTCAAAATCATAACTTGCTCATTGGTTACATCCGGGAAAGAGTCAATTGGTAAGTTTTTCCAGGCAATGATTCCTGCTACCAGCAGTACGAAGCTGCCAATAATAACAAGGAGCCTCTGCTTGAGTATAAAGTGTAAAAAATTATCCAACATTATAATTCGTCCCTTTCGTCAATCAGCGCAGCCAGCGCCCATTTTCTCTCGCAGAATATCACTCTTGAGCATAAAAGCCCCGCCGGTAACTATGGTTGCCCTTGTTGGTATGCCGCTTAGTATTTCAGCAAAATCACCATGTATTGAACCTACAGTGACATCCCTGCGGGCCCACAAGTCTTCTTTCCAGTGCTGGAATACAAAGTTTTTCCCGGCGTCAGACATGATAGCATTACGTGGTACAGCGGCTATACGTCCCTCCCTAGGAATAATCACCTCCACTTCGGAAAACATACCGGGCCTTAGCTTGCTTTCCGGATTTTTTACCTGTACCCGTATTTTCACGGTACGAGTATGTTCGTCCATCAAATTGCCTACCAGATCCACCACACCTTCAAACTCATTTCCCGCAAATGCCTTGATATGTACCACTGCCCGAAGGGGTTCGCCCTTCGCAAACTGTTCATGCAAAACTGCCAGGTCTTTTTCATAAACGTCACACCAGACCCAGAGATTTGAAAGATCAGCGATTGTATAGAGACTCTCCGCTATTCCTATTATTTTACCGGTGGAAATGTTTTGCTCGATTATCGTCCCAACTTGTGGTGCTCGCAGTACTAAATTAGCAAATTCTCCGTTTTCTTTCTCATCCTTGATAACTGCAATTTGTTCGGTTCCCAGACCGAAAAGCCGCAACCTTTTGTCCGCTGCTGTGTAAGAGGCTTCTGCTGCTTTCAGTTCATTCGGTGCATTCAGATAATCGGCCTCACTGGTAATTTTTTTCTCGTAAAGCTCTTTCTCCCGTCTGAAGGTTGACTGTGCCAATTCAAGTTTTGCCTGAACCTCGAGAAAATCTGCTTTGACTTGGCCTAAATCGGCCGAATGAATAACGGCCAAGATATCTCCCTTTTCCACCTTTTCACCTAACAATTTCGATACTTGCTCAATTCTTCCACCCCCCGTTGAAACTACATCCACAGTTCTTGTGCGATCAAGCTGTACCTGCCCCGTGAACTTGAGTACTCTCGTGCGTTCAATATCTTCAACCATACTTGTCTCGATCAGAGACTCAGCAATGAATGGATCGATTTTAACCACCCCAACTTCAAAGCGACAGTTGTCACAGTCAATGATACGTACTTTATGTTCGCAGATTACGTTTTCCTGATCGCTGAGCTTGTCTTCACTGTATGCCCCGTCAGCAGTTTGATGCCCGGGATCATCGTGTTCTGCTTCTTTATTTTCTCCATTGTTGTTTAAATAATCAGCATGATTAAAGGAATATGAAGTTCGCCCGACTATAATTCCGAGCACCAAAAAAACAATTGCTGCAATTAGCAATGCTTTGTGTTTGATTGCCAGCAACAGAATCTTGTCTTTAACCGTTAATAATACTTTGTTTTTCATCGCTTCGTTCCTTTCTTATTTTTGAGTATTTTCTATTGTATCAATACTTCGCCCGATTAATCGCTCAACATCCGCCTTTGCTGTATGATAGACAGCCAAACTTTCAATATATTCATTTCTGACCTCAAAGAGTGTACGCTGGGCATCAAGGACATTAAGGTAATCAACTTTTCCTTCCCTGTATGCCGTTGTAGCAGCGTTGAATACTTCTAATGCACCCGGCAACACCTCAATTCTAAGTGACGATGCCTGACTGTATGAATTTGTGAGTTCCTGATAAGTCTGATTGAATTCATTTCGTAACTTAATCCAAGTTGCGTTTTGCTCCTCTCTTGATTTGGCCAGATTATAAATCGCCTCCTGTTTTGCTCCTTGATTCCTATCCGAAATCGGCAAAGGAATAGAAGCGCCGAAGACAACAGCGTTGTCATCGATTTCATTAAATCTTTGAAATCCTGCACCAATTGTAATATCAATAATCGCTTTAGATTTTTCTAAATATAGTATCGCTTGGCTTTTCTTAATTTCAGCTTCCCACCGAATGTATTCAGGATTCTGTTTTAATTTGTATGTCAGGTCTTCTAACGTCGGTAATTGCTCGATGCTGTCTAAATTCCCTGCTGCTCGCTCAAATAAAGGCTTATCCTGTCCCCAGAAAGATACTAACTGTTTTCTGGTAAATTCGAGATTTCGCTGAGTTTCTTGATGCTTTATTTTAATATTCGAAAGTGCAACAGATGCTCTCGTTCTTTCCAACGGTGAATCCTTTCCGGCATTCACCCTTTTTTCAACAGTAGCGAATGATTCCTCCGAGAGTCTTAATAACTCACTGGATAGCTGTAGCTTCTCGTGAGTCTCCAATACAGCAATGAATGCTTTTGCCGCTTTGCTAAAAACTTCCAATTTTTTATTTTGATAGTCCAGGTTAGCCAACGCTTTTTCAAATGAAGCTACTCTTTTTCGTTTTTGAGACTTATCCCCCAGTTCGATAAGCTGACTTAATTGAATGGTTGTTTCAGCTACATCGAAACCGCTGAGTTCTCCCGTACCGCCAACATTTTCCACTTCAACTTCAATTTCAGGATTAGGCCATAAAGCCGCTTGTAATTCCCGAGCTTGGGCTGCTCTGGTTTCCAGCGAGAAAACCTTTAGCTCAGGATTGTTCATCAAGGTTAAAGCTAACGTCTGCCTAAGTGACAAAATTCCATTAGACTCGGTAATGTCTGTAGCATCTGAAACAGTTGTGGGCGGTTTCTTGGAAGGCTGAAAGGTGCTAAACTCTTGTCCCAAAGGATGGGGCTCTGACCGTACTGCATCGTTGCTGGAATCCATACAGCCGGACAACGCAAGTACAGGCATAATTGTGAAAAACAACAAACAGTTTTTAAACATACTATATTTCCCAGAACAACAAAATCGTAGACTTAAATCTCATCTAAAAAAACACAGCTTTGCGGGCACAAAGACACCACAGCTTTGAATCAAAAAGGAAGAGAAAAGATATGCTATTTTGATATTATATCAGGAGAATAATTGTACGAAGAGAGGCAAGGCAAGGCAAGGATTGACCGAAGCAAACAATTCTGTACCTAACTGATATCCAGAGATATCTTCACTGGGGATAATTGCAGTAACAATTGTTGTGAGTACCACTGTTGTGGGATCCACCGGGTGAAGCTTCTTAGAAATATTCGTCAATAAAACAGAAATTGGCATATCCACACATGGACCGCAATTCTCCTTGCTCGATAAGAAGATATCTTTGTGGGACGCTGTTGATCCCTCAGGGGAAATGCTGGCATCAAGACTATCACAGCAGACACTGCTGGCAAATTCTATGGCAACATGGCCATCTTCCGCAACACACAGGATTATCCCCTGCATACTGCTGACCATAAACGCAATGCCTGTTAAGGCAATCAAACACTGTTTATAGAACTTTCTATATATCAATTTTTCCACCAAAAAACGCACTTAAATAGGCTTTTTCAGTTCATAAAGCCGGAATTTACCTTGTATTACACCTCAAAACAAAGCCAGATACAATAACTAAATTTATGTCTAATATTCAGTAAGTTCCATAAGATTACAAAGCAACTATGATGTATGAAATTAAAGTACGCCGGTCACTTATGAAGAGTTCAAAGTCAAATGATAAAATCTCCTTTGCCACAAATTTTTCTTGAGGAATTTTTTATTAGTCTTGATCAACGGTCATTGAAAATGTTGACAAATTTTCAACTTTTTATAATCCACTACTATATTGATGCTTATGAAATCAACATTTTGATAAAATTGGCAGATAACGGGTTGTAGGGTTGTAGTACCGTTGTAGTGGTCTAAGAGTGAAAATAGGGCCCATTTTGGGGCTTATTGTTCCCTGGCTCCATGCTTGCGCAAAAGTTCAACAATTTCGGTGTGACCTTGGTTCATTGCAATACGCAGGGGTGTACGACCTGCATTGTTCCTTGCATTCAAATCGGTTCCTTTAGCGATAAGAAGCTCTACAACATCTTTTTGGCCACTTCTGGCAGCCAGATGCAGCGGAGTCAAACCGTTATTGTTCTTTGTATTTATATCAGCACCCTTAGAAATGAGTAGCTCTACAACGTCTTTCCATCCACTCCTTGCAGCAAGATGCAGTGGCGTCAAGCCGTCATTATTCTTTGTGTTTATATCAGCACCTTTGGAAATGAGTAGTTCTACAACATCTTTTCGGTCACTTCTGGCAGCAACATGCAGTGGTGTCCAGCCGTTATTATTCTTAGTGTTTACATCGGTCCCCTTGCTGATGAGATATTCTGCAACGTTCCTATGGCCTGTGGCGGCCCAGTGCAATGCTGTCATCCCATCCTGCGTCTTTGCATTAATATCCATACCTTTGGATTCGAATGATTTGATTTGTTCTATATCACCTACAGCCGCATAATCGTGGAATGTCATAATCTCCTGAGTGTCACCTGATTGATTTGCGTGCTTGCGTAAAAGCTCAACGATTTCCGTATGATTGTTCTCTTTAGCTATTCCTATGGCTGTGCGGCCGCCGCTATTTTGTGCTTTAAAGTCAGCACCTTTAGTAAGAAGCATTTCTACAATATCTTTTTGGCCACTTCCGGCAGCAAGATGAAGTGGCATCAAGCCGTTATTATCCTTAATGTTTATATTAGCCCCTTTTTCAATAAGCAGCTCTGTAACATTCTTGTTACCTCTCTGGATAGCTAAATGCAAAGGACTCTGTTCGGAATTATTTCTGGCATTAATATCAGCACCTTGAGTAAGAAGCATTTCTATAATATCTATTTGGCCGCTTTCGGCAGCAAGATGAAGTGGCGTCAAGCCGTTCCTATTCTTCATATTTATATCGGCCCCCTTGTCAATAAGCAACTCTGCAAACTCCTTGTTGCCTCTCTGGAAAGCTAAATGCAAAGGACTCTGACCGGATTTGTTTTTGGCATTAACATCAGCACCTTCATCAATCAGCAGTGTTCCAATGTCTACATGGCCCATCGCTGCGGTTGTATGTAGAGGCGTACCTCCGTCCTCGTCCGCTGTACGACAATCAGCACCCTTAGTAATAAGGAGTTCGGCCGTGTCTTTATGGTTTTTCCAGCAGGCGTAATGAAGAGGGGTCCAAATCCATTTGTCCTTTGCATCAACATCAACACCTTTATCAATCAGCAGTGTTACAATGTCTATATAGCCCTGCTCTGCGGCTGTATGCAGAGGTGTAACTCCATCCTCATCTGCTGCACGAAAATCAGCACCATTTTTAATCAATAACTCCACAATGTCCCTGTGGCCGTTACTAACCGCTAAATGCAAGGGTGTCTCACTAAGCTTGTTTGGTGCATTGACATCAGCACCTTTGGCAATGAGAAGGTCCACTATGTCTCTATTACCGATAGCTGCTGCAACATAAAGGGGCGTCCATCCCCAATCGTTTGGTGCATTGACATCGGACCCGCTGGAAATGAGTGATTTAACGAGTTCGATGTCACCATCAGCCGCCGCCTCATAGAGCGTCTTAGCCTGACTATCATCTTCCTTAACGACGATATCAAGTGGTGTTTGGCCAGAGTCATCCTTGGTGCTGGTAAAGGCGTACATGTTCTTGTCGGTGCGTAAATAAATCTTTCCATCCACCAGGGCAGGAGTAGCGTAGATGCGCTCTCCGATTTTATTCTGAGCTAATATCTCGAACTTGTCCCCGGCCTGTATTACGATTACAACACCGTTTAGTGAACAGAAGTATATCTTACCGTCAGCCGCAACCGGTGAGGCAAAGTAATATACCCTTGGCCCAGCTCTATCGCCATATATTTTGTCTCCTGTTTTAGTGTCGTAACATGTCACATTGCTGCCATGCTTAACTAAATAAATCCGTCCCTGGTAAAACAGAGGCGATGAAACCTGCCCGATCCCTTCATTTACAGTCCACTTCACGAGCGACTTGCTCATATTATCTTTCCCACCCGCACTAATCGCAAAAAGGGCATCGAACTGTTTGGGTGGACTCTTTTTAATATCTATCACCACTTTGTTCCACTCCGCTTCACTGATAGCACCGTCCTGGTCAGTATCAAGTTCTGAGAAATGGCCTCTTACTCCTGTCGTCACAGGACCCCTGCGGTAAATAAGTGACAGATCTTCGGGAATCTCTGCCTGTACGAGGCGATTATCCTTGTCGCTGTCATGCATTTCGAGAAGCTCCTTGAAATCGGGCAACTCTACGGGATTGACAGGGTCACCGGTTCTACCGACCGCGGCGGCTACAAAAAGTGTATCTCCTGCGTAAACCGGAGTCAAAGCAGCCCCGGTCATTGTTGACTGTAAAAAGTCAAGCCACCATCGCTTGTGACCGTCTTTGAGGTCATAAGAGATCAATTGACCCACACCATGGACAATCAGCTCCTGTTCGTTTCCATGTTTCCACAATACCGGGGTCGCCCATCCCATGCGGTGTACTTGGCGCTCTTGCCTCCATATCGTTTCCCCTGTATTTTGGTCCACGGCGAGTATATACGATCCTTCCCCCGGATCAAGATTAATGATAACCATGTCATTTGCCAGCACTGGTGATGACGCAGTGCCGTACCAGATCTCAGGATCGGGAAGCGGTTTCCTCCATAACTCATTACCACTCATATCATAGGCTAACAGGCCGAACGAGCCGAAGTAAACGTACACTCTTTTCCCATCGCATACAGGTGTTGGAGTGGCATGGCTGTTAGAAGCGTCGATTCTTTCCAGCTTCTCTGGCTCGACAGATTTACGCCACTTGATTTCGCCTTTTTTACGATCGATACAAATCGTCTCTAAATTTTTGCCGGAACGAGCTGTGATGAAAATGCGAGAATCCCATATACAGGGTGATGAATGTCCTCTGGGAACCTCTATCTTCCAGAGAAGGTTACGCGACATATTCAACTCAACCGGATAGGTTTGATTGTCCGGGGCAATTCCAAGACCTCCGGGCCCTCGGAACTGCGGCCAGTTCGGTTCGTTAGCTAGTATCGACTCAGCAGATAGCAACGCCAAGACTATCAAAACGACTTTGAGAATCTGATGTGTTTTATGTCTCGTTTCCATATCATATGCTCCCTAAAACGTAGTGAGAAGATGGTCACCGGGTGATAATGAATCAAAGATTGCGACTGAGTATTATAACCTTGGTCAGTAATTCTTTCAATGGATTCAAATATGAGAGCTTAGCCAGAAATAGTACATTGAAAATGTTTACATTTTTTATGAATTTTGTAACTCACTGATATGAAAATACTTAGCCAATCAGCATTTTGATAAAATTGGCAGATAACAGATTATTGGATTGTACTGCGGTTGTAGGGGTTTGCAAATAAAAGGTGACCGCTTGACTGTATGACAGTCCTGAGAGCGGAGGACAGAGGACGGACAGTCTAATAGTTTAAAAAGCTAATAACATAGCGAAGCACCTTTGTTCTTCGCTTCTATTGCGGTTCTTGAATCCATATCTC
>Ga0315548_1001660_pt1 | contig 18307 bp, 16 predicted proteins | sample SalMarSW160110MG_2_FD_202540 | JGI IMG/M metagenome (GOLD analysis project Ga0315548, IMG submission 202540) | Salt marsh sediment microbial communities from the Plum Island Ecosystem LTER, Massachusetts, United States - Salt Marsh Sediment SW1601-110 ...
GCCCTTTGCAAAAAATTCTTTTACCATACTTAAGATAGTTCAAATAACCCATCAGAATTTTTCCCCTACTATAAAGTTAGCTACAGCGAATAACATACCAAGCACGACCATGAAAGTATCGACGAGCAGAAAACCACAGCTTTTTCCCAGAAAAGACCAGCCCCTTGCTTTCCGGAGGAAACAGAGAAAAGGAAAATTGAGCAGCAGTATGATGATACAGCCTATTAGCGATGCTATGAGAAAACTGTACTGACGAACTATGATAGACGATAGCAGCAATAGCATCGTCAGAAAAGATACAAGAACGCTTAAGATAAAAAACCAGGGTACTGTGGTGAAAGTACGGGCGATTCGCGAACCGCCCCTACCATATATCCTTCCAAGCTTGTTTCTAAGCCGAGTCTTGGTCAGGCCGTAGGACCGCCAAAAATCGGTTTTTATTAGCTCAATTAAGCAGTAGTGCTTGAGATGCCTCACAGTCAACCTTTTGTCCGAGTATATCTTATGGCCGGCGGTTAATAATCTCTGGCCAAATTCGGCGTCCTCAGTCACACTTGCTCCCCGGTAATTTTCGTCAAAGCCACTGTTGTCTTTAAAGACGGTCCGCCTGATGGCTGCAACGCTGGTGTAGAAGGCACCAGTGTAGGCAGGCAGCCGGGCGTAGGTATAATGCATCCACAGGTTTTTGTATTCGCTGCAGAAGTTACTATATCTTACATCTTTGCTTAAAAGCCCCACCACCCCGGAGATTTGGGGGTCCGCGAAATCTTCGGCCACTAATGAGAGCGTATCGCCTTCGAGCAGGACGTCGGCATCGGTGAAGAAGATAACATCTCCACCCGCCTCCTCGGCCCCTCGGTTCTTGGCCCTGGCGGCGCCGTGCTTCTCCTCCAACTTAATCACTCGACAAGGGAACCGACCGGCCACAGCTAAAGAATTATCGGTGGAGCAATCATCCACAACTATAACCTCACAAGGTGGATACTTCGATTGATATATCGCTTCAAGGCACTTGCCAAGGTATTCTTGCCCGTTATACACTGGGATAACAACAGATATCTCCAGCGGCAGATAGCTTTCACTGGCCATACGAGTAAATGATTAAATGGGTAAATGAGAATATGAGTAAATGAGCAACGCATCCACGCATATACACATCAACACTTCCGCTATTTGGAGCTTTGAATAATCACCTGCAACGTTTCGGTCAGGCTTGTCTTGGGCTGCCAGCCAATTGTCTTTTTGATTCGCTCTAAGTTAGGCACCCGACGCATCATATCCTCGATGGGCCTCCCGTAAGCAACCTCGTAGGGAACAAATTCCTTTTTGCTTGAACTGGCCGTCATATCAATAAGCTTATCAGCAAGCTGCTCAATTGTGATCTCTTCAGCCGAGCCGATGTTATATACCTTACCTGCGGCATGGTTGCAATTCATCAATCCAATAACCGCCTCTACAAGGTCAGCCACATAACAAAAACATCGCCTTTGTTTACCATCGCCGTAAATAAGGACCGGCTCGTTCCTTAATGCCCATTGAACGAACCGAGGTACCACCATTCCATACTGGCCGGTTTGCCTCGGCCCGATTGTATTAAAGAACCTGCCGATAACTACGCTTAATCCATGCTGTTGATGGAAAGCCAGTCCCAAAAATTCGTCTATTGCCTTACTGCAGGCGTACGACCATCGGGACAAACTCGTACTGCCAAGCACTATATCGTCATCTTCCCGGAAAGGGACTGCCTCGTTTTTGCCGTAAACCTCACTACTCGAAGCGAGCAGGATTTTCCTGCCGAACTTATTGCATGCCTCAAGCATCACCTCAGTGCCGCTAATATTTGTCTCTATCGTGTGTACAGGCCTATCGGCTATGAGCTGAACACCGACGGCCGCAGCCAGGTGAAATACAACATTGCTTCGCTCTACAAAAGTGCCTATCAGCTCAGTATTGCGGACGTCCCCCTCAACGAAATCGAACTTAGGGTTGTCTTTGAAAGCTTCGATGTTCTTTAAGCTGCCGGTGCTGAGATTATCAATAGCAGTTACCTGATTACCATCCTTGAGCAACCGCTCGGCCAGATGAGAACCAATAAAACCTGCGCCACCTGTAATAAGTGCTTTCACCGTTGTCCTTATGAAACCATCCTTAAAAATCAATAAATAATAACTGTTATTAACCAGTTATCAATAATCAAAGGATTTTTGACAGACTCCGTCCCCGTCAGCTACGCCAAAAAACGCAAACACAGTCCCCTTGCGTCTACCTTTTCTGCGGAGACTTCTTTCAATAGTCGGCCCCGCACCAAAACCACAATCCCGCTCAACAGCTAATAAAGTGTGTAATCGTCCACTTAGCTGAGTTTTGGTGCGGGATGACCGACAATCTTCGTATAGCATAAGTATCGGCAAATAAAGAACATAGCTTTAGTAAAGGCACTCCTCCAGTGAATTCATACCACCGATTTTACGTAAACCACGTTAGAAAGCTCGGGAGGGCTTTTACCCACCCCTCGCAGTGTATTTTTACCCCTCCACTCGTCGCGATGCGCCGCAGCGGATAAGAATGGAGCTTTCTTTCTAACGTGGTAAAAGACTATACGCCCTAAAAGCCCAATAAGTTCATATTGCACAGCTCGTCCACAAAGTCAAAAAACGCCTTTTTTATCGGCCGATTATCTTTAGCTAACCCCCAAACTCATTGATAAGTATCCTCCTTTTGATTGTTTTGCCCGGCCGATACAGGCTTGGTCAAGGATACAAATGTCTTGAATTTAGCGATTCTCGCCGAAAAACCGGCTCATCGGCTTGTAATCACTCTCCATAATATGAGCAGTATGTTTTATCGGTTTCCCATACTGTAATGCAATGAAGCTGCGCCTGGCTGAATTTGCCAGCGAGTTTATTCCACGCAAAAGCCGCTATATTTTCGACGGTGGGATTAGTCTTTTTAAACTCAGCAACATCTGCGTTCAGACTCTTATGGTCAACTAATTTTATAAGCTCACCATCCACTATTTTCTCGAAATCACCAACACAAAAACTGTCACCACCTATTGGCTGTTTTATAGTAACCTCAACAACGTAGTTATGACCGTGGCCAGTAGGATTTGCGCAGTTGCCGAAAACTTCAAAATTGCGCTTGTTGCTAAATTGCTCGTTCCAGAGCTTGTGTGTCGCAGCAAACTCGAATTTCTCGCTAAAATAAAACATCCTCGAATCCTCTGAATCTATTTCGATTTTTCTGAAGGGATTTAGCTTCAAACTCAACTTGCTCAATCTTGCCGGAGCAAACTTATCGGTTAATTGGCTCCAAGCAGTTTTTAATAGTTCAACTATCTGGAAAAACCCAATATGTCTGCCTTGGCGAAAATCCTCTCTTATTCGCCGAGCAAAGAGCGGCACGACAAATCTGCGAACGTTTTTGTCAATATCGATTACGTTAACAATAAAACCAGTAGTCGGCTCAACCTGACCAGCTACCTCCACAAGCAATTCAAAAAATAGCGATAACCCCTCCCCAGCCGGCATAGAGGCAAATGAATTAAAGCCATCACTATCGCCCGGCAAAAAAGGGTTAATTGAAAACCGCACTTGCCTTGCCGTCTTATGCGTAAACAGCCTCACTGGTGATTGGTAATCATTTAATCATTTAACCATTTAACCAACATTCCTACTTATGCATTAAGCTTAAAACTTCATTTCGGCTTTTCGGGTCTTTTCTGAATAAGCCGCGAAGCGCCGATGTTACCATTATCGAGCCGGGCTTTTTTATGCCTCGGATTGTCATACAACTGTGCGAGGCCTGCAGCACTACCGCAACACCACGGGGCTTTAAGCTGCTCATTATGAAATCAGCTATCTGGTACGTAAGCCGCTCCTGCGACTGTAGCCGCCTGGCAAAGCAATCCACAATCCGAGCCAGCTTGCTAACACCAAGCACCTTTCCGGAAGGTAAATAAGCGATAGCAGCAGAGCCGATAAACGGCATCAAATGATGCTCGCAAATACTATAGAAAGGTATGTTACGCAGCAAAACAATCTCGTCATAATTTTCGGTAAAGACACTGCGAAGATGCTCTTTGGGGTCCTGCTGCATTCCGGCTAAAAGTTCGGTGTACATCCTTGCCACTCGCTTGGGCGTATCTCTTAGGCCTTCACGCGTGGTATCTTCACCAACCGCTAAAAGTATTTCAGCAACCGCTTTTTCGATGCGTTTAGCATCTATATTTTTGTTTTGCTTATTCATACTCTGACTTTTCTCGGCTCTAATATTGGTATTATTTATTTTTCCTTGCTGCCAGATTCATAAGAGAAGTAATCAACAGTCGCACACCGAATCCACTCGAGCCCTGTGTTGTATATTCTGTGGCCTTTTCGGACATTTCCGTCCCGGCGATGTCCAGGTGTGCCCATTTTGCGTCACCTACAAACTGCCTCAAAAAGGCCGCTGCGGTGCAGGCTCCGCCCCACCTGCTGCCGATATTTTTCAAGTCAGCTATCTTGCTCTTCATCTCCTCTGCATACTCATCACCGCTGGGCATAGGCCAAACTTTCTCTCCACTTTCCTGCGCAGCCGTCTGTAATTGTTTCATAAGTTTCTCATCGTTGCCCATCAGCCCAGCCATATATTTGCCCAGAGCAATCCTGCAGGCGCCGGTTAACGTCGCTATGTCAATGATAATACTACATTTTTGCTTAACAGCATAGGCAAGTCCATCACATAGGAGCACCCTACCTTCGGCATCGGTATTTAATACTTCAACGGTTTTGCCGCTGAAAGTCGTAATAATGTCACCCGGCCGATAGCTCGTACCGCTCGGCAAATTCTCTGCTGATGGAATTATGCCAAAGACATTGAGCGGAAGTTTCAATTCCGCTACCGCTTTCATTGTGCCCAAAACGGTAATTCCACCGGTTTTATCTAATTTCATCTCATCCATTTTATTCGCGGGCTTTATGCTAATCCCTCCGGAATCAAAAGTTATCGCTTTGCCTACGAGAGCAACCCTGGGCCGACTGCTTGCTGTTTTACCAACGGGGCTATATTTCAAAATAATAAATCTGGGAGGACTTTTGGAACCGGAACCAACCGCAAGCACACCGCCCATACCTTTTGCAGCCATCTGCTTTTCATCAAATACCGTGCAGGTCAGCGTGGCGATAGTTTTTGCCAGTTTTTTTGCCTCTGCCGCAAGGGCCTGTGGATTTATTACATTGGCCGGCCGATTCGCCAGCGTCCGCGCATAACTTTGCGCTCGGCCTATAATAACTCCTCTGGCAACACCAATATCGAGCTTTTTTGTTTTTTCCGAATCAGAATCTATTACCTCAACGCTGAGTGAATTCAATCGGCCATCCTCGCTCTCGGTGACAAACTCATCATAGCGATAGCTGCCGAAATATGTCCCTTCAGCGCAAGCCTGCCCCATTGCGGACAAATCGAACCTGCCTCCAAATGCCCGATGCAGCGCCAGAGAGAGAGTTTCTACTTTCATCTGCACCGCCTTATTCGCCGCATTAGCCGCTGCCTTGCGAACCGTATCAAGAGTTGCTTTTTTCCTGTCACCCAGCCCGACCAGCAGAACCCTCCTGGCAGCTATACGGTCGTTGCCGTAAACAATCGCAGTGGTTCCCTGTTTTGCCTTAAAATCACCCAGTTTGAACAATTGCTCGATGGCGCCGTTGAGCTTAGTGTTTAGCTCTGCGCTCAATTTATCCAGGGCTTTGGTGTCGGAAAACTGTCCTATCGCAAGTAAATCTGTTTTGCATTTAATAAAATCAGTCTTTCGTGTTTTCAGCTTAACATCAATAATCGCTTTCATTTTTCCTGACCTTTTCCTTATTTATTTTTTGCTCTGTGCCGCAGGTAGCTTTCGACAAATCCATCGAGCTCGCCATCCAGCACCGCATCTACATTACCTGTTTGAAAGTTTGTTCGATGGTCTTTAACCATCTGGTATGGCTGCAGGACATAGCTTCGTATCTGGTTTCCCCAGGCAATTTCGCCCTTGTCACCATACAGTTTCGCAAGCTCAGCATCACGCTTCTGCTGTTCGAGCATATACAATCTGGCCTTGAGCACTTTCATTGCCTCGGCTCGGTTTCTGTGCTGGCTTCGTTCATTCTGACATTGCACGACGATACCGGTCGGCTCATGTGTAATCCGTACCGCAGAGCTGGTTTTATTTACATGCTGCCCGCCGGCGCCTCCAGCTCGATAAAAATCAATTCGCAGGTCATCTTCATTTATTTCAACGTCGATATCCTCATCAAATTCTGGTATGCAATCCACCGCTGCAAAACTCGTATGCCTCCGTTTATTCGCATCGAATGGGCTAATCCGCACGAGTCGGTGCACGCCGAGCTCACAAGAAAGTTTGCCATAAGCAAAAGGCCCACGAACTCGCAGCGTTATCGACCGAATCCCCGCCTCTTCACCCGGAGTAATATCAAGCTCCTGGAACTTGAATTTATTCTGCTCGAAGTATCGCGTGTACATTCTAAGCAGCATATTCGCCCAGTCACAGCTTTCTGTACCCCCCGCACCTGCATGAATGCTGAAAAAGCAGCTCTTCATATCGTTTGGCCCGGATAACAGGCCGGCCAATTCTATCTGCTCGCATCTTTTGACAAGTGCAACCAGGTCATCCTCTACTTGTTTTAATTCATCTTCGTCGGCTGCTAATTCAAACAGTTCCTGAAGGTCTTTAACCTCACGCTGAATTTCCTCCACTGGTTCGACAACCGATTTAAGTGCGCTTAGCCGGGATACTACGGATTGGGCTGTATCGTGGTTATCCCAGAAGCCGTTCCGGCTCATTTTCTTTTCGAGCTTTTGTAGTTGCGATTTTTTATTGGGCAAGTCAAAGCCAGTCCCGGATTTTCTCAATCCGGGCCGCCAACTCTGATATCGCTGATTTTAATTCCGTTGCTTCCATCTCTTTTCTCTAATAGACTCAGAATCGATTTCGAAAAAACGTTTATAACATAAAAGATTAAGGTATGCAAGCCGCTAAAAAAGACAATTACACCAGAGGGTACTCTGGCATTGTGCTTGCTAAAGATTTTTTTGCTTTTCCTCTTCTGATAATGGCTCGTTCAGCGAGCCGGAGCGGAAGCCCTGCAGGTCAATGGTTACGAACTTAAAACCAAGCGATTTTAGCTTTTCGACTATTTTCGAGCGGACTAGCTCTGTCGTAACTCTCTCGATGTCCTTTGGATTGACCTCGATTCGAGCGATAGTGTCGTGATGGCGAACTCGAAATTCAACAAAACCTAAAGACCGTAAGAATTCCTCTGCCTCATCGACCTGTTTTAGCCGCTGCTCGGTAACTTCCAGGCCATAAGCAATTCTCGAAGCTAAGCAGGGCGATGATGGCAAATCCGCCGTAGGCAGATTCATTTGCCTGCTTAATTGCCGAATTTCATCCTTGGTAAGCTTGGCCTCTGCTAATGGACAGCGAATACCGAAGACTTTCATTGCTCGATTGCCTGGTCTAAAATCATCAAGGTCATCATAATTGGCGCCGAAGACAACGTGGTCGAAGTTTTGCTCTTTGGCGATATCGAGAAGGATTTTGCAAATTCGGGATTTACAGTAAAAGCAACGGTCGGCTTTATTGGCAGTGAAATTTGGGTCGCTAAGCTCATCCGTATCGATGGTCTTTAGTTTCACGCCAATACTTCGTGCAAATTCTCTGGCCCTTTGTAACTGGCCGGACGGCTCAGCAGGTCCGACGTTTATACAGGCTAGGACGTTTTCCGCTCCGAGCGTATCGACAGCCACTTTCAAAAGAAACGTACTATCCACCCCGCCGGAGTATGCGACAACCACCCTGCCCAATCCTTTGAGGATTTGTTGAAGCGAATTGTATTTTTCCTGAAGATTCATCCAAGTGATTTTTTTCTATTACTCTTAAAATGGATAGCTTAATCGTGAAGGTTCTATTACAGATTTTTTGTTAATTTATCATCTAATAGGTATTCTGCTGCTAAGTTCCGTAAGTGTGCTAAATAAAGCGGGATGCTCGAATATTTTTACATTTATTAAGGTAGAGATTGCTGCCTTGGCATCCAATATTTCTGAAATTTTAGCTTCTGGACCGCTCCAAATCTCCTTTATCTCCTCAAAAACCTTCTTCTTCATTTCGTCTGAAGATAACTTATTTAACTTATCACGTAAATTATCTGTTATTTCTTGAAACTCATCTTGATCCAGCCATAAGCCATGGCATTTTGGACACCAATCAATAATAATTTTTGAATCACCAAAAGTAGCAGATATCATTTTAATCTGATTACACTTGGGGCATAGACGTTTTGACGGCATCGCATTTGCTTTTTCAACAGCTTCCACTTCGTCATCCATCCAACGTAGCGTTTGCCATGTACCTTGACTAATTTTGTCTTTGAGTCTCCTTAACTCATCTTTATCCAAGAAAATACCCTTACATTTCGGGCAACCTTCAATTTTTATTTTAAAAACTGCGTAAACGTTCAGTTTAAAACCACATGCTGGACAAATATACTCAGTTTCAGATTCCAATTTCGCACCTTTAATTGGTGGAACCTCAACTATAAAGTCCGTTTCAGTGCTTTTTCTTCTCACTCGTTTATACCAATAAGGAAGATGAGCATTATTAACAAACTCAGAGAAACCTTTGCCTTTAATAGGCATGATATCCTGAAGCTCTTTATTGACTAAATCAAGCTCCCCTCCATCCAACCAAAATCCTCCGCAATTTCTACAGCGATCCAAGGTTAACTCGCTACCAATGAAATATACCTTGTCTAAAGTAGTACCTTTGCATCTGGGACATTCTTTATTTGGCTCAGAAGTATCTTTAACTTTATCTGTTGAGCAGTATTCAATGCTTCCATTTACCTGAAACGCCATTTTATCTAACTCACCCCTATCCAACCAAAGGCTTCCGCAAGCCTCACATATATCGTAGGAAATTTGATCCTTTTTGGTCTGTATTAAGTGATTCATCATTTCTGTATTACAATTTAAACATTTCATGAGTCGTCTCCTAATTTAAAGCTGCAGAATTCACACAGCCGATGGTGGGAATCGGACCCACAACCCCGGCTTTACGAAAGCCGTGCTCTACCGTTGAGCTACATCGGCATTGACGCCTGTTATAGTAATGACCATTGCCTATCTTGTAAAGAGCCATCATCTGGTCAATCAGCATGGCCTTCTATAAATAACTTAAAATTAAGTATTTAGAACTCTAAGCCAATATCGCCAGTACATTTGGCCAAATAAGAACTTATGGACTTTGGACAAAGGAGTGTTATACTCGCCCCCATCAAGAGTCTTATTCTAAGACCATATACATAGTTACAAAAGCAAAAGAGAAGTCAATGAACGAGTTTATAGAAGCAAATAAAAACAGCTGGGCAACGCTGGCCAAGGAGCATTATGAGAGCTTCAAAACAATTCTTTCGGAGAATAAATCAACCCTGAGCCAAACACAGATTCAGGAGCTTGGTGATATTAAGGGAAAAACTGTAATTCACCTTCAGTGTAATACCGGGGCCGACAGTATCAGCCTTGCCCGAATGGGCGCTAAAGTCACAGGAGTAGACCTGGTGCCCGAAAATATTCACTATGCCCAAAAGCTGGCGGATGATTTTGGAATTCGTGATGCCAGATTCATCGAATCAAATGTGCTGGAGATAATGGAAAAACATAATGAGAAGTATGACATTGTCTATACAACGGAAGGTGTACTGTACTGGCTTGATGACTTAGACCTTTGGGCCCGCAACGTTCGCCATCTGTTAGCGGATAAAGGCTTTCTATATGTTCTGGATACGCATCCTCTCCTGCAAGTCTGGGACGAAGATAAGCTGCCGGATTTAGCTGTCAAATACCCTTACTTTAGAAAGACCGTTGATAAGGATGAATGGCTCGGGGGTTACGCCTGCGAGCCCAAGAAAGCTGTCAATTATACCTGGATGTATACCATTGGAGATATAGTCAATGCTCTGAGCCAGTCTGGCTTGCACATTGAGTGGTTTCATGAATTTGACTGGTTGTTTTATAAAGAGTCCGCTGAGAAGCAAATCAAAGATGAGAATGGGAACTGGGTTTTTCCCGAACTCAAGGGAAAGTTGCCATTTACATTTTCCCTGAAGGCGACAATAAGATAGAAAGAAATGTATAACAACCGCATTAGCTCGGACCAGCAATTCCACTGCGCTGCAAGCTGAAAACATCCCCGATTCCGCATAATTTTTACGACAGGAACAGAATTTAAAAACATTGAAATCACAGGCGATGTTGTGTACATTCTGTCAAATCGTAGCAGATTAAACAATTCCGAAAGGTCGGGGCAATGAACTTGGAAAGGTAGTAATCGTAATGACTTGCAAACCTAATGCAATAGTGGCACAATCGGGCGGGCCGACCGCAGTAATCAATTCGAGCGCCTGCGGCGTAGTTCAGGAGGCAATGAAATCCGGTAAAATCGGCTGCGTAATAGGCGCAACCAACGGTATATTAGGTGTATTGAGCGAAGAGCTGTTCGATATCTCTTCTGAAAAACCGGAGACTATTGAGCAACTTATGCAAACACCTGCAGCAGCTATCGGTTCGTGCAGATACAAGCTGAAATCGCTCGAAGAGTCCAAAGCTGATTTTGATAGAATACTCGATGTCTTCAAGGCGCATAAAATCCGTTTCTTTTTCTATGCAGGCGGTAATGACTCGATGGACACCGCAGACAAGGTCAACAAATTAGCAGCCGATGCCGGCTACGAGCTGGTTTGTATTGGTATTCCGAAAACGGTCGATAACGATTTGGCCTTTACCGACCATTGCCCGGGCTATCCGAGTGTTGCAAAATATGTCGCAACCTGCGCTATGGAAGCGGGACGAGATACGGAGGCAATTTATACCACGGATACCTGCACGATTTTAGAGGTGATGGGAAGAAATGCCGGCTGGATAGCAGCGGCGACTGGTCTTGCGCACCGCTGCGACGAGGACGCACCACATCTTATATATATGCCGGAGGCAGCATTTTCATTCGATAAGCTCGTCAATGATGTCAACGAAGTGCTAAAGGAATTAGGCAGGGTCTTTATTGTGGCAGGCGAAGGCCTTAAGAATGAAAAAGGCGAATACATCACCGCTGACAAAGGGGCTTTTGCCAGGGACGGTTTCGGCCATATTCAACTTGGCGGCGTAGCCAATATGCTCAAGGTCGTTATTGAAGAGCAGGTGAAGATAAAGGCACGCTTCAATCTGCTCGGCACCAATCAACGAAGCGCTATGCACTTTGCCTCACTGACCGATGTCAATGAGGCCTATATGTGCGGGCAAATGGCTGTAAGGTATGCGCTCGATGGCATCAACGGCAAAATGGTAACGCTTGTCCGTGAAGACGGCCCCCAGTACAAATGCGCGACTGGCCTTGCGGAATTGCGAGAGGTGGCCAACGGGGAAAAGAAAGTGCCCAAAGAATTTATCAATGATAAGGGCAATCATATAACCGATGCAATGCGTGATTATGTTCGGCCTTTGGTGCAAGGTGAAGCACCTGTTACCATCGGCGAAGATGGCCTGCCGGTGTTTATGAGGTTCGAGCGTAAACCGTTAGAGAAGAAATTACCAAAATATATGTAGTGGATAGGTAAACAGTTCTGCGCTTCCGCAGGAAAGGATAGCGATGGAAAAGCTATTTAACATTAAAGGAAAAGTGATTGTGATAACCGGCGGCGGCGGTGTTCTTTGCGGGACGATTGCCAAGGCACTTGCTAAGGCCGGTGCAAAAATCGCCGTGCTGAGCTTAACCGAGGCCCATGCAAAGAAAGTGGCTGACGAAATTAAATCCAATGGTGGCCGAGCCATCGCAGTCCAATGCGATGTGCTGGATAAAAATAGTCTGGAGCGTGCACGTGAAAAAACTAAAGCCGAGCTTGGCGAAATCGACATTTTAATCAACGGCGCCGGCGGCAATAAGAAAGAAGCGACCACTTCAGAGGAATTGTCTTTCTTCGATTTACCGGCTGAGGCGGTGCGGTCCGTATTCGATTTGAATTTTCTCGGTATGTTTCTTACAACACAAGTTATAGCCAAGGATATGGCCAAAAAAGGCCGGGGTGTAATACTAAATATATCGAGTATGAACGCATTTCGTCCGCTGACGAATATACCCGCTTACTCAGCAGCAAAAGCAGCCGTCAGCAATTTTACCCAATGGCTGGCGGCGCACATCTGTCAGAACTATTCAAAAGAGATTCGTGTCAATGCTATTGCGCCGGGATTTTTTCTGACCGAACAAAATCGCTTTCTGCTGACAGACAAAAAGACCGGCGAGCTGACCGAGCGTGGCAAGGTGATTTTAGACCATACACCAATGGGAAGATTTGGCCAGCCGGAAGAGCTGATTGGAACAGTTATGTGGCTATTAAGTGATGCAGCAAAATTCGTCACGGGAGTAGTTGTCCCCATTGACGGAGGGTTCTCAGCTTTCAGCGGCGTCTGAAGAAATACAAAATGTAGAGCTAAAAGTGTAAATCTTAAACTATATTACACAACAGTTTTTAATTTTCAACTTTAGTTTTTCACTTTTAGTTTTAAGTTTTTAGTTTCATTGATTAGGAGAGTGAAATGACAGATGCAGTAATGGCGTTAAAGCTATTCAACCCGAAAAAGAAATTATTCGTAGGAATTGATTCGGACGGCTGTGCATTCGATACGATGGGGATAAAGCAGAGGGAATGCTTCTGCCCGTGGATGATTGGCTATTTCGGCCTGCAGCCGGTAGCCCAGGCGGTGCGCGAGTGCAAGGAGTTTGCAGATTTGTTTTCCAAAACGCGGGGCGGCAACAGACATAAAACAGCCAAGAGAATAATCGCAGAGCTTCTGCCGACTCATCCTATTGTCAAGACAAGGAGCTTTAAGGTTCCGCAATACCCATACTATTTTGCCTGGGTCGATGACCCAAATAGCTTGCTCAGCAATGACGGTTTGAAACAGGCAATTGCCAAGACAATAGACGACAAGGCCAAAGCTGAATTGGAGCTTGCACTTGCCTGGAGTGAGCGAGTCAACTGGTCAATATCAGAAATTGTCAAGGGCATACCTCCCTTTCCCTATGTGCGGGAAAGTCTTGAAAAGATTAGACCACTTGCCGATGTCATTGTCGTTTCCGCTACACCCGGCGAGGCACTTATACGTGAGTGGCAGGAACACGATATCGCTAAATACGCAAACATTATAGCTGGCCAGGAGATGGGCACTAAAGCCCAGCACCTCGAATACGCTGCTAAAGGCAAGTACGAGAAAAATCATATCCTAATGGTCGGCGATGCACCAGGAGATATGAAGGCAGCCAAGGCGAACGATGCCCTGTTTTATCCGATTAATCCGGGCAATGAAACCGAATCTTGGAAGAGATTTCACGATGAGGCATTCGATAAATTCGTCAACGGCGAATACGCCGGCGAGTATGAGCGGAAACTAATTGCTGAATTTGACACATACCTGCCGGAAAAACCGCCGTGGGAAATGTAAACACTGAAAAATGGTCATTGAACGACAAAACAAAAATGGTTTCATTGATAATAACGAAGCTTCTGAGGCAATCGCTGAGTTCTTCGAGCAAAATGACTACACCGGCAAACGGCTTCTGCTGATAATACCCGACAACACACGTTCAGGACCCATCGGTGACATATTCAAAGATATTTACGATTGTATAGGCCGAAAAGCAAAGGCCCTTGATTGTCTGGTGGCGCTCGGGACGCATCGGCCGTTAACGGAAGAGCAATTCTGCAAGAGACTCTCGCTCATACCTCAGCAGCGAGAAGGCAAATATACCTCGGTAAAATTTTTCAACCACGAATGGGAAAATCCGCAGACCTTCACCTCTATCGGAAAAATCTCAGCTGAGAAAATAGAGCAGCTCAGCGGCGGTCTTTTTCGTGAAGAAGTTGACGTGGCTATCAACAAATTGGTATTTGAATACGATGAATTTTTTATATTGGGGCCTGTTTTTCCTCACGAAGTTGTGGGTTTTTCCGGCGGTCATAAATATATCTTTCCCGGAATTGCCAGCGAGAAAATCATAAACTTCTTTCACTGGCTTGGTGCTGTGCTCACAAATCCGGTTATAAACGGCAATATCTGGACTCCGACGCGAAATGTAGTTGAAAAGGCGGCTTCGTTTATAAAAATGCCACATAAATTATTTGCCATAGTGCCTGTAGAAAACAAACTAAAGGGGATATTCATCGGCGATTGTCCGGAAGCGTGGGAAAGGGCGGCGGAATTATCAAGTATTACCCACATCATTTACAAGGATAACGCCTATAAAACTGTTTTGGGAATTGCGCCGAAGATGTACGATGATTTATGGCTTGCCGGCAAGGTGATGTACAAGCTCGAACCAATAGTCGCAGACGGCGGTACGCTGATTATATACGCCCCGCATATAAAAGAGCTTTCTTGTACTCACGGCAAATTTATCGAGAAGATTGGTTACCACACACGCGATTATTTCCTGAACAGGATGGACGAATTCAGCAATATTCCAAGAGCGGTTATCGCGCACTCGACACACGTCAAAGGCATCGGTACATATATCGATGGCGACGAAAAACCGAGAATCAACATTGCGCTTGCGACCGGAATAAGCAGAGAGCTCTGCCGAAAGGTCAATCTCGGATTTATGGAGCAGGACCATATTGAGGTACGCAATTTTGAAAATAAGGAGGACAAGGGTATTTTAGTGGTTCATCATGCCGGCGAGGTGCTGTATCGTTTAATGGACGGTACAATACCGGGCATTACTCGTGGGTAAAAACCACAATTTTGCGTGCCTAAGCACTTTTTTGACAAGGACTTATATAAAATATGCAATCCACCTCCAAAATTTCTTTTTTTATTGACAAATCGGCTGACAACGGTTAAATTATATTTTGTAATATAAAGCGTAAAAAGAGGCCCCGGAGGAGCGGCCATTGAGTCTTACAAGAGAAAGATAAGAGCGGTTTTTCTGCGCACCTTATGGGCTTTAAAAGAAGGTTGTGATGAGAAAAGAATTTTCTTTGTTGTTTATTATCGTCGTCGGGATTTTGGCGACACCGCTGTATGCCGATTTGATTTGGCAAAGTGGTGGTGCGTCGATAGATGAGCTCACGCTCGAACCTTTGCAGGTAGTAATAGTCCAGCTTTATTGTAATGACCCTGCAGCTCGAGAGTATGACGTCACGATGGGTAATGACGCATCACTTGTTGCAGATATTACACAGGTGACGCCTCTTTACTTAGCGGGCGACTTGGCCTATGTCTCTGGCGGTCCCGATTGGTGGAATCTTCATTGTGGATGGTCTGGCGTATCACCCATCAGCGTTTGGGGTGACCATTGGGACGTTATTATTGAAGGGCTGTCACAGGGTAATTATTTATTAAATTCCGATTATTACGGAGTTCAGGGCATCAACGATATATTATCTGTTGTCGTAATCCCCGAGCCCTGCTCCATTCTGCTGCTTGGCCTGGGCGGACTTGCCCTGATGATGAGAGGTAAGAAGGTCAGGTAAATAAACCAAAATCCGGTTCTTCTGATTAATATCGTATCAAAAATGCAGGGGTTAGATAAATTCGGTTCCTGCTTTTTTTGTTTCTGTTCTCTGGGGCTATTTGCTTTCAGGATAGGTAGTCAAATCATATAATAAATTGCAATTTCCACCGGGATGCACATAATAATAACTGTGGATTGTTTCGCAGAGTACCCTGTGATTAAGGCAGGATTCAATATGTTTTTCGCAAAGGAGTTATAGACAAATGGTGCAGGCAGATATAGGGCTGATTGGTCTGGCGGTTATGGGCGAAAACCTCATCCTTAATATGGAAAGCAAGGGTTTTATGGTCGCCTGTTTTAACAGGACCATCTCGAAGGTAGATGATTTTCTAAATGGCAGAGCCAAAGGCAAAAATATCATCGGCTGTAAATCAATCGAAGAGCTTGTCGCAAATCTAAAAAGACCACGCAAGATAATGCTAATGGTAAAGGCCGGTCAGCCGGTAGATGATTTTATTGAAAAGCTACTACCACATCTCGAAGTTGGAGACATTATTATCGACGGAGGCAACAGCCATTTCCCAGATACTATCCGCAGAACACAGTATGTCGAGAGCAAGGGCAAACTTTATATCGGCACGGGTATCTCCGGCGGCGAAGAGGGGGCGCTGCGAGGCCCATCTATGATGCCCGGCGGCTCGTCCGCAGCGTGGGAGCATATCAAGCCCATCTTCCAGGCCATCTGCGCAAAGACACCTGAAGGTGAGCCCTGCTGCGATTGGGCCGGCGAAAACGGCGCAGGACACTTCGTAAAAATGGTTCACAACGGTATCGAATACGGTGATATGCAGATGATATGCGAGACATACCAGATGATGAAGCAAGGCCTCGGGATGACTAATCAACAAATGCACAAGGTTTTCGCTGAGTGGAATAAGGGCGAGCTTAATTCGTATCTTATCGAGATAACGCGGGACATCCTCGCCTACAAAGACGAAGACGGAAATGAAGTCATCGACCTTATCCTTGATACGGCAGGTCAAAAGGGCACAGGTAAATGGGCCGGCATTGAGGCCTTAAATCTTGGCCAGCCCTTAACGCTGATTGGTGAGGCCGTTTTTGCTCGATGTCTGTCGGCGTTGAAAGAACAGCGCCTCGCCGCGTCCAAAATCCTAAAGGGGCCGAGGGCAAAGTTTAGAGGCGACAAAGACAAATTCATCGAGGATTTGAGAAAGGCGCTTTACGCCTCGAAAATCGTCAGCTATGCACAGGGCTATCAGCTAATGCGTGCAGCGGCAAAAGAATACAAATGGAACTTAAATTACGGCGGAATCGCTTTGATATGGCGGGGCGGCTGTATCATTCGCTCGGTCTTCTTAGGTAAAATAAAACAGGCATTCGACAAAAATCCAAATCTCGAAAACCTGCTGCTCGACCCATTCTTCAAAAAAGCTGTGCATAAAGGCCAGAGTTCCTGGCGGCGGGTTGTTAATACTGCGGTAAAACTCGGTATTGCGATGCCGGCTGTAAGCTCGGCTTTGGCTTTTTACGATGGTTATCGCAGCGGCCGGTTGCCGGCCAATCTATTGCAGGCCCAGCGAGATTACTTCGGTGCGCATACTTACGAGCGGGTTGATAAGCCACGAGGTGAATTCTTCCACACGAACTGGACAGGCCACGGCGGACAAACTTCCGCTTCAACGTACATGGTCTAAGCGAGCGCGTTTGATGTCCTCTGACGAGAATAATTTGAAAAAGGTCCTGATAGTAATTGTATCTGTCGGGCACATTTGGTATCCTGTTTTAGGCAAAAATTCAATTGGTGCTTCGTTACATATGGTTTTGAGCGATTGTTATTGCGAGGCCACGAAAGTGGCCGTGGCAATCTCATTCCATATATCAATATAGATTGCTTCGCTTTGCTAGCAATGACACCCATCACTTGATGTGTGACGAACCAATAAAAAGGCAAAAATAAGGAATGTCGCCATGTATAAGATTTTTATGCTGATTGCTCTGCCGGTTATAGCGGTAGCGTGGGTCGCCTACATGCTCTGGGAGCGAAAGATGCGAATTGAGGAAAAGAAACGACCAAAACAGGTATCGCAACAGCTGCAAAAAAGCAGAGGCGAACTATCTGACTGGGCACAGAAAATGGCACAGTTTAAAAAGCCCGCCCACAAACCCGACCAAAGCGATAACAATAAAAACTAAAAAAGATGCACCTTTATGAGGGACGAAAATGGCTGAACCGTTTTTAACGGAAGATTTTCTCCTGCAAACCAAAACCGCAAGAACCCTTTACCACGAACACGCCGAGAAGATGCCTATCTATGATTATCACTGTCATTTGCCTGTTGACCGAATCGCTGCCGACCATCGGTTCGACAATATCACACAGGCCTGGCTTTATGGCGACCATTACAAATGGCGGGCAATGAGAGCCAACGGCATTGCGGAAAAATATATCACCGGTGATGCCGACGATTATGAAAAGTTTGAGAAATGGGCAGAAACCGTCCCATATTGCCTGCGAAATCCGCTTTATCACTGGACACATCTTGAGCTTAAGCGTTACTTTGGCATCAGCGACAAACTATTAAGCTCTGATACCGCAAAAGAGATTTACGAAACCTGCAGCGAAAAGTTAAGAACGCCTCAGTTTAGTGTCCGCAATCTCCTTCGCAGAATGAATGTAAAACTTGTTTGCACCACTGAAGACCCGCTCGATTCGTTGGAACATCATAAAAAAATTCAAGAAGA
>Ga0315548_1001661_pt1 | contig 18306 bp, 18 predicted proteins | sample SalMarSW160110MG_2_FD_202540 | JGI IMG/M metagenome (GOLD analysis project Ga0315548, IMG submission 202540) | Salt marsh sediment microbial communities from the Plum Island Ecosystem LTER, Massachusetts, United States - Salt Marsh Sediment SW1601-110 ...
CGCCGCCGCCACAACAAAGACCATTCTCACGAGCATCGGGGAATTCTATTAATTCCAGGCCAGGAATGCTTTGCAAAACTCTCCTCGGCTCATCATAGACCTCATTATGTCTCCCCAAATAGCAGGGGTCGGAATAGATTACCTTTTTGTTTATCTCTTTAGAGAGCTTCAATTTTCCCTGCTCGATAAGTGAAGCCAGGTATTGGGTGGTATGAATTACCTCAAATTTGCCTCCAAGCTCGGGATACTCATTCTTGAAAGTGTGGTAGCAGTGTGGTGAAGAAACTACCACTGTTTTGACACCATTACCGGTAAAGAGGTTAATATTGTTTTGGGCCAGACTTTGAAACGTATCTTCATACCCGGCTTTTCTAATTGACTCGCCACAGCATTTTGCCTCGGTGCCTATAAGGCCATAGTCAATCCCAAGCTTATTGAAGATTGTGGCAGTAGATCGAGCCACTATTTTTACATCAGGGTCATAGGACGGAATACAGCAAGGGAAATAAAGTATTTCAGTGCCTGAAGTGAAAGTTTTCGCCTCAAGGTCTTTAGCCCAGTCATCTCGCTTTTCAGGTGCCTCACCAAGTGGATTACCTACGCCGGTGATGTTCTTAGCTGAAATTCTCAGGGCATCAGGGACGACGCCGATGCCCAGGCTAGCTATGGCTCGGCGCATAGCCCTCATGACATCTATTATCTCGACACCTCGAGGACAACGCTGAACACAAGCTCGGCAAGTGACGCAAGTCCAGACATCCTCGCTGCCAAAGTCAGTTGCTCCAAGCTGAGCTTCATGCATGATGCGGCGAACGACAAAACTTCGGACCAAGTTCCAGGGACAAATACCGGTGCAAAGACCACACTGGTAACACAATTTGAGTGGTTCACCACCAGCCTCGAGTATCACATCTGTAGCTTCTTTGTAAGGACTCAGTACTTCCATATTTCATTCACCTCAACTCTTCAGAATTGGCCACAAAAAAAGGTGGCCTCACAAGAGAATTGTAGCCACCCGTTTTCCCTGGAATATGAATTGGAGCACAGCCGAGAAGTATAACAAACCTCGGCAAGGAAAGCAAACCTCTGTGCTGGCTTTCTGGCAAAATGGTTAGTGATGTATCTTCTAAGAATTTTCTTAAATTAAGTTCGTGAGAAGATGAGAGGATATCTTATGATGCTACCATCTTGTGACCATCTTGTCGCTAAACTATACCTAACAAGAGCCGCTAGCCTGGTAAAGGAAAGGAGTCCGCTACCTTATGAGGGACCTTGCCCCTTTATGCCAGTCAAACCTGTACCAGTCTTTTGATGCAATTCTATAACTAACGTTGCCTTTAGCGCTTGCTTTCTTCTTATGGAGAGCTTCCCTGAGAGCAGATAGCTTGGCTAACTTTTGCTCCAGGGCATCCTGCATGAGTTGATCAAATTCACAGGCTGCGCATTGAAACAGACGGGTGCAAAGCCGGTAGGAGATGTCACCCTTGAGGGCATATCGGCAAACCCTCTGAGTTGCTGGCAGCTCCTTGAGCCTCTCCAGAGCCTCGTCGAGCCCTGAAGCTTCGCCAGCGGCTATTTTCTCCTGCATCATCTGGTCAAACTCACAGGTGAGGCAGTCATGGTCCCGGGTGCAGATCCTGTAAGAGACCATCCCCATCGCTGCCCAGATACACTGCTTGACCTTCAACACTTCTTCAACAGCACCCGCGCCTTCAGGCATCTCGACCCTCGGCTTCACCAGTTCTTCCTTCACCCTCCGGATCCAGACTCGAGTTTCTAGGTGTCCTGGGGCGGTGTTTAAAATGGACTGAAATTCTCTAAGTGCTTCCTTATATTGACCTGCTTTGAAGTAAGTCTGGCCTCGCTCCAGGTGGACAGGAATTTCCTCCTCAGTTATTGCTATAGCTTTCTCAACCTTACCCTCCTCAGGTTTCATCTCCGCCTGAACAGGACCGAGAACCCTCTCAATCGCCTTCTCCAATGCATCGGGGGCAAAGGGTTTGACTATATAATCCACTGCCCCGTTCTTTATCGCCTCCACTACTGTCTTTGTTGAGGGATAAGCAGTGATGATGATTCCCTTAAGCTTTGGATTTTGCGCTGTAGCCTCTCTTAACACCTCGAGCCCATCTTTTCCTGGCAGCCTCAGGTCGAGCACGGCAACACTAAATTCCCTTTCTCCGATCTTTTGCAACGCCTCTTCACCTGCCTCAGCAGTATCCACTTCATAGCCTTGCTCGCTAAGCCAATCTCGGAGCGACTCCCGCACTATTGTCTCGTCTTCAACGATTAACACTGGTTTCATTTCTTCCACCTCCTTTTGCTGTTCTAGTGGGATTGTTTGCTTATTCATTTTTAACCCCTTCACCCTTTGGTATTGCAATTTTCTTGCCAAAATAAAAGGGCTACCGAATTTCCGGGTAGCCCTTTTCACCAATGCTGAAAATTTACCGTCTATCTAACTATGTAAAGAAACGAGTCACTAGCCGTCTATTTTTTTACATCAAAACCATACTCCTTTGCCTTGTTGTAGAGTGTCATTCTGCTGATTCCCAAAATTCTAGCTGCCTCACTATAGTTCTCGCCGGTTTCACGGAGAATATTCCAGATGTGGCCTTTCTCCACTGCTTTAAGGTTTTTCCTTGGCGTAGTTGAGTAAGCCAGCGACAGATTTTCCTGAGGCAGGTCAGCGATAGTGATAATGCTACTCTTGGCCAGGATGACTGCCCTCTCAATGGCGTTTTCCAGCTCACGGACATTGCCCGGCCAGTCGTAACCAAGCACAAGCTCCATTGCCTCGGGAGAGAACCCGCTGATCTCCTTCTTATTCTCCATTGCAAACTTGTTCAAGAAATGTTCAGCTAATAGGGGGATGTCCTCTTTTCTTTCCCTCAAGGGAGGCAATTCAACGTTAACTACATTGAGTCGATAATAAAGGTCCTCCCGGAATTCTTGCTTTTCTATGGCCTTTCTTAAGTCCTTATTAGTAGCTGAAATAACTCTTAAATCAACCCTGATTGGCTCGTTGCCACCGACACGAGTAAATTCTTTCTCTTCTAGGACTCTTAAAAGGTGGACTTGGATATTGGCACTCATCTCGCCGACTTCGTCCAAAAAAATCGTCCCACCATTGGCGAACTCGAATTTACCTTTCTTTTGAGCATAAGCTCCTGTGAAGGAACCTTTCTCGTGGCCAAATAGCTCGCTTTCCAGGAGGCTTTCAGGCAAAGCGGCACAACTAACAGCGACGAAAGGCTTGTTCCGACGATGGCTCTGAGAGTGGATGGCACGTGCCACCAACTCCTTCCCTGTGCCACTCTCGCCTGTTATTAATACTGTGGCGTTGCTTTTGCCCACAACCTTTATTAGCTCAATCAACCGCTGCATCTTAGAACTTTTCGCGATGATATTCTCAAAACGATAACGGTCTTCCAATTTCTGACGCAGGGAGAGGTTTTCCTCGACTAGTTCCTGATGTTCAACTAATTTTTCGACTAGGAGTTCGGCTCTCTCTGGACAAAAAGGCTTTTCAATATAATCGTAAGCCCCTTCCTTCATGGCAGTAATGGCGGTGGGAATGCTGGCGTAGGCTGTGATGATAATCACCTCAATCTTGGGCTGTTGAGCTTTAGCCCTTTTCATCAGCTCAATACCATCCATGCCTGGCATCACCAGATCGGCAATCATGATGCCTGGCTTTTCCTTCTCAATCACCTCTAATGCCTTGGGACCATTTTCAGCGGTAAGAACCTGATAGCCAACATCCTTGAGCCAGTCGCCTAATGACTCGCGGACAATAGCCTCATCATCCACCACTAGTATTTTAACCTTTTTCATCGTTGTAGCCTCCCAGGTAGATGCTGAAGGTGGTTCCCTTCCCCTCCTCACTTTGTACTTTGATTCTTCCCTTGTGCCTCTCAATAATCCCATGGACTACAGCTAATCCTAGCCCTACGCCTTTGCCCTTTGCCTTGGTGGTGAAGAAAGGGGTGAAAAGCTTGCTCATGTTCTCTTTTGAGATACCACAGCCTGTATCCTGGACATCGACCCTGACCTCACCATCCACCGCCGAACTACGAATGGTCAGCCTGCCCCCATCAGGCATTGCCTGGATAGCATTAAGAGTTAGATTGGTAAATATCTGCTGAAGCTGGTCGAAATCAGCCATGACCTTAGGTAAGGATTGGCTAAACTCTTTCACAACCTCAACATTTTGAAATTGAGCTTGATGGCCTACCATAGCCAAGACCTGTTCTATAACCTGGTGAATGTCCACAAGCATCAACGTCGGCTCAGTTTGTCTAGCAAAATCTAAAAGGTTGCGGATTATCCTTGCACAACGGCTCACCTCTGTTTCCATCTTTGAAAGGTAATCTAAAGCTTCCTCTTTCCTGAAAGTGTCGCCAGCTATCTTCTTGGATAGCAACTGAGTGTAGACCAGTACACCGGCCAGAGGATTATTGATTTCATGAGCGATTGAGGCAGCCATCTGACCGAGAGAGGTCAGTTTCTCAGCCTGGATGAGTTGCTCCTGGCTTTCTTTTAGCTGCTGAACATAGTTGTTAAGCTCTTGGTGGGCTATATTTAGCTCGGTGTTAGCTTTTTCTTCTTTCTCAACTCGATCTATCAACATCGCAGTTAATATCCCGAGGAAAGCGGTAAACAAGACAAAGAGAAGTGGCCTGATTAGCGGGTCGGAGTATGGAGAGTAAAAGGTGCGCGGCAACACAACGCCCAAGAAAACAAGTGATGCGCCAAGAACTCCCCATATTCTGAAGGTTAGAGCAGCGTAGATTATGGGAATTAAAAACAAAGTCCGATGTAAATCATGAGGAAAAGCATCGGTGAAAAAGCTTCCGTGATTGGCCAAGGGTGTGTACCCTGCATAATAGACGAGCGTAAGAACTGCCATTAGCGCAGCGATTATCCAGAAGTGGGGGCTTCGCACACCTCTGGACACCTGGTTCTCCGGCAACCATTTAATGGTTTTTATTGCAACGCTGTTCTTCCAGCGCTGCCATTTACTATTTGGAGTGGGATGCTCAGTCACAGTTTCCTCTCCTGAAGCAAATCTTGTTTTCTCTTCCATGCCGGGGGAAGTTTCAACTCCTTCCTTAAATCTGCTATCGAGCGACGGGAAATAGAAACGCCAAATGTTTGCTCAAGTTTAGCTTTAATCGCTTCATCAGAGGGAAATTCTTCCCCTGTTTCAAGTAGCTGCCTGACCAGTTCCCTCCTAAACATTCTCGGTCGAGGAAAGAAATCCTTAAGGGCCTTCTCTTCACCCCAGGGCATCTCGAGGCTTTTGCCGCTAATAGCGCGGCTAATTGAGCTTGGAACAAGTCCAATCCTTTGAGCTAGCTCCTTTTGGCTAAATGGCAGGACAGCTTTGCCGTTACCAGATTCGAAATAGGGTGCTTGCTTTTCCACAATTCCTTGCAATATCCGAGTTATCGTGTCCTTGCGACTATTGATTAGCTCTAGCCTCTTAAATAGTTGCCTGACTTCCTTTACTTCAGCTCCAGTGATAGCTCCACTCCCCCTCAATTCCTCAAATCTCTCATAGTCAATCGAATATCTTCCCCGAGCATAAGAAGGTGAAAGATAGCCGATAATAAAACCCTCACCCCCCCTTTCTATCGAAGCGACCTTGGAGTAGTAAATTCCGTGTTCTGAACTAAGAGCAGAATGATTGTAAAACTCGTTCATAATGGAAAATTCGTTAATGAGGTTATTTATCTTATCAACCTCTGCAAGCTCCAAATTGCACTCTTTAGCGACCTCCTCTAAGCTTACCCCAGGTTCAGGATATAAGAAATAGCGCTTAAAATTCTCCAGCCCTATTTTTTGTATCTGACGAACTATGCACTCTCTGTTAGATAAAAGAGATTCGACATCAAGAGTGCCAGTGCCGGCGGCAATCTCTTCGTTAAGCTGGTAAAAGCGAGGTGAAATATCCGTCTTAGGATATCTCTGATAGCGAATTATTTTCTCCCTCCGATATAGCTTTTTGAATAAGGGGCTGCTTTCTACCTTAGCGATAAGCCTGTTGCACTCCTCCTCAGGCATTTCCAGCAAACCAGCTTGTTCCAGTCGCATGATCAATTTGAACTCTTGCCGTGCCTGCAGGGATTGTGTTTGTTGAATCTCCAAGTTGCCCATTGTATAATAATTTTACACTGCAGGGGACTATATTGTCAATAAAATTTATGCTTTGCGGGACATCAACCTGGTTAAGAGGTTACCGGAGAGCAGACAAGGCTCTCCAGTCCTCTGGGAGGCTTTATTTTCCCATGCCACGTTCAGTTGTTATTGAGCCCAATACTCCATTGATTAATCGGGGGGAAGAATCGCCTCCGAATTCCTTGGCTAACTCCACAGCCTCATTTATAGCTACCTTGAACGGAGTTTTATCGTTAAATAAAGTTTCGAAAATAGCGAGGCGCAAAATATTCCTATCGATGATAGACATCTGTTCTGGGGGAAAGGCAGGGGCAAACTTTTTAATGAGAGCATCCAGCTCCGATTTGTTTTGGAGCACTCCTTTTACAAGCTCTTCACTGAAGCTGAGTGCTTCTTGGGGCAGAGTTTCCCCTGCTCTCAAGTGAGCCAAAGCTTCCTCCGCCTTATGCTTCGTGCAATCAAGCTCGTAGAGTGTTTGGAGAGCAGCGATTCTCGCTTTTCGCCTGGTGCCAGCCATTAGTTAGTTGGCTCCTCTTTATGTACTAGCTGTGCTATATCCTCCACTCCTGATATATTGAAAGTTTGGAGTTCGGAATTGATTCGCCTGATTAAACCGCTAAGCACTCTCCCGGGACCTATCTCGTAAAAGGTGGTGACTCCACTGTGCATCATATATTCCACCGACCTTTGCCATTGGATGCAATTACGCAGCTGCTTCACCATCTCTTCTTTTATAGAATTAACATCGGGTAACGGCCGAGCGGTCACGTTAGATATTACAGGAATAACTGGCGGTTGAAACCTGACGTTTGAAACGACTTTACTGAACTCAGCCAGGGCTGGCTCCATTAAGGCGGAATGGAAAGCCCCGCTAACCTTCAAAGGAATAACAGCACGAGCACCTTTTGTCTTGGCTAATTTATCAGCTTCAGCCAGAGCTTGGGCGGCGCCACTGACTACAATCTGCCCAGGGCAGTTTATGTTTGAGATTTCAGCTCCACTACGAAAGCTTATATCTTTAACTGTTTCTTCATCGAGCCCTATTACAGCTAGCATGCTCCCGGGATTCTTTAGCCCAGCTTCATGCATTAATCTCCCCCTTTCCCTGACAAGTAAAACAGCATCAGTCAAGCCCAGTGCACCAGCAGCAACCAGGGCAGTATATTCGCCCAAGCTATGTCCAGCAACAAAAGCGGGAGAAGGCAAATTAGCTATTTTTGCCTCTTCAAGCGCTTTAAGGCAGGCAATACTGACGACTAGTATCGCTGGCTGGACGTTATGTGTCTTTTTTAATTCCTCCTCTGGACCTTCAAAGCATAAACGGGAAAGGGAAAACCCTAAGGAAGCATCAGCTCCATCAAAGACTTCCTTGGCTGAAGTATAGCTGTTATACAGGTCCAGCCCCATGCCAGTGCTTTGGGAGCCCTGCCCTGGGAAAACATAAGTTACCTTGGGTAACTCAGCCATGCGAACTATTTCTTGGGGGGTTTGACCTCAATTACTTCTCTATCGTTGTACCAGCCACAGTTAGGGCAAACATGGTGAGACAACTTAGCACTGTGGCAATGTGGGCACACATCCGTGGCAGGTAGAGTTAATTTGAGGTGGCTGCGCCTTTTCCCTTGGCGAGATTTAGCAGTTTTTTTCTTAGGTAGCGCCATGTGAATTCGCCTCCTTTATTCCTGGGCAATCAGGTTGACATAGTGGTTTCATGGGTAAATTTAGTAAAGTATATTGCCGTATTAGCTCGCTCAGGTCAAGTATATTCTTAGTATCAATGGTAAACTCTTCTGATTGTTCTATCAAGGAGGGTGCTAAATCACCCGACACATCGGATATCGGAAAAAATTCTTCCTCCGCGGTGAAACTTATAGGGCATGAGAATGTATTGAGGCAGCGGCTGCACGTGAGTTTTACCTCAGCAGTTAATTTACACTGGACTAAAACTCCCTGACTTATACGAGTCACCTTTGCCTTTCCTTCAACAAAAGCTTCAACTTCCTCATCAATCGTCCCACTTATATCATAGCTCTGGCTAGAGCCAATGGGCGCTCTCATCAACTGAGCGACATTTATCAAAGCTCTTAGAGGTTCTCTTTCCATCTGTCATAGCCTAGAAATTTAGATCAAACACAAAGTATAATAACTCTTCATAAGAGGTTCAAGTATCAGTAGTAGAAATCGGTTATTTGGTCACATGGTCGGAGTGTCCAGCGTAACAGGAGGAGTTGCTAAACAACCTTGGAGATAGAAAAGCTGAAGACAAAGGCAAAAGACAGCGTCGAATTACAGAGGCAGCAACTTATCCAGTTGAGCCTGAATATCCATGATAACCCTGAGTTGGGCTTTGAGGAGGAAAAGGCGTCGGCTTGGCTTACTGGCTATCTTGAGGACGGTGGATTTCATGTAGAACGAGGCGTTGTCGGTTTGGCAACGGCCTTTCGAGCGACGTATGGCCGGGGGAGCCCGAGAATTGCCTTGCTTGCTGAATATGATGCTTTACCCAAAATAGGGCATGGCTGTGGGCATAATATAATAGCTGCTTCAGCAGTCGGGGCCGCTGTGGCTAGTAAGTCTATCATTGATCAGTTAGGAGGCAGCGTTGTGGTTCTGGGTACTCCTGGAGAGGAAGTCTTCGGTGGCAAGATTGACATGGTGAAAGCGGGAGCCTTTAAGGAAATAGACGTGGCTATGATTGTACATCCCGATGTGCGCAATATGGTAACCATACAGGCGCTTTCCTGTAGCTCCCTGGAGGTGGAATTTTTTGGTCAGCCGGCTCACGCCGCTGCCCAACCTGATAAGGGTATAAATGCCCTTGAAGCTATGATTTTAGCTTTCACTTCTATAAATTCATTGCGCCAGCACATAAGGAGTGAAGCGCGCATCCATGGCATAATAACTGATGGAGGTGAGGCCCCTAATATAGTGCCTGCGCATAGCGCTGCTGTATTTTTGATACGTGCTCCGGATATTGAGTATCTTGCTGAATTAAAAGATAAGGTTTTAAACTGTTTTACAGGAGCATCTGTAGCTACCGGTGCAAGATTAGAATACAAGTGGAAGGACAGGTCTTATGCTCCGATGAAAAACAATTCGACTTTAGCCGGGCTATTCAAGCAGAATCTAGAATCGCTGGGAAGACATGTCGAAGCCTTCGACCCTCGCTTTGGCTTTGGCAGCACAGATATGGGAAACGTCAGTCAAGTGGTACCAAGCATACATCCCACTATAGCCATAGCTTCGTCCGAGGTATTGATACATACACCGGAGTTTGCCGCAGCCGCTGCCTCTGAGGCAGGACACGAAGGCTTAATGGACGCAGCCAAGGCAATGGCTATGACTGTGGCTGATATCCTCCAGCCAGGAACGCTCGATAAGATTAAGCAGGAATTTTAGAGTGGTTAGGGTAGGTATTCCCAGAGCCTTATCTTATTATCAATATTACCCTGGGTGGAAAGCATTTTTCGAAGCCCTGGGCGCAGAAACGGTGGTGTCACCGCCAACCAACAAAGATATCTTTACCGCAGGAAATTCACGGGCGGTTGCTGAGACTTGCTTGCCGGTTAAGATCTTCTTCGGACATGTTATTTCCCTGGCAGATAAATGTGACTATATGTTTATTCCAGCGCTGCGCAGCCTGGGTCAGAAAGCTTACTATTGCTCCAAATTCATTGGCTTGCCGGATATGACCAGGGCCTTAGTGCCAGAGTGCCCTACTATTCTCGACCCTGAGATGGATTTGAATAAAGGGCGCCGCAGCTTATATCACGTAATATATAGTTTAGGAAGCCATTTTAGCTCCGACAAAAGCAGGTTTAAAAAAGCTTTAGAGCAAGCAGAGAAAGCCCATTTAGCCTACCGAAAGGAAATGTCCGATAGAGGAATCACACCCGTTCAAGTTCTGGATAAGATTCACCAAGTTGAGGGCAAATCATATTTGGAACCTGATATGTCAACTGGTTTGTCTATTGCCGTTATCGGGCATCAATATGTTATCTATGACGACTATGTCAATCATCGACTCATTTCTAGACTGCAGGCGATGGGAGTCAGGATATTTACTCCAGAGATGGCAGAGCAGGAAGCACTCGATAATGCTATGACAGAGTTGGGAGGAACCCCGCACTGGTCTTTCGAAGCCGATATAATTGGTGCCGGTGAACACTATCTGGAGGCAAAAGTTGATGGTATAATTAGTGTAGCTGTTTTTGGTTGTGGCCCCGACTCCATGTTGATAGAGATGGTGCGGCATCGAGCGAGCGAGTTCAGAACCCCCTTTTTACACCTCAGTTTGGACGAGCACACAAGTGAAGGGGGATTGCTCACCCGGTTGGAGGCTTTTCTCGATATGGTCAGAAGGAGGAGAAGGCTATGCGCGTAGGGATACCCCATTGTGGACATGCCTACATCATAGCCGAGGCGTTGGTCCAGAAACTGGGCAATGGAGAGAGCGAGCTGATAATCCCACCTCCAACCAGCCATCGAACCTTAGACCTTGGGGTCAAATATTCGCCGGTGGAAGCCTGTTTGCCCTTCAAGCTTACCTTGGGCAACTTAATCGAAGCCTGCGAATTGGGAGCCGATACTCTGATTCATGCCAGAGGCACTGGCGTGTGCCGATTGGGTTATTACGTTAAGGAACAGGAACAAATCATACGTGACTTAGGCTACGACGCTCACTTCTTAACCCTTGACGTATCTCAACATAGATTTACAAGCATCATGCACCTTGTGAAGAACCTGACTAACGATGCCCCATGGCCCAAAATTATTTCAGCCCTCCGCTTTGCCCTGGAAAAACTATTTGCTTTAGACAAAATGGAGAAAGTGGTTCACAAGGTACGGGCGGTAGAACTTGAGAAGGGCAGGGCTAACCAAATTTACCGTGAAGCCGTTAAAGCTATTGGCGAAGCCACGACAGTCAGGGGGGTCAAGAACGCCACTAAGGAATATATCAAGAAGCTAGACCAGATGCCCAGAGACCCGACCGCTGACCCGGTTAAAGTGAGCATCGTTGGCGAAGTTTTTGTGGTTCTTGACCCGTTTGCCAACATGGATATAGAAATGGAATTAGGCAAGTTAGGGGTGGAAGTAGAGCGCACTATGAGCCTTTCTCGCTGGGTCAAATATAGGCTGTTCCTCAACTATTTAGGTGTAAATGAGTGGAAAGATGTTCATGAGGCAGCTATGCCCTATCTTAGGCGTAATGTTGGTGGCGATGGCTGGGAATCGGTGGGTGAGAAGGTGGTTTATGCCCGGAACGGATATGATGGCGTGGTTCATCTGGCACCTTTCACATGCATGCCTGAGATAGTGGCTCAGAATATTATGCCCTCGACTAAAGAGGATATTCCTGTGCTTACTGTCCTTTACGATGAGCAGATGGCCAGGCCGGGGATGATAACCAGGCTTGAGGCTTTTGTTGATTTGCTGAAGTTTAGAAGGAAAAGAAGAAGAAGGTGAAAACCTATCTGGGCGCTGATGTTGGCTCGGTTACTACCAAACTGGCTTTGCTTGATGAGCATGACCAGCTTATAGCTTTTACTTACTTACGAACTCAAGGCAAACCGATCAGTATCATTCAGAATGGCCTGGAGAACATAAGGAAGCAAATGCCACCTCAAGCCGAGATTTGCGGGGTAGCTACTACAGGAAGTGCTCGTTATCTTGCCGGTGTCGTCCTGGGTGGCGATTTAATAAAAAATGAAATTACCAGCCATGCTATTGCTGCTATGCATTGTGTACCCGAAGTACAAACTATTGTTGAAATCGGGGGGCAGGATAGCAAAATCATCTTAATTCGTGATGGCGTGGTTGTCGATTTTGGCATGAACACGGTTTGTGCTGCCGGTACCGGCAGTTTTCTTGAGCATCAAGCCTCCAGGTTAAATATAGAAATCGAGGAATTCGGGGGGCAAGCTTTAAAAAGCAAGGCTCCGGTACGCATTGCCGGACGGTGTACCGTTTTTGCTGAATCGGACATGATTCATAAGCAGCAGATAGGGCATAAAACAGAAGACATCGTTTATGGCTTATGTCAGGCTTTAGTACGAAACTACCTTAATAACGTGGCTTTAGGCAAGGAAATCTTGCCTCCAGTAGTATTCCAGGGCGGAGTTGCCTTCAATCAGGGAATAATTAAAGCGCTCGAAGAAGCTCTTGATGTCAAGGTCCTCGTTCCTCCTCATCATGAACTCATGGGTGCTATCGGAGCGGCTCTTTTGCTACACGAAGAAATCGGAGGCGATAGCCATAAGACAAATTTCAAGGGATTTGAGGTTAGCCAGACAGATTTTGCGGTTTCCTCTTTTATCTGTAAAGCTTGCCCCAACTTATGCGAGATTGCTCAAATCTCCGTGGATGGCAAGGTTCTAGCCAGGTGGGGGGGGCGCTGTGACTTGTGGGAGGAAGCTACTACAGGTTAGAATTTCGAGCTATGGATAAAACTTATCATGTAGTCATAATTGGCGGTGGACCGGCGGGACTCGTTGCCGGGCTGTATTGCGCCCGCTCGAGGCTTAATACTTTGCTTATCGAAAAGGGAATAATGGGCGGGAAAATAACCAATGCTGAGAGGGTGGAGAATTACCCTGGCTTCCCACAGGGTATTTCAGGTATTGATTTAGGACGACTTATCCATGAGCAAGCCACTAGCTATGGATTGGAAACCTTGCCTGCCGAGGTTACCAAGGTAGTGCCCAGCCAGCGGCATAATCTGGTCAGCACCAGTGAAGGCGATTTTGTAGCTGAGTCGATAATCATTGCCTCTGGCTCGCAATTTCGCAAACTGGGTGTGCCCGGGGAAGATAAACTTGTAGGCAGGGGAGTTTCCTATTGTGCTACCTGTGACGGTCCTTTATTCAAAGGTAAAATAGTGGCAGTAATAGGTGGTGGCGACGCTGCCATCACCGAGGCACTCTACTTGAGTAAGTTTGCTTCCTCGGTCAAGGTCATCCACCGTCGCAGCCAGCTTCGAGCCAGCAAGATATTACAGGAAAGAGCTAAGGGCGAACCAAAGATAGAGTTTATTTGGGATACTGTGGTAACCCAAATTGAAGGTGATGGGTTAGTTAAGCAACTCGTGCTAAAAAGCACCAAAAATGCTAAAATATCGAAATTAGAGCTGCTTGGTGTTTTTGTGGCTATCGGCTCGGAACCTAATAGTGCTCAGTGGCGGGGATTGTTGCCTTTGGACAAAGTAGGCTACGTAATTACCAATGAAATCATGGAAACGAAGATTCCAGGAATATTTGCTGCTGGAGATATCCGCCATAATTCAGCCAGGCAAGCGATAACTGCTGCTGGCGATGGCGCTACTGCCGCCATATCGGCGGAGAGATTTCTGTCATCCTGAGCGGATTGAGGAGTTTTATGAAAGTTGTTTTGCTAGAAGACCTCCCCGGAAAGGGAAAAGCGGGAGAGATAAAGGAGGTAAGCAAAGGTTATGCCAGACATTTCCTTTTGCCTCGGGGTTTAGCTTTGGTAGCTACCCCTGCGGTCATGAAGCAGGTAGAGTCCAGGCTAGAGAAGGAAAGGCTGGAGGAAAATATTGACCGGGAAAAACTGGTTGAACTGGCTCAGCAAATTGAGGGAAAAGAAATTCGTTTTAAAGCTCGCATGGGTGCCGGAGAGCGCTTGTTTGGCTCTATTACCGCTGCTGACATAGCTGAAGAATTAAGTCAAGCCATAGGTTCTGTTGTTGATAAAAAGAAAATAGACATCGGGGAATCTTTACGCAAAACGGGCAGCTATGAGGTAGCCGTTAAGTTAGCCAGTGACCTTAATCCGCAAATTACGGTGGTTATCGAGGAGGAGAAAGAAACAGAGACGGGGAGTGAGAAAAAAGTAGAGAAGAAGGCAGAGAAAAAGGCAAAGAAGAAGACAGAGAAAAAGACAGAAAAAAAGGTAGCGAAGGAGAAGGAGAAGGAGAAGGAGAAGGAGAAGGAGAAGGAGAAGGAGAAGGAGAAGGAGAAGGATTAGGCATGGCAGAGGAAAAATTACCCCCCCATGATATTGAAGCTGAGGAGGCAGTAATTGGGTCTCTGCTTATTGACCCTGATGCCGTATTGAAAGTTGCCGTTTCCCTAAAGGCCGAGGATTTTTTTTCAGAAACAAATCGGGTAATTTACCATGCTTGTCTCGCTCTTTATCAACGCAACGAGGTTATAAACCAGATTACACTGGCTCACGAGCTAATGCGTCAGGACAATCTGGAGCAAATTGGTGGTGCTGCCTTCTTAAGCCATTTAATAAGTAATGTGCCCACATCCCTCCATGTTGAATATTATGCTCAAATAGTATCAAATTCGGCATTAATGCGACGGCTTATCGCCGCCGCTGGCCAAATCGGGGCTCTTGGCTACGAAGCCAGCCCGGATGTTGAGGCTAGCCTCAATAAAGCTGAAGATATTCTGTTTCAAGTGCGGATGAGGCGGGAATCCCGGGACTTCATCGCCATTCGGGATGCTTTAGGCCAGTACTTTGAAGAAGCTGGACCACCTACCGCCACGCGGGAAGGGGAAATACCTCATATTCTGACTGCTTTTACTGCATTAGATGATTTTTTAGGAGGATTGCAGAGGTCTGATTTAATTGTTTTGGCTGCCAGACCCAGCCTGGGCAAAACAAGCCTGGCCTTGAATATTGCCAGAAATGCCGCTATTAACCAGAAGGCTTGCATTGCGTTATGCAGCTTAGAGATGTCTCGAGAGGCGGTGGTACAGAGGCTTCTATCCAGCGAATCAGGGGTGGATTCTAGAAAAGTTCGTCTTGGGCGCTTTAATGAGAAGGACGAGGTAAAGATTATGGAAGCCAGCGGCGTCTTATCCGAGGCGCCGATTTATATTGATGATTCACCTCAACTTCGTGCTTTAGATATAAGAAGCAAGGCACGGCGCCTTCACTACGAACGCAATATCGACCTGATTATCATCGATTATCTGCAATTGATACAGGGTGATGGCAAGAATGAGACCCGGGTCCAGGAAATTAGCAAGATAACCCGTGCTTTAAAAACCCTGGCCAGGGAGCTAAATGTGCCTATACTAGCGGTATCCCAGCTCAGTCGGGCCGTGGAATGGCGAGCCTCCCACGTACCTCAGCTCGCTGACTTGCGCGAAAGCGGTAGTATCGAGCAGGATGCCGATGTCGTTCTTTTCATCTATCGCGATGACATGTATTTTTCTGCCGAAGACTGGAGCAAGGTGCATGATATTGAGAAGGAACCTTATCCCCGCGGCATCGCCGATATTATCATAGCCAAACACCGCAATGGTCCTTTAGGACAAATTAAGCTGCGCTTTCTGAGCAGGACTGCCAAATTTGATAATTTAGAGGCTGAGCTTATTTCTGCCTCTTAAGGGTAAAGAGATGCCTGACCGGCAATTATCAAGCTCTCAAAGGAAAACAGATTTTGTCTCCTTGCCTGACTCTTTCTTTACCCAGGCGATGCCTAAAATTCAGGACATGGCTGAACTTAAGATAGTGTTATATGTGGCTTATCTTATTATGCGGAAACAAGAGCGTCCTTATTTTGTCACTTATAAGGAACTGCTATCCCATGAACTAATGGCCAAGATGGGTGCGGAGACACTTCGCCGGGCTTTGGACTCGGCAGTAGAACACGGTGCTCTATTACACTCGACTGCAAATATAAATGGAGTACCTGAAGATGTTTACTCCCTGACCGATGATAGCCGTCAGCTATCGGATATCAACATTTTTGCCCTCTACGAGCAGAATATCGGCATAATAACGCCCATGATTGCTGAAGAACTCAAGGAAGCAGGTAAAATTTATCCGCCCCAGTGGATTGAAGAAGCATTTAAGGAAGCAGTTACACTGAATAAACGCAGTTGGAAATATATCGCTCGCATTCTGGAAAGATGGGCTAGCGAAGGTAAGGACAGTGGAGAGTATAGGAGAGACATTAAAAAGGATGGCCCGGACAAATACATCAAGGGCCGATACGGACACCTCGTCAAAAGATAACGTTCCCCCCGAAGAAGACGCGGGTGAAATCTGCCCGGTTTGCAAAGGGGCGGGCTTCGTTCATCCTGCTCTGGATTCAGGGCAAGTTGATTTCAGCCGGGTGGTACCCTGCCAGTGCAGTAAAGGGAAGCTGAGAAAGAAAAAAACAGAATACCTTGAGAAATACAGCAATCTGGGTTACCTGTCGCAGCTTACCTTCGACAATTTATCTCCTAAAGGAAAACCTGCCCGTCATTCTGAGCGAAGCGAAGAATCTCAAGAACACTTTGCTCAGGTTTACCAGGCTGCCAAAACCTTTGCCGATAATCCCGGGGGTTGGCTGGTATTTTCAGGTCCCAGCGGCTCTGGCAAAACACACCTGGCCTGTGCTATCGCCAATCACCGTCTCAGCTTAGGTGAGCCTGTTTTTTACATCGGTGCTGCCGACCTTCTTGACCACCTCCGCTCCGCTTTCAGCCCCACAAGCGACACTACTTATGACGAGCTGTTTGAACGAGTAAAGAATGTGCCTCTATTAGTGCTTGATGACCTTACCCTGGGAAGCGCTACTACTTGGGCTAAAGAGAAGCTGGAGCAACTCCTTCATCATCGCTTCAATGCCAGGCTGGCCACGGTAATCATCACCGACATGCCGCTGGAAAGAGTGGATGAGCGCTTACGCGGCCATCTTGTCGATAATGAATTCTGCCAGGTATGGACGATTGAACCTGCACCGCCTCTGGAATCCCAGGAGGGCTTAAAATTAGAGCTATTACGGAATATGACCTTTGATAATTTTGACCACAAGAGACTGGAACTTCCTCTGGAACAGCGGCAAAATTTGCGCCAGGCTTTCAACTTAGCAGTAGAATTCGCCCGCTCACCGGAAGGTTGGCTGATATTCCAGGGTGTTAATGGCTGTGGTAAGACTCATCTGGCAGCAGCTATCGCTAACTATCAACTGGCGCAAGGAAAACCGGTCTTCTTTGTGGTTGTTCCCGACCTTCTCGACCATTTACGTTCCACATTCAGTCCGGATAGCAAAATATCCTATGACGAATTTTCTGAGAAAATCAAAGAAGTTCCACTGCTGATACTCGACGACTTCGGGGAGCAATCGGCTACGCCCTGGGCCCAGGAGAAGCTATATCAATTGATAAACTACCGTTATAATGCCCGGCTGCCCATGGTGGTCACCACCTGTCTCTCTTTAGACGAAATTGAGACACGAATCAGTTCACGGATGGTAGACCCCAGGATAAGCCTGGTATTCAACATCACCGCTCCCGATTATCGGGGCAATGTAAAGCCTACACGTCAAGCTAAACGCTACTAATTTGACTAGAGAGGCAACTCTATTTCTCTTCCTATGCTCTGCCGACCGGGATTGCTTCGGCTGACCTTCTTAATCTAGCAGTGACAGGGCGCAGATAAGAATAGAGTTAGTCTCATTCCTCCCATTATTTTTTGATTTCCCAGTATCTTGCCAGGATACCGCTCCCAACCCAGCAGGCTATTGCTATGATCAGGCCGACCCAGAAGCTATACGCCGGGGTAAACAATCCCACCAAAAGCACTATCAAGCCCACCAGACCAATAAGGCTGACGTAAGCGATCTTTGCATTTTTAGACATATTGCGACCTCCTGTTACTTCATGTTACCAGATTCTTCGAGGCAGTGCCTATATTATCCATGGTACCTGTTGTTATTTATGTCTTACTCCCCAGAAGGAAACACACAATCCTGCCAAGAAAATGCCGAGCCCAGATGTTAGGGCGACCATCATTGTGTAATCAGGGAACTGCTGGAGCTCCACGATTATTTAGTCCCATGAATGGAGATAACAAGGGTTTGGCATATATACTATATGGATATAGTATATGATAAGGATTGTAGGGGCTCTGAAGTTCCTTTGAGGGCATTGTGGTGCAAAGCGAGAAGCGGTGGCGGTCGCTTGCAAAAAGCCACTGCAAGAGTAGAAAAAGAAAAGAAGCACGAGAAGATATACACATAGAAGTTAATGTCTTGATTTTATAATCCTGTAAATGGCCGTTCTTTTGTCGGAAGTCCAGTGATTAAATAGGTGTAGTACTTAAATTGCGAGGCTTCTTGCGTATGTGGTAAATTTAATATATCTTAATAAATAATAA
>Ga0315548_1001664_pt1 | contig 18293 bp, 18 predicted proteins | sample SalMarSW160110MG_2_FD_202540 | JGI IMG/M metagenome (GOLD analysis project Ga0315548, IMG submission 202540) | Salt marsh sediment microbial communities from the Plum Island Ecosystem LTER, Massachusetts, United States - Salt Marsh Sediment SW1601-110 ...
AATTCAAGAATATATATTTATACAATAGCGAATCAAGGTTCTTGAGCGAAGCGAAAGGTTCTTAATTCAAGAATATATATTTATACAATAGCGAATCAAGGTTCTTGAGCGAAGCGAAAGGTTCTTATATAATTACTTCATTCGGTTGAAATGCGAAAATGAATTTTCGCATTTCTCCCTCACTCGTAATTATGGAAAACAAAATTACAAAAGTTCAGAAAAGAGACGGGACCATAAAGGATTTTGAGCAGGATAAAATTAAAGAAGCCGTTTTTAAAGCCATAACTGCTACTGGACAGGGTGATGGAAAGAAAGCAAAGAAAGTTTCAGATAAAGTGTTTCAAATTTTAAATCGCCGCTTTAAGAAGGATGAGATTCCTCAAGTAGAACAAATTCAGGACATCGTTGAGGAAGTTTTAATTTTAGAAGGCCTGGTAGAAACCGCTAAGGCCTTTATTTTATACCGGGAGCAAAGAAGAAGAATAAGAGAGGCAGTAAAAGTTTCAGAAGAAGCGGTTGATAGAGTTGACCAATATTTGGGAAAATTAGATTGGGAAGTTAAAGAAAACGCCAATATGGCTTTTTCTTTACAAGGATTAAATCGCTACGGAGTTTCTTATATCGTTAAAAGATATTGGCTGAATAAAATTTATCCTAAAGAGATAAGAGAAGCAAATGAAAACGGAGATTTTCATTTACATAATTTGGATACCTTAGGCTGCTACTGCATGGGCTGGGATTTATATGACCTTTTATTAAAAGGTTTTGGCGGAGTTTCAGGAAAAATTGAAACAAAGCCAGCAGAACATTTCCGAGCAGTTTTAGGCCAGGTAGTTAATTTTCTATATACGCTTCAGGGCGAATGTGCTGGCGCGATTGCTTTTTCAAACTTTGATACTTTATTAGCTCCTTTTATCCGTTATGATGGTTTAAACTACCAACAGGTGAAACAAGCGCTTCAGGAATTTTTATTTAATATGGCCGTTCCCACTCGGGTAGGGTTCCAGTGCCCTTTTTCAAATATTACTTTGGACCTCAAGCCCTCTCCGGTTTTTGCCAAGCAGCCGATAATTATTGGCGGAAAACCTCAGAAAGAAACTTATGGGGAATTTGAAGAAGAAATGAAAACTTTTAACAAGGCTTTTTATGAAACGATGCTTGAGGGAGATAAATCCGGGAGACCCTTCCATTTCCCCATTCCTACTATAAATATTACCAAAGATTTTTCCTGGGAGGAACCGGCTTTTGATGGAATTTTTAAGGCCTCGGCCAAATATGGAACAAACTATTTTGCTAATTACATCAATTCCGAAATGAAACCGGAAGACGTGCGTTCAATGTGTTGCAGATTGCGTCTTGATTTAAAGCAACTCCAGAACAGAGGCGGGGGAGGGCTTTTTGGTTCGGGCTCGCTTACCGGAAGTATCGGAGTAGTGACGATTAATCTTCCTAAAATCGGTTATTTATCAAAGACAAAAAAGGAATTTTTTGAAAGATTAGGGAAAATGATGGATTTGGCAAAAGAAAGTTTGGAGATAAAAAGAAAGGTATTAGAAAATTTTATAGAAAAAGGCCTTTATCCTTATTCAAAATTTTATTTAGCTTCAGTGAAAAAAATGAGAGGAGGTTATTATGCCAATCATTTCTCAACTATTGGTTTAATTGGAATGAATGAAGCTCTTTTAAACTTTATTGGAGAAGATGTCGGTTCTCAGCGAGGAAGAAAATTTGCTTTGGAAATTATGAATTTTATGCGGGAAAAATTAGTAAAATACCAAAAAGAGACAGATAGTATATATAATTTAGAAGCTACGCCAGCCGAGAGTACGGCCTATCGGCTTGCCTCAAAAGATAAAGAAAAATATCCGGATATTATCACTGCCGGCACAAAAAAGACACCATATTATACAAATTCAAGCCAATTGCCGGTAAATTATACTGACGATCCTTTTGAAGCTTTAAAACTTCAGGATGATGCACAATGTAAATATTCAGGTGGAACAGTACTTCACCTCTTTTTAGGAGAAAAAATTTCTGATATCCAAACTACTAAACTATTAGTTAAGAAAGTTTTTGAAAAATTTCATTTGCCTTATATTACTTTAACCCCTACTTTTTCAATCTGTCCCCACCATGGTTATTTAAGCGGAGAACATTTTTATTGTCCAAAATGTATAATCAAGCAGCCCTGCGAGGTTTATACTAGAGTGGTGGGATATTTGAGGCCTGTGTCGCAATTTAATCTTGGAAAACAGCAGGAGTTTAAAGAAAGAAAGGATTTTAAAGTAAAGGGTTAAGTTGAAAAATCAATTCAGATTTAGTAGAATAACCCTATAATAGGGGTTGTTAAATTTTTAATTCAAGAATATATATCTATACCTTAGCGAATCAAGGTTCTCGCCAAAGGCGAGGTTTTTATGATTATCGGTGGGTTGCAAAAACTTACTTTGATTGATTATCCCGGCAAACTTGCCTGTACGGTTTTTTTAGCTGGATGTAATTTTCGCTGCCCTTTTTGTTATAGTTCAGAATTGGTTTTGCCGGAGAAAATTGAGAAACAGCCAAAGATTTCTGAAAAAGAGTTCTTTGATTTTTTGGAAGAAAGAAAAAGATTATTGGAGGCGGTTACGGTTTGTGGGGGAGAACCAACAATCAATAAAGATTTACCTCAATTTTGTAAAAAAATAAAAAAATTAGGATATTCAGTAAAAATTGATACTAATGGTTCAAATCCTAAGATGTTGAAAGATTTAATTAGTAAGAAATTAATAGATTATGTAGCTATGGATGTGAAATTACCAAGAGAAAAATATGAAAAAATATTGGGCAGAGAAGCTAAATTAAAAAATATTGAAAAAAGTATTTCTTTGTTGAAAGAGAACAGGGTTGATTATGAATTTCGCAGCACAGTGGTGCCTACCTTATTAACAAAAGAAGATGTTATAAAAATTGCTCAATGGATTTCCGGCGCTAAAAAATATTATTTACAAAATTTTAGGGCAGAGAAGACTATTGACCCTAAATTTGAAAAAGTAAAACCATATCCTGATAAATATATTTTAGATATTGTAAAAAAAATTTCACCCCTTTTTGAGGTTTGTGAATTAAGAACCTAACCCTGAAAAACTTGACAGCCTTTTTGAAAAGAATACAATGAAATAATCAATTCTCTACAATAGACGGGAAATCAGGTGAAATTCCTGCCCGGTCATTCGACTGGGCAGTCGGGTCAGATGACCCGACTGAGCTGTGCCGCAACTGTAAGCTCGCCAATCATGACGGGCAAGCCAGAATACCACTTAATATGATTAGCCTAACTTCGAGCAAAGGGATAGGTTACTAACCTAAAAGGTTAGTAGATTTATTCCCCTCGAAAGGGGATTTTAAATTTATATAGTAGAATACTCTATGCAAAAAATTGACCGAAATCTAAAAATTTTAATTGGGATAGGATTGATTTCAATAATTGGAATAGGTATTTTGGGAATAAATACTCAATTAGAGATAGAAAAATTATGTTCCGCTGAATCATTTCAAGTAAGAACCGAAACACCAATTGAAGAAAAAGCTCTTTTAATTATTGATGACGGGAAAGTCAATCCCCAGAGATTTGAAACGAAGGTAGATGAACAGACCACTGTGTTTGATTTACTAAAGCAAACCGGAATGACTCTTGATTATACTGAATATGATATAGGAATTTTTATTAATAGTATTGGGGATGTTCAAAACAATGAAGAAGAAAAGAAAAATTGGATGTATTATGTTAATGGAGAAAGCGCTAAGCAGGGAGTTGGCAAACAGGTAGTAAAGCCCGGTGATAAAATAGAATTTAGATTTGAAAAAGTTGATTGGTAAAAATTATGTACGCCATTGCTTCCAGTGGAGGGAAAGATAGCACCTTTGCTTTATATCAAGCCCAAAGACAAGGATTCAATATCAAATATCTTTTACACTTATATAACCCGGACAATTCCAGGATTAGATTTCATGGATATAGGAAAGGACTGATTAAAAAACAAGCCAAAGCGATAGGTCTTAAACCCTTGACAATGCCAGCTCGAGGAGATAAATATCGCCAAGATTACAAAAGTGCCTTGGAAAAATTAAAGAAAAAAGGGGTGAAAGGATTAATTACCGGAGAAATAAATTTGGAGGAATACAAAGAGTATAATAAAACAGTAATAAAGGAAGTAGGACTACAATATTATACTCCCTTGTGGAAAAAACCGACCAGGTTCATTTTAGAAAATTTTATAAAGCAGGGGTTTAAAGCGATTGTTTGCTCGGTTTGGTTAAAGAAGCTAAACAAAAAATATTTGGGAAGGGAAATTAATAAAGAATTTTTAAAGGATATATTAAGAGAAAAAAATGTGGACCCTTGTGGAGAAAATGGAGAATATCATTCTTTGGTTTACAAGGGACCTTGTTTTAAAAAACCCTTATCATATAAAATATACGGGGTTCATCAGGAAAAGAAAAATATATTTTTAGACATTAGAGATAAATAAAGTTTTTTAAATTATGATTTCAAAAAAAGGAAAAATTTTAGGGATTATTATTGCCATTACTTTTGTTTTGATTGGAGTTGGTTTGCGGCTTTTGCCTCATCCTCCGAATTTTGCTCCCATTGCCGCCATTGCCCTGTTCGGAGGAGTTTATCTTTCCAGAAAAACAGCTTTCGTTTTACCAATGGCAGCAATAGTTATTTCAGATATGTTCCTTGGGGGTTATTATGAGATTGGCTTAATGATTTCTGTTTATGGATGCTTTCTTTTAATGGTTGCTTTGGGAATATATTTAAAGAAGCACAAAAAATGGTACACAATTGGAGGAAGCGCAATTTTGTCTGGTATCATATTTTTTGTAGTTACCAATTTTGCCGTCTGGGTTTTTACTCCCTGGTATGCTAAAACTTTATCCGGAATTGTCCAATGCTATATAATGGCTATTCCTTTTTTTAAAAATACTCTTTTGGGAAATCTATTTTATGTAACTGCCTTTTTTGGAGCTTATGAAATAGCAGAAGCATGGATTAAGAAAAGTTTTAGAATAGTTGCTAAGATAAATCCAGCTTACTAAGAAAAATCTACAGAGTTTAGCCTACGAGGCTCGAACCGGAATCAATTTAGCGGAGCCAATTTGAGTCATATTCAAGGCGCGAGGAGTGAAGTGTGTTATCTACACATAAGCGACGAGCAACGTAGAAGATGGCTCAAATTGGCCCGCCCAAAGGGAAGCGGCAAAATAGGCCAATTTCTTCGTTACTCCTCCTCGAAGTGTTATCTAACACTCACTCCTTCGTCGTCCTGCCTAGAACTTGACCTATTTTACCGCTTCTAAACTTGATGCTGGTTCGAGTCTCGTAGGCTTCGTCCTCTGTTTTTTTTATTGGAGCTTGCCCGCCTAAATTTTTCTTTGAAAAACTTAGGCGAGCTTGTTTTTTTGTTTTTAAAAATGTAAACTAAAAAAAAGGCAGAAATAATAAAAATGTAATCAAAAAACAAAAATGAACAAAAAAATAATCTTAATAATAATTATTATAGCTGCTGTTTTAAGCTTTGCTGTTTATCATTTTTATTTCAGAGACGAACAGCCAGAGTTTAATTTAGCAGGAGTGGCTAAAGGAACAGTTATTAAAGAAGTTTCCGAAACCGGGACAGTTAAAATTTCCGAAGAGAGAAATCTTAATTTCAGAGATAGCGGAAAAATTGAAAAAATATATGTTAAAGTCGGAGATGTGGTTAAAGCCGAGCAAAAATTAGCCCAGCTTGATGATGATCAACTTTTTATTCAATTAGAAGAAGCTCAAGCTGCTCTTGAAGTGGCTCAGGCGAATTATAATAAATTATTAGCCGGGGCCAGTGAGGAAAAAATTAAAGTGGCAGAAACTGAAGTTTTAGAAGCCCAAGTTTCTCTTGAAAATAGTAAACAAAACTTAAAAGACATAAAAGATGATGCTGAAGAAGATTTAGATAATGCCTATCAAGACGCTCTTAGTACTTTAGATGATTGCTATTTAAAAATTTACGATGCCCTTAATATAGCAAGCAAGATTCAACGTACTTATTTTACTTCTAATGACCAGGAGGGGATTAATGTCAAAGAGAGTAAGGACCAGATTCAAAGAAGTTTAGGTCAAGTAGAATCTTATATTGAAGAAGCTAAAACAAATTGTCAGAATGAGAAAATTGATACCGCCCTTTCCGAGGTTGAAGACGCTCTTGAAGATACAACGAATGCCTTAAAAGTGATTCGGGATATGATAGAGACCAGTCTTTATCGCGACGATGTTTCAAGTTCTGATAAAACCTCTTTAGATGAGCAAAAATCATATATTATTACTGCTCATACTAATATTGTTAATTCTCAACAGACCGTTTCTACAACAAAGATTACCAACAAAACCAATATAAACACCGCTCAAGCTCAGGTTTCTGATACTGAAGCCGACCTTCAAAAAGCAAAAGACGAACTCTCTCTTTTAAAAGCCGAACCAATCTCAGAAGATATTGATTTATATCAAGCCAAAATAAGGCAAGCTCAAGCTGAAGTTTCTCTTTTACAAGAAAAAATTCAAGAATCCATTTTGAGAAGTCCTGATAAAGGACAAATAACAAAAGTAAATAAAAAAGAAGGAGAAATAGTTCAGCCAACCGAATCTCTAATTTCTTTTCTTCCCGCTGGTCCTTTCCAGATAAAAGTAGATATTTACGAAGAAGATATTATTGATGTTAGAGTTAGTAATTCAGTAGATATTATTCTGGTTGCTTTTCCTGACCAGGTCCTTAAGGGTAGAGTAACTTCAATTAATCCTGCCGAGAAACTGATTGAGGGAGTGGTTTATTATGAAATAAACATTGATTTTGATGAAATTAAGGAGGGAATTAAACCGGGGATGACCGCCGACATCGTTATTGAGACCGATAAAAAGGGGAATGTATTGGTTATTCCTGAAGATGCTTTAGAAAAAATAAATGGCAAAAAAATAGTTAAAATTTTTAAAGAAGGAGAAATTGAAGAACGAGAGATAGAAATTGGTTTGGAGGGAGATAATGATTTAATAGAAGTTATTTCTGGCTTAAACGAAGGAGAGGATGTAGTTGTTGAATAGGGAACAATGATGTTTTGGACTCTTGGCTAGGCCCGACTTTGAACAAATAAAACCCAATGTTGAATATTTTTTTCTATGATAGAGCCAGTAATAAAATTAAATAATGTCTGGAAAATTTACCAGTTAGGGAAAGTAGAACTTACTGTTTTAAAAAGAATAAACCTGGAAATATATCCAGGTGCTTTTGTTACTATAATGGGTTCCTCGGGTTCTGGAAAATCAACCCTTATGCACATCATCGGCTGTTTGGATACTCCGACCAAGGGAGAAATTTTATTAGAGGGGAAAAATGTTTCTAGTTTTTCCGAAGACAAATTAGCTCAAATGAGGGGGAAGAAGATAGGTTTTGTTTTTCAGCAGTTTAATTTACTTCATAATCTTAATGCTCTTGAAAATGTAATGCTTCCAATGGTTTTTCAAGGTGTTCCTGGAAAGGAAAGAATAGAAAGAGCAAAAGAACTTCTTAACTCCTTGGATTTAGAAAAAAGGATGTCTCATAGACCGGCTGAGCTTTCTGGAGGAGAACGTCAAAGAATTGCCATTGCCAGGGCTTTAGCTAATGACCCAGAGATTATTGTTGCTGATGAGCCAACCGGTAATTTGGATTCTACTACCGGGAAAATGATTATGGAAATTTTAACCGATTTACATAAAAGGCAAGAGAAGACAATCATTGTTGTGACCCATGACCCCAAGATAGCTAACTACAGTAAACAGATAGTTAGCATCAAGGATGGCCAAATAATTCATAATCACATTCAGGCAGAAAAAATTTTATGGTAAAGGAATACATCAAAATCGCTATAAGGGATTTAAAAACCAGAAAACTTAGAAGTTGGTTGACTATGCTCGGTATTGTTATTGGTATTTTTCTGATTATGTCCTTGCTTTCTTTAAGCCAGGGGATAAAAACAGCGGTAATGCAGCAATTAAGGATGATGGGCAAGGATTTAATTATGATAATGCCCGGTGAACTCACTGATATAGTGACTACTATGGTCGGAGGAATGGAATTAACCGATGATGATATTAAAGCGATAAAAAAAACAAAGGGAGTGGATGCTGTTGTTCCTATGACCTATAAGGGAGAAGCAATGAGATACCAAGGAGAAAAAAGAACAGTTTTATTATGCGGAATTCCCCTGGAAGAAAGCTTGGATATATTTAAAACCGATATGGGTTTTGAATTGGTGGAAGGACGTTGGCCAATTCCTGGGAAAAGAGAGATTTTCGTTGGTTATTTAGTGCCCAAAGAAATTTTTCCCGGAATAAAAGCAGGAACTAAAATTACTCTCAGAGGAAAGCAGTTTGAGGTTGTCGGAGTATTAAAATCTATAGGGAGCAAACAAGACGACTCTCAGGTTTATATAGATTTGGATATCTACCGAGAAATTACCGGCGAGCGGACAGGGGCTAAAATGGCTATGGCCAGAGTTAAATCCGGTTATTTGGCCGACGAAGTAGTTGAAAATATAAAAGAAAATCTTGAAGAAAACAGTAAGAGGATACGGGGAGAAGATTTATCATCTTATAGTGTTATTAGCAGTGAAAAAATAACTGATATAGTTGGCAATGTAATGGCCTTGGTACAGGCAGCGATATTTGGTTTCGCTTCCATAGCTATTGTTGTCGGGGGGATAGGAATAATGAATACTATGTACACTTCGGTTCATGAAAGAATTCGGGAAATTGGAATTATGAAAGCCGTAGGGGCAAAAAACAAAACCATAGTCACGCTCTTCTTAATTGAATCCGGCATTTTTGGCTTGTTTGGAGGATTAGGAGGGATAGTTTTAGGACTGGGCTTGGCAAAAGTAGTGGAAATTTATTCTCAAACTCAAAACCTCTTTCTATTAAAAGCCTCAATCACTCCCCAGCTTATTCTTTTTGGCTTAGCTTTTTCTTTTTTGGTTGGCTGTATTGCCGGCTTTTTACCGGCCCGCTCTGCCTCAAAACTTAATCCGGTTGAGGCCTTAAGGTACGAATAATCGTCTGAGAAAATAATTTTTAGATAGCAATGAAAAGAAGATTATCCAGAAATTTTTATACCAGACCGGCCTTAAAAATAGCAAAAAAACTTTTGGGGAAATATATTGTTAGAAAAATCGGCAGAAAAAAACTGGTTGGGAAAATTATAGAAACTGAGGTCTATATTGGCCCCCAAGATAAAGCGTCTCACTCTTACAAAGGGAAAAGAACGCCGAGAAATCGGGCTGAATATTTAATTGGCGGCCATATTTATATTTATTTGGTTTACGGAATGTATTGGCAATTAAATATCTCCACTGGCAAAGAAGAAGAACCTGAATGTGTTTTGATTAGAGCCGTAGAGCCTGAAAAGGATGAAATTTCTTTAACTAATGGTCCGGGTAAACTTTGTCGCTATTTAAAACTAAATAAATCTTTTTATGGAGAAGATTTAACCAAGAGTAAAAGAATTTGGCTGGAAAACCATGGCCAGAAAATTAAACCTTCTCAAATTTTAGCAACAAAAAGAATCGGCATTGATTATGCCGGTTTATATTGGTCTCGCCGTAAATGGCGTTTTTTGATTAAAGATTTTAGAAAATATTTAACAAAATGAGAAATAAAATCAGAAGAGTAATAGTAGCAATGTCTGGCGGCATTGACTCAAGTGTTGCAACAGCTCTGTTAAAACGAGCTGGGTTTGATGTTGTCGGGATTTTTATGAAATTAGATGAATTAAAATCTTCCAAAGAAAGCGAGAAAAGAGCTAAGACAGTGGCTAAAAAACTCGGCATTTCTTTTCAAGTTTTGGATTTTAGAAAAGAGTTTAAGAAAAAAGTAATAGAACCTTTTATAGAAGAGTATAAAAAAGGGAGAACTCCGAATCCTTGCGTGGTCTGTAATAAAGAAATAAAATTTAAGCTTTTATTTAATCAATTATCTCTTTTCAAGGCAGATTTTTTTGCTACCGGTCATTATGTAAGAATAAAAAATGGCAGATTGCTAAAAGGGAGAGATAAAAATAAAGATCAGTCCTATTTCTTATGGCAGCTGACTCCTGAGTTATTAAATAGAGTTCTATTTCCGGTTGGAGGATATATCAAAAAAGAGGTAGAACAATTAGCCAAAGACTTTGAGTTACCCTTTAAAGATGTTTCTGATTCTCAAGAGATTTGTTTTGCTGGCAAGAGCATAAATAATTTTCTTGAAAAACATCTAAAGATGAAAAAAGGGAAAATAGTTAATATTAAAGGAGAGATATTGGGAGAACATCGAGGTTTGTGGTTTTATACTATTGGTCAGAGAAAGGGAATAGAACTTTCTGGCGGCCTCGCCTTCGCCCGCCTGCGGCGGGCTTTCGTAGGCAATCCTTTTCATGTTTTGAATAAAGATATTAAGGAAAATCTTTTGGTTGTTACTCAAGACGAAAAAGATTTGTATAAAAAAGAGTTGATAGCTAAAAATGTTAACTGGATTTCAGGAAAAGTGCCAGAGCTTCCTTTGAAAGCGAAAGTAAAAATAAGATACAGGCATAGGCCAGCTTCAGCTGTGATAAAAAAGCATAATAGTGGTAAAATTAAAGTGATTTTTGATAAACCTCAACGAGCGATTACTCCAGGACAGTCAGTAGTGTTTTGTCAAAGGGAAGAACTTTTAGGCGGAGGAATTATTAATAAGGGTAAACCGGGCTAGGCCCGACCTCGCCCAGCTAATAGTCTGGGCTAGGTCGGGCCTAGCCCAGATCTAACCCGGATTGATTAGTAACGTATGCCTTATAGAGAACAACAACTTTTGAATAATGAGATTTATCACGTTATTTTGAGAGGACTTGATGATAATCTTATTTTTAAAGATACAGACGATTATTATCGTGGCATTTTTTCTATTTACGAATTTAATAATGCTATTCCGGTTAATATTTGGAAACGAAGAAAACAACGAATAAAAGAGAAAGCTGGGCTAGGCCCGACCTCGCCCGCTCGTGAGTTATTAGTGGATATTTTGGCGTTTTGTTTTATGCCGAATCACATCCATTTGTTATTAAGGCAGCGAATAGATAATGGTATAACTAAATTCATGACAAAAGTTGGCACAGGTTATGGAGGGTATTTTAATAGAAAATATAATCGAAAGGGATATGTGTTTCAAAACAGATTTTTATCGGTACTCATCGAAGATGATAATCAGTTAAAAGTTGTTTTTGTTTATATTCATTCCAATCCCATATCTCTTATCGAACCAAACTGGAAGGAAGAGGGAATTGAAAATCCAGAAGAAGTAATTCATTTTTTAGAAAATTTTAAATGGTCAAGCTATTCTGATTATATTGGTAGAGAAACTTTTCCATCGGTTATTGAGAGAGAATTTATTTTAAAAGTAATAGATGGAGAGGATAGATGTAAAGAATTTGTTGAAGATTGGATTAAATATAAAAAAGAACTTAGAAAATTTGATAATAAATTTAGAGATATTATTTTAGAATAATAAAACTACTAGGATAGGTCCTACTGGGCTAGGTCGGGCCTAGCCCAGCTAATAGTCCGGGCTAGGTCGGGCCTAGCCCAGCTGATTAAGGTGAAAATGTTGGTTAAAAATCAACCTAAAAATCAACCTAAAAATTTGGTTAAAAAAGGAATATTGATAGCTTTTGGAGAATTGTTTTTAAAATCAGAAGGGGTGAAAAAACTTTTTCAAAAGAGATTAGTTCAAAATCTTTGTTTTTTTCTTGCCCGCCAAAGTTTTGCGAAGCAAAATTTAGGCGGACAAGAAAAACAAGGAATGGATTTTAAAGTTCGCTCCTTCAGAGAAAGAATTTTTATAGAAACCGAGCAGATTATGAAGGCGTCAAAAATAATAAAGAGAGTTTTTGGGATTGTTTGGATAGCTGAGAGTTTTTGTTTCCCCGAAATAACCTTAAAAGAATTTTCCGATTTTATAGCTGAAAACTATCCAAAATGGATAAAGAAAAATGAAACTTTTGCTGTTAGATTAAAACTGGAAAAAGGATTGTTGGAAAAGAGCAGGGAAGAGGTTATTAATGAGATTGCTGAAAATATAAAGAGAAAAGTTGATTTAACCAAGCCAAAAAAGGAAATTTTTATTGAAATCAGAAAAAAGGCCTGGTTTTTGTATTTTAAAAAGACAAAAGGGACAGGGGGACTTCCAGGAGGAAGCAGCGGCAAAGTTTTGTCTTTAATCTCCGGAGGAATTGATTCTCCGGTAGCCGCTTATTTAATTGCTAAAAGGGGAGCAGAAAATATCTGGCTGCATTTCCATTCGGTCCCCTTGGTTTCCAGAGCCAGCATTGAAAAAGTGAAAGAATTGGCAAAAGTTTTTTTAAACTATCAGCCCGAGCTTAAAATTTATTTTGTTCCTTTTCAAAAAGCTCAATTAGAAATTAAAGCAAAAATACCTTTAAAATACAGAATTTTACTTTATCGGAGATTAATGCTTAAAATTGGGGAAAAAATTGCTGAAAAAGAAAAATGTCAGGTATTTGTTACCGGCGAAAGTTTAGGTCAGGTAGCTTCTCAGACCTTGCCAAACATTAAAATTATTGGAGAGGCGACAAAATTGCTAATACTAAGACCTCTGATTGGGCAGGATAAAGAAGAGACAATTAATTTGGCAAGGAAAATGGGGACATTTGAAATTTCGATAAAGCCCCATGAAGATTGCTGCCTCGTATTTGCTCCAAAACCCCAGACAGCTAAAGGAAAAATAGAAATAATAGAAGAATTAGAAAAAAGATTAGATTCTGCTAAAATAATTAGAGAGATTATTAAAGAAGTTGAGGTTGAGAGGTATTGACCCCGTAGAGAAAATTTGAATAGATTTTTCTAAAGAAAAATCAAATTTGAGAAGTAGTTCAAATTTCTTCTACGGGGTTGACTATCATTTTTGCTTAAAGTAAGGTATAAATATATAATAAGGGTGTGGATAACTTTTTAACTCAAAGGTCGATTTAAAAAATTGATATAAAAATATATTTTTATGGCTAAAGAAGTTAAAGAATACATAGGTTATTGTGTAAAGTGTAAAGAGAAGCAAACAATCCAGAATGCGAAAGTGGTAGATATGAAGGGTAAGGGAAAGACTAAGAGGAGAGCAGCTACTGGTACCTGTCCGGTTTGTGGTACCAAAATGTTTAGAATTTTAGGAAAGGCGGATTAAATTAAGGAGGGTTCGGTCTAAATAGCCCAAAACTATCCCAACTGGGATAGTTTTGGGCTATTTAATTAGTCCGGGCAAAGAGGTTGGACGCAGTTTCGTTAAGATGTTTTCATCTAAGAAAACCAAAAAACAGCTTGCTATCGCTTTAGGAGGATTGGTTTGTTTAAATCTTATTGCCTGGGTTGTAGTTTATAATTTAAGCAGGCCCAAAGGGCTTGAAGTAATTTTTTTTGATGTAGGGCAGGGGGATAGTATCTTTATTGAAAATTCAACAAGACAGCAAATTTTGATTGACGGAGGTCCTGACTCAACTGTCTTAGAAAAATTAGCCGAAGAAATGCCGTTTTATGATAGAACTTTGGATTTAATAATTTTGACTCATCCGGAGCATGACCATATGGCCGGTTTAATGGAAGTTTTAAAAAGATATAAAGTTGAAAATATTTTATGGACAGGGATTATCCGGAATACAGACGAATATAAAGAATGGAAAAGATTGATTGAAGAAGAGGGAGCCGAAATTTTTGTTGCCAAAAGCGGGCTAAAAATTAAATTGGCGGATAATTACATAGATATTTTATATCCTTTTGAAAGTTTGGATGGTCGGGAGATTGAAGATAGCAACGATACTTCTGTTGTTGCCCGATTGATCTTTGGCGATAATTCATTTCTTTTTACCGGAGATGCGGGAATGGATGTAGAGAACAAGTTAATAAAAAATAATATTTATTTAGATTCCGATGTTTTGAAAATCGGCCATCACGGCTCAAAATATTCAACCGGCGAAGTTTTTCTTAAAGCGGTTAGCCCCCAACTCGCTGCAATTCAAGTGGGTAAAAATTCTTACGGCCATCCTACTGAAGAGGTATTGGCAAAACTCAAAAAATTTGCTATAAAAGTTTTAAGAAATGATTTAAATGGAGATATAAAAATTATTTCCGATGGTAATAAAATTTATGAAAGACGTTAAGTTTCCAATTTTTAAAACTAAAATTGATAATTCCTCAAAAAAATTTGACCTGACTGATTTTAATCAAAGGCAAGCCTATTTTGAGTTGAAAGCAGGAGAGGAGATTAAAAAGCTTAGAGAATATTTAAAAAAGAAAACTTTTATCGCTTATTTGCTGGGCAAGAAAAATTCAGGAAAGGGAACTTACGCCAAAATGTTCAAAGAAGTGGTTGATAAAGATAAGATAGAGCACTTTTCTATTGGAGATATGGTCAGAGAATTAGATAGTATCTGGGAAAATGAGGAGAAAAAGAAAGAGTTAGTTTCTTTTTTAGAAGAGAATTACCGAGGATTTTTGCCTTTAGAAAAAATATTGGATAGTTTGAAAAAAAGAAGCACTAAAACACTTTTGCCTTCTGAATTAATTTTGGCTTTGGTAAAAAAAGAAATAGCCAAAAAAGAAAAGAAGGCTCTTTTTATTGATGGTTTTCCCAGAGATTTAGATCAGATTTCTTATTCGCTTTTTTTCAGAGATTTAATTGATTATCGGCAAGACCCTGATATTTTTGTTCTTATTGATGTTCCGGAAGCAGTAATTGATGAAAGAATAAAATATAGAGTAATTTGTCCTCTTTGCCAAACTTCAAGAAACTTAAAACTTCTTCCTACAAAAAAAGTTGAATATGAGCAAAAAAATAAAAGGTTTTATCTTATCTGTGATAATCCTGATTGCCGAGGAGCAAGAATGGTTACTAAAGAAGGAGATGAATTGGGCATAGAGCCGATTAAGGAAAGATTAAAGACAGACCGGGAATTAATAAAAAAGGCTTTCTCACTATACGGTGTTCCAAAGATTCTTTTGAGAAATTCTATTCCAGTAAGTAAGGCTCAAGAGCTTGTTGACGATTATGAGATAACTCCGGAATATAATTATCAGTGGGATGAGAGAGCAAAGAAAGTAAAAATAATTGAAAAACCCTGGCAGGTTTTAGACGATGAGAGAGTCCCTTGTTACAGTTTAATGCCTCCGCCAGTAGTAGTTTCTTTAATTAAACAAATAGTGAGAGCCCTCGGCATTTGACATAGGGTTTTAATGTATAGTATACTAAAAATAGCCCTGTTACTTTCTGGTTAGATTCTGGACTATCTTTGCTTGATAGGGAGCCCAACATTTGTACTCGCTTTGGCGAGCACGTGCGGACACCCACTTGAAAATTTCTCCAAGATTCTCTCTAGAAAAGCAGGGCTATTAATTGATAAATTAATAAAACAGCCGTTATTCACGGCTGTTTTAATTTATGTCGGATTTGCTGAACAAAGCTTGAACCTATTTTGATAGAAATTCTTAAAGGTTTTCCACAGGTTTTCTATATCTTTGATTAGATAAATTTGTTATAATTACAAACGAGGGAAAGAAATGAGAGTTGAGGGAAGAATAAATAAAAGTTTACTTTTATTTATGATGACCGAAATTCTCATTTCTTAACCGAGTGCCGTAATTATGCGGCGAAACCGCAATAATCACAATAATCAGTGTTCACAGAGAATTTTATGGAAAAAGAGTTAGAAGAAAAATTAAATAGCATTGAAGGAGATATCGGAGAAGTAAAAAAGGATGTGGCAGAAATGAAAATAGATATAGGGGTTAATAAAACCAATATTCTGGTTGGTTTTAAAGAGGTCAAGGAGGAACTGTCTATAGTTAAGGCAAAAATTGGTGAAACTTACAATGCCATTGATGGGTTTATTAAGATAGTTACAAAACTTGAAGATGAATTTACAATAATGAAAGAAGACCTCAAAAGAGTTAAAGAAACGATCAAAGAAAAATTAGGAGTAGATTTATTCTAAATTAAAATGCGAGAATTAATTAATAATCATTTTTACCCCATAAGGTTGGTTTGCAGAGAGAGAGAGAGAGAGAGAGAGAGAGAGAGAGTAAAATCGCTCCGCGATTTTGATTTAAAATTTCATAATTTTAGTAAATTGAAGCACTTTTTTTAGAGTGCTTTTTTAATTTTTCAAAAGGTCGCAAAAAACATTAACCTATTTCTTTTGCTAAACTGTTTTTCTTAGAAAAGCCGGTTGGCAAAAGAAAAATGGAACAAAAATATGAAAAAGCAAAATCAATGGCAAATTAAAAACATTGGAACCAATAAGGTTTCTTCTTTCTCGGTTGAGCCCGGAAGTTTCAGAAAACCCAAATCTCGTCTTACAAATTTTATCAAGGGCGGGCTAACTATTTTGATTTCTGTCTTGATAATCTTTACTGTTGTTAAAGCCGGCACCATAACGCCGCCGAGCGACACGCCATCGGCCCAGTTTTATACTTTATCGGAGATTTATACACGACTAACTACCAATGCCACATCCACTGCAGGAGGGCACTCTTTTACTTTTGCCGACTCTTTGACCGGCACAAGCCATACTTTGACCGAGATTTATGACGCTATTCCTACCATTGTTGCCAACACAGTCAAATTAGATACAATCTATCTTGGCGTTACCGGCACGCTCGTGCCTTCGGGCGGTACTGCCGCAACAACCGATGTTTTGAGCGGTAAAAAATTTTTCGGTGATTCTCAAACTGATTGGACTTTACAAACCGGCACTATGGCCAATAATGGCAGTTTTATTTTGACTTGCGGTGTCTCTGACCAATCAGTCACTACCGGCTATTACAGCGGCGGCACTTTGGCTGGTGACGCATATTTGGTTAGTGGCAACATTAAAAGCGGCATCACTATATTTAGCGTAGACGGAGATGGCAATGTGGTGGATACTTCCTCGGGAGACGCTGTCCTTACTGATATTCTTTCAGGGAAGAAATGCTGGGTTGACGGAGCAGAGGTTACGGGCAATATTACAGCCGGAGCCAACGTGTCAGGAGGCGCAGGCGAATTGTCCTTCACCATCACTGATGGACTTTACTCTGGCAGTAAAACCTGCACGGCTGTAGATGGCGATCTTACTGTCGGCAATATTAAATCAGGAGTAAATATATTCGGCACAGTAGGAACAATGCCTCCTGGCGCTATGGTTGCCACTGGCCAAGTTACGTCTTACGCAACAAACGATGACGGGACTTACGAAAAAGGATTAGCCCTTTCTTATACAGATAACGGAGACGGGACGATAACAGATAATAATACATTATTAATGTGGGTAAAAGAACCTCAAAAAATAATCCCGGGGGCTGCATTGGCAGGCATCGCAACAAATCAAATTCAAACAGCAAAAGGGGATTGGACAACGAGCACTGCTTATGTTTTGGGCGATCTTGTGCGAGACGCAACTGGTGCTAACGCTACTGCAGCTAATATATCAGCGGCAACAGCAGCCAGTCCTTGCGTTCTGACCGTTGACGGTTTGCAGGGTATCACCACTGGTCAGTCTGTGCTGATTAACAATATTACAGACGATATGGGTGATATATTGAACGGCAATATTTACTATGTCGTGGTTGATGCGACTGCTAAGACATTGATTCTTTATTCCAATGCTGCTTGCTCAACTAAAGTGGATACAACTGGCAAGACATACACGAGCGGAGGAATGGCGATTCAGACAAAGTTCTATGTCTGTGCGGTAGCCCACACCTCGGGAACTTTTACAACTGATGTAGGGGCTGGGGATTGGCGGGAGACAGTGTGGACAGCCAGTGCGGCAGGCCTGACCATACCATCCACAATGGCTTGGTTGCCGACTGGTGGCAGCGCAGATGCTATAAATAATTGTGAGAACCTAACTTATGGAGGATATACGGATTGGCGATTGCCCAATATAAAAGAATTGCAAAATATTGTGGATTATGGGGAATATTCTCCAGCTATTATAGGTAGTGGGGCATCGACTTATTTCCCAAACACTCAGTCCAGCTACTACTGGTCTTCTACTACCAGCGCCTATAATACCAGCTACGCTTGGTTCGTGTATTTCTACAATGGCTTCGTGTACGACTACAATAAGACCAATTCCTACTATGTTCGTTGCCTCCGCGGGCAATAGAGTTTTTTCCTTTGGAATAGATAATTTGGAATTTGGAATTTGTTCCGCAAAATTTTTAAACTTTAATTATCGCCGGATTCC
>Ga0315548_1001667_pt1 | contig 18263 bp, 15 predicted proteins | sample SalMarSW160110MG_2_FD_202540 | JGI IMG/M metagenome (GOLD analysis project Ga0315548, IMG submission 202540) | Salt marsh sediment microbial communities from the Plum Island Ecosystem LTER, Massachusetts, United States - Salt Marsh Sediment SW1601-110 ...
CCGGTTGAGTCTTGCAAAGATGAATTAATCCTTCTCGTGTGTACTTCTGTTTTTCCATACACACAAGATATAAAGTGTTTTCTTAAAGTACAAGTCTTAACTGTGATATTTTTCGCTGAGCAGTTACAAATAATGTATCCATAGAAATTCATCCTGGTAAGGGAATATAACAATTTCAGGTTGATATTTCTTGAGAATCTGACTTTTATTGACAGTATTCCAAAGGAATGAATATTTGCTATAGAATTCTTCACCCATGACTTCAAGTCTTCCATCGATCGATACTTTTTGTGGAAGCATGTACATAAGAAATCCGCCAAAATTGACATTATTGAGGATCTTTCCTTCCAAATGATTGCCCCGCAAATAAAGTGAAGCTTTATATGGGAGCATATTATTGTCATACCGGTAACCAAACCTCAGATTGGATCCAAAATTGATGTAATAGGAATCTGTTATAATCGCTTTTATCAATACAATAGAAAGCGCTATGATAATACCGCTAAGAATTATTTGAATTTTTGTCAAGTTCCACAATGTTTTTTTTGGCGCTTTATTTTCGACAGGAATGCTTAGTTGAAGACCTTGAATTGTGAACGGAAGAACCGCAAAAAGAAAGAATCCAATATTTTTTAATGCTGTACATCCGAGATATAAAAAAAACAAGAATACGAGAAGTTCGTGCAATTGAATTCGTTTCAAGCAGATAATAAAGACAATAACACTTACAACAAGAAAGATATGGAAACAAAATAGAGGCTCAATAAGAACAAATGCTCCATTACTATAATTACTTATGAAACGTAACGGGGAGATAAGTTCACCAATACTACTTTTAAAAATGTTTGAACCCTGTAACAACTGAAATTGGCGAAAAGGATATGCAACTCCATTGAAAAAATAGGGATTGACCAAAGAAACCACAATCGAGAGCAATCCGTATTGTGTTACAGGCGTCCACAATCTCCGTTCTCTCCAGAAAGATCCTAAAATATAGCTTCCGATCACTATCCATCCAATAATAAAAATGGAATGTGTGTTCGTCCATAATATCATAACTAATGGAAGGAATACAAGGGTTTTTCTTCCTCGTTCGACATATTCATCAAGAATTATGAAAACAAGATTCAGATATACCCAGGAAAAAACATGTGGTCTCGTTTCAAAAAGAGCGGCAACTGAATATATTGTTAAAAATAATAACCATTGCCAATGAGATAATTTGTTCAAATTTTGCTTTCGTGTAATACGAAACAATACAAGGATAAAACTTACAATTATAAGCAATGCATTACTTGCCACCAATCCGAACTCACCAGACAAAGTATCGATAATGGCGATTGTTATTTGATACAGCCATTGCAAGTCGATGTATTCGTGAGTTCCAACAGTATAGGTAAACATATCTTTTCCGGGAAACTCGATATTTTGTAACATCCATATGCCTGTCTTCAGGTGAAACCCTAAATCCGGGCTGTGAATTTGTCTAAAAGCAAGAATAACAATCAGAACGAACAAGAGAGAGAGAGTAATTTTATTTGATAGGGAAAGAGATTTCATGTGCATTAGCATCTTTTGAATCATAAGCTGCATTTCTTTTTATTATACGATATTCTGTGTGTCAAATGAATCAAGCGATAAAATAATCTATGCTATTCTTTTATTTATTATTGAAAAACCAAATTGTTTATACTTTCCACATTATTCCGGCCATGAATGAGAATATTCTTTTCGGCATCGAGGAAGGCACTGAATGTAGCCACTTATGACCACGAGTTGTTCCGTTAACTTTCCGATATAGATCAACACTGTATCTATATCTAGAAAAAGAGCCGGCTGACCAATTGTAATAACAATCAAAGATACGCTAAGCTTCAGAGATTGGCAAGATACAAAAATAAAAAAAACGGCGGCCACTTCTGGCACGCCGAGCTTTTAAATAAAATCGAGTGGAAAATAATGATTTCACATACTCAAGTAATGGTAGTGTAAACTTTATATACCCATTTTAAATCTCATTATCCCAGCTTTTAAATTTCTTGGCAGACTTTCCAAGCTCTTTTTGTACCTTACCTAATTCTATTTGGGATTTTTCCATCTCCAAATGCATTTCGACATCATCGAATGGATCTGTACGGAACATTCGAATATGAGGTTTCGGAATAACAAAATTATTCGGCATAAATTGTTGTTCTTCAAACTCTACATTCAGTATTTTCTTTTCGTTTTTTCGAATTACTTCAAACTCCACAATATCACCTTCATCATACTTTTGAAGTTTTCTCCGGATTTTCTCCGCTGTATCCACGGTTTTTTCCCCGACACGAATAACAATATCACCGGCTTTAAATCCTGCTTTTTCAGCAGCACTCTTGTTTTCCACTTCCTCCACCAGTACTCCTTCGTTATTCGGTGCGTTAAAATATTCTCCGAGTTGTTCGTTGAGAGTGAGAAGCCGAAGTCCGAGAATACGGCTGCCTGTAAACACATGCACATCGGGTATTCGCGGCATTCTGCCAAACACATAACGTTTCAGTTCTTTTTTCCTGCCGACTATTAACTGAATGGTCTTCTTCTCACCGTCGCGGACAAGGATTATGCTTACTTTTGTGTTAGGCGGGATTCGACGCACTGCTTTAACCAAATCGTCTGAATTAAATATCTTTTTTCCATTGAATTCAATAATAACATCATTTTCCTGAATTCCTGCAGAATCTGCCGGACTATCTTCAAGGACCTCTTTAACATATGCTCCTTCTTCATGATCAAGCTTTTCCTTCCGGACGATTTTTTCATTTACATCTTGTACCATAATCCCGATCCAGCCTGATAGTTTTATATTCTCTTTCTTTTTTATCCCGCTCGAAGACTTACCGCTTGCACCAAGCATAGTACCCGTTGTTAAAAGGAGTGCTAACGATATACCCCCTATTATTCGTAACATTGTTCTCATAATTGCGCATCCTTTCTGATATTTTATTATATACATTGAATTCTTCTGTCGGTTTAATTCTATAGACGGCACGTATACAAAATTGTTCCCAATGAAGAGTTTTCTATAAAGATTTGATCCCATATTGAACTAATAAAACTATCGTAACTTTGTCGAGATAAGAGAAATTCTACAGGTTCTTAATGCGCAAAGACCTGAAAGAACAAATTTATATAACGGATAGAGGTAACTTATCGTTTTATCCACCTTTCTGTATGATGTTAGTTATCAAAGTTCTCCTGATTTGTAACTGGTTTGAAAATGTTGTATAATTTTGTAAGAGTTTTTATAAAGCGGTTTCATTAAATTTCACGATAAGAAATACAAACAACCAATAACACGAAAAAACCATGATAAGACTGGTATCAAAGAAAACTGCTGATTATCAGGCGAAAATAATACAATTAATTGGTAACGTATGTACACATAAATTATTTACAAGATATAGAGATATTGCCTTCATCGTCATTGCGGTAATTGTACTTATTTTCCGAAAATCGGATTCCTTATCCAATCCACAACTATGGGCAGAAGATGGGACGGTATTTTTTACTCAGCAGTACGAACATGGCGCGGGATCAATTTTTACCGCATATGCCGGCTACCTCCATATTGTTCCAAGACTCATTGCAGTATTCGCAGACTCGTTTTTTTCATATGCTAATATACCGGCTGTTTATAATTACGCGTGTCTATTTATTACCATTATAGTAATTGCTCATTGTTTTTCACCAAGGCTGCAATTACCGTTTAAGCCTTTCTTGGCTCTTTCCATTGTATTAGTTCCACATTCATTAAACGAGGTTTTCCTGAATATAACAAATATCCAATGGATACTATGTCTATTACTCGTATTAACGCTGCTAAAGGATCCCCCGGATATTAATTATGGTAACCATACTTTACAGGTCCTATCTGATTTTAGTATAATAATTATTGCAGGATTAACGGGACCATTTTTGATTTTCATGTTTCCTTTTTTCGCATGGAAATTCTATAAAATGAAAAAGACTCATGGACATATTTTGCTCGTGACAGCATTCTGTATTGTATTGATTCAACTTATTCAAATAGTTCCAAATACAAGAAGCATACAAGAAAACAGCATATTTAATTTGGAACTTTATCTTTCTATCATTGGAAGACAACTGTTTGGCGGTCTGTTCTTAGGAAGGGCTTTAAAGTACAGCAATGGAATATTGACAGGCATCTGTGCTTTAGCCTATTTTGGATTTCTCCTCTATTTGTCGTATAAAAAATCACCGGAAGACAAGCGATTATTAAATATAGTTATTATGGTTTTAAGCATATCGGCGGCAATACTGGGTGCTGTCATCATTAATCATAATTTTTCTCCGCTTATTATGGAGATATCCAGTGGATGCAGATATTTTTATGTACCATATGTAATGATTGCGTGGTCTTTAATATTCTGTATAAATCAACGTGGAATTTGGAAAAATATTTTTGTGATATCATCGCTGCTCCTTATACTATATTCATCTGTTACAGTCGGCATACGGACAAAAATGACAGACTATAACTGGAAATATCACAGTAGCTTGATTGGAACAAAAGATATTATAAACATCCCTATAAATCCAACTTGGTCTATAACCCTGCACAGCAAAAAGAAATAATTGTATATCGTATGCGCCCATAAAATTGACGCTTATGATCGCAGGAATAATCGGCTCCGTACAAGACTATTTACCTGTCATTACAAACACTCAATTTAAAATAAAATTCGTTTCCACTACTTATGGGTTGTATCCAGTGAAAAAATCATATGCAACAATAGATAGGATACCAAGTTCTTTCAACAAGGAGGTTCCCTCTCTATTATAATAAGCTCTTATAGTCATTTAAAGAATTCCGTCCTTAGTCAAGAGAAGATTCAAAACGAAGGTCTATCTATTCGATACATATCCGCTCCAATCTGTTTAAAACGAAATCCATCTTCTATCAAACGCACGATACTTGGATCACTTACACAAAGTAAACGTAGAGTACTGGATGGATATCGATTACGAGAACGATCGAAGTGCCGTCCCCCGAATGCGGTACAGTAGTACACCGTCATTCCGGTAGGGATATAACAGCGCTGGATGGGCAAATAAAATGGTTTGCCATCACTGATATACGATTCCAGCGATTTGACCGGTAAGTCAGTATCATGTGGATAAAAAACATAGACGCTATCCTGCCTATAACCTTCTGCAAAATAATAATACCAAAAATACTCACCCCAGTCATAATCCGGGCAAATGATGAGTGACTTTCTGCCGATAGTCTTCAATGACTGCTCAACGAACACCTTCGCGTTTAAATTGCCGCTTTGATCCGCCTTTTGATAGTTAAGAGTTAGAAAGAGGCAAGGCACACAAACAAGAGAAAGCTGAAAAAGGGTCAAGTATTGTGCTTTGCAGCGGCCAGCAATCCATTCAAGACTGATTCCGAGAGTTAATGCTAAAATATAATACACAGGAATCATATATATAAATATATCCAGAATTCCATATAGACATGTAAATACAAATGTTACTGCCGCACCCAGAATAAGAAATATTCTCAATGAAGCATCACGAATAGCGAAAAAACCAAGTATGGCGATAGGTAAAAGCACTGAATATTCAAGCCACGCTAAGCGAAGCATGACAGGCATTCGAAGATAAAAAATTTTATTCAGGCTGCTGTCTATTAATTTGTCCTGAAACTGTCCTCCCCTTACGTAATACCAAAGATCCTTAAAATCCGAAACTGCTATTTCGAGATAAGTTGTGTCTTGCGCATATGTTCTCCAAAAAAGATAACCATACTGAGCTGCACCAATCACAATGATCAAAAAAACACAAGCCACAACGCGCACACTCCATAAGTATTCCTTTCGTGTCTTCCACACCAAAAAGAGAAGCGCGGGAAGGAATGTGATCATAGAAAGGTGTGTACCAAAGGAAAGTGCATATATCGTACATCCGATAAAAAAATCACGCTGACGCAGAGTCTGATGCCAACGAATAAAGAAAAATAACGTAAGTCCGACAAATAAAATATTGAGAGTATAAATTTCCGCTATAACGGACTGGGACCAGAGAGTGTATGTAAAAGTAAATGTGAGCGACACGAAAAAAGCCACCGAACGCCTAATCGATAATCTCTGAAGCAAAAAAAATAAAACGACAATAGCAGCGGTTGCACATACAGCAGAGAGAAGATTCGCCTTGAAGGAACAATTACCCCAAGGAAATATAGTAACAAAAAGGTAATTGAGCATTGTATACCCGGGAGCACCTGGTTCATGTGCAGTACCAAGAACCTCTCCGACAAACTGAAATTTCGTTGTGTCCCCACTATATCCTATTCCGCGCAAGAGTGTAGTTATATACACTCCAAGAACCACAAAGACAAGGATCACTATATGGAGCCTTTTCTTCATGTAACTCAGGATTGAATGCAGATTAGTCATAACTTATTAAAAGAGATTATAAATTCAGCTAAAACGGAACAGCTCTGTTAAGATGAATAATCGAAATTCGACCATTCAATAGGATTCAATGTACTCAACTACGAAATTATCAACAATAAGAAATTTAAATGTAAGTATTTTATTATCCGTATTTGCGCAAAATCAATTATTTATTCTTTTCATATATCGTAATCCAAAACAAGTGTGTTGGCTTCTTTAGCAGACTATTTGCATCGGTTATAAGCAATGTATCTTTAATATTGCGATATTCGAAACGAGCAACGGGAGTATAGTACAACTTCGCAAAACCAAAAAACCATTTATCTAATTCCTCCAGACTTTTGGGTTTTTTATACCATTCAGGTTGAATATTTGTATAAATAAGCAACTTTGGAGAAGCTGATTCCACTTGATGCATCATTTCAAAACGGAATTGTTCAGCGAAGGGCTGATCTTCAGCAATCGAGTAAGTATAGATAAATGATGTAGCAGATCGGCGCTGAGAATAGAATAAAAATTGCGGTTCATTTCCCATGATTGTTATTCGATCTTCTTTTAAGGTTTTTTCTTTTATAATATCTGCAATTAAAGAAGAGAAGGGAAAAGGATGTTGATGATATACTGCTTGTGTTACCTCTGCAGGTGAAAATTGATAAAGAACGTCCCAGTGAGCAGCTATAGTACCAATAATTGCCGTTGCAAGAATAAAAACAGGCGGAAAATATCTTACTATTGAAGAAGATGCAGATGAAAAAATATGAAAAATATGTCTAATTCCAATCCCAAAAAGCAAAGCAGCGGCAGGCAATACCAAGATAAAATAATGCGGTCTGAAATAGAAACCAACCGAGAAAGCAGTGATGCCGGCTATGAATAATTCCAAAATGAAGATGGTCGATTCTCTATTCCTTTTACTTAAAAATAAAGTAATAAATCCCACACCGGCAATAATCCAAATAAGCGATGCAAAATGCCAGATGGATTGGAAACCCCCGATAAAACTGAGCTTTATATCACCTATTGACAGAATTGAACTATATTTCTCTGCATAAGTAAAAGTCCAGAGATAAAATTTTTCAAGAACTCCTGCAAAAGCAAGATAGAAAAAACACAAGAGCAGAGGAATAATGATTCCCCCTGAATAGGCAAAAATATATTTCCAATAATTCTTTTTATCTAATGTTTTGTTTCGCCCCATTAAAACTAGCAGAGCTGCAAATCCAAAGAAACCAAAGAACGTGCCGTGTTGTTTCATAACCGCTGCACAACCAAATAGGATACCACTAAATACAATATAATTGAATCGAGTTTTCTTTAGTCCGGAAAGCAAGAGGATATTTGCACCTATCACAAAGGGTATAATGAAATGCTCGGCATTTGCCCAAAATCCTTGAACATGGTAGCTTATGCTTAAAAGCGCAAAAGCAGCCGCAGAAGCAGCCGCAATCCAATCATCATACGCTATACGTGCAAAAACGTAAAGAAGTATAATTGAAATCAAATTGACAACGAGTAAACTAAAATGGATCGCCGTGTGTGTCTCACCGAAAAGCCATAATATTCCGGCATAGATAAAGTAAATACCGGGGAATTTCATATTATATGCTTCAGTGTAAGGTGGAGTTCCATCGAGAATAAGCTGCCCCATATAGGCATATTCACCTTCATCACGTTCCAGTGGAACATTAAATAAGCGCGCCCGAAAAACAATTGTGAAAAGAATAATGAAAAGAAGGAAAATGAGAGGAAGAGAATTACTTAGTATTTTCAATCTCATATATCTTTGTTGCCCTTTGCCACTTTATTAAGGTCTCTCAGTTTTGGATTTTAATTTGAGACGTTCTTTGTACATTACATTCTCAGGTTTCCAGCTCTTAAAAATGCAACAGTACAAACAAAAACCCAACCACCTTTGTGCAAAAGATGGTTGGGACAATATTATAAAAACCTCTATCTTTATTCAAGACGGAGAGGTTATTCAGCAAAGTCGCCCGTAAAGCTAGAAAAAGTTAATCTTCCTTCCGCATCTACCGCACCAACAACTGTCGATAAATTCCCAGATGACATACTTGATCCTGTGAACGTTACAACTGCAGATGTCCCTGTTCCTGAAGGCACAGCCGCATACGTCGCATTATCATTACTTGACATCTTATATGGAATATTATAATTAGTATATTCTCCACCACCGCCAGCCATGGAGAGTGGACGGATTTTAAACTGATATGCATTTGCGGCAAGGTTGTTTATATCATTGATAATCGCATCTTTGTTCGCCTGAATACTATTCGCAGCAAACAGGCTCAATCCGACGGCAATTGCGATACCGACAATGATAACGCCGAGGATGATAAGCAATAATTGTTGTTGTCCCATAATAAATCCTCCAAAAAAATGTTATTAAGTAAGTGAACTATGTTAATCATTCATTTCTATCAGGAATATTATCTCCAAGTTCTGTACCAAGATTATTTCAATGAATTTCAATGAATCTTTCTTCTTTTCCAAGTAAAAGACTTTATAATCTTGTTTAAGATACGGAATTATTTACCTCACCCGGTCAGGATTACACAGGATGAAATTACCGTAATCAATAATTTTCTCTAATATTCCCCATTATCAGGCCTGGGTTGCTTTCTATTCACATCCTTCGTATCTTGAAAATATGGAAGAATAGAATCAAAGAATCTTAGAATCAAATAATTATAGTTAACATGACTTCAAAAATCAAGAAACATATCCTTATCATCGATGACGAGCCTACGTGGCTTAAAATCAGCTCTCATATTCTGCGGGACTGTGGTTATGATGTCTTTACTGCTGAAAGTGGTAAAGAAGCACTAAAAGCCCTTATAAATTATAAACCGGATTTAATCCTGAGTGATGTACGTATGCCGGATATGAACGGTTTTGATCTAATGGATAATATAAAACACATTCCGGCAGCGTCATCTACGCCAATAATTTTTTTCTCGGCAATTGATGATTATGATGCGCGAAAAGTGGCGCGAACTCTGGGAGCAGTTGACTATTTAGTGAAGCCTTTCAACAAAGACGACGTGAGTTCTGTTTTATCCAAGCACTTACCCATATAATAGATATATGTTCCTTGTTTGGGATTTATTCGGAAGCATATTTAAGTAAAAAACTTATTCATTTTAAAAAATGGCGCGCTTCCAAAATCTTCGAAAAATTCGCACTTCTCTTGGCCCTGTTGAACAAGCACAAATCGTTGTTTCCACTGCCGTCGTAGTAAGCCTTATAACTATTGTGGTTGTACGAATGACAAGCGGGCAAACGCTCGGATGGCTTTTATTCGGGAACGTTCTAACTGTTGGGATATTCGGATTTATTATTGTCTTTTTTACGCTCAAGTACGGCCGATTGCTTGAAGAACAAAAACAGGAATTACTCGCACTCAATACATTTGCTGAATCGGTTAACCGGGCAATTGACGTACAATTTCTTCTTCAAAACGCATTATACGAAATGAGGCGCCTTCTAAACGTGGAATATGGATGGATATACCGCGTTGAGGGTGATCTGCTTTTACTTAAAGCTTCTCGAGGTACCGAAGAATTAAACACAACAATTATTGAAGCGGTAGATGATATACATCAAGATAAAATGTCTTGGATTCGATCTCCGAGAATTGCTACACGCCCGCGAAAAATCAAATCGGATGCAGGTGAGAACTCCGAATGGGAATTTGGGAGCATTGGATCTTGGGCATCAGTCCCGATTATGATGAAGGATCAAATGTCAGGATTAATCGTTTTGGCAAGTAATAATCCGGAGGCTTTTGCAAATAAACAAATCGACTTTATAATGGCATTTGCCAACCAGATCGGCGTTGCCATGGAAAACGCGACTCTCTTTGAACGAGTTCGCAAATCAGAAGAGCGCTATATCGATCTTTTTGAACACTCTCCCGACATGTCACTTATCATCAATAGATCAGACATAATAATAAACTGCAATCAGACGGAAGCAACTCGGCTTGGATATAATAAAGGTGAAATCATAGGCCAATCGATTTATAAGTTTTATCCGCTTGAGTATCACAATGAAGCACAACGTTTATTGCACAATATCTTTGATAACAATCTTGAAATAAAAGACCTTGAAGAAAAAATGTTGACAAAAAAAGGTGAATTGATTGATGTCAGCGTCAATGCCTCTATTGTCCGAGATGAAGCCGGACAGCCGTTAGTTCGTACCGTTGCCCGAGACATAACAGAAAAGAAAAATCTTGAGGCCAAAGTTATCCATGCACAACGTATCGACAGCATCGGAAACCTTGCAGGCGGAGTTGCACATGACTTCAACAATATCCTTACGTCAATCCTTGGCTCCACATCCATTATGAAACGCAAGATGAAACAGGACGAACAATGGTATCGATTCGCCGATATCATCGAAACTGCCGCCCGGCGAGGTGCCTCTTTGACACGTCAATTATTGACATTCGCCCGTAAAGGGCATGTTCAATTTCGGCCGATCATCGTCAACGATATCATTGAGGAAACCCTTCGCCTTTTTGAACGCAGCACCGATAAAAAAATTAATATTGAGAAAAATCTGCTGGGGGAAATATGTATTATTAACGGAGATGACGGGCAATTACAACAGTCGATTCTTAACCTGCTCATCAATGCCCGGGATGCTGTGCAAGATGGCGGTACTATTACAATTCAGAGTCAAAAAAAACACATAGAGGAAGATACTACTGGTACAATGAAAATTCGAAAAGATGATTATATTGCTGTTTCTGTCATTGATACCGGTATCGGCATGGATAAGGACATTCAACAACATATTTTCGAGCCTTTTTTCACAACAAAAGACCAGGGGAAAGGAACAGGACTTGGTCTTTCTGTTGTCTATGGCGTTGTAAACTCTCATAATGGATTTATTACCGTTCATAGTGAGCCTATGCATGGCACTCAATTCACCATCCACTTTCCTATATTACCTGCATCAGAAAACCTCAGAAGAAACATCCGGCATTCAAAAACCGAACGAGGTACCGAACAGGTAATTATTATAGATGACGAAAAAGACGTTGCAGACGTCATTGGCAGAATGCTTTTAAACCTGGGATATCATACAACAATTGTAAACAGCGGACAAAAAGCAATTAATCTTTTTAAAAAGAAAAAGAAATTTGACATCATCATTCTTGATCTTAATATGCCCAAAATGAGCGGAAAAGAAACCTTCGTAAAAATAAAGAAACTTGATCCGAAGATTCCGGTAATCATATCCACAGGGTATAGCGATCGGGATATGGATGTTTCCCAATGGAAATATCCGGTCAATGCCTTCCTACAGAAACCCTATTCAATCGAAGAACTCTCCAAAGCGATCCGTTCAATATTGGATAATAAATAAAAACCTGCCTGCTTTTTTCATTGTGAGTATCTATAAATTTAAAAGTGAGTATTATGCAGATTTGAGATACTGCCAGCCTGATATATATAAAACTCTTATCTTCGCACTTCGCGTTCTCTTATAGATTGGAATTGTTATCAACGTTAATTATATTATCGCTGAAAGAAGAGATCCCAGGGCTGTCGGTTGATAAGCACTACACACCAAGCATTCACTTAGAATTCATGCCACTTTACCGGAAATTATTGAATGAAACTTACAAAAAAGCAGTTAACTATTGATAATGTTTTTCTGCACTCATGGCAGCCCTATTTCTGGTTTATAATTATCAGTTTTTTGCTCTATTCCCAAGTATTGACATTTTCTGAATACACGTATTACGATGATCACTTCCTCATCGTTGAAAACTTTTCATATATCGACAAGTTGTCTGATATTGGCCATGCTTTTCTGGAAGATGTGAGTCATCAGGGACAGGGAGGTAATTTATACCGCCCCCTATTAACCATCTCTTTAATTCTCAGCGCACAAATAAGCGGAACAGAGCTATTCGGTTACCATTTTATTGATATCATTTTGCACATTGCAAGCTGTTGCCTTCTCTTTGCTGCTTTTCAGATACTCGGATTCAAAAGAACAATCTCTTTTTTGGGCACGTTGTTCTTTTGTGTACATCCAGCAATGACTCAAGCAGTTGTATGGATTGCAGGAAGAAACGATTCTCTGCTTGCTGTTTTCATCTTATTGTGCCTGATCTCATTTATTAAATTCCTTTCAACGTCTTCGTTGAAATGGTATTTTTTACATCTTCTTTTTTTTGTGCTTGCGATGTTTACAAAGGAAACAAGTCTTATGTTTCCGGTTGCTGCAATGTTTTATTTTTATGCTTTAAAAGGAAAAGGAGTATTCTCGACAAATACGATCCTCTTTTTAGCAGGATGGGGAATTGTTCTTATCAACTGGCATATTTTAAGATCAGCCGCAATGATTACGCCTGTGGGTAATAAACTCCAGGCAACTGCTTTAGTCTTATCAAACATGCCGATTGCACTTCATTACCTGGGAATTATTTTCTGGCCGTTCAACCTTGCTTTTGCTCCTATCTCTATCGATATCCACATCACCGCCGGAATTATTTCTTTTGCATTCCTTTCCCTTGCCCTCTTCCTCTCTAAACGGAGAGATTGGAAGTTTATTCTCTTCGGCAGTATGTGGTTTATTTTATTCCTGATTCCGACATTTTATTATGATTTGGGATTTCATACACCGCCTAAGTTTTATGAGCACCGAATTTATATTCCGTTTATGGGAATACTTTTTATCCTTTTATCATTGTCTTTTACATATCCAGAGCGATTCATTAAACGAATCATTCCATACATTATTACTATATTCTGTGGCTTAGGATTGCTGAGCTTTACTCACACGAGCAATTTTAAGAATTCTTTGACTCTCAGGGAATACGACGCCTTAACCTCGCCGAACGATCCAAAAATGTACAGCGCTGTCACACAAATGACCATTCCCAAAAAACTTGGACATGAAATACAAGCTGTGGCCGATAGTTTACAAAAAAGAGAGAACAAGGATCCTGCAGCATTAAAAGAAAAACTATGGTATATCATTGATGACCTAAAAAAAGAACTGAGATCAAGTCCTAACGATCCAAATGTGCATCATGCTCTCGCAATAACCTATTTTGCCCGGGGCTTGTTTCTCTCATCAGAAGAAAATTTTCTTGCAGCAATACGGAACAATTCGAAGGATGCAGATATTCGCTATAACCTTGGTGTTTTATATTATAATGCCCATGAAAAGAAGAAAGCTGAAAAAGCATGGATTGAAGCCCTTCGTCTGGATTCGACACTGGGAAACGCACATCAAAATCTATCTTATCTTTATTATGAATTAAATCTGAATGAATTGGCCTGGTTTCACTGTCAAAAAGCGATGCAATTGGGCGTAAAGATTGTTCCAGGACTCATAAATGAAATTCAGAAGAAACTCTAAAAAATCTTTCATAACTTTCTACATCTTTGTCAATCGGAACCGAAAAGGTATAGACACCCACACGGTCACCGGTTTCCCCTGCATAAGCGCCGGCGTGAAAACCCATTTCTGAGCTGCCGCAAGCGCAGATTCTATAAATACATCATCACTCGCTTTCGCGATCTGCGCCTTTTTTACTTTTCCGTTTTTATCAAGCAGTACCTGAACAACAACGCTCCCTTCCATCCCAATGCGCCGGGCAACATCCGGATATTCAGGAACCACCCTGGAAATAATCATCGGCTCAATCTCAATAGGACGCCAATCCGTCGGTAACGGATCACTTTCGTCAATTTTTATATCAACATTTCCTGAAATATCACCAACTTGCTCCCAAAACTCATCTCCTTGGCGGCTTATGATATCTTGACCAGCATAATCGGGCATATCTGATTTTACTTCGCTGTCAGGGATTGGAACCGGTACACCAACAGAGAATTTTCCGGGTATTTGTGCAATATTTGGACTTACTGCCGTATGATGAAGCGGCGGCGGAAGAATTTTAGCCGGATCGATTATTTTTAGTATTCTTATTGGAGGATCATCCGGCTTGATCCGCTCAGAGATATGATATGCACCGATAACCGTCATTTGAATTATTATTACAATTAATAAAGCCAGCATCATATAGCGCTGTTGAACTTGACGGAGTTCCTGGTACCCGTATGCAGTATGGACGGCTTGCGTTTTCATATCAATTTCTCCTTTCTTCATATTTGAATGTCGCCTTGTTTATTTGTATCATTTTGCTGTATTCTCCATTCACTTTCTACTGATATATAACATAAACAGGCAAAAGGTAAATGCAGACACCTTTGTTCTTTTTAAATGAAGATTCAAAACTGCTGGATACCTTGCGAAACGGCAACGACAGCGCACTTGAAGAGCTGTTTTATAAAAATCGCAGATCCATTGCATCACTGGTAATCCGCAATCATGGAACTGATGATGACGTAGAAGATGTTCTGCAGGAATCGCTGATAGTACTGTGGGAACGCATCCGTAAAGGCACTTTTGAGCATCAGGCTAAACTGAGTACATTTATCTATGCAACAGCAAAGAATATATGGCTTCGAAGGCTGGCACGGCAGCGCCGTGAATTTCCCGCGGCCGGCGAGATATTCGAAATACCGGACGGAAATTCATCTCCGTTTGAAGAGATGGAAGAAAATGAACGCATTCTTGCCGTTGAACAGGCAATGGAGGAAATCGGAAATCCATGCAAGGATATTCTTCTTCTCTATTACTGGGAAGAAGAATCTATGGAAGAAATCGCTGTAAAACTTGGATTTGCCAATGCAGACACCGTCAAGTCCAAGAAATATCAATGTAAAAAAGCGCTGGAGAAACTTGTTAAAAAAGCGCTTGGAGGTGCACAATGAACAATGGACTTTCACAGCATTGGACGCGGGATGAAGAAAAGTTAGCGGCATTCGTTCTTAATAAAATCGATGAAAAAGAAATGTCTGTTCTTGCGGCACATTTGGATACATGCGATGAGTGCCGAAAACGAGTGCAGGAAGAACGGGAAATACTCGCGGGCATAAGAAGATTCGGCCGTTCAGAAATAAAGCGGAAGCTGAAACTGCGTCTTCGCAGGGATCAAAAAAGGCGCTTCGAGTGGATCAACGCTGCAAGCATCGCAGCAGCAATTGTTATTATGTTAGGCGGAGTTTTCGCTACGCGATGGTTTTTTGATATCAAGCAGGAAAAAACTAAAACGCGTGAAATTATCCTAAGCGAACAAAAAGAAACCGAACCCGGTAAGCGGTCATTATGGATAATCGGAAGAGTTATTGAAGTAAAGGATATTTTAGAACCGCGTACAGATGTTACTTTAGCAGAAGAAATAAGTCCGGAAGTAAATGCACGGAAAGATATTCCCCTGAGTGAAGCTGTCAGCAAAGGCAAAAAAGAATCCGATAAAATGGATGCATCTTCACCGGCTGCAAGTTATGAATATATGGCTGCGGATGAACATAAAGCACAAGATTCTGAACAAGAAAAATCTCTCGCAAGTACACCCGTCTCTTCTGAATTACAAAAGGAATCAAGGGCATTAAGTGTGGAAAAATCAGTAATCCGAGTTGGTTATGATTCACTTGTCAAAGGTAGTGTAAAACCGGCCGCGTCAAAAGAATATCCGGTGTCCATTGCAGAAGCAAAATCGAAACAACAAGAAATTGTTGTCAAAAAACGAAAATCCGAATTTACTGCAAGACGGCGGCAGCCTGTAAAAAATATTATTGTGCGGCGTGGGAATATGAAAGACCTTCCGGCTTCCATGAGTTCCGAAGACGTTACGGCAATTCATACACGAATGGAGCGGACAGACAAAGGCATAATGCTTACGTTTTATTCGAACTCAATAAAAGATACAACTGCAACTAATGTGGAAGCGATTACACAGGATTCGATTATAGTTACATTTCGAAAAAAACAGATTGTGTATTATATTCCGGGAGGTCTGAGCGGAGGGATGTAATGTATTTAAGAACTTTCCGAAAGTTCTCAAAGCCGTCTCGCCGAAAACTTTCAGAAAGTTACAAAGTCACTCTCAAAAAGGATGACTTTTCAACTTTTCTGTCATGACCGCGGATTTCCTTCCTGCCAAAGCACACTTTGTGCGGCAGGCGTGAATCGGTGACAACTAATTCAAAGAAAATACTCTGCATCAATATTTACTTGATGCCTCGGGCGTACTCTTTTCTCTTGACAGTTTAATTTTGTTTTTCGCTTAGCGAAAATGTTATAGGCCTCCGGCTCTTTTTAAAATGGTTAGGCGGCGGCAGGTTCATGCTAGTGGTTCTTTATCATAAACCGAATGTTCTACAATTACGTTTGGAAGCACAATATGTAATTCCGATTTCACGAGTTCATAAATCCATATCGGTGTTGAAGGAGCAACTATTACTTTCTTTATCAGCAATTCTAATTTGACTGGAATAGATAGTCCTTTGTCAAAATAATCGCTTTCTCTTTGAGAAGAGGCAATTGCTCGATATTCTTGTTCATGAATATAAATAGAGCGCTTGTGAATGAATGGCACAAAGCCATTCAAACCCGGATAAGCATCATCGCTACCTCTATAGAAATATTCTGTATCATAATCTATGTAGATAACTTCGCCTGAATTAACAAGAATAGTAGTCTCGGAGAAAGACGCCTTGAAATCTGAAATTGTAGTCTGAATTGCGATTCCATTTCCAAGTTGTGAGTATAACTTCCACATTGCAATAGATTCTGTTTCATTATAGTGCCAACAACTGACACAGAATTCTGCTCTAAATCGGTCTTGACCTCGTTTTATTGAATCCTCAGACAACTTTAATGTTCTAAGATAATAGTCATATTCTTTCGCAGGTAGCGAACCTTCGAACAAATCAAGATCATGAAGAACAGCCGCAGTTGGAAAAAATAAGGACTTTGTTTTTAATAGATGTATGAATTTTGTAAAATCGATATAGCGCCAAAGAAATATCGATGATTGCTTTGGATCTCTAAAAACGGGATGTGGTGTCCACATATCTTTTCCTGTTGCCAGCTAACGGATGGCGGTTAAGCTGCGGCACTGCAAATTTGCAGCATGAACCCAACGAAACAAGTTCATTCTGAAAACCAAATTAATTAATCCCCAACCAACGAGGTACTAAAAAGTTAATAATAAAAACGCAAACCCACCACAAGCCATGAATTTAGCGCCCGGCTAATTGCGTCAGATGTTATGTTTAAAAAGTTTATTATAAGTTCTAGAAACCACATTCATAGGAGATCATCTTATGCAACATACAATTTTGAATTTCATCAATCAACATTTTTTCGTCGGCATCGACGTCCATCTCAAACAATGGAAATTTACCATCCGCTCTGCGGGTATTGAATTAAAGACTTTCTCTATGAATCCTTCCCCACAAGAGTTATTCCAATACCTTCGCAAACACTATCCCAGTGGAACGTATCATCTCGTCTATGAAGCCGGTTTCTGCGGATTCTGGGCGTTGCGAATCTTCCGAGAGCACAACATCGACTGCATAATTGTTAATCCGGCAGATGTGCCTACTACCAACAAAGAAAAAGTAAATAAAAGCGATCCGATAGACTCCAGAAAACTTGCACGTGAACTCGAGAACAAATCCTTACGCGGCATATACATTCCCGATACCTTCCACGAAGAACTCCGTGCTCTCATGCGGCTTCGTTACCGTATCATTCAATCTCAAACTCGCATTAAAAACAGAATAAAAGGGCTTCTCTATGCACAAGGAATACTGATCCCTCTCCAGCTTGAGGTTTCCATCTTGACTCCGTCAAGAATCTTCATGCAATTGACAGATTTCGGTTCATAAAATATGTTTATACTTA
>Ga0315548_1001671_pt1 | contig 18234 bp, 20 predicted proteins | sample SalMarSW160110MG_2_FD_202540 | JGI IMG/M metagenome (GOLD analysis project Ga0315548, IMG submission 202540) | Salt marsh sediment microbial communities from the Plum Island Ecosystem LTER, Massachusetts, United States - Salt Marsh Sediment SW1601-110 ...
GGTCAGGCGGAGGTCAGTGGTGCAGAGACCCCAGGCGCACTTGCCGGTGTGGCACTGCTGGCAGACATGGCAGCCCAGGGCGATAAGCGCCGCCGTGCCGATATAGACGGCGTCGGCCCCCAGGGTGATGGCCTTGGCCACATCGCCGCTGTTCCTGATGCCGCCGGAAACCACGATAGAGGCCTGGTTACGTATGCCCTCTTCACGCAGGCGTGCGTCCACCGCCGCCAGCGCCAGCTCGATGGGAATACCCACGTTGTCGCGGATGACCTTGGGCGCCGCACCGGTGGAGCCTCTAAGCCCGTCAAGGACGATAATATCGGCGCCGCCCCGCACCATACCGCTGGCGATAGCCGCCGAGTTGTGGACGGCGGCAATCTTGACCGATATCGGCTTGGTGTAGTTGGTCGCCTCTTTCAAAGCGTATATAAGCTGCGCCAGGTCCTCGATAGAGTAAATATCATGCTGGGGCGCTGGAGACAGGGCGTCTGTCCCCTGGGGAATCATTCTGGTTAAAGATACCTCGGCGCTTACCTTCTCTCCGGGCAAATGCCCGCCGATTCCCGGCTTGGCTCCCTGCCCGATTTTTATCTCGACCACCCTACCTGCGTTCAGGTAGTCGGCCTGCACACCGAAGCGCCCCGAAGCCACCTGGACAATGGTATTATCGCCGTATTTATAGAGGCTGGGGTGCAGCCCGCCCTCGCCGGTGTTCCAGAGGGTGCCCATCTCAGTAGCCGCCCTGGCCAGAGAGGTGTGTACATTGAGGCTAACCGCTCCGTAGGACATGGCGGCGAACATTACCGGCACCTCCAGCCTCACCTGGGGGGCTATTTTTGTTTTTAGCTTTTGAGACTTACCGTCAAACTCCAGGCGGTCGGGCTTTCGTCCCAGCCAGGTGGTAAGCTCCATCGGCTCTCGCAACGGGTCTATAGAGGGGTTGGTCACCTGGCTGGCGTTGAGCACCAGGTGGTCCCAGTAAATCCTCTGCCCCTTGTCGTCACCCATGCCGGTCAGCAGCACCCCGCCGGTTTCGGCCTGCCTCAAAATATCATCAATAACCTCGGGGCGCCAGTTATAGTTCTCGCGGTATTCCTGCGGGTTGCGGCTGATGGTCAGCGCCTGCGTGGGGCAAAATACCTCGCAGCGGTGACAGCCGACGCAGTTCTCCTCGCGGCTCCTGACTTCGTTATCTTCAGCATCATAGTAGTTGGCATCAAAGCTGCACTGGTTGACGCAGACCTGGCATTGGATGCAGCGCTCCGGGTCCCGCTTTACCAGAAACTTGGGTGCTATATAGGTCTTCATTGTCTCATCCTCCCTGCATCCGTATCGGTATTCCCCGCTCTGCCAGGTATTTCTTTATATCATTGATGGAGTAAGTCCCGTAGTGAAATATGCTGGCCGCCAGCACCGCGTCGGCTTTGCCGGCAACCAGCGCCTGATAGAGGTCTTCCGGGCTACCAGCGCCGCCGCTGGCAATCACCGGCACGCTCACCGCCTCGGAAATGGCACGGGTAAGCTCGTTATCATAGCCCGTCTGGTGCCCGTCGGCGTCCATGCTGGTAAGCATTATCTCCCCGGCCCCCAGCTCAACCGCCTTCTTGGCCCACTCAATGGCGTCAAGCCCGGCTGGTTTCTGGCCGCTGTTAATATACACCTCCCACTTCGGCTGCTTCCTCCCATTCACCCTCTTGGCGTCAATAGCCACTACGATACACTGGCTGCCGAACTTTTCGGCACCCTCTTTAATCAAATTGGGTTTGAGCACCGCCTCGGTATTGATGGAAACCTTATCCGCCCCGGCCAATAACATACGCCGCATATTGGCGATGGTGCGCAGCCCCCCGCCCACGGTAAGCGGCATAAATACCTTCTCTGAAATACGCTCGACGACGTCAACCATGGTATCGCGTTCCTCCGGCGTGGCGGTGATGTCCAGAAAGACCAACTCGTCGGCGCCTTCTTTATAGTAAAAATCGGCACGCTCCACCGGGTCGCCGGCGTCACGCAGCTGGACGAAGCTCTTCCCCTTGACCACCCGCCCGCCCTTGACATCCAGGCAGGGTATAATCCGCTTGGTCAACATCTTATTTAGCCCCCCCGGCCACTCTATTTCTGGCCCCCGCCTTCAGCCTGCCGACTACAGCCTGTCCGCCCATCGGTATCCAGGCTTTATCCAGCTCGGGGGCTATCAGCCGTATTGCCGATTCCTCGGAAGATAAATACAGCATGTCCCCCTTCTCCCCGACGGTAAGCGGCCTTAATCTTATGCGGTCGGTCAGCCCTATCATCTCGCCGTGGTGGGCGATAATCACGGCAAACGGCCCATTCAAGAGCAGGCTGCCGTACACCTGGCGCAGCGCCCGCATCAGCTCCTGCTCCTCTTTGGGCAGGCGTTCAATAGTGTTCCAGAAAGGCGGCGCCAGGATTTTAGCCACCACCTCCAGCGGCAGGTGGTGCTGGCGCATGAGCAGGTCAACGGCGTAGGCCACCACCTCGGTATCGGTCTGCATGGTGCACTGGTAGCCGAACTGCTCCAGATAGCGCTTATTTATCCCGTAGGAGGAAATCTCACCGTTGTGAATCACCGTCCAGTCCAGTATGCAGAAGGGGTGCGCCCCACCCCACCAGCCGGGGGAATTGGTGGGGAACCGCCCGTGAGCCGTCCACAAATAGCCCCGGTACTGCTCAAGGCAGAAGTAGTCGGCTATCTCCTCGGGGTAGCCCACCCCCTTGAAGACCCCCATATTCTTACCGCTGGAAAAGACAAAGCTGTCGGATAATTTAGTATTTATATCCATAACCCGCGCCATGACATAGTCATCTCCGGACTGCTTTTTGGGTTTATTTTTATTCATGTCAAGAAAATAGCGCCGGACCAGCGGCGGGTTCTTAATCGGCGGCGTCGGCCTTGTCGGTACCTCCTGCTGCTCGATGAGGTCGAAGTTATCCTTTAGAAACGCCTCCGTCTCCTGCCTGCCATGCTGGCTTAAAAACATAATATGAAATGCGTACTGGTCGGCATATTCTGGATATAAGCCGTAGACGGCAAAGCCGCCGCCCAGCCCGTTGCCGCGGTCGTGCATGTTAGCGATAGCCCTGATTACTCCCTCGCCGGAAAAGCGCCGGCCGGTGGTATCCATCGCCCCGAATATGGAGCAGGCGTCGATTATCTTGTTATCATTATTAGGGTTATTTATCCGCCCTATATCTCTCACTTCAGCTTCTCCTGAAAGAAAGGCTATTCATCAACGACCACTTCTTCGGCCGGCTCCACCGGGGGCACTATGGAAGCCTCCTCGGAGGCCGGTATCTCCAGCCGGGCCCGCCAGATTTCCTCCGGTAGAGAGGCCAGGCCGAAATCGTCGGCAACCAGCGTCTCCTTAAAAGCCTCCACGTTTATTTTGTCCTTCATTAGATTGTAGATAATGCCCGCTTTCTCGATATCGCCGGCAAAGACCAGGCCCAGTATCTTACCGTCTTTAATTATCACCTTTTTATAGATGCTGTCGCCCCTCTTTACTAAAATATCATAGCTGTCATCGGGGGCGGTCACCATCCCCGCCGAAAGGATATTTACCCCGAAATACTTGAGGGCGTTCATGGCGGTGCCGCCCTCGTATTCGGCCTTCTTACCGGCCATATTTAAGCCAGCAACCCTGCCCCCGGCATAGGCGTTAGGCCAGACCGGGGTTACCCGATTCTCCCCATAGACAAAATCATAGGCCTCGCTGACATCGCCGCAGGCGTATACACCGGGAACTGAGGTTTTCATGCGGCGGTCGACGATAATACCCCGGTTGGTCTTAACCCCGTTATTAGATACCAGGTCAAGGCGCGGCGTAACGCCGATGGCGACGACGACCATATCGCAGGCGATAGACCGCCCGTCATCCAGGCTGACGCCGTTTACCTCACCGAGCCGACTGCCATTTATTTTGGCTATGGTATGCCCGGTTATTATGTCAACTCCAGCCTTAATCAGAGCCTCGGCCTCAAAGTTGGCTGCCTCCTCATCGAGGATGGTGTTCAAAACCCAGTCCTTCATCTCGACGATGCTCACCTCCACCCCCCTCTTTAACAGGGCCTCGGTGGCGCTCACCCCGATAAGCCCCCCACCGATGACCACCGCCTTTATCCTGCCCTGCCGCCGCTTCAGAAACTTATCGATTGCTTTGGCATCATCAAGGGTGGTAAAGGTGAAAACCCCCTTTAAATCTTTACCCTCCATCTTGGGCACGATAGGCACCCCGCCGGTAGCCAAAAGCAGCTCCTGACAGCTTATGGTTCGCCCGCTTTCCAACTCGATATTATGCTCATTGAAATTAATCCGCTTAACCCTGTCGCCGAAGACGGTCTTGATTTTATTCTTCTCGTAGAAATCAGCCGGGCGGTAGAGCATATTCTCTAGAGGACGCCCCTCGGAGAGGTGCTCCGAGATAAGCGGCCGCGAGTAGGCCGGGTAGGGCTCATCGGAGACGATAGCCATTGTCCCCACCCTATCCACCCCGCGGATGGCTTCAGCAGCGCCGATGCCGCCCGCCGAGTTGCCGATAATCAAATACTTCATTTTCTCCGCTCCGGCCATTTCTTACCGCCTGCCCGCCTTTTCTCCCAGGGCAACCCTGATGAAATTATCATAAATCTTTAACCCCACCTCCCCGCTCTTTTCCGGGTGGAACTGGGTGGCCACCAGGTTATCTTTAGCCACCACACTGCAGAAAGGGATGCCGTATTCGGTCTGGCCGGCTACCAGTGACCCGTCCTCCGGCTTTGCATAGTAGCTGTGGACAAAGTAGAAGTCAGCCTCATCGGGTATCCCCTCGAAGACGGGGTGGGCAATCTTCTGCTTTACCTGATTCCAGCCCATATGGGGAATCTTCAAGCCCGGGGCAAACCGGCGCACCGCGCCGGGAATGATACCGAGGCACTCCTGCCAGCCGCCCTCTTCAGTGCCGCCGAACAGCACCTGCATCCCGATGCAGACCCCCAGAAAGGGCTTCCCCTCGCTTATATAGCGCTTAATCGCCCCGTCCAGCCCTGTTTTCCGCAAGCTGGTCATGGTATCGGCGGCAGCCCCCACCCCGGGCAGTATAACCACCCAGGCGCTGAGCACCTCGTCGGGGCTATCGGCTACCTTGGCCTCATAACCCAACCGGCTGATGGCGTTAACCACGCTGCGCAGATTGCCGGCACCATAATCGATTATGGTAATCATCTCTTATACCTCAACATAGACCAGCGCCTCGTTGGGGCAGTTAGCCACGCAGACCGGGACTTCCTCCCCCTGGCAGAGGTCGCACTTCAGCGCCCTCTTCTGCTCTATATCCGGCTTTATCGCCGCCAGCGGGCAGACCAGCACACAGGTCCAGCAGCCGATGCACTTCTCCTCATCCACCTCAACCAATCGGCTCTCCTGGTCACGGGACAGAGCGCCGGTAAGGCAGGCCTGGATACAGGGGGCCTCATCACACTGCTGGCAGCGCACTGATAGCGATACCACTCCCCTATCATCCACCCGGAGCCGGGGCAGAGGAGGCGGTGATTCCCGCTTGAACGCCTTGACCAGGTCTTTGGTGTGGGCGTGTTGCAGCTGGCAGTACACCTCGCATAGGCGGCAGCCTATGCAGACCTCTTCCTTAACGTAGACCTTTCTCACACTTACTCCTTATATGCGGTAAACGGTTGCCGTATACCGTATATTATCAAATACAATACTCTTTGTCAAATCCCCTATTTTAAACAGACGCAGCTTGAAGACAGAGACTACAACAGCCAATATTGTAACATTAAATCAGGCGGCACGCCAAGGCAAAAAGCAAGGATATAGGCGCAAAAGGGGAAAATGTATATAATATAATAAGGGGGTAGCTGACAAAATGCTTACCAAAAACGAGCAGGAAAAGTATGCCCGCCAGATGATGCTCAAAGGTTTTGGGCTTAAAGGGCAGGAGAAGCTTAAAAAAGCCAGAGTCTTTATTGCCGGCGCCGGTGGGCTCGGCTCATCGTCAGCCACCTATCTGGCCGCCGCCGGAGTGGGCACACTCCGCATCGTTGACCACGACAGCGTGGAACTGAGCAACCTGAACCGGCAGGTGCTGCACTGGCCAGCCGACATCGGCCAGAAAAAGATTAGCTCGGCCAAGGATAAGCTAAAGCAACTGAACCCGGACGTGGCCATAGAGGCCATCGAGGAGAAAATAACCGAAGCCAATATTTCCCGGCTGGTGGCCGGCTCCGACCTCATCGTCGATGCCATGGACAACCTGCCCACCCGCTACCTGCTCAATAAGGTAGCCATAGAGAAGAATATCCCTTTCTTTCACGGAGCGGTCTACGGCTTTGAGGGCCGGGTCATGACGGTCATACCGGGCAAAACCGCCTGCCTGAGATGCGTCTACCGGGGCGCTATACCGGAAGAGACATTCCCGGTCATCGGGGTTACCCCGGCAGTCATCGGCTGCATCCAGGCGACCGAGGTGATAAAATACCTGGTGGGGATGGGGCAGCTGCTGGCCGATAGACTTTTAGTCTACGACGGGCTGAATATGAAATTTACCGAATTTAAAATTAAAAAAGACCCCGATTGCCCGCATTGCGGAAAACCGAGCCAGGGGTAAGAAGGATAGATCACAGGGAGGAGACAGAAATAATGGAAGCCAAGATAGTCTATTTTGCCAAGCCCGGCGAGGAAAACACCGATGAAACGCTACGCCTGGCCAAGCTCAGGGCGGAAGAGCTGGGCATAAAAACCATACTGGTAGCCTCCACCACCGGGGATACCGCCTTAAAGGCGATGGAGGTCTTTAAGGGAACCAGAGTAGTCGTGGTCAGCCACTTCACCGGCATGAAGGGACCCAATATCCAGGAGTTCACCGAAGAAAACCGCCAGAAGCTCTTAAGCGCCGGCGTCCCCCTGCTTACCGCCACCCATACCTTTTCCGGGCTGGGCAGGGCGATGCGCAAGAAGTTTGGCATGCACCTCTTTGAGGAGGTGATGGCCAACACGCTGCGTCTGTTCGGGCAGGGCATGAAGGTAGTCTGTGAAATCACCATGATGGCGGCCGATGCCGGTCTGGTGCGCACCGACGAGGACATCATGGTTATCGGCGGCAGCAGCCGGGGAGCGGATACAGCGGTGGTGCTGCGGCCGGTCAACTCCGAGGATTTTTTCGACCTCAAGATTAAGGAAATCCTCTGTAAACCCCTGCTCTAGCGCTAGGATGACCGCCTAACCTTGATAACCTCCGCCAGGATGCTAACGGCTATCTCCTCCGGCGTCTGCGCCCCTATCCCCAGCCCGATTGGTGCATGGACCCTGTCCAGCTGCTCCCGGGGTATCCCCCTGTCCCGCAGGTGGGTGAATATAGTCTCGTTTTTGGTTTTGCTGCCTATCATGCCGATATACTTGGCCGGTGTACCCACCGCCCACTCCAGCACCACCTCGTCGTGCTGGTGACCATGTGTAACAATCACGATATAGCTTGATTTATCTATCTTTATCTTCGGGAAAGACTTGGTGAAGTCCTCGGCCAAGATAACTTCGGCTTCGGGGAACCTCTCGGCACTGGCGAAATCGGCCCGGTCGTCAACCACAGCAATATTAAACCCGCAGAGCTTGCCCATCTTGGTCAGCGCCAGCGCGATATGGCCGCCGCCGAATATATATAATGCAGGCGGGGTCAGGATAGGCTCAATAAAAACCTCCAGGTCTCCCCCACATATCATACCCTCCTCCCCGGCCTCTTTAGCGGTCAGGCTCCGGTGCAGGCGCTTGGGCTTGCCCTGCCTGATTACCTTGACCGCTTCCTCGATTATTTGGGCTTCCAGGCTGCCGCCGCCTATCGTCCCGAAGATACTGCCGTCAGGCCTTACCAGCATCTTGGTGCCCTCTTCACGCGGCGTGGAGCCGCTGGCCGAAACCACCGTGACCAGCGCCGCCTCCTCACCCCCAGCCTTAACCTTTACTATTTCCTGGTAGATATCATTCATCTCTATAACCCCTAAACATTGTAGCGCATCATTATCGCCTCTAAAACCCCGCCGGCAATAGCCCTTACCCTGGGCCGGATGGTATAGCAGTCATCTATACTTCCGGAAGGGTCTATCTCGCCCAGTTTGGTCCCCTTTTTGACCGTTGTCCCGCTTCTGAGCAGGGCCCGTATTATACCGTCTATCCCCGCCTCAACCGGCTGCCCGCCCACCGAAGCTATCACATCACCGGCGCTGGCCGGCTCTCCTATATCTCTATCGGTCTGGAAAAGGCCGCTTTGACCTGCGTGCAGCGCCCGCTCATGGGTCAAGCCACCGATGGCGATGGGGATCCCGGTGTCCTTCTCAGCCTCCCCCTCCAGGATTACCCGGCCCAGTCTCTCGCTGTTGTTGGTCTCCACCACCAGGTGGACGTCATTGCCCGCCCGGAAGCCAGGCCCCAGCCCGATAACCAGGGGGGCATGGCCGATTTTGGTCCCCAGGTTCTTTTTAGCCATTATGGCATCAACCAGCACCTCTGGTTTAAGTGCTTTCCTAGCTGATGTTTTGGGGTCAACGATAATGGGTATGCGCCCTTCCCGCCACAGCCGGTGAACCTCAGCGGCCGATTCGGCCCGCCGGGCGGTTATCCCCTCCACTTCTTTTTCCCCGTCATAGACCGCCTCGCAGAAGGCAACCCCCCGGCTGACGGCCAGTGGCTGGGAGGTCTCGGTGAGACATACGCGGAAGCGGGAGCGGGCCAGCTTGTGGGCCACCCCGCTGGCTACCTCCCCACCCCCCTTTATAAGGACGACTAACCTGCTTAGTTCGGCACTCATTTTCTAACCGTCAGACAGTATAATCAGGAAGACTTGCCCAGAAATTATACCACAATGATATAATGAAGCTAAACCGGTTTGGACTATGGACAAAGAAAGTTTCGAACGGCTGGTGGCCAGAGCAGTGGATGACCTGCCCGAGGAGTTTCTCCTCAGGCTGGAGAACATAGATATTGTCGTCGAGGAATACCCCACCCCCAACCAGATGCTCAAGCTGGGGCTGGAGCAGGGCGAAACCCTGCTCGGCCTCTACGAGGGGGTGCCTCAGACCAGGCGGGGCGGACACTACGGGCTGGTGCCGCCGGACAAAATAACCATATTCCAGCGCTCAATCGAGGCCAAGTGCCGCTATGGGGGCAATATCGGCGCCGAGATTCAGCGGGTGGTCAAGCACGAGATTGCCCACCACTTCGGCATCAGCGATGCCCGGCTGCACCAGCTAGAAAAGGAGGAGGGCTAACCTAGAGCCAGCAACCGTAATCACTCCAGGCCAGCAATAATCCTCTCTATACGGGTAATATCAAGAACATTGATCACGCCGTCCTGATTAGCATCAGAGCCGGAGGTCTCAGGGTCAAGGGCAGTTATAACCCTCTCCACCCTGGTGATATCCAGGACATTAACGGTGCCGTCACCGTTGGCATCTCCCGGTGACGTTGGCTGAATGGTAAAGCTGTCGCTGGCATAGTCGACCTCGGTGGTGGTATTACCCGCCGAGTCGGTAGCCCGCACATAAACGGCATGCTCACCATCGGCCAGGGATGCAGTGGTAAAGGTGTAGTCCTCGTCAGGGCTGTCAAAGGCGCCGTCGCTGGCGGTGGCCGCCGTCCAGCTGCCGTCGTCAACCCGGTACTCCACCGAGCTGATATCGGAATCATCGCTGGCGGTGCCGGTCAGGGTCGGCGTGCTGTTTTCGGTCGGGTCGGGCGATAATGGCGTTATGGTTACCACTGGCGGGGTGGTATCGGCAATAGTTACCGAGTCACCGGTCCAGGTGGCCGTTATCTCCTCGGCCAGGCTGCTGGACAGTACGCCGTTGGAGAGGGTTATATCGCTGGTGTCGCCGTCAGCACCGACAACGTGGAAGTGCAGCACCGTCAGGTAGCCGGAGCCGGTCACTCCCTCGGTGCCGGGGACATTCTGAATAACCCGCCATGTCCCCGTCTCGACCTCATTATAGAGGTCAACCGGTATCGCCGTTGCCCCTATCAACCCCGCGGTGACATCATCCAGCCGCAGCACGGCGCTGTCAAAGGAGACGTCACAGCCAGCGGCATCGAAGTCGGTCACCTCGCCGATATCGACATTAACGGTAAAGTCGCTATTGGGAGCGGCCTCATCGGGTGCATCAATACTGACCTCAACCAGCGTCACCGTCACCTCCACCGAGTCGCCAGTCCAGCTGGCCCCAATCTCCTCGGCTAGGTTGCTGGCAATCATGCCGTTGGAGAGGGTTATATCGCTGCTGTCGCCCTCAGCGCCAATGACGTGGAAATGCACCACCGCCAGAGAACCGGTGCCGCTTACCCCGCTCAAGCCCGGGACATTCTGAATAACCCGGTAGGTACCCGGGCTGATCTCGTTGTAGACGTCAACCGGTATCGTTGTCTCCCCTACCAGCCCCGGGGTGACATTATCCAGCCGTAGCACCGAGCTGTCATAGGTGAAATCGTAGTTGCAAGCGTCGAAGTCGGTCACCTGGCTGATGTTGATATTAACGGTAAAATCGCTGTCGGGTGATACTTCAGCCGGGGCGTCCACACTCACCGTAACCACCTGAATTGCCGCCGCCGGGAGGGCTGCCACTACCCCCAGCACCAGGGCCGCAATGATTATCATGCCCAGAATTTTGTTTTTCAATTAGCACCTCCTGTCATGCTTATATTAAGCACTTTCGTGCTTACTGATAAAATAACACCCCGTTAGTCAAAAAAGCCTAGAAACGGCATCAGCAAACCATCAAATTTACATCAAAAAAGCATCAATGCCCCTCGCATTGACCAGCCGCAGGCTGTATAATGCGGTGGAAAAGAGGCTCAAGATGAAAGCGCAAATCTTAAAGCACATCGCCCCCATTGATAAGAAGCCCCTGGAGCTGGTAGACTTGCCCACTCCGCAGCCCAAACCGGGGGAAATACTGGTAAAGGTGGCTGCCTGCGGGGTCTGCCATACCGAGCTGGACGAAATCGAAGGCAGGCTCCAGCCCAAGCTGCCGGTAATTTTAGGCCACGAAATCGTGGGACGGGTGGAAAAGCCGGGGCCGGGGGCAACCAGGTTCAGTATTGGAGACAGGGTGGGCATCGCCTGGATTCACTCCGCCTGCGGCAAATGCCACTTCTGCCGGAGTGGCCGGGAAAACCTGTGCCCCGATTTTCAGGGCACAGGCTGCCAGGCTGACGGCGGCTATGCCCAGTACACGGTGGTGCCAGAGGACTTCGCCTATCCGGTTCCCGCCCGCTTCACCGATGCCCAGGCGGCCCCTCTCCTCTGCGCCGGGGCCATCGGCTACCGGGCGTTAAGGCTGAGCACACTGGCGGACGGTCAGGTTTTGGGGCTGTTCGGCTTCGGGGCTTCGGCTCACATCGTTATCCAGATAGCCAAATATAAATATCCCAAGGTCAGGGTCTTTGTCTTTACCCGGCCGGGGCAGAAAGAGCACCAGGAGCTGGCCAGAAAACTGGGCGCCGACTGGACCGGCGCCACCGGGGAGACCCCACCCGCCAAGCTGGATTGCGCCGTTGACTTTACCCCGGCCTGGAGCCCGATAGTGGCCGCCCTAAAGGCTCTGGATAAAGGCGGCAGGCTGGTCATAAACGCCATCCGCAAGGAAGAAACCGACAAAGATTCCCTGCTGGAACTGGATTACTCCGAACATCTCTGGTGCGAAAAGGAAATAAAGAGCGTGGCCAACATCACCCGGCAGGATTCTCTGGAGTTTTTGCCCCTGGCTGCCGAGATTCCCATCATCCCCGATGTGCAGGAGTTCAAGCTGGAAGAGGCCAACGAGGCCTTGGTTTTGCTGAAAAAGGGCAAAATCCAGGGTGCAGCCGTTTTGAGAATAGACTGAACAGGCACCAAATAGGGAGGGGGGCTTGACTTTTGTCACCAACCGAAGCACAATCTAAGCAATGAACACACCTACTGAAACTAACCTGAGCACCATAATCAAGCGGCAGAGGGTTATGGTGCCGTTGACCTTACGTGAGCTTGCCGCCAAGGCTGGCGTATCGGCGTCGCATCTGGGCAGAATCGAGCGAGGCGAGCGTTTCCCCTCGGCCAACATCCTGCGCAAGATAGCCAGGCCCCTCGGCTTTGACGAGGACGAGCTATTCATGCTGGCTGGCTATCTCTCACCCGGTACTCCTATCGGGGCCGAAAGCCACGAGGGGCTGGACCCCTATGTAGCCAAGATGCTGTCAAAAGAGCCGATAGAAACACAGCGCGCTATTATCGGTATCTTGAGCATCCTTAAGAGCCTTGCCCAGAGCGGCGGGGAAAAAGAGCCATCCTGATAGAATGCAGCCAATGCTGTCAGCAATACTTCTGGCCGCCGGTGAATCAAAGCGCATGGGCAAACCCAAGCAACTGATGCCCCTGGGCAAGAGCACCCTGCTGGAGCAGGCCATTGACAACCTGCTAAACTCCTCGGTTGACGAGACTATCGTGGTACTGGGGCATAAAGCTCAGGAAATAACCAAGACGATAGCCAACAAGCCGGTCAAAATAGTGCTTAACCCTGACTACAGGCAGGGAATGAGCACCTCGATAATTGCCGGACTGATTCTGGTCGACCCCCGTTCTCATGCTGTTATGCTGGCCCTGGGCGACCAGCCTCTGGTGGCCAGCCAGACCATCAACCAGCTGATAGAGGCATTTAATAAGCATAATAAAGGCATTGCCGTACCCACCTACCGGGGCCGGAGGGGCCACCCCATTATCTTTGACATTAGATATAAAGCGGAACTGTTCAAGCTGAAAGGCGATATCGGTGGGAGAGAGATAATCCAGAATCACCCCAAAGATGTCTTTAAGGTGGCCGTCGATTCGGAGAGTGTCATCTCTGACATTGATACTCAAGAAGACTATAAAGCCAATTTAAGTTAACCCCTCCCCTTTTTATCTTTTCCCACCCACCGCCCTTAAAGGTAAAAGGGCTAACGCCCTTTTCATCCCCCCTTCTTTAAATCTGTTTTTCTTCCCATACCCTCCCACCCAAAGGGTTGCACCCTCTTAGACTCTCTCTTTGCCCCACCCCCCTACTCATGGAGTTTTAGAGGTGAAACCTCTGAGGGCGGGAGGGTGGGAAGCAAAACGACTTATTTGACAAAAGGGCTATATCGCCTGTAATATAACACTGACCGCTTTAAGCAGGGACAAAAATGACCGAAATACCCAAATTCACCGTCAAAAAGCCCCCCCACCTCTCCCACCACCCCCAGCCGGGCTACTCGGTAAGGGGCCGGATATGGCTGGAAAAGGACGGCGAGCTATATATGGGCGGGGGCCGGGAGATGCTGCTGGAGCGCATCGACAAGCTGGGCTCAATCGCCGCCGCCGCCCGCTCGATGAAGCTGGGCTACCGCAACGCCTGGCTCTGGGTAGAGGCAGCCAACCGCCTGGCGCCATCGCCACTGGTGGAGAAGGTCACCGGCGGGCCGGGGGGAGGCTATGCCCGGCTAACCGATGAGGGACGCAAGGCGGTGGCAAAATACAGGCGGTTACGGTCAAAATTTGAGCGGTTTCTAACCCAGGTGGATTGATTTTTTTACCCAACGCTATATCTGGCACAATATAGCCACCTGGCCTAGAAAGACAAGGAATGAAAAGGCTACTGATTGCACTTTTGGCGGGAATACTAGCTCTGATCCCAATTGCCGGCTGTCCCGCCCCGAAGGAGACATCTATGGGCATGGCGGTGGAGTTCATGGACCACGCCGCCTGCGCCTATATCAGCCAGGACAAGGGCTGGTTTGAAGAGGCAGGCTTCAAGCTCACCGCCTACGAGAGCTATGTGACCGGCATGGCGCTGGCCTCGGCCCTGGCCCGGGATGAAATCCAGGTCGCCTACGTCTGCCTGGTGCCGGCGATAAATGTCTACGCCAACGGCGGCGTACCCATAAAGATAGTAGCTGGAACCCATAAGTACGGCTACGGACTTGTAGTAGACTCAGCCAAGATAGCAACGCCCAAGGATTTAGAAAAGCCCAACATCCGCCTCGGCTGTGTCAGGGAAGGCGGCGCCGTTGACGTGCTGATGCACAAGACCATAAACAGCTATAACCTCAATGAAGCCAGGATATTAAACAATACCCGGCGGATGAACCCGCCCGAACTGGTGCTGGCTATCAAGACGGGGCAGCTGGACGCCGCCTTTCTCCCCGAGCAGTGGGCGACCATGGCCGAAGAGCTCGGCTTTACCATGCTGCTGATGAGTCAGGATGTCTGGCCCGATATGCAGGGCAGCGTGCTGGTGGTAAAGCAGGACCTGATAGACAACCACCCTGAGGTCGCCCAGAAGCTGGTAGCGGTATCGCAGCGGGCGACGGACTGGATAAATGAGTACCCGGAGGAGTCCGCCGGGATTGTGGCTAGACAGATGCAGGCTGTCGGCGCTGATACCGACGCCACCGAGTCTGACGCCCAACTGGAAATCACCCCCGAAGTGATGCTGCGGTCTATGGAAAGGCTGGAATATACAACTGAAATAAACCCGCATATAGTCCAGGATACCATAGACTATATAGCCAGTCTCGGCTATATCAAGAATAGCTTCAGCGCCGCCGACATTCTGGACCTGAGGTTCCTTGAGGGTGAATAGTGCTTAAGAAGATGAGACCGGGGTGGGGGCTGCTGCCGATAGCCATCTTTCTGGCGGTCTGGGAGCTGGTAGCCAGATTGAATTTAGTCCCGGGCGAGCTCTCTTTTCCCCCCTTCTCGGCAGTGGTCATGGAGTTCTACTATCTGACCGCCAGCGGGGTGCTGGGGGATAATTTTCTGGCCAGCCTGGGCAGGGTCTTAATCGGCTTCTGCGCTGGCTCTATCGCCGGTATCGCCGTGGGCATGATTATGGGCTGGGTGGAGAATGTCAACAAGGCGCTGCACCCCATCATCAGCCTGTTTTACCCCATCCCCGCCCTGGGCTGGCTGCCCCTGCTCATGCTCTGGATAGGCATCAACGAGATGCTACCCATCGCTATAATCTTCATCTGTTCGTTTTTCCCCGTCCTCTATAACACCGTCACCGGCATCAGAAACGTGGATAAAGAATACATCCAGGTAGCCAGGACGCTGGGAGCCTCCGACGCCAGAATTTTAGCCACCGTGGTCATGCCTTTAGCCCTGCCCAACATCTTTACCGGCTTAAGGCTGGAAGCGGGTATGGCCTGGCGGGTAATCATCGCCGCCGAGATGGTAGCCATCCCCACCGGCATCGGCGCCCTGATGATGAGGGCGTCAAGCCTCATCCGCATAGACATCATCATCGTCTGCCTGATAGTATTAGCCGTGATGTGCCTAATCTTTGAAAGGTTCTTCCAGTATATGGAAGCCAGAGTAACCACCAGATGGAGATGATATGCCTTCTATCGAATTAAAGAATATCTGCCAGTACATCTGCCGCGATGTCAACCTGAAGATAAGGGATAAAGAATTAATGGTCTTACTTGGGCCCAACGGCGCCGGCAAAACCACCATAGCCCACATTATCGCCGGGCTGACCGATTATCAGGGCTCGGTGCTCTTTGACGGGGTGGCGGTGGACAAGCTCCCGGCCAACCGCAGGGAGGTGGGCTATCTCTTTCAGGATTTAGTCCTGTTCCCCCACCTCGATGTCGCCGCCAACATCGCCTACGGTCTGAACACCAAGAAACAATCGCCACAGAAGGTAGAAACCAAGGTAAAACAGCTGCTCCAGATGATGAAGATAGAGCACCTGGCCCGGCGTTACCCCAAAAACTTAAGCGGCGGAGAAAAGCAGCGGGTGGCTCTGGCCAGAGCGCTGGCGCCGTCACCTAAAGTGCTGCTGCTGGATGAGCCGCTGTCCAGCCTAGATGTGGCCACCGCCAAGTACCTCAGGACCGAGCTAAAGCAGCTCCAGCAGAGGCTGGGCATCACCACCGCCTATGTAACCCATGATTTACAGGAGGCCGAGGAGATGGCCGATAGGATAGCCGTCCTCCAGAACGGCTGTCTGGAGCAGGTGGATAAGCCGGAAAGGGTGTTCTTCTACCCCAAAAACGAAAAAGTCTCCGATTTCATCGGGGCGCCCAATATTTTAGACTGCGATTACTGCCGCAGCCTGGGGAAAGGGGTTATGGAGGTCGGCTGCGGCGGCCTGCCCATCATTGTCCCCCACGACGGAGAGTCGGTTCACCGCATCGCCTTTCTCCCCACCGATATCCATATCTCAGAAACCCACCCCCCGGGGCCGGAGGTAAACCGCTTTAAGGCGCTGGTCACCAGCATCAAACCCACTGACGAAACGGTTAGAATCGGGCTCAAGGCAGGCAAGCTCAACCTGCTGGCTGGCATGCCCCACCATATCTTTGAGGACATGAACCTGGCGGTGGGCAAAGAGGTCTTCCTGATACTCAAGCTCCGAAGGATAAGGATCTACGAAGACAAGGACAGCCAGCGGTCAGATTCGAACTGACGACCGGCGGTTTACGAAACCGCTGCTCTACCCCTGAGCTACGCTGGCAGCACTCCAGATTATACTTCAAATCCTGATAAGGGACAATCAGCCCCTACGGCTCGAACTCGTCTTTAGCCATGGCCACGAATATCGTGGATAGTATTCCCAGGACGGACGTCCTGAAAATAGCTATTATCGAGCCGGCCAGCGCCCACCCCCATCTCCTCCTCTGCAGGGCGTATACCCCGCCGATTATGGGAAATACCGCAGTTACTATAGACATCACCAGGACAAATACCAGTATTGGGATGATTAGGGGCATTATAAACGGGGCGTCTTCGGGAGGGAGAAAGTCCATTATCATTAAGCTCAAGTTGCCAACGGCAAAAATGGCGATAATCAACCCTATCGCTATCAGGCCGTTCAAGCCTCCGGAAATGATATTGAGGATGCCAGCCGTGGTTGCCTTCCAGGTCCTTGGCGCTGTAGCTACCATATCAACCTCCTGAGCGGGAATTATGCTTAGAGCCAAGTATAGCATAAAATAAGCTGAGGGTGGGGGAAAGGACTGTGTTATGGGGCTTCTAATTCAACCCTTGTCTCCGCGATAGATGCCAATTCCTCTGGTGACCACGACACTGGCCTCTCACTAAGATGAACATTAGCCCTATATGCAACTCCCCCCGGTATAGCGGGGATATCGTCTGCCGTTTCTATAACGTTAATTTTAAGGGGAACAAGGCCGATTACACCTATCCCCTCTGCCTCCAGCTGCACACCCAGATTGAATTCTTCAGGCTGACTCATGCGGCAATCTGTCCCAATTAAAATCACCGTAACCGGCGAGGTTTGATGAGGGGGGCTATCATATGTCCACATCTCAACTATTTCCAGCGGTTCTTCGGGAAGGGGTGCAAGCGTGTCGCCTTCAATCACCCCAACCGTGTAATTTACTTTCTTATTCTCTAGCTCCGTTCCGGCGGTATGGAGAGTAAAGAGGATCCCTTTACACTGTCCTGTTTCCATCTCGACGAAGTCCCGGTAGTCAAGCTGGACTCCCTGAACTCCTAATGCTACCGTTTGCTCCTCCACGGGTGGCCACAGCTCTTCACCCTGACCGCTAACCCTGGCGCGGTAGGTTGGGCCACCCGGCGTATCAACGATATCGTCAGCCGCTTCCCTGATGTTGATGGTAAGAGGAACATGGGCGATAACGCCTATCCTCTCCACCTCAAGTTGCATGCTTAGCTCGTATTTATCCGGTGATATATTCGGAGACGTCTTTACCCCTATAATAGTCCCCTGGAATTTAGCCATCTTATCGTCCCCCGGATTAGCATAGTTCGACATCCCAACCTCTATCGATTCCGAAAGAGGCTTTAACTCATCGTCTTCCAACATACCAAGGGTATAGACGACCTCCCTGTTTTCCAGCCATGAGTCACTCTTGTGAAGTTTGAAGAGGATTCCTTTGCATTCCCCCACCCCCATCTCTACGTAGTCTCTGTAGGTAAGTGTGGCAGGCCCTTGCTCTCGCTGGCACCCCCCCAATGAGGCCAGCGGCAAAAGAACCATGAGGCAAACCAGAGTGCACAGAGCAATTAACTTCCCCATTTTTCCCCACTACCAAAATTCTATCACCACCATAAGCCCCCAGCAACTCGTACCCTTATAAGCTTTCTTGCCCCACCCCCTATTTATATCTTTTCCCACCCGCCGCCCTTGTGGTAGGGCTAAAGCCCTTTTTACCCCATCCCCTTTTAGAGTAGGTCTAACTTACCCCCCCAC
>Ga0315548_1001673_pt1 | contig 18217 bp, 16 predicted proteins | sample SalMarSW160110MG_2_FD_202540 | JGI IMG/M metagenome (GOLD analysis project Ga0315548, IMG submission 202540) | Salt marsh sediment microbial communities from the Plum Island Ecosystem LTER, Massachusetts, United States - Salt Marsh Sediment SW1601-110 ...
CTTTTATTATCAATAGTAATACTTGGTAAATGGGAATCCATTGATTTTCTGTATTTCCAATTTTAAAAAAACATATATGAGGAAAGAAAAAATATTAAAATGGCTCATATATTTATCCGGAATAGTATGCTTATACGCTTTTATAGCAATAAGAAGCAGAGTTTTATTCAATATCGTTGCAGCTGATAAGCTTAAGGAGGGATACTGGGATAATACAAAGTACGGGGAGCTTTATCATTTTAACTATATTATGGATTTCAGAGAAAAGATACCCCCTGTGCAGAAAAAATATCAGTACTCAGATAGTCATCCCAGCCTGAAAGATGCTGACATTTATACTTTTGGTGACAGTTTTTTTGATTTTGCAAGACATGAGCAATTCTCAAAAAGACTAGGCAAAATATTGAACAAAAAAGTATACTTTGCCCATGATGGCTACCCCTTGCAATATTTTTATGACAGGAAATTCAAGAACAACAAGCCTAAAATATTAATTTATGAGCAGGTAGAAAGGTATGTTCCTGATAAATTTATGGCTGAACATAAAATAGTTGTAAATGTGGATAATCGTTCCTCAATACTAAAAATAGCTGCATATGTTAAAGATTTGCTGTTTTACAGCAGAAGTGAACAACTTTATGATGCACTTATGAAAAGAAGCTACTTAACAACACCAATATACACCTTAGTGGCAACAATAAAATTCAGGCTATTCGGGTATATCTCAAACAAGACGCCTGTTTATACATTGAAATATGATAAACCCTGGCTGTATTACCAGGATCAGGTAAATAATGAAATGACAAGTTTTTATTACAAGTTTTCAGATACGGAAATAGATACCATATGTAACAACATAAAAAAACTTGAAACAGAATTAAAGGAAAAATATAATTTATATCTTATTTTATTGCCTCTGCCAGCCAAATATACAGTTACCCACTATCTTATTAATAATGATGAATATAGTAATTTCTTGCCCAGATTATATAAGGGATTAGATGAAAGAGGGATTAAATACATAAATGTATATAACGATTTTATGAAAGAAGGTGAAAAGCTCTATTATGGAACAGACAGCCACTGGAATAAAAATGGGATCGACCTGGCACTTAAAAAGACTGTACGGTTTTTGAGAAACGATACTATTTATTGTAAGATTTATAATAACTAAAAATTCAATAATTATGAAAGTAGTTATATTGGCAGGAGGATACGGCACAAGGATAAGTGAAGAAAGCGGGGTACGCCCTAAGCCCATGGTATTTATTGGTAATAAGCCTATTCTCTGGCATATTATGAAAATATATTCCCACTATGGCATTAATGATTTTATTATCTGCCTGGGTTATAAAGGTTATATGATAAAAGAATATTTCGCAAATTATTTTCTTCATGAATCAGATGTCACTTTTGATATGGAAACAAATAAGATGGAAGTACTTCGAAAGAAGGCAGAACCATGGAAAGTTACTCTTGTTGATACAGGCTTAAACTCAATGACTGGAGGCAGGCTTAAAAAAGTAAGGGAATATGTGAAGGGCGCAACCTTTTGTATGACTTATGGCGATGGAGTAAGTGATATTAATATTCCGGATCTTATTGAATTTCATAAATCAGAAAAATCCATGGCAACATTAACTGCAGTAAAAGAACCCGGAAGATTTGGTGTTTTTAGCCTAAGTGAGGGAATTAATAAAATATCAAATTTCAGGGAGAAACCAACCATAAAAAGCGATAAAAGCGCGTGGATAAACGGGGGCTTCTTTGTATTGGAACCTGAAGTCATTGATTATATAGAAACAGATGCTACAGTCTGGGAAAAAGAACCGCTAATGCAGATAGCTAATGAAGGCAAGCTGTCAGCATACAGACATACCGGCTTCTGGCAATCGATGGATACATTAAGGGATAAGAATGTGCTCGAAGCCCTGTGGGGCACAGATAACCCGCCGTGGAAAATATGGGAAGACAAAAAGTAAGTAATAATATAAAACTGTATAACTTTAATTATAAATGAAAATTTTAATAACTGGAAACCTTGGCTACGTAGGTTCAGAATTAGTTAAAGAACTACGTAAAAAATACCCCGATGCTATATTGGTGGGATATGATATTGGATTCTTTGCCAAGCAATTAACTAATAAGCTCATGGCCCCGGAAATATACATTGATCAGCAAATTTACGGAGATGTCAGAGCTTTTCCGGAAGATATCCTTGAAGGAGTTGATACTGTGGTTCAGCTTGCTGCAATATCGAACGATCCTATAGGTAACAAATTCGAGGAAGTGACATTCGAAGTAAATCACAAAGCAGTGGTTGATATTGCAGAAAAAGCTAAAAAAAAGGGAGTTAAAAGTATGGTTTTTGCATCAAGCTGCAGTGTATACGGATTTGCGGAAGAAGCGGCACGCACAGAGCAATCAGAGGTAAACCCCCTTACGGCTTATGCAAAATCGAAAGTATATGCTGAAAAAGACCTTGAACAGCTTGCCAGTGATCATTTTAAAATCACCTGCCTGAGATTTGCCACAGCATGCGGCATGAGTGACAGGCTGCGCTTGGATCTGGTGCTCAACGATTTTGTTGCGGGTGCGTTATCATCCGAAGAAATTACTATATTAAGCGACGGTACACCATGGAGACCACTGATAAACGTCAGGGATATGGCGCGGGCAATTATATGGGCGCACGAAAGAGCAGCACATAACGGTGGTAATTTCCTTATAGTAAACACGGGAAGCAATAAATGGAATTACCAGGTAAAAGAGCTCGCTCATGAAATACACAAAATATTAACTGACGTTAATGTATCAATAAATAAGAATGCCCAGCCTGATAAAAGATCATACAAGGTTAGTTTTAACAAGTTTCAATCACTTGCTCCTGACAACCAGCCGGAATATGATCTTCGCAGCACTATTTCTGACTTAATAGATGGTTTAAGAAGTATTGATTTTAATGATAAAAACTTCAGGCAATCAAGACTGGTACGATTATTTGTAGTAAATGAACTGCTGGAAAAGGGTATTTTGGATAATAAGCTAAGGCTAATTAAATGAAATATATCGAAACTCCTATTAAAGGAGCATATATAATAGAATTGGAACCTTTTCGGGACAGCCGGGGCCTTTTTGCAAGGACCTTTTGTAAGAAAGAATTTCAAAAAATCGGGCACAACAAAGAATTTGTCCAGTTTAATCATTCGTTAACATTGCAAAAAGGTACCATACGCGGCATGCATTACCAGGTACCTCCCAGTTCGGAAATTAAACTAATCAGATGTGTCAGAGGTAATGTATATGATGTCATTATTGACGTTCGCAGCGGATCTTCAACATTCCTGAAATACCTTGCTGTTGAGCTTAACGAAGATAATATGAAAATGATTTATGTGCCTGAAGGATTTGCACATGGATTTCAGACCCTTGAAAATAATACACAGATGATTTATCATCATACCCAGTTTTATAATCCCGAAAATGAAAGAGGAATAAGGTTTGATGATCCTGCGATTGCTGTTAACTGGCCCTTAGAGCCCTTGAATGTTACTGAAAAAGATAAAAACTATCCATTAATTGATAATAATTTTAAAGGTATTAAAATATGAAATGCAGACATTGTAATACGGAACTAAAAAATGTATTTGTCGACCTCGTGAACTGTCCCCCATCAAATGACATGCTGAAAGAGGAACAGCTAAATGAGCCCGAACCTTTCTATCCGCTGAAAATATTTGTTTGCCAAAATTGTTTTCTCGTCCAGGTAGATGAGATGAAAAAGGCAGATAAAATTTTCGATAGCGAGTACACCTATTTCTCATCTTATTCTGCAAGCTGGCTTGAACATTCAAAAAAATATGTTGATATGATGATGGGCAGATTCGGATTTGATGAGAACTCTCTGGTTATTGAAATAGCTTCAAATGACGGTTACCTGTTGCAGTATTTCAAGGAATATAATGTGCCTGTCCTTGGAATAGATCCTACTGCCAATACTGCAGCGGTAGCAATAGAAAAAGGCATTGATACAATAATTGATTTTTTTGGTTCCGATTTTGCACAGAAGCGACTTGTTAATAAAGGAATAAAGGCGGATCTTATCCTGGGAAATAATGTGCTTGCCCATGTCCCCGATATTAATGACTTCGTCAGGGGAATGAAACTTTCACTTAAAAATAAGGGGATTATCACTATGGAATTCCCCCATCTCATGAAACTGGTCGAAGAATGCCAGTTTGATACTATCTACCATGAGCATTTTTCATATCTTTCATTCACTGTTGTAAAAAGGATTTTTGAACACCAGGGACTGCAGATGTTTCATGTTGAGGAACTGCCTACGCACGGAGGCTCCTTGAGAATCTTTGCCAAACATAAGGAAGACAATACTAAGGATATTTCCGGCAATGTAATAAATCTGCTGAAGCGCGAAGAAGAAGCAAAGATGAACACAATGAAATATTACAGTAATTTTCAGGAAAGAGTAGATAAAATAAAATATAATGTCTGGGAATTTCTTATAAAAGCAAGGAGAGAAGGTAAAAAAGTTATTGGTTATGGCGCAGCGGCCAAAGGAAATACATTGCTTAACTATTGCGGTATAAAAGGTAATGACCTTATTCAGTTTGCTGTAGATGCATCTCCCCATAAGCAAAATAAATATCTGCCTGCGAGCCATATCCTTGTTAAAAATCTCGACAGCATAAAAGAATATAAACCAGACTATATAATTATTCTTCCATGGAACCTTAAAAATGAAATAAGTCAGCAGTTGAGCTATATCAGAGACTGGGGAGGAAAATTTGTAACATTCATACCTGAAATAAAAGTATTATAATTAATGCTGGAACTGACTAAAACTGAAATAGATATTAATAAGGCGGGTACCGCGATGTATGAATTAATTGCAGAACTTTACCCTTTTTGCCGAAGTATTACAGGTAATGGAGTGAGGCAAACCCTGAAATCCCTGCAAAAACATATACCTATAATTATAAATGAGGTTCCTTCGGGCACAAAGGCCTTTGACTGGGAGGTTCCCCGTGAGTGGAATATCAGCGATGCTTACATTAAAAACTCAAGAGGTGAAAAAATTATCAGTTTTAATAACTCAAACCTTCATGTTCTGAACTATAGTATACCGGTCAATAAAAAGGTGAGTCTAAGGGAATTAAGAAATCATGTTTTTACATTGCCTGACCGTCCGGAATGGATTCCTTATAGGACATCATATTACCAGGAAAACTGGGGTTTCTGCATGACCCATAGTCAGTTTGAAAGTCTGGCAGATGACACCTATGAAGTCTTTATTGATTCGACTCTCACAGAAGGAAGCCTTACATACGGAGAATATTATATTAAAGGAGAAAAGGAAGATGAAATATTAATATCAACACACGTATGCCATCCTTCATTGTGTAATGATAATCTGTCCGGTATCGCTGTGTCTGCATTCCTTGCCAAAATGCTTGGTAAGCAAAAACTTAAATATTCATACAGGTTTCTTTTTATTCCGGGTACAATTGGCTCTATTGTCTGGCTGAGCAAAAATGAAAAAAAAGTATATAAAATAAAACACGGACTGGTGGCAACATTATTGGGTGATGATTCTGATTTCACATATAAAAAAAGCAGAAGAGGAAATGCTGAAATAGATATGGCAGCAGAGCATTATCTTAAATCAGCAAAGATACCTTATAAAATTATTGATTTTATCCCTTACGGCTATGACGAAAGACAGTATTGCAGTCCGGGTTTCAATCTCCCTGTTGGCTGCCTCACCAGGAAACCACACGGTGAATTTCCTGAATACCATACATCAGCAGATAATATGGATTTTGTGAAACCATACAGGCTTGCCGAATCGCTTTCAGTTTACCTTGAAATATTAAATATACTGGAAAATAACGTATCCTATGTAAATCTTAATCCCAATTGCGAACCACAGCTAGGTAAAAGGGGCCTTTATGATAAAATAGGTGGAACTAACCAAACACAAATCCTGCAACTGGCTGCATTGTGGATCTTAAATATGTCGGACGGCAAAAACAGCTTGCTCGATATTTCAGTTAAATCGGGTATCGAGTTCAGTATTATTAAAAAGTCAGCCGATGCCCTTTACGCTTGTGATTTACTAAAGGAACATTCATAAACTCCATAATTATATACATCAGTTTTATTAAGTAATAATAAGAAAACAAATGGGAATGAAGTATGATATTACAATAATCGGAGGCGGAATTGTCGGACTTGCAACGGCCCTGAAACTAAAGGAACTTAATCCGAATTTAAATATTGCATTGCTGGAAAAAGAAAGCTCACTTTCACAACACCAGACAGGAAATAACAGCGGTGTTATTCATTCCGGTATTTATTATAAACCGGGAAGCCTGAAAGCTTTAAATTGCATAAAGGGTTACAAAATGCTTCTTGATTTATGTGACAAGGAAAGTATAAAATATGAAATCTGTGGTAAGCTTATAGTTGCTACTTCAAAGAAAGAACTTCCCGGACTGCACGATTTATTTGAAAGAGCTCAATTAAACGGCCTTAAAAAAGTAAAAAAATTACAGGGCGAACATATTAAGGAATATGAGCCGAATGTCGCTGGAATTGAAGCACTGTTTGTTCCATATACAGGTATTGTTGATTTTCTTGAAGTAAGTAATAAATATGCAGAAATCTTTACTGAAAGATACGGTGGGAAGATTTATCTAAGCCATAAGGTTACTGACATAATAAACTATGATAATCATTCGGAAGTGATTACAACAAAAGGTAATTTTCAGGCCAAACTTGTTGTTAATACTGCAGGATTATATTCTGACAAAATAGCACGGATAAACAGGAAGGATATACAAGTGCGAATTATACCTTTCAGGGGTGAGTATGTGGAACTTGTAAAAGCAAAAAACTACTTGGTTAAAAATCTTGTATATCCCGTACCTGATCTGAATTTTCCATTTCTTGGTGTTCATTTTACAAGGATGATTAAGGGTGGAGTTGAAGCCGGTCCTAATGCGGTATGGGCATTTAAAAAAGAAGGATACAAAAAAACAGATTTTAACCTCAAAGAATTCTGGGAAGCACTTTCATGGAAAGGATTCAGGAAAGTAATGTTACAATACTGGAAGATGGGACTGGGAGAATATTACCGGTCATTTAGCAAAAATGCCCATATAAGATCCCTTCAAAGATTAGTTCCGGATATAAAAAAACAAGATATTGTAAAAGGAGGCTCAGGCGTAAGAGCCCAGGCATGCGATAAGGACGGAGGATTGATTGATGATTTTCTTATTGTCGAAGATAAATATCAGTTTAATGTCTTAAATGCTCCTTCACCGGCAGCCACAGCCTCCCTTTCAATTGGGGAAACATTAGGGAAAAGTATAATTAAGAGATTTAGTTAGTTATATAGAGTATAAAAGGCTGTTTTTAATCAACCTGCAAAAGCCATTCATCAAGCCAAACCTGTTCCACATCAATATATGGAAAAATTAAAATTATAGTGTCCTTATTTTAATTAATTTTGAAACCTTCAGGCAATTTATCAGTATGACAGATATATATATTAACTTGGCTGAAATGCCTGTTTAACATAACAAATGAAGTATTAATAAAAAAGTTGCAACTAAATAATAATAAATCGTATTATTAAAAAATTAGTATAATGAATATTTTAGGTATATCTGCTTTTTATCATGACTCTGCCGCTGCTATTTTAAGTGACGGAGAGATTATTGCAGCTGCCCAGGAAGAAAGATTTACAAGGAAAAAACATGATTCATCATTCCCCAGTAATGCTATTTCATTCTGCCTCAAGTACTCCGGACTGGATATTGATAAACTTGATGCAATAGTATTTTACGATAAACCACTTCTAAAATTTGAACGTTTATTGGAAACTTATTATGCATTTTCACCAAAAGGAATTAAATCATTTATTGCTGCAATACCCGTCTGGCTAAAGGAAAAGATGTTTCTCAAAAATCTTATTTATAAAGAACTTGCTAAAATTGATAATTTTAATAAAAATAAAGTGAACCTGCTTTTTGCTGAACATCACTTATCTCACGCAGCGAGTGCTTTCTATTCAACAAATTTCAAAGAATCAGCGATTTTAACTATTGATGGTGTCGGTGAATGGGCAACTGCCTCAATTTGTCATGGAAAAGGTAATGATATTAAGATTCTTAAGGAATTAAAGTTTCCTCATTCATTGGGTCTTCTTTATTCGGCATTTACATATTATCTTGGTTTCAGAGTGAATTCAGGTGAGTATAAACTGATGGGCCTCGCTCCATACGGTAATCCCGGCTCAAAAAGAGTGAACGAATACGTAAATATTATAAAAGAAAAATTATTAGAAATAAATGATGACGGCTCTTTATGGTTAAACCAGAGATACTTTAGTTATGCTACAGGATTGCGAATGGTAAACGACAGGAAATGGAAAAAATTATTCGGATTCCCGAAAAGAGATCCTGAAGGAGAACTGCTTCAGCATCATTGCGACCTGGGACTGGCAATTCAAAAAATCACAGAAGAGGTCGTGATAAAAATGGCTGAAGAAGCAAAAAGACTGACGAATTCTGATAACTTATGCATGGCAGGAGGAGTAGCACTTAATTGTGTGGCTAATGGTAAAATTCAAAATACAGGATTATTTAAAAATATATTTATACAACCCGCAGCAGGTGACGCAGGGGGAGCTTTAGGCGCAGCTCAGGCAGTATATCATATATTCTATGAAAAAGACAGAATATATAATGGTAATCAGGATAATATGAAAGGTGCTTACCTGGGTCCTGAATTCCATGGCCACGATGTTGAAATAATGGCGAAAAAATATAATGCAAAATACGATTATATAAAAGACTCCGATAAGCTTATACAGAAAGTTGCGGATTTACTTAATAAGGGATATGTTGTCGGATGGATGCAGGGCAGAATGGAGTTTGGCCCCAGAGCACTGGGTGCCAGAAGCATCCTGGGAGATGCCAGAAATCCTGAAATGCAAAAAAAGCTGAATCTAAAAATAAAATACAGGGAATCCTTCCGCCCTTTTGCACCTTCAGTCATGATTGAAAATGCAAAAGACTACTTCGAAATGAAAAGTGATTCTCCTTATATGCTTCTTGTTCAGCAAGTTGTTAAAGAAAGATGGAAGAAGTTACCTGAAAATTATTATGACCTGCCTGTAAGGGAAAAACTCTATCATCTTAGATCGGATCTGCCGGCAATTACACATATTGATTTTTCTGCCAGGATACAAACAGTACATAAGGAAACAAATCCAAGATACTGGAAACTAATAGATACATTCAAAAAAATCACCGGTTATGGGGTAATAGTAAATACAAGCTTTAACGTGCGCGGGGAACCCATTGTATGTACGCCTGAAGATGCATACAGATGTTTTATGAGAACAGAAATGGATTACCTTGTAATAGGGAATCATTTCTTTGCCAAGTCAGAACAACCCGAATGGGAGGAAAAGAAAGACTGGAAGGAAGAATTTGCACTAGACTAATAATCTTGTAATGAAAAATAAAATTAAAAAATACTGGTATATAATACTTCCCGTTCTGCTGGTAATACTGACGGAGTTATCAGAATTCCTTATAGATTACCTATTTGGAGACAGGGATGGATATATATCACGATATAATATTGGAAAATACCTGACTAAATTTCAAATCTTAATAATAATCTTTGGTTTTATTGTATACTCATTCAAATCAAAAAAAGCTGTATTAATTAACATTTCTATCTTCATTATTTTATGGGTAATCCTGGAATTTACCTTTGGTATAATTAATAATAAGAAAAGTCCGGGTATATCATATTTTGGTTCTTACAAAGAGGGTTATTTTGTAAGTGACTCAAATCTGGGTTACAAACCTAAACCGTCCTCAAAAGTAAATTCAATAAAGATTATTAATAAGGATACAGTTTATAATGTATGTTATACAACAGATAAATATTGCCGCAGAGTTACTTCTTCCGTTTGTGCTGACTCATTAAAATATTTCGCTATCTTTTTCGGAGGGTCAATTACATTCGGAGAAGGTGTAAACGATAGTGAAACCTATGTCAGCCGCATAAATTATTTTATGCCTGAATATAAATGTTATAATTATGCATTTTGTGGCTATGGCCCAAATCAGATGCTGGCAAAGCTACAGGATAGCAATTTCCCGGATGAAATCAAATACGATTCCGGTATTTGTATATATACATATATCGATGAACATATTAAAAGAGCCTTGGGAGCAATGAGCGTGGTAAGTGAGTGGGCAAAAGAAACACCTTTTTTTGCTTATGACAAAGAAGGACATATTGTCAGAAAGGGTAGTTTTAAGGCTGACAGAAGACTCAAAACGGCTTTGTTCAGAATTATTGGCTCAAGTAACGTAATAAAATACTTTAATATTGATTTTCCCGGAAAATTAAAACCAAAACACTACAAGTTTGCTGCTGACATAATTAAGGAGTCATTTGCAACCTATAAAGAAATATGTAAAAATGACAATTTCTATATTGTTATTTTCCCTGGCAGTGAAAATGAGATCATCAATTATTTAAAAGATACTAATATTAAAATAATAGATTTATCGGACTTCTATAGCAAATTTGAATACAGGTTACATAAACTTGACCTGCATCCTAATACTAAAGGACATCAAATATTTGCAGAAGAATTGCATAAAATATTAATAACAAACTAAAACATTTTAAAATGGAATTTGTAAAAGATCTATTCATGTTTGTAAGGGCAAGAAAAAAATTCTTTTTGCTTCCCTTAATAATAGTCCTGTTGCTGCTCGGTATTTTAATAGTAATTGGAGGCAGTTCAGCAATAGCACCCTTTATTTATACATTGTTTTAAAATATTTACAATATGAGTAAAGCTGACAGGCTAAAGGCAATGCTGACAATAACAGCAGGGTTTCTTGTTCTGCACCTGTTATTTAAGAAAGATGTATTTCTTTATATAGCTACAGGTATGGCACTGGTAGCCCTGATTTTTCCTTTTGCCGCAAAGGGGATTGTCTGGTTATGGTATAAGGTTGCAGAAATATTAGGATGGATAAACTCAAGAATTTTACTTACACTTGTATTTTTCGTATTCCTTTTGCCTATATCTTTATTGTATAGATTAACTGCCAGAAATCCCTTGCAATTAAAAAAGAAGAACAATAAATCACTCTATAATACAAGGGATCACTTATACAAAAAAGAGGATTTTAAATTTGTCTGGTAGATTATAGAGAGTTTTAAATCACATATAGCAGGCCTTGCTGCTTTATCAGTTGTCTTAACTTGAATAAAATATTTATTCAAAAAGCTGATAAAGCAAATGCTGAGGTATATGCTAAGCACTTCATTAAAAAATAGTCATGAAAAATTGAACCGGATAAAGTCGATTCTTAAAAAGATATATAACCGGGTATTGGGTGATCCAATCATTATGTCATGGGCTAATCAGGTTACTATTTTCCTGCATGGTCTTCTTGTAACTTCTATTATAGTTGTAAAATTCACCTATGCCGAACTGGCTTACTGGTATTTACTCCAGGCTTTGATTGGTTTTGGCCTGCTTGCTGATGCCGGTTTTGCCCACACACTTGCAAGAGCTGTTGCATTCTTTTTTGAAGGTGCAAAAAAAATACCACGAAATAGAACTGAATACGATAAAGCTAATGAAAAGTCCGATAGCCCAAATTATGAAATGCTTTCTGCTTTGCTTTATACTACAAAAACTATATACATATTATTGGGTATATTAACTATTATCTTGCTGGCAACCGCTGGATTAGCTTTTTTATGGAACATACTCAGCATCGAAAATCATCCAAGAGATTTTTGGATTGCTTTTATTGTTATGATAGTAACAACATTCTTCAAATTGCAAAGAATAAAATGGTCTTCTTTTATGAGAGGTACTCGCAATGTTGCTGAATATGAGAAGTATATGACCATACTTAATGTTATGCGTATTATAGGATTTTTAGCTATACTTCTTTCAGGTTTAGGAATTCAACATTTGATGATGTACTTGCTATTTGAAGCTCTTTTGGAAAATATAATCGTAAGAAGATTTGTGATAAGATGGTTTGGAAAGAGAAAGATTAAAATTCATCACTACTATAAAATAAATAAAGATATTATGCGTAGCTTGTGGCCGGTTACCTGGAAGTCAGGATTAAATACCTGGGGCTACTTCTTTGCTAAGCAAGGTATAAGTTTGATTATCGGACAATTGAAAGAGCCCGTGTTAATGGCTAACTATTTATTTACTGAAAGAATTCTATCTTTCATCAGAAGAATAGGTGAAGCCCCAATATTCGCCCATTTCCCGAGATACTACAGCATGATGGCTGTTAAGGATTACAATAGAATGAAAAAAGAAGCTAGCCCAAAATTATTTCTTTCATTTATTATCATAATTCTCGGATTTTTTCTATTCAAAGTAAGTGGAAATTTCCTGCTCGATTTGATTAATAGTGATAAACGGTTAATCGGAACATCAATTTACCTGTTAATGAGTATTATAATTATTCTTGATTTTAATGCTCTTGTGCATGGAACTTTCTACATTTCAACTAATGATGTACCCTTTTTAATCCCAAGTTTATTAACAGGAGCTACTACAGTTACTGTCGGTCTGATAATTATTCCTCATTATGGTATTCCTGGTCTAATCATAGTGCAGTTATTTACTAACCTGGCATGTAATTTTTGGTATTCAACATATTTGAACTTAAAACTAATCAAATGGCCATTTCTTGCCTATTTAAATGATGTATTTATTTACGGTTCAAAACATTGGGTTATTAAAACTATTAACTTTTCTAAGAAAATAAGAATATAAAAACTAGTATTACATAATTATATATTGCGGTAATAATGAAAAAGAAAGCTAAAATCCACCGGTCCAGGATAAAAGTTATCAGGACTGCCCTGCTTGGTATCATATTAGCTGTAATTGTGTATTTGGTTATTGACTATTACGGACCCCGTGAAATAAGCCTGAAAAATGATACAGCATTTGGTCTGCCTTGTTTAAGGGCAAGGGATTTGATTGTACAGGAATATGATCAGGACGGAACTTTATGGGCCAGCCGGGGTATGATAATCTACAAATTAGATAAAGATTATGATAAGTTTACTAAAGTATCGCATGTCCCAACCGGCTTATCAATATTCTGGTTACGCAATTTTACAATATTGCGAAGAATTACTGTGCGACCTGAATGCATTGAAATGGTTAAAACACAAAGTGGCGATATTTGTGCTTTATCTGCGGGTAAGATCTGGCATTTGCAGGACGGGGAAAATAAATTCAAAAATACGTTTATCCTTGATCATTATGGTTTCGGAGATCAGGGTATACGTAACGATGGAATATTATATGTAGGTGACAACACCCTGTATTTTGGTGAGTATTTTTCTAATCCTGAAAGAACCGGGGTAAACCTGTATAAAAGCAATAACAACGCGAAATCATGGGAAATAGCCTATAACTTTCCGGAGGGACAAATCAGACATATACATGCCGTTCAAAAAGATCCCTATTCTGAAAGATTATGGATATGTACAGGCGATTATAATGATGAATCAATGGTAGCCTGTTCTATTGACAGCTTCAAAACGCTAACCTCTATTGGTCAGGGAGGTCAGGTATGGCGCGTCTGTCAGCTTGTTTTTACAGAAAATGCTGTGTATTGGGGAACTGATACTGGCAATAAAATACTGGCAGGAATATATAAATGGGACCGAGAGAGTGCAGAACTTAGTAATTTGCAGAAAACTGACGGAGCTGTTTTTTATGGCACCAGACTTGCTGGTGGTACTATTGTAATGAGTACTAATCGTGAAGGAATGGATAATGAAAAAGATGATAAAACGCGAATTTATATCATCACAGAGGAGGATAGAATTACCTGCATAGAAGCAGGCACATGGAAAAACAAGAAACCCGGACTGCGGTTTAAATTCGCTAAGCTGCGCTTTCAACGTAATCACGGAGCTTCTTCACTTGCCATAAGTTGTTTGAACCAGAAGGAGTTTCCTGACGGAGATCTTATAATTATCAACGAAAAAACGCTTATTAGAGCTGCCAATTCTGATTGAGGCTATCATTATTGTAACTATCAGATGATAAAAAAAGGTATCAGTGTAGTTATTTGCTCGTATAATTCGGAACACCGCATAAAACGTGTACTGGGATGCCTGTCTGCACAGCAGAACTGTGATGACATTGAATGGGAAGTTATTATGGTTGATAATGCGTCAAAAGATAATACTGCAAAAGTGGCTAAAGAACTGTGGAAAAGAAATGAAATACCGTTTAAGGTTATCTCAGAACCTAATCCCGGACTGAGCAATGCACGAAGAACAGGAATTAACAATTCAAAATTTAGTTTTATTAGTTTTATAGATGATGACAACTGGGTATGCGAAAACTGGATTGAAACTACCTATGAAATAATGGTAAAGAATCCCAATGTTGGCATATGTGGTGGTCTGGGAGAACCAGTATTTGAAAATTCACCACCTGTCTGGTTTAAAGAAATCCAGCATGCTTATGCTGTTGGCCCTCAACAGGACAAGGAAGGTATATTGAGCAGCGAGATACAGTTTCTATATGGTGCTGGCATAACCATTAGAAAAGAAGCATGGAATCGTTTAATGTCAAAAAACTTCAAATTCTTGCTAACAGGCAGAAAAGGAAAAAGCCTTAGCTCCGGAGAAGATTATGAGCTATGCCTTGCATTGAAATTTGCGGGTTATAGCTTATATTATTCTCCCAGACTTAAATTTAAGCATTATATGTTCGCTTCCAGGCTTAATCTTAAGTATCTGAGACATCTTTTCGCCGCATTTGGGAAATCAAGAGTTATTTTAATGATTTATATTGCTTATTTATTATATCCTGATAATATTAAGAGATATCTTTATACAAATTACTTACTTAGTGTTATTCATACAACCTATAGTCTTTTGAAATCAATAATAACCTCTGTTAATAAAATCAACTTCAACAAATATAACTTGCCTTTATTACACATTATATATAACTGGAATTATCTTATCGAGACTATTAAACAAACCGGTAGATTTCAGAAGTTAAACAAACTGGTAAAAGCTAATATAAAAAATTAGTACTATTTAAAATATTATCTTTGATTAAATCCACTAAGCTGGCATATATGCAAATTATATAATAATTAATACTTATTAAAAAACCAGATGTGCTAAGAAATATTTTTTTGTATATTATTGTTTTATGTAGTGTAAATGTTTATCAATTTACCTTCTTAGGGAAGTATTATAAACTCTTTAATTTAGTTGGGACAGGCTTAATCATAGCTCTTTTATTAATTCATGTGATATATGACAAGCCTAATATTAAAAAGCACTTCTCTGTATTTATCTGGATAATTCTTTTATCCCTGCCATTTAGTATGTACACTGCATATATGTGGCATAACCAGAGCTTTACTTTAACAGCCTATGAGCAGAGGGGTATGTATTACTATTTTTTATATTTTCTGCTTCCTTATCTTAAACCCCACCCTAAAGATATTCAAAGATTATTCATCGCTTTTGGTTTAATATTCATGACTATTTATCTTTTTCAATATATTATCTTCCCGGTGAAAATTATGGATGAAATGATGAGGATAGACCGGGGAACAGTAAGAATATATATGAAGGGAATAATATTTTTAATAATAGGATACTTCCTTTGTTTACAATATTTCATGAACGAAAAAAAAATAAAATTTTTAATATTTTACTTATTGGCTATTATATTTCTGATTTTAAACGGAAGCAGGCAAATATTACTACTTGTCACATTTGTTACATTATTAAGCATATTAATAAGTAGAAAAGTTAAATCAAAGTTCCTTATTTATGTAATTATAATATCAGCGGCAATAGTAATTTTCTATTTTTTCCGGGATATCTTTATTCAGTTTCAATTGGCAACTGTTAAAGAAAAACAATTGGGAGCTGAAAATGTCAGAATCCAGGCGTCAGTATATTTTTTAACTGAAGTATTTCCAAACACGATATCATATATATTTGGTAACGGTGCACCCAATGCGCGATCTGATTATGGCCATATGATTGAATTACTCAGAGCATTATACAGTTTCAATATATCGGATATCGGAATTGTAGGCAACTATGTTTATTATGGTGTTTTTTTTGTTATTGGGGTTCTGTTGCTTTTAAGAAAGGCAATCTCAATTAAATATATTGAAAAACTGCAATATCTTAGGTCTCTTTTTATACTTTTCGCGTTAAGCTTGCTTACAGGTGGGGGATTCATGAACAGTGAATTTATCGTTCCATTATGCATGTGTTTATATCTGGCTGATATATCAAAAAGTAATGTGAATTTTGAAAAATTAGGATAATCAAACAACAAATCTGTCAAGATGCAAAAAATTGCTTTGATCTTCTCAATTTTCAATAAACTTGAATATACAAAAAAGGGATTAGCTGATATATACAACTGTTTTGAGGCAAAAAGTTCTGATATATTACCTGTTAACATAGTAATAACAGATGACGGTTCGACAGACGGGAGTTATGAATGGATTAAGAATAATTATTCTAATTTACATGTATTAAAAGGTGACGGAACACTCTGGTGGAGCGGCGGAATCAATAAGGCTGCCCATCATGCAATAGAACATCTGGATAGCGATTATATACTGCTCTGGAACAATGATGTTGAACCGGAGAAGACATACTTCGAAAATCTTTTTCAACTACTGGAGGAAAATGATACGAATAACATTATCTGCTCAAAAATATATATGAAAAGCACAAATGATACTATATTTAGCATGGGTGGTAATTTTAATCCGAAAACGGGCAGGCAACGCCTTAACGGATATGGAATAAAAAATAATGAATATTATAATACCCCAAAAACAGCAGACTGGTTTCCCGGAATGGGCACGATTATTCATAAGAAAATATTTGATAAAATTGGTTTTTTTGATGAAAAAAAATTTCCCCAATATCATGGGGATGCTGATTTTGCTTTAAGGGCAAGAGAAGCAGGATTCATAATAACGGCCTATCCGCAGTTAATAATTTGGAATGACAGAAGTAATACAGGTTTTAGTAATAATAGTACATTTACTGCTTTCATAAAATCACTCTATACTTTAAAATCTAACTTTAATATTTACAGAGATATAGCGTTTTACAACAGACATGCTACTTCCTTTCTTGCCTATGGTGCTTTAATAAATAAATACTTCAGACATATCGGAGGATACATTAAATGGAAATTTTTAGGTTTATTTGGCCTGAGAAGAAAAAGACTAAGCTAAATTAACGATGAATATTCTTTCAATATCAGGAATACTGCCAATCCCGGGAATAAAAAGCGATAATGATTTTTTAATACCATTATTCGAGAGTTTCAAAAAGAAATTTCCTGATACCAAAATATTTTTTATACTGCCAAATAAATACAATCCTTTTATAAAAGAAACCGTCAGTATTATTAAACTAAAAAAGTACATGCTGAACAATTTTCCTGTCAGCATCTATCCTTATATTTCATCTTATAGATTTCAAAATATTCATGCAATTCTTGCATACACTTCGTTCTACTTAAATATAAATAAGATCAGAAAATTTTTAAAAAAACATAATATCAATATTATTCATGCAGAATATATTATACCTGACGGAGTATTAGCTTATCTTATTTATAAATACTTTAAAATTCCATATATATTGACTACTCATAAAGAAGAAAGATATTTCAACAAGAGTATTTCGAAAAAAATATCTGTTAAAACTCTAAGGAGTGCTAAATTTGTTACTCCCCTGAACTATCACTCTCATAATCTATACAAGGAAATTGGCATATACCACTCAATGGTCATACCTCATGGCATTGATAATAGGTTCTTTAATCAACAGTGTTCATACGGACAAAATAAAACTGTCCGGCTGCTGACCATTGCCAGATTATTGGACTGGAAAAATATCGATAAAGTATTATTTGCATTAAATAACCTGTTTGAAAAAGAAAAAATCGATTTTCATTATACAATAGTGGGGAAAGGCCCGGAGGAAGAAAATCTTAAAACAATATCCAAAAACCTGAAAATCTCACATAAAATTGCTTTTAAAGACAGAATCTCATATCAGAATATTCCTGAAGAAA
>Ga0315548_1001675_pt1 | contig 18201 bp, 12 predicted proteins | sample SalMarSW160110MG_2_FD_202540 | JGI IMG/M metagenome (GOLD analysis project Ga0315548, IMG submission 202540) | Salt marsh sediment microbial communities from the Plum Island Ecosystem LTER, Massachusetts, United States - Salt Marsh Sediment SW1601-110 ...
AGGCGTTCATATTGAGCGGTAGTGCACCTGTGATTGCCGCCTCTGAGGCCGCTTCCGCCGTTTTGGCATTGATGGCCTTTCCCCTGATTACCTGTTCCGCCATGGTTGCCCGGACTGGTACCGGGGCGACGGCTCCAAGGACTATCCTGGCGTCCCGGCAGACCCCGCCGTCAACAGTGATGACCGAGGCGACGCTGATGATGGGGAAATCAACCGACTCCCGTAGTCTGAATTTGATGAATATCTGCCTGGCCCCATCCGGCGGTGGAGAAACCCGGATTTCGGTTACCACCTCGTCCGCTTCCAGGATATTCCTCAAGGAACCGAAGAATTCCTCGATGGGTACCGTCCTGGTACCTCCCGGTCCGGCAATTTCTACCTGTGCCCCTAAAGCCGCTAGCACTACGCCCATATCCGACGGATGCACTGAAACACAGCCACAATTAAAGCAGCGGTTAGCCTCCCCTTCAATCTCACCCAAACTCAGACCGAGAGCATCCTCAACAGCTATGCTTCTCTCAGCTACCGGCAGCTTGGGCATCTCCACTCGGCTTGTCCTCTTGAGGTAATCACTGTTGAACTTCAAGAAGGGCTTGGCTACTTTCTTGTCCTCATCCTCGGCTTTTGCTGCCGCTCCCTTGAGATAAACATCCATGGCGGCGGCGGCCCTTCCCCCGGAAGCGATTGCCTCTATAACTGTAGCTGGGCCGTGAGTTACCGAGCCACCGGCAAAGACGCCCGGCACTTTGGTTGCCTGAGTTTCCGGGGCAACCGCTATCAAACCCTGCTCAACCTTTAATGGACTGCCGGGCTTGATGAAACTAAAGTCGGTGGCATAACCTACGGCCATCATTATCTGGTCAGCCTCCACTGTCTCCTTGACAGCCTTATCATAGCTGGGGGCAAAACAACCCTGGTCGTCAAAGACCGAGGTGCACCGGACCAACTCCATTCCCCTGACCTTGCCGCCGGACTTGAGCACCCGGTGAGGCCCCCAGGAGGTCATCAGCTTGACTCCCTGCTCAACCGCCAGCTCAATCTCCCAGGGAAGCGCCGGCATCTCCTCCCGGGATTCCAGACAGGCCATGGTCGCTTCCTCCGCCCCCAAGCGCAGGGCACTGACGGCCACATCGACGGCGGCATTACCCCCACCAATTACCAAGACTTTCTTGCCGGGGACTTCCTTAACGCCGAGGTTGATGTTGGTCAGGAATTCCATCCCGAATCGGGTTGATTCCTCACCCTCCAGCCCTATGGACACCGGGTTCCAGGCGCCGCTGGCAATGAAAACGCTGTCAAAGTCCCGCTTGAGCTCATCCAAGGTTACGTCTTTGCCGACATCGACCTTACACTTAAATTCAACCCCCGTATTTTCAATGGCTTTGACCACCCGCCTGACGATATCCTTGGGCAGTCGGTAAGCCGGTATCACGTAAGCCAGCATCCCGCCCGCTTCTTCCATTTTATCGAAGACGGTAACGCGGTGTCCCGACATCCTGAGATGGTACGCTGCCGAGAGACCGGCTGGTCCTGAGCCGATAATGGCCACGCTCTTGCCGCTATCGGTTTGCGGGGCTTTAATGATTTCATCGGCGTTATCAAGAATATAGTCGCCCATGAACCGCTCGATGTCCCTTACTGATACCGATTCATCGAAGTCACCCCGGTTACAGTCCTGCTCGCAGAAGTGGGGGCACACCCGCCCGGTTACCGAGGGGATGGGGTTGGTTTTGAGCAGCGTCCTTGCGGCTCCGGATAAGTCGCCCTCCCTGATCTGGCTCAGGTACGATGGTATATCCACCCCTCCCGGGCAGGCTGAGGAGCAGGGTGGGTTGTTATCTCTCAAGCCGCCGAATATGGAGTGATACTGGTTCTCCCTGGTCAGAGCGTAGCAGCCTTTGCCACCTTTCAAATAGCACAGGATTCGCCCCCCCACGCTGTGGGGATAGCGGTAGTACCAGCAACGCACGTCCTGACACAGGTTGCCGCCGATAGTCCCCATGCGGCGAATCTGGGGAGTAGCCACCGCTTCGGCAGCCTCGGCTAGGAGTTTATACTTCTCCTTAACCACGGGAGATTGGGCTATTTCCTCTAGCTTAGCCAAAGCCCCTATCTTCAGTCCGTCGGCATCCTCACTGATATAATTCAGTTTGGGGATGGTCTTGATGTTGACGATAGTTTCCGGGTAAGCGGGCAGAATCTTATCTTTAAGGGTACTAAGCAGGTCAGTGCCGCCGGCAATCAGCTTGGCCTTGCCCTGGTTATCTTTGAGCAGCTTGACGACTTCTTTTACGCTTTTGGCATTAACGTGGTTGAAAGGTTTCATCACTCTTCTCCTCTATATCCTGCCCAGAGCCTTGAGAATCTTGTCAGGGGTTGCCGGATAGTCCATTATTCGCTTGCCGATGGCATTAGAGATGGCCATAAGTACCGCGCTGGGGCCGGGGGCGGGGGCTACTTCGCCAACGCCTACCGCCTTGAAGCGGTGACTGGGAATAGGTGTCTCCAGAATCACGTTCTGGAACTGGGGAAGGTCAATAAAGGTGCGCCATTTGTAGTCAATCATATTACAGTTCATTATATGACCCGTGTCTCTGTCCAGAACCGTTTCCTCAAATAGAGCAGTGTCTATCCCCGCCGACCCCAGAGATCCATGAAGCTGGCCTTCCAGAACCAGGGGGTCGATGATTTGGCCGCAGTCAGTAGCGGCGACCACGCGCAGCAGCTCGGCTTTTCCTGTCTCAATATCGACTTCAACTTCGGCAAATATCATCATGCAGTTGCACAGGGAAAAGTCGGTCTCAAAGCGCCCCTGGCCGGTCAGGGTACGGGCTATGCCCATGGCCTTTCGCCAGGGAATGGCTTCTTTCTCTTTACCCCTGATGTATACCTTTCCGTCTTTAGTTTCCAGGTCTTCTGGCTCGGCGCCGAGTACCGGGGCGGCCAGGTCAAAGAGTTTTCGCTTGGCGTCTTCAGCGGCTTCTATTACCGCGGAGCCTACGGTGAAGGTCCCCCGGGAGCCGACCAGCCCGAACTCAAAGGGGTTTACCAGGGTATCCGGAGCCGTTATCTCGACCCGGTCAAGGGGCAGATTCAATACCTCGGCCACCATCTTACATACCGCCGACCTCTCCCCCATCCCGGACTCGGATACGCAGGCATGGAGCACCGCCCTGCCATCGGGGTTTATTTTCACGTAGGCTTCAGACTCATCCTCACCGATATCGGCATTACCGTGTACCCCCACGCCGACGCCTATCCTCTTGTTACCTTTAACCGCCGTCGGCTTGCCCCATCCCTTCCACTTATCCTTCCAGCCAAAGACCTCGCCACCTTTCTGCATCGCCTTTGAGAAGTCTATACCCCGGTAGTCCCACCAGATGCCGTCCCGCCAGTAATAGCCGTCGCCAGGTTTAACATAGTTCTTCTTAAAGAACTCCAGCGGGTCAAGGTTTGCCTTCTCCATGGCTATCGCCATAAGCGGCAGGAGGGAACTCTTGAGTTCCTGACCGCCAAAACCCCTAACTACCCCCGAAGGGCTGCGGTTAGTACATACCAACTGGGGTTGCAGGTTCCAGTTGGAGCACCTCAGCGCCAGCTGGGCTTCACCGCAGCCAACGGCAACCTGAACCTGCGCCATCTCCGAAGCGGCCCCGGTATCGACAAACCATTCACCCTCCAGAGCTGTTATCGTTCCGTCCTTCTTGATGCCTACCCTGGCGTGAATTCGCGAGCCCAGTCGTAACGAGTAGGCGTTAAAATGCTCTTCTTTATTAAAATACACCTTGACTGGCTTACCCGTCGCTTTAGCCAGCGCCGCGGCGTGAACCATAGGTATCATATTGGCGTTTTTGGTCCCGTAGCTGCCGCCGCAGTGGGTGCCGATAACCCGTATGTCAATCAGGCCCAGCAGGGGTTGATGGAAATTACGGTTCATGGCCGCCGATTGCGATGCCGTGTAGATGGTCAGATGCTCCGGGTCTTCCCAGGTAGCTATTACTCCCGGGGGCTCCGGGGGTAGAGGGTTAGGGATATTCTCATAACCGCAGGTTCCCTCGGTGACAAAGTCGGCCTCTTTAAAGCCTTTAGCCACATCGCCCATAACGATTTCCTGTAGGGCTTTTTCTCCGATGGAACGGAAACCGCGGGGGAAAATATTGCCCGGAATTTTTTCGTGGAGCTGGGGCGCACCGGGCCTGGTGGCTTCCTCCATGTCATAGACAGCCGACAGTTGTTCGTATTCTACCTCTATCAGCTCCAGCACCTCCTCGGCGCTCTCACCGGTCTCTGCCGCCACCAGAGCCACGGCGTCGCCAACGAAACGCATCGTGCTGTCCAGAACAGGGCGGTGATAGGGCACCCCGCCTATCCAGCCGGGGACATTCTTATAGGTGAGTACGGCTTTGACGCCAGGGTATGCCTCTGCCTTGCTGGTTTCGATGTTCTTGATGCGGGCATGGGGATAGGGACTCCGTAAAACCTTCCCGTAGAGCATTCCCGGCAGCTTAACATCATCAATATACTGGGCACTGCCGGTGACGATGGCCCGGGCGTCTTTGCGCGGGGTTGCCTTGCCTATATGCCTGTATTCACCGCCCATTCACATCACCTGCCTTTCTCCACTAACGACTGGATTGCTTTTACAACCAGATAGTGGCTGCCACAGCGGCAGTAGTGCCCTGCCAGCTCTTGCTTTATCTCCTTTTCCGTTGGTGAAGGGTTTTTATCCAGCAGGGCTTTGGTGCTCATGATTATGCCCGGCGTGCAGAAGCCGCACTGAAAGGCAGTGTAATCGATGAAGGCCTGCTGGAGCGGATGTAACTGGCCAGTTATGGCATTTGCCAGACCCTCGATGGTGGTTATATTCCTGCCATTGCACTCCACGGTCAACATCGTGCAGGATAGGACTGCCTCTCCGTCCATGATAACCGTGCAGGCCCCGCAAGAGCCGTGGTCACAGGCTATCTTGGTTCCGGTATAGCCCAGCGTTTCCCTAAGGGTATAGGCCAACGTGTGGTCAGGGTTGACGTCTTTACCGACCACAAGCTGGTGAAGCTTCCCATTTACCGTGAGCCTGATATTCTTCTCAGCAGTTGCCGCTTTTCGGCTGTCTCCCTCTTCAGCTCTGTTCTTATTCTTCATTGCGTCTCCTACCTTAGAATCTAAACACTTGCCTGCTCCTCCCAAGGTCACATTTTAATACAGCCAAGTCGGGAAATCAAAGTTTTACCTAGATAAGAATTCACACAATTAAAACTCTAAGCATTTGCTTAGAAGGTATAAGTTCAATTTCCAGGGATTTTTACTGGTTTTGAGGCTAACTTAACCCGGAGACCAGGGCAAAATCCGCCGAAGCAGCTGGGCTTTTCCCCGGGTTATCACCTCCTTATCTAAGTATCACTTCCAGCATTCTTACTCTGCAAGATAAGAAAGTCAAGAGGCTGATTATCATCCACCGTTGAACAAAAGCCCCCTTTGTGACTATGCTATTGACAAAGAGTAACTTTTCCCCCAATATAGCTATATCTACAACGTCGAGAGCGTGGCTTGCTACCAATTTTCATCACCGACCTCTGCCGTATGGCGCTGGGTGAACTGCCATTTCCATCAGAGCCTTGACCATATTTAACACATTTAAAAAGAGTTGATTTCGGATTAGATAGTAAAGTAGAGTTGTAACTTCAATCCAGAAGGGGGTTATATTGTAAAAATCGCGACAACTAGGGAAAGGGCTAAATAAAAGATTGAAGGGAGTGAAATGTCGGAGACGAAGCAAGATTCAGTTAAAATCTGGGATGTGGTGCCAGGGTTCGAGTTTAATGAAGAGATTGATGTTCCTGCGCTACACTCCTGGGTTTTCGATGGTGCACACGGCTTTCCACGATGGATACCGATGTTTAGTTGGTTGTGGATCAGATATTGTTCTTATGGCGGCCAGTACGGCGCCGAGATGATAAGCATGCCCCGCTTTAAAGGTTGGGTCTACAGAGAAAAAGATGGCGGTGCCTACATAGGCATGCGCATCGTCAGGGATGAAGCGGAGATAGAGAAGCGGACTGCCAGGTTCAGAGAGGCCATGCGTCCCTGGCTTGAAGAATTTGATTCCAAATGGGATGCTTATAAGCAAGAGTTACTATCAATATATGAACCCCTTCAAGCCGTTGACCTAGACCGGGCTACAAATATTGACCTCTTGCATCACCTCTGGGATTTGACCAGCATGTACAGGAGGATGTGGGAAATCCACTTTCTGGTAGTGTATCCCGCATTCGCTGCTTTTACACTGCTTGAAGATACGTTAGCTCGTTTTGGCATTACCTCCCAGAGCCCTGAGTTCAATAAGATGATAAGGGGGGTTGACAATGAAGTCTTCCAAGTTGATAAAGAAATGTGGAAACTGGGCCAAAAGGCAATCCAAAACGGACTAGAGGACGTATTCAAAAATAATGAGGCTACTGAGGTCTTGACAAAGCTCGAGAAGACCGATGCTGGTAGAGAGTGGAAGAAGGACTTTTCTGAGTTCCTGAACAAGAATGGGTGGCGCGTGTTACGAGCGTTCGATTTGCAGGAGCCATACTGGCTTGAGGAACCAAGCTCCGCCATATCAATTATACAGAATTTCATTTCCAAGGGCATTAATTATACTTTAAACAAAATAAGAGCGAATCTAATCGCCGAGCGGGATAAGGAAATAGACAACCTGATGCAAAAGGTTCCAGACAATGAGAAAGAAGAGCTCCTAGCGATTATAAAACTTGCGCAGAAGGGAAGCTCAATAAGTGAAGAGCACGACCTTTATTGTGAGCTACGTTCACATGCGTTGTGGCGGCGAGGTTTACTGGGAATGGGAAGGCGGCTAGCCCAAGCTGGTGCTATTGACCAGCCTGAGGATATTTTCTTCCTGAACCCGGACGAGATAGAACAGGTAATACTAGGCCCCGAGTTCCATAAAATGCAGTATATAGCCAACCGAAGACGTTCTCAATGGGAAGACTGGAAAGATAAACCATGCCCGCCGGTAATCACCGATAGGGCCAGTATTGAAGAAGTATTTGCGATGGATGCATTGTCAGCCAACGAACCAATCGTTTTGCATGTGGCGGGTATGGAAGTGCCTTTAGAAAGGCCAGGGCTGAAGGCCGATATACGGGGTATAAGCGCATCCCCCGGAGAAGCTGATGGGCTGGCACGAGTGATAATGGACTACAATCAGTTACAAGAAGTGCAATCAGATGAAATTCTGGTCTGCCCGGCCATTAACCCAGCTTGGACGCCAGTTTTCCCCTTGGTGAAGGCGTTAGTAACCGATGGAGGTGGTCTTCTTAGTCATGCTGCCATCATCGGACGAGAATACGGAATACCTACCATAGTAAATTCTCACGGAGCTACGTCACAGATTAAGACGGGGCAGCATATCAGAGTAGACGGCACTAATGGGGCTATATACTTTCTGGATAAGTAAATTACCCTCCAGCAAGCCGTGGGGTATTCTCGCTAGATTTTGATAAATGATATCGGGAAAAGGTTTTACTTTGCGTTTAAAACCGATTGAATCGTTTTGGAGGCCGACTTAAGGCTTTAGAGTAGTCGGCTATAAGAAAGTGGAAGGGAGGCAAGAAAGATGGAGTTCGGATTTAACGAGGAGCAACAAAGGCTTAGGGAAGAAGTCCGTAGCTTTTGCAAAAGTAAGCCATGGGGCGAAGTTATGTCAGAAATTGCTCCAGGTTATTCCCCATCGTTCTATCGTAAACTCGGTGAAAGGGGATGGCTAGGCTTGCCGTATGACAAGAAGTACGGTGGTCAAAGCAAGGATCCTATATATGAAGCCATTTCCTCAGAGGAATTGGGGCGTGCTGGAGCGCCAGTCAGTAGCTTATACCCAACAAATACTTTAGTTGGTGAGCTTATTGCCAACTGTGGAAGCGAGGAAATAAAGAGTCGATATCTACCCAGAATAATAAGAGGTGAGATCCAGGCTACTGGAGTCTTTACGGAACCGGAGGCTGGTAGTGATCTAGGGCAAATTCAAATGCGCGCTGTTCGTGAAGGTGACTATTATATAATCAATGGCCAAAAGATGTTCGCGAGTTTTATCCAACCCGAACCGAAGTACTCCATACCCATACTAATGGCACTAATGGCTAAAACTGACCCGGATGCGCCGCCAGGAAAAGGTCTCAGCATCTTCGTCTTTGAGAACACGGCCCCCGGGATAACCTGCAACGTCTTAAACACCATGGCGACATGGAAGACGAATCAGGCCTTTTTTGACGACGTGAAGGTCCCTAAAGAAAATCTCCTCGGTCAGGAGAATCAGGGCTGGGATTGCCTCATGCGAAACAAGGTCTGGTATTGGAATAAAGGTCGAGCCCGCCGTCTGGGGAACTTACAGCGAGGGTTTGATATAGTTGTCAAGTATGTTAAAGAGACAGAGAGCAATGGTCATCCTCTAAGCCAGGACCCGCTGATTCGGCAGAAGATAGCCAACATGGCGATTGATTTACACGCAGTCCGTCTGCTTACTTACCGCGTAGCCTGGATGCAGAGTAAAGGGCTTGATGCTTTAAGCATTGAAGTTATAGTGAAGGTGATTCATGATGAGGCAATGCTCAGATTTACCAATTGGGCAATGCAGATTTTGGGTTTGGTGGGGCAATTGCAAGATGACTCAAAGTACGCACCACTTAAGGGCGTCGTGCAAGAGGCGTATATACAGAATTCCCTGAGGAACTTTTATGATGGCGGTGGGCCGTGCGCAATGAGAAGTTTCATAGCATCGTATAACTTGGGCCTGCCAGAGAATACCTGGGGGAAATACCTCGGAGGAGTAGAATAATGGATTTTAGTCTCAGCGAAGAACAGAAGATGTTAAAGGATTCAGCACGCAATTTTTTAGAGAAGGAATGTCCTACGACAATGGTGAGGGAGATGGTCAAGGACAAGAAGGGATATTCGCCTCAGCTTTGGCAAAAGATGGCCGAACTGGGTTGGCTAGGTCTGAGCCTTCCCACGAAATACGGAGGTGCAGGTGGAAGTTTCCTAGACTCTGTGATACTTCTCGAAGAGATAGGGCGTGCTCTGCTGCCCAGCCCATTTTTTGCTACCGTAGTCTTGGGCGGCCTGAGTATCCTCGAGGCGGGCAGCAATGAACAAAAGGAAAGATTTCTACCAAAATTAGCTAATGGCGAAGTATTGCTTACCTTAGCTATCACCGAGCCTAATGCTAGAAATGAAGCGGACTCAATCACAGCTGAGGCCGAAGTACACGACGGTGATTTTATCATTAACGGTGTCAAATTGCTGGTCCCCTATGGCCACGTAGCTGATCACATAACATGTGTTACTAGAACGAAAAAGGAAGGGAAATTGTCTGAAGGCGTCTCTAACTTCATTGTAGACGCGAAGAGCCCGGGGATAACCATTACATCAGTGAATACTATCGGGCAGGATAAACAATGCGAGGTCTTATTCAAGAATACTCCAGTGTCAAGACAGGATATGCTGGGTGAGTTGAATAGCGGCTGGGCGCATACGGATAATGTGCTAAAAAAGGCAGCGGTAGCACTCTGTGCTCACATGAATGGTGGCACAGAGAAGGTGATGGAAATGACGCTAGAGCATGCAAAGAATAGGGTACAATTCGGTCAACCTATAGCCAGTTTTCAAGCGATACAGCACCGTCTTGCCGATATGCTCATTGGCCTTGAAGCATCGAAGGTGCTAACTCATGACGCAGCGTGGAAGATTAGCGCAGGTTTGCCATACAGAATGGAAGTATCTATAGCTAAGGCCTGGGCGAGCGAGTCTTATAGACAAGCTACATGGCTGTCGACACGAATTCAGGGCGGGGTTGCCTATATGGAAGACCATGACATGCCGCTTTATTATCGATGGGCAAAAGCAGCTGAAATCAATCTTGGAGATGCTGACTTTCATCGAGAAATGATAGCAATGGAGCTGCTTGATTAGGGCTATACGCACGATTAGGTAAAGCTTCCGCATTTTCTTTTAATTCGGCCCATCACACAGCTCGCTAAATCTTGCAGCGAGGTACAAATCTTAAGAATGAGCGTAATTAGAACTTCAAGTATTTGCTTAGAAGCAAGCTGGACAATTTTGGGGCATTTTGGGGAATTTTGAGGCTAACTTAACCCGGATACCGGAGCAGAATCCGCCGAAGCAGCTGGTCTTTTTCCAGGCTATAACCTCCTTATCTAAGTATAATTTCCTGCATTCTCACTCTGTAAGAGATAAGAAAGTCAAGAGACTGATTATTATTCGCCGTTGCACAGAAGCCTCTTTTGTGACCTCAGGTTACAATTCAAGCCCGTGTTACCTAATCCACACAATCTAGACCTTCGTATTTTACATAGCAAGATAACCTTGATGGGGAGCTCACCTACACCACAAATAAGTCCAGGCCCCCCATCATGTTCATGGTCGCCCCACTCATATACTTAGCCTTATCTGATGCCAGATAGGCGACGGCGTTGGCAATCTCCTCCGGGTCAGCCGGTCGCCGCCACAGCAGCCGCTTACCCAGACTATCGGTGGCCTCCTTAACCAGCGGGGCGTCGGTCTGGGCGACACCCACGATGACGGTGTTGCCGGTTATGTTAAACTTAGCGCCCTCAATGGCCACCGTTTTGGCCAGGGCAATTAGACCTGCCTTAGCCGCGCCGTAGCTGGCCTGCCCATCACCTCCCAGAACACCAGCTACCGAACTGATATTGATAACGCGCCCCCACTTGTTCTGGCACATGTCCGCCCAGGCCGCCTTGATACAGTAGAAGGCGGAATGCAGACAGACTTTGACCTCGTTATCAAACTCCTCTATTGTCTCCTTATGGATACGTATGAAGTGACCCATCTGGGCGGCATTATTGACCAGTATGCTCACCGCCCCTAACTCAGCCTTGACCTTGTCCAGCCCTTTTTGCACATCCTGGGCGTCGCGGACGTCTATCTTGACAGCGATAGACTTGCGCCCCAGCTTCTTTATCTCCTCAGACACTGCCTCTGCTCCCTCAAAGTGCCCGAAGCCGCTCGTGGCGACGTCGGCGCCATCACGCGCCAGGGCCAGGGCGATGGCCCGCCCGATTCCATGCCGCCCTGAAGAGCCGCTGACAAAAGCTACTTTACCTTCTAACGACATTCCTTGCCTCCTTTAAGATTATGTACTATATATATATTATTTAAGCGATGCCTAATATGTCGCTGATATTAATTTCAAGCATTTTAACGCTAGCTAGAATACGGTCAACATTCCTGTCTACGGCTTGAATTCCGCCGGAAATATTCTGTAGTTCGGTGGCTGCTTCTTTAATCGCTTGGATCTTTTCCGCCATTTCTTTTACACGGTAACTCTCTGTCATTTTTCACTCCTTGTGTCTTAAGTCTTTGAACCTCTTAGCCTTAACATCATACCTCGGCAAGGTGCCATACTCATGGAACTCCAAGTTATACCCCAAGTTGGTCCTTACCCTAAGCTGATCAATCAGCTTAGCCCGGATTGTTTCAATTTTATTCTGCTGTCCCGGGGTTAGTTCCACCTTCAACGTAATGTCATCAAGGTCGCCCTTTTTGGTCACCAGCACTTCATACTCATCACTCAGCTCCGGGATGCTCCTGACCACTTCCTCAATCGAGGTTGGCGCCAGCAATACCCCTTTCACCTTGGTAATGTCATCAGCCCGGCCGATAACACCCCCTTTGAGCAGCCGGAAACTCCGCCCGCACTCACACTTATCGGGGCTCCACTCAATTATATCCTTGGAATCAAATCTGATGCAGGGCTGAGCCATGCGGTCGAGGGCAGTTATCACCATCTTGCCCCTCCTCCCCAGTTCGGTAATGACTTCTCCACTGTTAATATCCTCTATCTCCACAAGGAACAGAGCCTCATTAATATGCAAGCCGGACTGGTAGCGGCATTCGAAGCTCCAGGCACCTATCTCGGTGGCGCCAACGTGGTCATAGACCTTGGCTCCCCATGCCTCCTCCATCCTTTTTTTTGTCGCCGGGACGCTGCCCCCGGCTTCACCGGCCACAGTTATCCTTCTTATCTGCAAGTCTTTGGCCGGGTCTATACCCAGCTTCCTTCTGGCAGTATCGGCCATACCCAGAACGTAGGTCGGTGTCGCCGCCATGGCAGTGGCTCTCAGCTCCTGCATTTTCAGTATCCGGGCCTCAGTATTGAGCACACCGCCGGGGACCACCTCACAGCCCAACTTCTCGGCCCCGTAGTGGGCACCCCAGAAGGCGACGAAGATGTTGTAACCGAAGGGCAAAAAGAGGCGATCATAGTCCCGGTAGCCTTGAGCGTATAACAGGCAAGCCCAGGCTTCAGCCCACCACTCCCAGTCCTGCCAGCTATCGGCCTGATATACCGGCTGGCCGGTGGTGCCGCTGGTCTGATGATATATAGTAACCCTCTCCAGGGGCATTGCCAGCATATCTCCGTAGGGGTAGGGCTCTTTCCCCTGGATAGCCCTCATCATCGATTTCTCTATCTTGGGTATTTTTCTTATATCCTCAAATGTCTTGATGTCGCCGGGCTCTATACCGGCCTCAGCGTATAGCTGGTGGTAAAATTTGGAGTGCTCATATGCCCACTTAAATATGCTCTTAAATTTCTTTAGCTGTAGTTCCACAAGCTTCTCACGGGGTAGGGTTTCAAGTACTGGGTTCCAGTACTTCTCAACCTCTTTCATTGAAGGCGTCTCCCAACTTTTGACTTTTTGCTCAAGCCAGTTTCATGGGACAAATACGCTCTCCGCCGAGGATAATGCCGAGCTACCATCACATCATTGAATTGCAGAATTTCTTCGATGTTCCTTATCATATTCATTCTAATTCATGGGTAGTTCCCATACAATTCTATTTCTAGTATAACTTATTCCCAAATGGAATGAATCTACGGAGTCAGTCATAGAAGTATGGTAAGGAGCTGGTGCTGGGTAGTACCATAGACAAGCAGGCACTAACCAAGGGGAAGCAATGCGCCAGTGCCTTGAGAACTATATAGACTATTTATATAATCCCAAAATAATCCAGCTGCATGTGATAGTCTGTGGCTTTTGATTCTGGCAAGACAGATGGTGCTTTCCACGGTGGGTGTAACGTCTATGCACTTTACACTTGCATTCTTGAAATAATCTACGTGACGCTTCATCAAAAGTGCAATTCCCATGCCTAGTGAAACAAAGTCAATAATGTTTTCGGGGCGCTGACTCACGTGTCTTACCTTTGGCATAAAACCTGACCCGGAGCACAAATCAAAACACAGGTTATAAAGCACTGAACCCTTACCCAGAAACAGAAAATCTTCATTTTCCAATTGTTGCAAGTGGAGTGCTTTTTCAGCGGATAGGCGATGAGAACGGGGAAGGACCGCAACCAAATGGTCCTTGTAAAAGGCAGCGTATTCGAGGATTGGGGATTCCTCACGTAATTTGCGAATGAAAGCAAATTCGCACTCACCTGACTCAAGCGCATTTAAACACTCATGTTGCTCACGCTCTGAAATCGAAATATTAATTTCAGGATACTCTTTATGAAACCGTGCAATTGCACCGGTAATATCATATTCAGCCATGACCGGAAGAGACGCGATGTTTACAACTCGTTTTTCTCGATTAATTTGTTCTGCTGCTATTCCTGTAATTCTTTTTTTCATCTTAAAGACTTGGTTCGCATATGGAAGAATTTGCGCCCCCGCTTCGCTCAAGGCTACGTTGCGTGATGTTCGGTTAAAAAGCTGCACGTTAAGCTCTTTTTCAAGAGTAATAATGTGCTTTGAAAGTGAAGACTGAGAGATAAACAACTCTTCTGCAGCGAGCGAAAAACTGCCCAACTTTGCTATAACAGCAAACTCGCCTAAATAGTCCATTTCCATTATGACTGATCCCGTAAATTCATTCCATTATGGAATAAATTATACTAGAAATAGAATTGTATGTAAACTATCTATGAAGTAGAATGGGACATAATATGTACTAAAAGATGTAGCCATACCCATTTTAATTAAGCTAAATACCAGTTAGAGGGTGGTGGTGTTAATGATAAGGGAAAGCAAGGGTACGGTGTATAGTGAAAGGGCTCAGAAGACCCACGCGCTGGTGTACTTCTGAGCCATCCTGTATTTAGACAGAGAAATGTGAATCTAGAGGCTAAATAGCGCAAAGGAGGTGGCTAAATGAGATGACACCTAATATTCTGCATAGCAAAACCTTATTAACTAAGGAGGGATTCAAGTGAAAAAGAAGATGTTGTTGATTCCGCTGGGATTATTGTTAGCCATAAGCCTGGTTGCTATCGGTTGTCCGTCAACACCAGGGGCAACAACACCAGCAGGGGGAGGGGGAGGGACGGTAGAGCTAAAAGTAGCTAATTACTTTCCTGCCCCGGCCAGTCAGTCTACAATCTTAGAAGAATTTTGCAACGAACTAACACAGCGCACCGGCGGTCGGGTGAAGTGTGATTATTATGCTGGCGGCGCTCTGCTTAGCTCTTCTGGGATGTTTGACGGGATACTTGACGGGGTTGCTGATATAGGCTACTCCCATGTCTATTACACCCCGGGTCGCATGCCCGTTACCGAAGCTTGTGGTTTGCCTCTCGGCTATCCCAGTGCCTGGGTAGGTGGTCACGTTGTCAGCGATTTTGAGCAGGAGTTTATGCCCGCAGAGTTTGATGATGTGGTAGTGCTCTGGATGAATACTTCTACCCCTAGTGGCATAAGCACGGCTAACAAGCCGATACACACGCTGGAAGACCTCAAGGGGCTAACCATAAGAGCCCCCGGCCTTGCTGGCGAGGTTATTGCCGCCCTGGGTGCAACCCCAGCGCCCACACCAATGCCGGAAGTTTATGATGCTATCTCCAAGGGGGTACTTGATGGAGAGGCTTCAAACTTTGAAACACTCAAATCCTTCAAGTTTGCTGAAGTTGTCAAATATGAGACGTCATGCTGGCAGATCACCAATCCCTATCCATTTTATTGCGCGATGAACAAGGACAGCTACAATAAGCTGCCAGCAGACATTAAGCCGATCTTCGATAAGCTTGTTGGAGAGTACAATGAGCGCTCTCAGTTGATGTGGAATGCCACAGATTACCTCGGCCTAGCGGCTGGTGTGGAGAACGGTGTAGAATTCATCGACCTAACTCCGGCTGAGGCAGCAAGGTGGCAGGCAGCTGTTGAACCGGTTATCGATAACTACATCGCCAATATGGTGGCTGCCGGGCATTCCGAGGCAGAGGTTAGAGGCTGGATTGACTTTATACGGGAGCGAATTGACTACTGGACGGCGAAGCAGATAGCCTTCCACATACCGTCAGCCGCCGGTCCTCCAGAGGTGAAACCCTGAGGCTCTGATAAAATGAACAGGCTACCCCTCTAGGGAACCTGAGACTTAAACCTGATAGCCTGGGATTGTTTATCAATCTATATCACCGTACCGGGTTGGGTGCGGGGGCAAAGTCCCCGCATCCAACTAGGCTGATGAGTGGAGTTCAGTGTTAGACAAACTTGAAAAGTTTAATCGTAGGTTAAGCAACTGGTTTCAGTGGATCGGGATGGCTGGGCTGCTGGTGATGATGCTCATCACCAGCATTGATGTAGTGGGAGCTAAGATCTTTCTTTGGCGTCTCTTTGGTGCCATCGACATGGTGCAGCTTTCCCAGCTAGTGGCAATTGCTTTTGCTTGCGCCTTCACCCTCATTGTTGGCCGACATGTCCGGGTAGAGTTTTTGGTCGCCAGACTGCCTCGGCGTGCCCAGGCAGTTATCAATAGCATTGTCTCTCTTCTTGGATTAGGACTCTTCATTCTTATTATTTGGCGACTTTGTGTGTTTGGTTATTCCTTTCAAACCACAGGCGAATCTACTCCAACTGCCTACATACCCCTTTATCCTTTCGCTTATGGCATTGCCCTTGCCAGTGTCCCGGTGTGTTTGTTGTTTTTACAGGAGCTTCTTAGTTCGCTAGCCAGGGTGGTGAAAAGATGAGCCCGGTTACCACCGGCATTATTGGTATTGTCGTTCTGCTCATCATGTTTCTCCTCAGGCTGCCGGTCGCCTTTGCTATGGCCTTGGTCGGGTTTGCTGGTTTTGCTTATTTATCTACCACGGGAGCAGCATTTGGTATTCTCGCCCGGGACATCTTCGAGCAATTTTGCTCTTACCCGTTAAGTGTTATCCCAATGTTTATCCTCATGGGCTCCTTCGCCTTCGCTTCGGGAATTAGTAGGAGGCTTTATGACACAGCCTATAGCTGGGTGGGGCAACTACGTGGCGGTCTGACTATAGCTACCGTGTTTGCCTGTGCCGGTTTTGGCGCCATATGCGGTTCGTCGACGGCTACGGCGGCGACAATGGGCAAGATAGCCCTTCCCGAGATGAAGAGGTATAAATACGCTGACACACTAGCCACTGGTACCGTGGCTGCTGCCGGCTCACTGGGCATTCTCATCCCACCGAGCACCGTCCTCATTGTTTACGGGGTATTGACCGAGGAGTCCATAGGCAAACTTTTCATTGCCGGACTATTGCCAGGGATACTTCTCAGCTTACTTTTTGCCGCAGCCGTTTTTCTTATTTGCCTGCGCAATCCCGCCCTCGGTCCTCCTGGAGCACCAACCAGCTGGAGGGAGAGGGCAGGGTCGCTTACTGGTGTTATTGAGACCTTAGTTCTGTTCGGTCTGGTCATCGGGGGGTTATTTCTCGGCTGGTTCAGCCCCACTCAGGCTGGGGCGATTGGGGCCGCTGGTGCCTTAGTCATCGGCCTGGCCAGGCGTGAGCTTAGCTGGCGATCATTTTTTGAGGCTACTAAGGACGGCTTGCAGACATCCTGCATGGTTTTGTTCATTATCGCCGGGGCTACAATCTTTGGTCACTTCATGGCTATATCCAGGATACCTTTCGTGTTGGCTGATTGGCTAGGAGGGCTTCCTCTACCGACAATGGGTATTGTCGGAGTCATAAGCTTTATATTTTTCATAGGCGGCTTCTTTATGGATTCTATGGCTTTAATCGTGCTCCTCATCCCCATCCTCTTCCCACTGCTTGTCAGCCTCAATATTGACCTGATATGGTTTGGAGTCATAGTTGTGCTATTGGGCGAGATGGGGGTAATCACGCCACCGGTGGGGGTAAATGTATTTGTAATTAAAGGGATTGCCCCAGATGTACCACTTGAGTCTATCTTTAAGGGGATATGGCCCTTCCTGACGGCATTGATTATTTGCCTGCTCATACTAATGGCTTTCCCCCAGATTGCCACCTTTTTGCCCAGCTTTGCCCGCTATTAGGAAGGACCAACATTATCCCTGATACCACGATACTCCGAAAATTGGGAAAGGAGGTATTTGACTAAAATAAGTTTGAGGTGTGCGAAAAATGAATAATATAAACGCCACAATAATTGCTGGTGGCATGTGCAAGTTTGGCGTCAGGCAAGCAAGCTATCTAGATATGGCCCAAGAAGCAGCTAAAGACTGCCTTGATGATCTACCGGGGCTTACGCCAAAGCACGTCGATGGCCTGCTTTTTGCCTCTACCTTTGTCGGAAGGCGTTCATGCCAGGCTAATACCGCACCCGTTATAGCAGAAAGGCTTGGAATAAAACCAACCTCTATCTGCGCTAGACTTGACGTTCTATGTGCTGGTGGTAGCACTGGCATTCTTCTGGCAAAGGGGCTTGTTGAGAGTGGTATGGCAAATATAGTTTTGGTAGTAGGTTGTGAGAAGGTTTACACGCCGGAGATGTGGCAAATTCAGTATGATGAGATTGCCGCCATAGACCATGATTGGGATGCTTTTTCAAATATTGGCCCACCACCTATTTGGTTTGCGGCAATCGCCAAAGAGCATATGAAGCATTATGGAACTACTAGAGAACAGCTGGCAACAGTATCGGTAACCAATTATGGTCATGGCACTACCAATCCCAAGGGCCATTTTCAGAAGGCTTTGACAATTCAAGATGTAGTGGAAGCTAGAGTTGTAGCGGCACCCCTGGGGTTATATGACTGCTGCCCTTTGTCTGATGGCGCAGCTGCAGTGATTGTAACCAGCGAGGAAAAGGCAAAAGAACTCAGTGACAGGCCCCTTGTTTACATTCGGGGTGGTTCTCAGGTATCACTTCACAGCGTATCAGCTAACTGGCCTGGGGAGCACCTTGGTGATTGGGCGCATATG
>Ga0315548_1001680_pt1 | contig 18175 bp, 16 predicted proteins | sample SalMarSW160110MG_2_FD_202540 | JGI IMG/M metagenome (GOLD analysis project Ga0315548, IMG submission 202540) | Salt marsh sediment microbial communities from the Plum Island Ecosystem LTER, Massachusetts, United States - Salt Marsh Sediment SW1601-110 ...
TACAGTTTGATGAGAACCGGATTTTAGGTACACGCCAGTTAATATGTTGTTGTCTACTATTCTGGTGTTGTTTCCGGTTCCCGTGACTTCTGGTTTAACCATACCGCTCTTACAAATAGTGTCAATCGTGAAACCCGAAATGGTAACATTATTGACGACAATACGAATTGGAGCATCTCTAGCCCAAACAGGAGTTAAAGAGAAGGGAATAGTTGTTTGAACTAGGGGAGGAACAAAATTAAGCACAGTACAGCTTTTGTCTTCCCCTATAAGCGAAAGAGACTTATCAATCACTAAAGTTTGATTTATTGGTCCATCATAGGTTCCACTCTTCACGTAAATCGTGTCGCCTTCAGAAGCAGCTTCCACAGCATCAAACACCGACAAGAAATCGTCTGGAACATCAATCGTCTTTGGCTCCGCTTTTGCGACATGAAGTTCTGGAAGAGCAAACAGAACAAAAGAAAACATCAGCAACATAACAGCTACTGAAGCGATTCTCTTAACGTTATGAAACATAACAATTCATTTTATGCCAAAACGAACCTAAATGCATTTTTGTCAAACTTTCTTGACCAAACAAACTTCTATTTAGTCAAGGTTTTTTGACAAGATTCTGCCTCAATTTTCACTATAACCTGTTTTCGCTTCAACAATGAACTGTTTGGTTAAGATGTTTTATGGTTCTGCAGAAATTCTAGGACTACAGTTAGAATGTTTTTTTCTACTTCGATTTTTTTTCTGTCTCCGTCTATGGGCATGAGCTTTCCGTTGTCCACAAACTTCATGTAAACCTCTTTCACTCTCCGCTGGGTCTCCAGCCTCTCCATAACAGACTTCTTCCGCCTTATCCTCTTCACCACAACCTCAGGCGGCACATCAATATACAACGCCAAATCAGGTGGAAGAGCAAACCGGTTAACCTCCTCAATCCACTCCAGGTCCAGCCCCGCCGCCCCCTGATACGCAAGAGACGAGTACACACACCGGTCTGAAACCACAACCTTCCCCTCCATCAACGCCGGCTTCACATCCTTCTCCAGATGCTCAACACGGTCAACCGCAAAAAGAACCGCCTCCACAACCCTGGGCACCCGCTTCTTCCCCTGCAAAACCGATGCACGAATAAATTTTCCCAGTTCTCCCCGCCCCGGCTCAGTGGTGTAAACAGCGTCGAACCCCCTTTTCTGCAGGTTCCGCACAAGCCTGTGGGCGTGAGTGGTTTTTCCGCTTCCATCCAAGCCTTCGATGCAGACGAATATTCCTTCTTTCACTGTGTGGTTCAGCCTCTACCCTTTAATGATCGATTACCCTAAAGATTTTATGATTACCGATATTTTTTGAACAGTTTACCGCCATCATCATATTCTCCTGTCTCATAGTTGAATCCTTGTTCTATCAGCTTTTTTGCCTCTTGAGTATTAAAAGCGATTTCGCAGATTGTTTCTCTTGGTCTGTTTTCGTATAGTTCCTCATAGAGTTCAACATATCTTTGGGTATTCAATATTGATCTGTGACCTAAGACTCTTTTCACTCGCAATATATTATGGGTTTTGTCAAATTCTCGTAAGGCTTTGCAGTGTCGTAAGGTGTGATAGTGGATTTTTTGCAGTCTAGGATTGTCATGTATCTTTGCTAATGTCTGCAGTCTTGTGCGAAAAGCCAGTTGCCTTGAACCTTTTTTCCTTTTCGGGAACACTGTTTTTTGAGTCTTTGGTAAACTCAGAAGTTTATCTATCAACCGCTTTGAAACGTTTAGCGTTCTCGCCTTACCGTTCTTTGAGGATTTAACTGTCACCTGATTTTGTTCCGGGTTAATGTCTGTCCATTCCAGTCTTTCGGCTTCATTCACTCTTGCGCCAGTTTCGTAAACGAAATGAGAAAAGATCACGCTTCCCCTCTACATGCTAAGAAGAAGAACAAACGGAAAATGTCCCGGCTGCTGAAGAAGCCTCTCAGTTGATCCCTTGAACATCCAGATAATAGAAAGAAGCCATTGAAACGCATGGTTTTACAGAGAATCTCCTAAAGGGGCAGCGGGTTTGTAGTTGGAACTGTGAATATAAAAACATTGACGCCAATAAGGCGATTAAGTGTGAAAAAAAGACATCAGAAAGTTGACTATCCTAAGCCATTTTTCTTTATTCTTTTTGCAAAAAAAAATTTGCTAAATGCGTAAGAAATCTTTTCAAAAAACCTTAATTTAAATGAGAAGAGAGATGCTCAAGTGGGGAGCAGGTTTGGACAAACAAGCAGGAAGAAAGGAAAGCCCATTTCTACGTAAAATAATCACCGTAATTTCTCTACCACTAATTATCTTCATCTGGATGACAGGCTGGACATTAACTAGAATTGGAGAACCAGTGAAATCTACAAAACCTAGTCAAAAGGTTTTTAAGATTCATCCAAGATGCGAATCGTTTTCAAAAGAATCTGAAGCATAAAATGAAGATACAAAGATAGCCAATGAACCACAAATCGTTGCATAAAATGCCAAAATTTTGGGTTTGGGATAAAGTTTTAACCCTCTAAAAAAGGGGGGAGTTTGCAAGAAAACTTGTGGCGAGGTCTCCAAGTTTGTTGTAACTGATCGATTACCTTAAATAATGATGCTCCAGATTGACAAAGCTGAGGAGAAACGTTCCCTATGCAGCGATACTGGGGGCAAATCAAAGACCCGGTTCACGGCTATGTTTACATCACCGAAGCAGAGAAGCAGCTCATCGACTCTTACCCCTTCCAGAGACTTCACCGACTGAGGCAGCTGGCAGGATCAGAGTTCGTATATTCAGGAGCAAACCACACCCGCTTCGAACACTCCATCGGAGTCATGTACCTCGCAGGCAAATTAACGGAAAACCAGAATATTTCCCCGCTTCTTTCGGCAGAGGAGATTCAGATTGTCAGAATGGCGTCCCTTCTCCACGACGTAGGTCACGGTCCATTCTCCCACGTTTTTGAGCACCTTCTCGTCAAGTTCTTAAACAAAACCCATGAAGACATGACTCGGTGGATCATCCAAAAATCTGAGTTGCATGATATCATAAGCAGACTGGGATACGACGCAGATGCGGTGGCAAAACTTGCGGTTGGAGAACTGCGGAGGCGAGGGAAAGCATTCCTGGATCAGGTCATTCAAAGCACTGTGGATGTCGATAAGCTCGATTTCGTGGTCAGGGACACCTACCACACTGGCGCAAAATACGGGTACGTAGACGTATTTCGCCTCATTCACATGCTGGATGTTCTGGGCGAAAACCTTGCTGTTGACGTGGGAGCCCTGTCAGCGCTTGAGTCTTTCGTGTTGGCGAGGCTAGAATCGTTCAGAAGCATCTACTTCCACCGCGTTGGAAGAGCCGCTCAGATAATGCTTGCCACAGCCATGGAGAAAGCAAAGGATGAGCTGGGCTTGGTGGAGTTTGATTCTCCCGAAGATTACTTGGCGTTGAATGACTACACTGTTTGGACCAAACTGAAAGAATGCGAAAAGTCTAGAGGAATCATGGAGAACTTGGAGAGGCGCAGGCTCCTCAAGTGCGCCTATGACCGAACCTTCTATGCGCGAGAAAAGATGGTGCCCAGCATCTTCAGCGTCGAAGAGGTTCGGGACCAAGTGAGAAACAAAATTGCGTCAGAGGCAGGAGTTGAAGCGCAAGCTATTGTAATTGATGTGCCCACGGTTCCTTCGGTGCCCTATCATCACTCTGATTTGCTTGAGCCCATGGAAATCCCTGTTTTCCAGAAGACTCGGACAGGAGAAAAGATTCCTCTGCGGCTAAGCGACATATCCTCGGTGTTCGATGTTCTCAAAGGCTTCATCAACATCCTCCGAGTGTACACAGACGAAAGGTACGTGGATAAGGTGAGTGCTGCTTCGGCGAAGGTTATAGGCGGAACTCCCTCTTCGGCGAAGATATCTTTCTGATGGAGAAAAGTTAAAACGTAAGAATGTTTTATGTGGTTGATGCTCTGGTTTAGGCTCCGGTAGTATAGTCCGGTTAAGTATTTCGGCCTTTCGAGCCGAAGACCCGGGTTCGAATCCCGGCCGGAGCACCAAACATCATCTTTCTTGGTTTTCCAGAAAAAATACTGTTTTCAACATTGAACCTTTATTAGTCTCCTAATATGATTGCTGGTTCGGTTTCCTGTGCAGCTTCTTTCTGTAGATTATAGCCATCAACGATGCCGCAAGAAGCAAAGGCAGAAGGATCCATGATGGAAACTCTGGGATTATGTGTGAAGCGTAAAAGTTTTTCAGATTTTTCTTTTGTCCAAGACCTTTCTGAAGCTTCCATGTTTTGGGCATTTGTAGAGTCCTATTTGCAGTTGCAGTCGTTTTCCTTTTTTGTCTGGGCGTCCCGCCATCTTCCAAGTTTTTTGGGGCTCAAAAACTTTGCCGCACTTGGGGCATTTGGCTGTGTGAGGGCTCATTATCATGTAGTACATTCTGTTTCCAACCACTTTCATTCTGATGTTTCCCTGTCTCACCAGATCGTGGAGGAGAGAGGTGAAGTCCGCTATGGTGAAGGTTGACATCTTGCTTATCTCTGGGGTGTGGAAGTCCGTGTGGTAGTGGATTCCCCCCATTATCTCCTGAGACGTGAAAGCGCCCTCTTTTCGTTCCTTCAGAAAGACGAGTATCTCATCTTCTACTTTGCTGTGGACTTTTCCTCCTTCAAACTTCGTTTTACTTATGGGCATAATGTGTCCCCGTCATGTTTTGGTGTGTGATAAGCATAAGCGTCTTGAAACGCTCCTTTCATACACTCAATATATGTTAAGCGTTAAATAATATATTAAGTCTTATGGCTTAAGAATTGTGTTTATGTGTAAAGGCGAAATTGAAACCCGGTCCTAACAAACCATCTCCAATTCACACACAATCTTAAAACACGACTAGGCTACCCTTAACCTTGCTGTAACCACAAAAGATAAAATAGGCGAGGCGGCTCTATACGAACCTGCGAGGGCAAAGAAAGATGCCGGTAGAAATCTTTGATGTTGACAAGTTCATAGAGATTGCGGAGCGTGCAGAATACTGCAACATCAAGCGGCTAGAAAGAGAAGTTAAACTGAAACTTCGAACCCCAAAAAACCTGTTCACCCTAAAAGTTAACCCCACAAAAGCCGAAGAAATAGTCAAAAAACTACGCTGCGAAATCCGCGAAATCTGAGTATTCTGTCTTGCAAGGCTCCTCGCCTTGCTCCCACCCACCCGCCCCAAGACATTTATTGACTCCGAGTCCGACTTTATTAATCAATAGCATAAAATTTCTTATATTGTCCAAGTATACTTGGGAATATGGAAATTACTGAACAGCTTTGGATTGACCTGAAGCAAAATACTCTTAGCGGGATATTGAAATTGTTAGACGCAGCCGATATTCTTCTGGCGAATAACGGTGATGTGGCAATCTCTGCTGGACTCTATACTTATGCGGTGGAAGAATATGGAAAGCTTGTTCTTTTGAGCGATTGTGTTTCGACAGATGGAAAAGTAGAGATTGATTATTGGAAGCTTTTTGGGGGGCGCGATTCTCATAAGACTAAGTTTTTGGCAGCAATTAGCAAAATGCCCGATGAATGTAAAAACATTGGTGTAGATTATTGTGGCGGATATTTTCCAAAGGGTGCTTTTCCCCGCGGGTGGTTCCCAGATGAGAGTTCAGTTGTTGCAGACTTTGAATCTAGAAAGGCGATATTCTATTGTGGTCTTGATAAATCCAAAAATTCTATTGTTTCAGTTCCACTGGTTGGTAAGAAAAGTCTAAAAACTGCCATTGATAAACTCGAAACCATTGTGTTGGGGTTTAAAATTTAACTCTTGATAGACTCCTTACTACGACGGCAGCCTCGAAGCTCGCTCAGGATCATTTCCGGGTGTTTAGCCACTTACAGATATTTTCCGACGATTTGATCAAGTTTATCCGATTTTTGTCTATGTGCATTTTCGTTAGTCTGATATTTTCCCTCCTTTATGTCGCCTATCAGGTCAGATAATAAACGGTTGTATGGAAAACGCGTTGTGGCTGTTGCAGTTCTTTTTTCTGTCCAATCTGACAATAATTTTTGAGTAGCTACAACCACAGCTGGAGGTATCACATCTATTACAGCAGCTACGGGTGATAACCATGCTATCGTAGTCAAATACGCCACTATTGGAGGGACAACTGCAGAGACAACAATGAGGACATAACTGAGATTTTTCCATAAACTTTGTTTTTCTTTTGCTTCTTTGTGTAGATTATGCACGTTTGCTATTCTAGCGGGTAAATCATTTTTCCATCTGCCCCATTGGTTCTTTTGTGTGGTATTGAATTGTGCGATATCCTCCTCAAATGGTCTCAAAACATCTTGTTCTGTGATTTTTGAAATTTCAGCACTTGGAATAAATTGGCTTAAGTTTTCAATTTCATTTGTTGCTATCTTTTCTTGCAAATCGTTTGTTTCTTCCAAAATGATTTCTCCCCTTTAAGAATCAATTCTGCATAAGTCATTTATTAATTTTTTCAGGAGGCGTCATCCTTAGAAAAATTCAGTGATTGTGGTTAAACATGACACTAATAAGCAGCAGCCTCGAAGCTCGCTCAGGATTGTTTTCGGCGGAGACCGCTCCACCTACTGCACCTGGCCAGACGTGAGGAGAAGGAGCGCGCGCCTTACTTCGCTTCGTCTCGGCTTTTGCTTAACCGTAGCCGAGAACTCAGCGAGGGATAAACAGTTAGGGACAGGGCTTGTGGTTTTCTGGGAATTGTTCGGCCAGCGCCCACAGGTAATTTCTATTTTCAAAATTCAATCTCACATTGCAACTCTGCAAAAAAGGACAATATAGTGGTCCAGTTTTTTCAAACTCTGTTATAGGGTTGAAAAAATAGTGTGGTTGGTTTTGCAACCGCTGAACTTCTGGATGTATTTAGTTCTGTTTTAGCTTGTTCCAGTTAATAAGATATCGAAGCTAAAGCTGTCTATTCCGCTAATGCTTTGGGACACCTTCAACGTTAAGGTAATCTGAATCACTTGGTTCGGTGCAACTGCTTGTCCATTGTAGTTCCAACTTAATGTGATGTAGTTGGCGGCGTTTGTTGGGCTCCAATTTTCGGTGTTTAAGAACAGATTAAGAGACGTTGTCCCTTTATTTTTTATGTAAAACACGTATTCGCCAGAAGAACCGGGTGCAAGAGTACCCCACGGAATCTCAGAAGCTGTGGTAGTACAACTGGCATCTCTATACGTTGCAATTCCCGCTGTTTGAATTTGAATCGATCCGTAACTATACATTTGAGTTCTAGTGGCTAGTTGCCCACTGATTGTGCTGAGCAAAAACAGATTCAACACAAGGCTCGCAACTATAACCAAGAGCAGCATCATTTTTTTTCCTTTTTTGGCTGCAAAGTTTATGACAAAGTTTATAGTTCGTAGACCCTGCGGAAAAATACTTGTCATTCTGGTTTTGAATGCAGACATGGACTGCAAAGTTGCTGACAACTTTAGCTTCAAGCACAAACTTACTTGTTTGAGCATAGCTGCTATTACCAATAGAATTTTTTGAATTGCCTGAGTGACCTGAGTTTTTTGAATTATCTTCAACTTTGAAACACAGTTTTTGAAGAATTTTAGGCTTCTTTTGATTCGCCGTTTCACCCTCTTTTTGGCGGGTCGAGTCTGCTGTGCTTGCTTGATGGGCTTTATTTGCTTCTCCTCTGTTGCCTGTTGATTTTCAGTTGCTTCTTTGTGTATGTGTTGTTGTAGGAAAAGCGTTAGTTTCTCAAGCGTTAGTTTCTCAAGAATGCCGAGTTTTCCAAGTTGTGTGCCAATGACCACCAACATAATGGATACTGTAAATCCAACATAATTTGTGGGTCTTACTTGCGTTAATGCCTTATTCCAAACCAGAAGGTCGTAGCATATCCAATACAGAAACCATGCGGAGGAGATGATGGAAGCTCCAAACCACAAAGCTCTAAGTCTTGCTGGCAGAATTTTTTGAATTATCTTCAACTTGGAAACACAGTTTTTGAAGCGTTTTACACCCCGTTTGATTTGTCGTTTCAATTCACAGTCTCCTTTATTTTTGGTTCAATCTTGTACTTAATTGGGGCTTTTCTTAAGCGTTTTTGTCAAATTCGCTTTTGCAATTTGCAAATTCCTTTTTGCAATAGAACAGAGCAGGAAACCGTATCAAAACAACCAATATTTGAATAAAAATTTAAAGTTCAAAATAATGTAATCACGCACGTATTACGGTTGTCCCAGAATATCTGTCAAAAAACCTGATGAATCGCTTGTCATCCAACCTAAGACCAATCAGCAAGTCAATGGGCAACACAAAACATTTACCAAAATTTCTCACTGCCGCAGCATCATAACCTAGCCCTTTGCTACTAATGCTCACCGCCTTAATCATTAACAGATACTTTCCCACGGTTTGACCTCCATAACCTTCAAGAAGCGTTGAATATGTCCAAAGCAACACTAAAAACAAAAAGAAGTTTTGATGAAACAGAAACTGTCCAGTAAACAAAACAGACAATTCGGCAATCAAAGTAACCGTGACGAGTATTGTGAAAGTCACCCCCAAATCGACAACAAAAGCCAGCGCTCTCCTGGAGAATTTCGCGACATAGAGGCTACTTTTGCTTTCTAAGAAATCAACATCTATCGAAAGAGCCTCGATATCTTTGAGTATTCCCAATGCTTTCTGACCAAATCTGTTCAGTTTATATTTTCCTGTGGGAGTTTGGTCTAAAAAGAGCTTCAAATTGCGAAGATGAAAACTCATTCTTCCAGTGTCAATTTCGAGAGCATTCATCAGTTCCGAGAAAGACAGCTCTTTCTTCTCTAAAAGAAATAGCAAGATGTCCCTTCGTATTTTGTGGGATAAAATGAGTAAAATCTTTGAAATATTTTCGTCATTAAGAGACATCTTTTAACTCCAAATCAACTAGATAATTTCTTCTCTAAATCAAAGAAATCAGCAAGGTTCACGCGCTGTTTCTTTTATTCCCTATAGGAAAGGTAACCATATTATTGATTAATACTTTTCGATTAACGTTTTAATAATGTGTATTTGCGTGCTTTTCTGCGAGGGAGCGCAAGAAGGAGAGGAAACAAATACGCAGTCATTTTTCCCTCAGGCTGGTTTAGGAGCCAACACCGGTGGATAGGTGTCGGAGGGGAATTCTACATGCAGCAAATACAAAAGACCCAAGATTGTGGTGTGCCAACGCCTACTAGACCCCCACCCGCCGTCGACATCTTGGCTTGCTATTACTCGTTCAAGAAAGGAATCGTCGATTAACTCACTCTGTCCCGCCAAACAGAGAAACGCTGCAGCTTCTAGCTCTAAGTCAGTTACAACAGAGTCGGTGTTGATCAGTGCAGCGTTGGCATGGTACATGTCTTCTATGAAACCGTCTGGAAGTTCTAGTTCACAGCCGTTTTCCTGAATCCAAATCCAAGCGAGGAGCACATGCGTCAGCCGGTAACCTCCCCGACTTACCCCCTCTTCGAGAACCATCAAGTAATCAGAGGGCAAATCCAATCGATCACAGTAGAGTGCAGGAAGGGTAATCCTGTCTAGAGCGAATTTCACTCTCTTCAAATCATCTGCATGTACCGAATTGTTGTAATCGGCGATGCGACGAAACATACGCAACTCAGACGGGTTCCCTGAATACAAATAAAGTAGTTGGTCGAATCGCTGCAAAGAGTTAGCGAAACTCTCTATTCCGAAGCGCCGGTGCATCACATCAAGCCACAGCATGACCTCTGGCTCTTGTGACTGCTCAAAGAATTTGATCGCATTTACTACCGAGATTGAAGAATTTGTTTGGATGGGAGAGGTTACCTGTGTTGGTTCAAGCTCAGGTGTTAGTTCTGTTTCGGTTGGCTCAGGTTCAGGCGTTTGCTTAGGCTCAGTTTGTGTTGGTTCAGTCTCAGTTGGTTCGGCTTTGGTTAGTTCCGGTTCCGTTGTTTCGGGTTTTAGTGGTTCAGTCTCAGTTTGTGTTGGCTCTAAACTATGCATTATCTCTTCATTGCGATCTTGATTGTCTCCATTGAAATTTGAGAATCCCAACAAAATCGTCGAAAACGCTAGAATTAAAACGAGAATTCCCAGCACGAATTTCCTTCGCATTGCGCACTCAATTTTGTAGTGCCTTCGAAATGCTTTAAAGAGTTGTGGTGCGTGTATATCTCGAATTATTGAAGTCCAATGAATTCATTAATATTTTATTTTTACATAACGGTATTCTTGGAAGAACGACGATGAGAAAGCGCACGTGGATGCTAACATTCTTCATTCCCTTTGTTCTATTGTCGATATGCAGTATGCCAGAAATCCCGAATGTCAGCGCTGATTCCAGCACCAGCGACTGGCCCATGTTTCGTTATGATTCAAACCACACCGGCTATACAGCTGGTAATGGTTCAAGTGATTCCTTCAAATCTCTGTGGAACTTCACAACCGGGGCTGCAGTGTGGTCCTCTCCCGCAGTCGTTGACGGATATGTTTTCGTAGGTTGTAGGGACGGCAATGTTTTTGGTCTAAATGCGTCCACCGGTACAGGGCTATGGGGGTATCAAACAGGGAGCGTTGTTGAGTATTCGTCGCCTGCTATTGCTAACGGTTGTGTCTACATATGTTCAGCTGATGGCTACGTCAACTGTGTGGGTGTTGTTACTGGAATGCCGATTTGGAGGTCTAAAGTTGGAGATGCATTGTGGTCTTCTCCTGCCGTTGTAGGAGGGCGTGTCTATGTAGGTTCCTCTGACCACAATGTGTACTGCCTTAACGGTTCAGACGGAGCTAAAATATGGAATTACTCAACCTTGGATGTGGTGCATTCCTCACCAGCTGTTTCAGATGGCATTGTGTACGTGGGCTCTGCCGACAAACGTGTTTATGCTCTTAATGCATCTACAGGCGAAGAAATATGGTATAGCCGCACTAGAAACGGCATTACCTCCTCGCCTAGCGTATACAATGGTTACGTTTACATAGGCTCCAACGACGGCTGTGTTTATGCTTTCGATGCATCCACGGGCGACCAACTTTGGAAATATCAAACGGCAAACTCGGTGACATCTTCTCCTGCCGTCGCTTATGGATGTGTTTTTGTAGGTTCCGAAGACAACAATGTGTATTGCCTAAATGCTTCAACGGGCAAGAAAATCTGGCAAAGCCCCACAGGGTATTGGGTGTGGTCTTCGCCTGCGGTTGCAGACGGCAACCTGTATGTAGGCTCTGAAGACTACTGCATTTACTGTCTTAATGCTTCTACAGGGGCAAAGAAATGGAGTTATGCAACTGAAAATGCTGTGGATTCGTCCCCTGCAATTGCTAACAATGTCTTGTACGTTGGTTCATGCGACTTTCGGATCTACGCCTTGGAGTTATGCAATTCAACAGTTGACCCTCTGCCCTCAACTTCAAACAATCCATCAACGTGGACCAAATTGGCGCTTGACTTAGCTGCTTCTGCAATCGGAGCTGTGATCGTTTTTGAAATTGCGTTCTCCGTTTACTTCTCCATTCGGTCTAGGAAAAACGTTGAAGCAAAAAACGCCACAGGTCAAAACATGCGTTGGTTTTCAAAACATGCCGATGCCCTTTGTGTTATGGCAATTCTGGTGTTTTCAACAGTATTCTTCGCTAATCTAGGTAGCGGCACTCTATGGGGTGCCGATGAGCAAACATACTCTCAATGGGCATACCATATGATTAAAACTGGAGATTATCTGACCCCTTGGGCTTTTGGCGGATCGGCAATCTGGATAGGTAAGCCTCCACTAGTCATGTGGCTGATGTCTCTTTCATACAAAGTCTTCGGCGTTAACAACTTTGCCACAAGGTTTTGGAGTCCTGTATTCGGTACCTTGTCCTTAATTCTTGTTTTTTATTTAGGGAAAGAACTTTTTAACCGGCACGTAGGGCTCATATCGGCGCTAGTTTTAGGTACGTTTGCAACCTTCTACTCATTTGCAAGACACGCAATGACTGACATGCCTCTTATTTTCTTCAGTTTAGCTAGCATATACTTTCTGCTTTTAAGCGAAAAAAACAAAAATTCTAATCGGTATCCGGCTTTGAGTGGTCTGTTTTTCGGATTGGCATTCATGACAAAGCAGGTTCAGGCTTTATTGATTCCAGTAATCGCCTTTGCTTATCTTGCTACGACACAAAGGAGCTTTAAGTTTCTTTTCACGAAACGGTTTACTCTGTTTTGGGGCGTTGCACTTCTGGCTTTTGCGCCCTGGCTGATTTACATGAATAACCGCTTTGGGGCGGAGTTTTGGCAATGGTTTTTCGTTTACAGTGTGATCAGCCGAACCGTTGTTCCTCTGGAGGGTCACGTTGGAAGTTACCTCCTCTATTTTAACTACCTAATCAACAACGAAAATCTGCTCTGGATAATCATCCTACCATTTGCAGCTGGGCTTTGCGTGTACAATTCTGTTGTTAAACACACAAAACAAGACCTATTGCTCCTTGAATGGATGGTAATTGTGTTGGCGATTTTAACTTTTGTCCAGACAAAAATCTACTGGTACATCCTGCCAGTTCTTCCAGCTTTCGCTATTGCCATAGGCAATCTTCTGTATCTATTCTTCAAGAAAATTCAGGCGCGCATGACAAATTCTTGAATAGAATTACTTGGCGTACACGCTACCCTTGAATTTTGTTATTACTCCATAAAGCATCACAATTATACCTATAGTAAATTTTTAATCGCCAATGAAAAACACATCTCTTAACTCAAAGCACCCTCTAAGCCACATTAAAAAAGCTGAAAAATACGTCTAAAAACAAAAAAGGAAAACATCATAGTCAGGCGTTCTTCGTTACTTTTGTGTAAAATTTGATTCTGTAGGGATATATCGACTTTGGAATTATGTCAGTGCCCGCAGTAAAGAGTATATTTGTCTCTAAAACTCAAAAGAATAGGAGTTCAAATGTCAGCACAAAGGCTTTCAAACAAAGAGTTTCAGGCGTTTTTGCATGCGTTACTTGAGAATGACAGCCTGAAAGTGAAATATCAAAATCCTGATGCTTGGAGAGGCTACTGAATCATCAAATGAAATCTCCGCGCTAATTCTAACGAAACGCGATTTCCCAAAAGGGGAGAAGGCACTGACGTTTAGGTCCAGAGGCAGAATCCGCTAAATCTAGGTACACTGGCGAAATTCGAATATTTCTGTCGTATTCTTTCTAAATTATATTAATGAAAAACAGGAAATATACTGTGTGAAGAATAGTCGTTCCTGCATATTCTTTGGGGGAGATATAGCTGTCAAGAAACAAAGAATTGTTAGAGGGCTGTCTACAGCGGCTGCAATTCATAAAGCCGAAATATTTGGTTTGGATATTAATCATAGCATATACAATTTTTTTCTCCTCATATACAATCCTTAAACATTATGCGTTTCAGACAACTGCTGGAGATTTAGGGTATTTTGAGCAAGCTTTCTGGTCAACCATTCACGGACGACCCTTATACATTTCTTTATGGGATGATCTTGGCACCTCAACTTTGGCGCATCACTTTCAACCAATCATCTTTTTAATTCTCCCAATTTACGCCATTTACCAAAATCCAGAAACATTATTGATTTTTCAATCTTTTTTTCTAGCTTTGGGCGCCTTGCCAATTTATTGGATATCCCAAAAGAAATTCAGTGAATCCGCCAGCGTAATATTCGCCGCGTTATACCTCATGTATCCTGCACTTCATGGAATCAATCAATTTGACTTTCATGTTTCAGCTTTAGCAGTTACACTCCTTCTTTTCTCATTCTATTATTCTGAAGAGAAAAGTTACTCCTTTTCAGCCTTGTTCATTATACTCGCATTAATGTGCAAAGAAGACGTAGCGTTAACCATCGGAGCGCTCGCTCTATACGTGTGCTGGAAAAATCGGGAAGAAATTAAAGCTTCAAAACAGAAAAGTCGCGCGCTTATTTTCTCTTTATCAGTAATGATGATTGCAGCCGTGTGGCTTTTTGTAGCCGTTCAAATAATAGTTCCACATTTTAACAAAGCAGGAGTCTATTTACATTCAGGAAAATTCTTCCCAAGTTTGACGAGGCTTGAATTTCCTGCCGAAGAAATACTTTTCGCAATAGATGAGAAATTGCTGTATGCATCACTCTTACTTGTTCCTATGCTTTTCATGCCCTTACTAAGTCCGTCAACGTTTATGATAACCTTGCCTACATGGGCAATCATCTTTTTGTCAATGCACCCCCCAGCCTATCAAATTGGTTACCAATATCCCTACACCCTCATTCCATTCGTTTTCATATCCGCCGTATATGGCCTCAAAAGGTTCCCGTTAACCAAAAAATGTCTGAAAAAGATCCTCGCATTGTTTATGATTCTCGGAATGGGCTTTATGTTGTTTGTAAGTCCCACTCCCCTTGGAATGCTTGCGGAAAATGCCGAAGTTCCCCACGTAACTTTTCATCATAGGACTCTCTATGAAGTCATTGAACTCATTCCTCCACATGCTTCGCTTACAACACAAAACGAAATTTTTCCTCATGTTTGCCATAGGTTTGAGGTTCATGTTGGATACCATAGGACAGACGAATACGTTTTGACCGATACTACTACTAAATGGTTCGAGTTCAGACATGACGAAATGATGGAAATCATGCACGACTATGGACTCGTTGCAAACGCAGACGGCATTTATTTGTTTAAAAAAGGATATGATGGAGAAATTGTAGAGCTGCAGTCTCTGCGCATGCACGGAATAGAAGCGAAGTTGTATAACAATACTGAATTGAAGGGCTCTCCAGTTTTTGAAACTAGATTTTTTAGTATTAATCACATGTGGGGTGATGGATCACCGTTCTTTACGATGGGCAGCGATAACTTTAGCATTAGGTTTGAAAGCAAGCTAGACTTTTCCCACTCTGGAAATTACACCTTTAAAATTCATAGCGATGACGGTTTTAAACTGTACATCGACGATGACCTGATTGCAGAGCGTTGGGCAGAAGGAGTCTTCGATGAAAGTGAGGCTATCTATGTAGAAAAAGGAATGCACAAAATTGTGGTGGAATACGTAGAATACAGCGCCACTGCTTTCATAGAGCTTTACTGGAAAACTCCTTACAGCAGCAAATTTGAGCTTATACCTGACAAAAGTTTCTATCTCAAGCCCTAAATGTGACTCACATTCCGAGGTTCTGAAATGTGTTTGCACGCATTGGATTGAGCTTTCTTCATGATTCAAGTCTATTCGTACAAGTTATTGTCCTGTGTGTGCCATGAAACGGTTCAGTCTATCGAAGGCCTTTTCAAGGGTTTCTATGGGCGGCAAGAATACTCCCCTGAAGTGTCCGGAACCGTATGCTGACCCGAATCCTGAGCCGTGAACAAAGACGAGCCCCGTACGCTCCAATACGTCACGAACGAAAGCCATGTCGTTTACCCATCTTGAGCCAATTCCGTCAACTTTAGGGAAGAAATAGAAGGCGCCCTTAGGTTCAGCGCAGCTGATACCAACAATCTCGTTGAGACGCTTATGCGAGTAATCTCTCCTTTCCCGCAGCTTCTCCACCATGCGAGATATGTGATCTTGTGGTCCCCTCAAGGCTTCAACAGCTGCCTTCTGAACAGGAGTGTTAGCGCAAAGCCGTATTCTCGCCTCTTTTGTAACATGCTCCCGCAGTTCATCCAACAGTTTTTCATCCTGTCCAGTAAAGTACAAGTAACCCAGCCTCCATCCTGTCATAAAATAGACTTTTGAGAACCCATTAAGCCCGATAACAGGCACATCCTTGGCTACATTAGCTGTGCTCACAGGCTCGTCATATGCGATCTGGTCATAAATCTCGTCTGATATCACAGGGATGTTATGTTCTGCCGCCAGATCGGTTATTGCCTTGACGATCTTCCTGTCGTAAAGGGCTCCACAGGGGTTGTTAGGGTTTATAATCACTATCGCCCTTGTTGAATCATTTACTTTAGATCGGACATCATCCAAGTCAGGTTGCCATCCATTTTCTTCAGAAGTTCTGTACTGAACAGCTTTACCTCCAAAGAACTCTGTGTATGAAATGTAAGGAGGATAAGTAGGACCCGGCACCAAAATCTCTGACCCACTATCAACTAAGGCGCCCAGCACCATCTGAATCCCCTCGGAAACGCCGTTAGAGATTATTACATTCTCAGGCAAAACGTCGATGCCACCAATCTTCTTCTCCTTCTCGCAGATAGCCTCTCTCAACTCCAAAATTCCCTCGGAAGAAGAATAGCCAGTGAAACTTTCTTTCACTGCCTGAATTAACGCCTCTTTTATGTGTTCAGGGGTTTCGAAGTCAAACAGCAGCGGGTCTCCAATGTTAAGGTATATTATGTCCTTTCCTTTCTTTTCCAGCTGCCTAGCGTGCGCTATCACATCGCGAATGGCGTACTCGAGATTCTGCACTCTTTTTGTGATGTTCAATGTTTATGACCACAACAGGATTGATGTTCTCCCATAAAATGCTTTCACTTCTATTTGCTGCCCAGTCATGGCGATAGAGATAGTGACCACAAATTTATCCCATTTTTTTCTATACTGTGAAGGCTTCTCCTGTCTTTGGCGCTACAGCTTCAAGTCCAACTTCGGTTTTTATCCATTCAGCAAACATTTCACAGTTTTCTTCTTCTCCATGCACCACATAAACAGTCGGGTTTCCCTTCAGCTCCTTAACTGCATCTTTAAGCTCGTTGGCTCCGCTGTGAGACGAAAAATCGAAACGCTTCACCTGAGCCTTCACTTTCTGCACTTTTCCGTCAATGACACATTTTCCCTCGTCAAGCAACTCCCGCCCTGGGGTTCCAGGAATCTGGTAACCTACAAGGAAAACGCCGTTCTTGCTCTTTTTTCCAACCCTCTGGATGTAGAATGCGGCGGGTCCTCCCTTCAGCATCCCTGCCGGAGAAATGATTGCCCCCGGCTTCCTGGCTATTTTTCTGCGGTCCTTCCATCCCTCCACCCAAGCCGCGGAGTGAAGGGCTTTCTCGAACAGGTCAGGGTCGCGCATATAGGATGAGTGCTCCATCATTATACGGTTAGCCTCACGAGCCATACCATCCATGGCTACGGGATACTCGAAATGGTTGGCGGCTAAGACACAGGCTATTTCTTGTGAGCGTCCTACACTGAATGCTGGGATCAGGGCGGTTCCTCCCTTTTCCACGATTCCGTTGACGTTTTCCATGAATTCTTTTTCCAGCTCCTTTCTGTCGGGATGAACCTCGTTGGCGTAGGTGCTCTCTATGATTATGGCGTCAAGTTCTCCGTAGTCTCTGTCCGCGCCGGAGAGAAGCTGGGTGTCCTTAGAGTTATAGTCGCCTGTGTAAACCATTCTTTTTCCATCCGCCTCTACCAAGGCTTGAGCGCCTCCGGGCAGATGCCCAGAATTCAAAAGCTGAAATTTCATGTCTCCGATGGTTTTTTCTTTTCTGAAGTCAAGGTGGACACTGCTTCTCATCATGGTTTGCAGCTCCAGGTACTCGAAAGTTAGGTAGTATCCTGACAGGCGTATGAAGTCGGAGATCAGTGGCTTGGCTAGATCGAATGTTAGCTGTGTTCCGTACACGGGCTTCTTTTCCTGAATGTGAAAAAGGGGGACACCGCCTGAATGGTCTAGGTGGCTGTGAGTTAGAACGATGGCGTCTACCTCTTTGGGTGGAATGTGCATGGGAAAACCGGGTTCAGCGTCTAGCATAACGCCGTAGTCAAGGAGCAGCTGATTTTTTTCAGATTTAACTGTAATCGCTGCTCGCCCAACTTCTCTTGCACTTCCGAGAAATCTGATTTTCATCGGATTATCTTCATCCTCCGTTATGTACTGTTAAACGAAATATTAACTAGTTTACTGATGGGGTATCATTTAAACAGTAACTTTTTCAGGGAATTTTATTGCTCTTGTCACCTTTCTGAGGGAATGCTAGAACTGTTTTAGGGCTGCATTAATGCTTCCCGAGTTACAGCTGTAAGATGTTCTATAGTGTTTTTTGCCCATGGGTCTCTTTCTCGCAACGTTGTGAAGGGAACTTGCTTCTTTTTAGAAGCCCGCCTACAGGCTGCCGCGATCTTTCCCCTCCAGACGTTTGGGTCCTGAAGAAGGATAACATGGTCATAGTTTGTGTTCTCGATGTAGTTTGCCGCCTGTT
>Ga0315548_1001682_pt1 | contig 18168 bp, 14 predicted proteins | sample SalMarSW160110MG_2_FD_202540 | JGI IMG/M metagenome (GOLD analysis project Ga0315548, IMG submission 202540) | Salt marsh sediment microbial communities from the Plum Island Ecosystem LTER, Massachusetts, United States - Salt Marsh Sediment SW1601-110 ...
TTCTTTTAGTTAACAAACTTGCCTATGGTTTGCGCACACCGCGCCATCTGCCGCTTGTTGCCGGAACTATACCTTCATTCGCAATATCTTTCTTTCAAAAAATCCACCGCGGAGATGTTATCGTATTCGAACTCCCCGGTAAAAATGATATAATTGCAAATCCGGAAAGCACTCATTACATCAAGCGTTGCGTCGGATTGCCGGGTGATACACTGGAAATTTATGCCGGTCTAGTGTATGTAAATAAAATCTTCGCTCCCTTCCCTCCTTACGGTATTCAACCTGACTATCCTAATGTAAATCTGCCTCAACGGAATCCTGTAATATTCCCCGAAGGTTCAGCATTCAGTAATACCGACTACGGGCCGATCGTTATCCCGAAGAAGGATGATATCCTGAAGCTTGAACCGGCAACTCTCTCTCAATGGCGCAGACTTATCGAACATGAAGGGCACACCGTTCAAACTGCAGATAAGATTTTAATTGACGGTGCTGCGGCGTCGGAATACCATGTCCAAAAAAATTACTATTTCGTCCTCGGCGATAATCGCGACAACAGCATGGACAGCCGCTATTGGGGTTTCGTAGCGGATGATCAGATTATTGGTGAAGCATTATTAATATACTGGTCGTGGGATACTGAAGTATCAGCATCATGTACCTCATCGGATAAGCTGTCATCGATTCGCTGGAATAGGATTGGGACATTGATAAAATAATAGGTGAATGAACGATTAGGCAATTGAGTAAGAAAACGAAATATTTAAAACCAAACATTGGCTTCGATTTACATCCATATTCCCTTCTGCGAGCATAAGTGCATCTACTGCGATTTTTATTCCATTGTACCTGTTGAATCAATAACAGGCGGCCGCTCGCTGATAAGTCAGTTCCTATCCGCACTGAAAACGGAGATCAATCTTCGGGCCGAGGACGGGCATTTCAAAGAACCGTATGAGACAATTTTCTTCGGCGGCGGGACGCCTTCCCTTCTTCATCCGTCTGAAGTAGAAAATTTACTTAACATACTCGCATCCCGGTTTACGATTCAGACGAATGCCGAGATTACACTGGAGACAAATCCGGGAACGGTGGATAGAGATAAACTCCGGGCATTACGGTCTGCCGGCATTAACCGCATCAGCATCGGAATTCAATCATTCCGCGATGAAGATTTGAAATTTTTAACCCGCATCCATACCGCATCCGAAGCAAAACAGTGCGTGAAAGATTGCTATGCCGCCGGATTTGAGAATGTCAGTTTCGATCTCATATTCTCACTTCCCCGCCAGACTTTGGGAAAATGGCAATCGACCCTCGAACAAGCCATCGAACTTCAACCCAAACACATCTCATGCTACAGTCTTATTATAGAGCCGGAGACACCGCTATTTGGTATGATTCACTCAAATCAGGTAACCTCAATTGATACTGAACGCGATGCCGATTTGTATGAATTCACCATCGATTTTCTGACTTCTCATGGATACGAACAATACGAAGTATCAAACTTCGCCAAAACTGCTGCGGCAGGCAAATTAAATTTCAGATGCCGCCACAATCTCAATTACTGGAATCACTCAAATTATCTCGGCTTTGGACCATCTGCACATTCATTTTGGAAGGATGAACGCTCGTGGAACATATCTAATCTTAAAACCTACATAAAAAAAATAAACGAGCGCACTCTCCCTCTTGCAGGCAGAGAGCATCTTACCGAAGCCCAATTCCGCGAAGAATCGATATTTCTCGGCTTACGAAGCGAGGGAATCGACCTGGAAGAATTTCGCCGGCGGTTTTCACGTGATCTATCAATAGAAAATGCTGCCGTTATTTCTGAGTCAGTTCAACAAAATAATGTTCGGTTGGAGAACGGACGAATACGGCTTACCGCAAAAGGATATGTACTCTGTGATGAAATCTGTCAGAAGTTTCGTTGAGCTTTTCAATATTTCTTGAAGTTCAAGCCTTTTCCTTATACATTGATTGAAGATTTTATACAGAAAAATCTTAGAAAGAATCTATGGAACATAAGAGACTAAATAGACTTATTGCATTAACAGTTTTCCTCGTGCCTCTTGCAGTGTACATTAAAACTCTCGCGCCTACCGTCGTGTTCTGGGATGTAGGTGAATTTTGTGCTGCGGCATTTTCATTGCAGGTGCCTCATCCGCCCGGTGCACCGCTGTTCCTGCTTCTTGCACGCATTTCTTCGATGATTCCGTTGGCTTCCGACATTGCTGTCAGAATTCACATCCTGTCTGCTTTTGGTTCCGCAATAGCATGCGGACTGCTTTATCTTATTATTGTCGATTTGATAGTCATGTGGAAAGGAATTCCATCTACGATCTTCGAACGCATCGTAACTTACGGTTCAGCGGTTATCGGTGCGCTTTCACTGGCATTTACAATCACCTTCTGGTTTAATGCCGTCGAAGCCGAAGTGTACGGGCTCAGTATGACGTTTATTGGATTGATTATTCTTCTCGGACTTCGTTGGTACGAACGTGCAGATAAAGACAGCGGTGATCGTTATATCCTTCTCATTGCTTACATTGTGGGCATTTCCGTCGGTGTACATCTGCTGGCGGTGCTTTCATTGTTCCCCGTAATGTTATTATGGTATTTTCGGAACAACAAATTCCAGTGGAAATCCTTTATCAAGTTCGGTGCCGGAGCTTTAATTGTTTTTTTTATTATCTATCCGGGAGTTGTTACAGTTCTTCCCTCCCTTCTCGACGGCGAAGCCGGCGGAACAAAAAGTGAGATTATCACTTTCATACCGATCGCTCTTCTTCTCGGCGCAGTCTACGGCGTATATTATTCCATACGGGAAAAGAAGCGGCTGCTGAATGTCGTGCTGCTTTCATTTTTATTTATTGTACTCGGTTATTCGACTTATACTATGGTCTACATTCGAGCGAATGCTCATCCGCCGATGAATGAGAACGATCCGAGCACTCTGGGAAGGCTTGTTTCGTATCTTAACCGCGAACAGTACGGCAATGCTCCGATTGTAAATCGTCGTTGGGACACTGATCCCCAAAAGAAACAATATCACCAAAATTACACCAGCGATTTGGACTATATGTGGCGATACCAGATAAAACACATGTATCTTAGATATTTTGGATGGAACTATATCGGTTCGGAAGGCGATTTCAAAAATGCCGGTGTGAATTGGAAACAGTACTATTTGATCCCGTTCCTGCTGGGTTTACTGGGCGCGTACTACCAACAGCGTAAACAACCGTATATCAGCTTCACCATGATCGTTACCTTCATTATTATGGGCGTCGTTCTTGCGCTTTACCAAAATCAACAAGAACCGCAGCCGCGCGAGCGCGATTATTTCTACGTAGGTTCATTCTTTGTTTTTTCAATCTGGATTACTTACGGCATTCTCGCATTGATCGATTTCATAAAAAGTAAAATTAAGGCACAGGGGACAAATCAAATCATCGGATACGGAATAATTGCGCTGGCATTCATATTTGTGCCTTTTAAGATGTTCGTTTCTAATCTTCACCAGGCAAATCGGGCCGGAAATTATGTAGCATGGGACTATTCATACAACATGCTTCAAAGCTGTGAAAAAGATGCGATTCTAATAACCAACGGCGATAATGATACATTCCCACTCTGGTACTTACAGGATGTCGAGGGCATCCGGCGTGATATTCGCATCGTGAATTTAAGTCTGGCAAATACACAATGGTATATTAAGCAATTGAAACATGAAACGCCGTATGGTGCAAAAACAGTACCTATCTCGATTCCGGATATAGATATTGAAAACATCCAGCCGGTGCGATTTGAACCGCGGTGGATGGAATTACCGGTCGACCCGGAAATTGTCCGTAAATATTCTATCGAGAGTAACAATGATATGCCACTGCTTGACACTTCCGTCACAAAAAGCAATGTGATACGATTTTTCATGCCTAACACAATACAGGATGGAAATATCAAAGCGATTCGCATACAGGATATTATGGTGTACGATATTATAATGACGAACAACTGGCGGCGGCCCATCTATTATGCGTTAACAGTATCGGATGATTGTAAAATAGGTCTGCGCGATTATTTGCAATTGGCGGGATTAGCCTTTAAGCTGGTTCCGTTCAAATCACGCAACTATTGGTCAAATTTAAACGAACCGGTACTGCGTCAGAATATTTTCACCGACATTAAACAGTTTGCTAAGGAACCGCAATACGGATTCAGATGGCGCGGATTTCAGGACAGCACAACATATTACGATGAAGACACGCGCCGATTACTGACTTCAAATTACAGAAACATGTTTTTTTCCTACGCGTTATATTGCTCTCAAGTTAAAAATGAACCGCACAAAGTAACGGCAATTCTCGATCGAATGGAGCAGGTTCTGCCGCAGCGTTCTATTCCGATGGACTATCGTCTTAAACATGACGTGGCTTCATTATATAATATGGCAGGCAATAAGGATCGCTCTCGTCAATTACTGAACGAAATCATACTTGAACTCAAACAAGTGATTAGTCGTCCTGTTACCGGTCAGTTATCGCAGTACAATCCGTATATTATTCTCTATTATTGCTATGATGAACTTGAAATGTATAAGGAAGCTGAGGACATCCTGCCGCTCATCAAGTCCGCCTATCCGAAAGAAAAGGGAATTGATCAAATAATCGAACAACTGCGCTCTCAGATTCAGATGAAACGAGCAAGTGCAATGACTGCACAAAAGCAGCAGTTAAAATAAACAATTGAGAATAGTAATTCAGCCCATATATCGTATATAAGCAGACGCCATTGAAGGAGAATTATGAAACAAAAAACCGCACTTGTTATCGGTATTACAGGCCAAGATGGCTCGTATCTCACAGAGTTACTGCTTGCCAAAAACTACCAAGTAGTGGGAATGATGCGCAAGACTTCCGCTGTACCAAGTTCTCATATCGCACATCTCGCAAATAAAATCCATATTGCATACGGTGATCTGCTCGATACGTTTTCCATTGCAGAGACCATTCGTTCTTACAAGCCGGATGAGATTTACAATCTCGCAGCTCAATCTTACCCGGGTGAATCATGGCGGCTTGCCATTGAGACAGCAGAGATCACCGGTATCGGTGCTCATCGTGTCTACGAAGCAGTGCGGTATGTAAAACCGGATTGCCGTATCTACCAGGCTTCTTCGTCAGAAATGTTTGGAACACCGACTATAGTCCCGCAAAACGAACGAACACCGTTTGCACCGGTAAATCCGTACGGCGCCGCTAAACTCTATGCACATACTATGGCACAGATCTACAATACGAGTTATAAGCTCTTTATCACATGCGGAATTCTGTTCAATCACGAAAGCCCAAGGCGCGGGATGCATTTCCTGACACAAAAAGTTGCGTATGGGGCAGCTTGCATAAAACTCGGTATACTTAATTCCCCCGATCTCAACGAGCAGGGCGAACCGATCGTCAAAGACGGGAAAATTGCACTCGGCAATTTGGATGCAAAACGCGACTGGGGTTTTGCGGGCGATTATGTGGAAGCTATGTGGATGATGCTGCAGCATGAAAAACCGGATACATACGTCATAGGTACAGGAGAGGTTCGTACCGTACGGCAATTGTGCGAAACGGCATTCAATAGTATCGGTATGGACTGGCAGAAATACGTTGTTGTCGATCCGCGGTTTATTCGCCTGACAGAAACCGGGACAACTGTTGCAGATGCTTCAAAAGCAAAAACTAAGCTTGGCTGGTCGCCGCATACATCGTTCACAGATTTAGTGAAAATGATGGTGGATCATCAAATAGACCGATTGAAGAATCATAAAAAATAGTTTGCTTTTCTTAGATCAGATTTCAAGAAAAGCACTCCTCCCCTTTATCCCCTCCTCGTGGAGGAGGGGATAAACCTGCGCTTTTCAGACGGGCAGGAGTGGTGAAATAAAGGTGCTACGAAACAACAGATAGACTACATCGACATATGAAAATTCTTCTTCTTAATTGGCAGGATATAAAGAATCCATACGGAGGCGGCGCCGAGGTGTACCTACATCAAATATTTCAACGGCTTGCCGCGCAAGGCCATGAGATTACGCTCTTCTGTTCACATTTTCACTGCGCTCCCGCCGAAGAAGAAATTGACGGAATCCGCATCGTTCGAAAAGGAAGCCGCAACCTGTTCAACTATATTGTTCCGGTCGAATACGCGAAACGTTTCCGTCACGAGCGATATGACATCGTTATAGACGATATCAATAAAATTCCGTTTTACACACCGCTGTTTATTCGGAAACCGCTGCTGGGAATGGTGATGCACTTGTTCGGTAATGCAATTTTTAAAGAAGCTTCTATCCCGGCATCGGCGTACGTGTATGCCGCAGAGCGTCTTGCTCTTTCGGTGTATAGAAATACTCCGCTGGCGGCAATTTCTAAAAGCACAAAGGAAGAATTAATTTCGCATGGATGCAGGGAAGAAAATATTTTTCTTGTTCCGTGTGCCGTCAATCACTCAACGTACCGGCAGATTCCGGGAATTAATCGAATCGAGCCGTTAATCGGTTATGTCGGGAGAATAAAAAAATATAAAAGCGTCGATCATTTATTGCATGCTTTCGCAATTGTTCTGAAAGAACTTCCGCAGGCAAAACTCGCCGTTATCGGAGAAGGCGACGGCAAACCTGAATTCCAGAAAATAGCGCACGAACTTCATATCGATCATGCAACAACATTTACCGGATTCCTTCCTCTGGACCAAAAAGTACGGTTACTGAACCAGATGCAGATTGTCGTGAATACGTCTGCTAAGGAAGGTTGGGGATTAACGGTCACAGAGGCAAACGCTTGCGGGGCGCCTGCAGTCGCGAGCGATGTTCCGGGACTGCGCGATGCCGTGATCGACGGTGAAACCGGACTGCTCTACGAATACGGGAACATCGAACAGCTTGCGGGAAAAATTCTTCTCCTCCTCCGCGACGAACGACTCCGCACGCGATTGACGGCAGGTGCGCTGTCCTATGCTCAGTCTCTTACATGGGATGCTTCCGCTAAAACCATGCTCGATGTAATAAAGAATGTTCTGGCAAATAAAAGATAATCTCTTCGGCTGCGTCATTATTATTCTTGTTTTTCAGTATATAAAAAAATGAAATTAAATCTTATATCATTATTTAATCTCTCATTATGTTTAATAATTTCATGCTACGGCTGTGATAATACGGTAAAAAATGAAGACCCATCGAATAGTACATTAATAGTATATCCTGAATTTACCGATGAGACCAAGGTAACCATAAATGGTTATTATTTGGATGCAATGGAACCGTTCATTACTAAAGACGGCAGTTTCCTGTTTTTCAACAGCCTGAATGACGGACAAAATACAAACCTGTATTATGCTGCTAAACTGGATGAAACTAACTTTGATTTTAAAGGTGAAATAACAGGTGTGAACGGAAAACCGCCGCATCTCGATGCCGTTGCCAGCATGGATGAAAATAATAACTTCTATTTCTTATCCACAAGGGATTATCCGAATATAATTCAGAACTATCAGACCGGTGAATTTAATAATGGGAATGTAGTTAATGTCCGGCCTTTAAAAGGCAATATTTATATCAATTCTCCGGGCTGGATTATTATGGATGCTGAAATAAACAAGGACGGTAATTTGTTATTCTATAGTAATACACATTTCAGCGGCGGCACCATACCTGATGAATCAATGCTCGGGATAGCGGAAAAAAGCGATTCCTTGTTTAACAAAATCTCTTCTTCAGGCATTATTCTGAAAAATATTAATGATTCAAATTATGTGGTTTATGCTCCTTCCTGCTCTTCCGATGGCAAAGGACTGTATTTCACAAGATTTAAAAAAGGAACGCTTACAACCGAAATTTGTGTTTCAATGAGAGACGATATTTATGATATTTTCAGCGAACCAAAGAGAATAGAAATTCCCGGAATTACCGTAGAGGCTTCCACAATAACAGATGACGGAAAAAGAATATACTACCATAAAAAACTTGCAGATAATATGTATCATATTTTTACAATGAAAAGGAAATGAAATTATCTGATATCGGATATGATGCGTGGTTTCAGCAGAAACGGGATGAACTCAAAAAACCGGAATTAAGTGCTGCGCGAATAACCAGAGTTGACCGCGAGCGGTATCTGGTGAGGAATGAACAAGACGAAATACAGGCAGAAGCAACAGGCAATCTTCTCTACTCGGCGGAATCAAATCAGAATCTTCCCTGCGTAGGAGACTGGGTTCTTGTTCAATATTACAATGACCACACGCTTGCTATCATTCATAATGTAATTCCTCGAAAAACTTACTTGCATCGAAAAGCGGCCGGTAAAAAAATCGATTATCAAATAATTGCATCAAATATTGACGTTGCGTTTATAGTACAATCCTGCGATAACAATTTCAATATTCGGCGAATGGAACGGTATCTTGTTATGGCAAACGAAGGCCGCATAAAACCGGTTATCCTGCTCAGTAAATCCGATCTTATCAGCACTGAAGACTTAAATAAAAAAATTGATGAGATAAAGCGTGCTCACATCATAGTGGGAATAATTGCATTCAGTAATACAACAGGAGCAGGACTGGAAACAATCCGGCAAAATCTGGAAAAAGGAAAAACATACTGCTTACTCGGATCATCGGGTGTCGGTAAAACAACACTCCTCAATCACCTGCTCGACAGAGAAGAGTTCGAGACCAATCCAGTACGTGAAAAAGACGGAAGAGGGCGGCATACAACATCCCGCCGTCAGTTGACATTGCTTGATAACGGTGCTCTTTTTATAGATACGCCCGGTATGAGAGAGCTCGGCATGCTTGCAGTCGGAGATAGTATTGACGAAAGTTTTGCCGATATTCAGGAACTCTCTGTAAATTGCCGTTTCAAAGATTGCACTCATACCAAGGAAACCGGCTGTGCAATACTCAAAGCGATTGAAGAGGGCGTTCTGGATGAATCGCGATATCAAAGCTATCTTAAACTGATGAAGGAGTCCGAATTCTACGAAATGTCATACGCTGAGAAGCGCAAAAAAGATAGACAGTTTGGGCGCATGGTCAATGTTGCAATGAAACAAATGAGAAAGAGAAAACCGTCGAGGTAGAGTTCCCACCAAACAGATAGCGTCTATATAAAAGAATGTCAAGTAAAAACACTCCACCGCTGAAAAAGAGACGACTTTTTTTCTTGGACATTCCGTCTCGCTTCCTCAACATTGAAGACGATGAGATAAAAACTGTTCTATTTTGATCTTACTTTGCTCGATCACGTTTTCTATGCGTCTATCAGAACTCTCTGCTGAGATGATGTAATAATCCCAGACGGGGTTACGGCAAATTTGAGTATAAAACGGGAGAGGGCTAACCGGGCAGATGGCAATTGCTCGATAAAGAATAACCGATATTGCACGCCGTAGCTTTGAGCTCTCTCTCCTACTATTGAGATCTCTATCTTTTTGACAGAAACATCTTATGCATCGTGGTCAACGTGCTCCAAGACGGAAAAATAAATGTATCATCACGCTATTGTTCTGTCCTCTGATTGTTTTTCTGATAAGGTATAAATCGTTGACCATTCTTGAGCATACCGTAACTCACCTTTGCTATATACCGCGCTACCGCATTTCGTGCATTGTGTTCTGCAAGACATCTAGCAATAAGCCAGTCATAATATCTCCGCATTGGATTATTTTTTCCGCTTAAACACGACATCGCAGCTAATTTATAAACACTTTTCAATCGTCTGCAGCAACGTGGTCGCCTGTTGTAAAATGTCCTAGTTCCAATGCCTTTTGTTGATTCAAAACCCTTACTCCAGCTCGCACCAAGTCTTCATATGAACTGACTAACGAACGTAACTCGTAAAGTGTGTTGACACTATGAAATACTTCTTTCAATAAGCCGGCACATAAGAGTATACAGAGTTTTCCTGCATCCAATTTGTCTGTCTTAGGCCCATCAAAGAGTAGACGATTTCGGTATGGGTCACAGATGATGATTCGATCCACATAATCAACTAGTTCCAAATATAACCATTGTGCCGTTGTAGTCTCCTCCAGGGCTAGTAGTTTTCGCCCTTTTAACAATGTCAGGTATTCTTGTACTTCCTTGATGTCTGTGGGCCGTTCGTGAACTTTTATTGCCTTTGATCGTCGATTCATGTATGCTATTGCCATCACTTTCATTGACCAATCAATCGCTATGTAGTGCTCATAGCTGCCGACCATCTCGCTGTTGCCTTTTATTGTCTGTTGTGTTACTTTATTGCTGTTCATTTAGGTCTTCTTTCTTTTGTGAAATACCATTTTTTTCCATTCGTAAAATACGAATGCTTGTATCACTAAGAAAGCGAGACCTTTTATAATTTACCGGGCAGGCTCATCAGGTAAATTGGTATAAAAACACAAAAGCCGGGTCCACTGGCCCAGCTTTGTAACAGCACTGCGGTTGTCTGATTTACTTACCGCTTTATTGTGTACGTCGTCCCATACGTTCGCGACGTTCTTTCTGCATAACATCATACTTCTTTGCCTGATCTTTCGTCAGAACGGAATTAATTTTTTTATCAGATTTCTGCATAATTTCTTGCATGGCAGTTCGCATCGAATCACGATTGTCAGAATACTTTTCAAATGCCGCGGTCATTTCTTTGCTCTGTTTATCAAGAATTATCGTAACTTTTGCAGCCTGTTCATCACTCAGTTTCAAACTATCGTTCAAAATCTTCACACGTTCTTCTGTTGACATTCGCATAGGCTGTGCTTGTGCATATGCAGACAACAGTATTGCAAATCCAATGACTAGTACCAGTCCTACGGCCATTCGCTTGATTGCGGTTGACATATGTTTATCCTTTCTTAATTTATAAATGCGTTTGATTAAATAACTCTAGACGTATTAACTGCTTGATGAATAGACGAATACTGGCCTGAAAAGTTACTGTAACTGAATATATTTATTAAATTTATTGTATGTTAAGGTCATTATATGTATCCCATTTTCTTGGATAGGGACTTCCTTTAGCGTGGTCTGTATGAGAACTTATTGGATTTTCCAGCTTTATCTAACGCTATTGCTATCGCTTGCTTTTATGATCGTCAGCTGTACATCAGTTCGCTGATATCCTTGCTTTCTACTTTTGTCACACACACTACACTTCACTCCACAATAAAATTCCTATTTCGAATTTCAGTGCCCGCAATCTTTGATTCAACTCTCTGATTCAATAGGTCATACAGTCATTCAAGTATCATCATAACATTTATCTCTGTGTCTGTGTATGATCGGAAGCAGAAGTCATTTTTCGAATCATCATACTACTCTATTAATTCGCGCGGCCAGAACTCAAACCCGCTCAGGTATTCGCCGGTGACTTTGCGGTGGAGATTTGTGGATGTGAGGTTGATTAACTGTCATATTTGTTCTCCCGTGATTAGGTGCCAGAGCACAGCAAAACAACACTGGCCCGGTATCAAATCCACCGACGTTATTGAATCGATCTTTGCCAGTGTGAAGCTCAGAACAAATGCTGTAAAGCGAATACCTTCACGGGAATCTGCATTGTATCTTGTTTTTTAAACTTGTTTCAGCACAATAACAAAGGTTCAGAAAAATCAATGCTTATAAACTTGTAAATGTTACAATTATCCAATTAAAACTATAATCTACGCCCAGGTTACGGCGGGTCGCTTAATTATTTTAAAAAAACTATTGACATTAACTCATTATTGTATTAATATGGTTAATAAAATTAACTTGTTTATATTAGTATCAATATTCATATTTAAATATAAAACAATGGACAAAACAATGGACAAAATAACTTTAACACCTGAAGAAAGTCTCTTGTTAATAACAAAGACTATTCAGGAAACAAAAAAAAGATTTGAAGAAAATGGATTCTTGTTCTTATTTTGGGGCATGCTTATCTTTTTTGTATCACTAAGTCAGTTTGTGCTCACAAAACTTGAACTAAACAAGATCGTTTACATAGAAAATTATACAATTCGTAACTGGCCTGTTTTATTATACCCGTTGATTGGTGGAATAATTACTTTAATATATGTTAAAAAAACATATAAAAAATTACCAAAAACCATCCTTGGAAATATATCTTGGGCTATGGGTTGGTTACTGGGTTCAAATTTTATGATATTAGGTTTTTTCTTGGGGGACACACTCAGTGGACACCTTATCCCTATATTTTTAATTTTATATGCCTTCGTGTGCATAATCAGTGGAGTTTCAATTAGTTTTAAACCGCTTATAATTGGAGGTATTCTGCTAAATTTGTTTGGATTTGCTGCTTTTTACATCAACTGGCAATACCAGCCGTTAATGTTTACAGCAGGCTCATTAGTAGCTTTAATAATTCCAGGTATTTTACTCAACAAAAACAAAAAACAGGAAAATGTTTAAAGAATTAGATCCTATATTACATTCACAACTTCGGTTGTCAATTGTCTCCATTTTAATTACAGTAAATGAAGCCAATTTTAATTTTATAAAAGAAACTGCTCATGCTACATCAGGCAATACAAGTATCCAAATAAATTATTAAACAACAAATATTAGATAAAACCATGAACAAAACAAATTTAACACCGGAAGAAAGTCTCTTGTTAATTACAAAAACAATAGAAGAGACTAAACAAAGATTTCAAGAAAACGGCCACATTATTATTTTGTGGGGCACAATAACGTTTATTGTATTTTTAAGCCAGTATATTCTAGTACTATTGGAATTGCACAAGGTGATGGACATAATGTGGACTTGTATTTTATTTCCGCTTGGGGGGGTCTATACATATATATATTTTAGGAGAAAAGTAGAAAAGAAAAATATACCCATGACTATCATTGGAAGGACAATAGGAACAATGGGATGGGTGTTTGGTGTGAATCTTTTGATATTAGGTTTTATTTTTGGCCGTCAACTTGATAAAGCCGCTGTCCCAATATTTTTAATTCTCCTTGCTTTGTTTATAATTATGACCGGAATATCCCTCAAATTTAAACCTCTTACAATCGGCGGTATCTTACTGAATATAATTGGATTTGGTACTTTCTTAATTAATACGGATTATTATGGGCTTAGCATGATGGTAGGATCAGTAGTAGGATTAATTATACCGGGAATACTACTCAATCGGGCAAATAGGAAAGAACATGTTTAACGATTTAGATCCCATATTACACTCGCAGCTTCGTTTGTCAATCGTTTCGATTTTGATGTCGGTAGATGAAGCGAATTTTAATTTTATAAAAGAAACTACGAAGTCTGCTGCAGGCAATATAAGTATCCAGATAAAAAAATTACAGAAGGCGGAATATGTTAAAGTTAAAAAAACTTTTAAAAATAATTATCCAAATACTACAATATCAATTACAAGTAAAGGAATAAAAGCATTTGAGGACTATGTAAATAATCTAAAAAAATATATAAATCCAAAGTAATATTTTTTTACCAATATAGTTTATAATATTAACTACTTAAAAGGATTAATTATGAAAACCACAGTATTAAGCATTATGATTTTTATTCTGACTTTTATCTTGACTTCTTGCAGTTTTGAATCATCACAGAAAATAGAAAGAATGAAGTTTGCCGAATTAAGAGATTCGGTATTTTCAAGATTTATTAAAATAAAAGAGGATACGGCAAACTTTGAGAATTGCATAATAATAAAACCATTTAATAAAGTTTTGATGGGTACTTTCATTAATATCAAGTTGGATAATTTGCCGCAGAATAAAAATGTTACATTGCATGCCTATCGTAGAAATTGGGAAGGTCTTATTTATTCATTTGCCTGCTTTAAGACTGACAGCAAAGGACAAATACAACTAAATAATGATAAACCAATATCAGCAACTTATTCAGGTGCCGATTCTTTGGGTATTTTTTGGTCTATGACAAAACCAACCTATATAAATGAAGAGTTACCATTTGAAATACAAAATCTGAAATTAAATACGATATATTTTCAATTAGAAGTAGATGGAAAAATATTTTCAAAAGATGAACTTCAGCTAATTTTAGAAACACCCGATATTTATAGTGAGGAAATTAAAAATAAAGATATGATAGCAAATTTATATTATCCCAAAAACAAACAAAACTTACCACTTATAATTATGTTAGGTGGTTCGGATGGTGGAATTAGACAAGTAGATGATCGTGCTAAAATAATTTCTTCTCATGGTTATGCGGTAATGGCCTTAGGCTATTTTGGTATGGAAAATCTCCCAAAGAATCTGGAAAGAATACCTGTTGAATATTTTTTCAACTCAATCAATTGGGTCAAAGAAAAACAATTCATTGATACTAATAAGATTGTAATTTTAGGCTTTTCAAAAGGTGGAGAAGCTGCTTTATTGGTAGCATCCATGCGTAGAGATATTAAAGGTGCAATAGCATTCGTACCAAGTAATGTTAGATGGCAGGGAATACCCGATGGACCTAGTTTTATTAGTAAATCATCATGGACATCCAACGGTAAAGATCTTCCTTACCTTAAGTGTAGCATTGGCTTTTCGTTTTTTTGGAAATTTATCACCAATTCTAAACAGATAGAATTGCGTGAAATCTTTAACCCAATTATTACTGAGGATAAATCAATAATTGAACCGGCACTTATTGAAGTTGAAAAAATAAACGGTCCCGTTTTACTGATTGCAGGAAAAGATGATAAGGTATGGCCCTCTTATGATATGTGCCAAATGATGAAAAATCGATTAGATAGTTTAAAATTTGAGCATCAAATTGAGTGTTTAAATTATGATAATACCGGGCATCTTATTTATGGACCAGATCTAATGCCAACTATAAATTATAAATATGATCAAATAGATGTGGGAGGTAAGGATTCAGAGAATTCTGCTGCACAAATTGATTCATGGAATAAAATGATTGGTTTTCTTCAAAAATATTTTCCTGTAGAATAATATTATTAACTGCTTAAAAGGATAAAATATGAAAACAACAATATTTGTTTTAATGATTTCCATTCTAATGGAATTAAGTTGCGCCCAGAATAACTTGCAAAAGGATGATGGGCAAATTCTGAAAAACACTTTTAAGGACGATATCTCGGTACTAAACTTCTATCGTCAATATAGTTCATTTACCGATCCAGGGAAATTTAAATATTTATATGAAAATCTTCCTGATTCTTTACCAGAGCTTTGTAGTCTCATTCGATCACAGTTTATACACCCCTATGCCGAATTGCCAAAATATCGTGAGCAAATTCCCAAAGAGAGGTGGAATGAATCATTCAAGTATTCGACAGTTCAAACGATTCTGGAAGGGCTTGTTACTTATAATGCCTCCGGTTTGATAAAAGACCGGAAACCTGAAGAGCGGCTGATCTTGGGCTGCAGAGAAAATGCCGTCCTGCTTGCGTCCATACTTAAATATCGCGGTATTCCGGCCAGGGTCCGTACCGGACATGTCACCTATTTAAGACCCGGATTTCATTTGAGTCATACGATCTGTGAAGTGTGGAACGACCACGAAAACCGCTGGATGCTTGTGGACCCCAGTATGGTCAAGATTGATTTCAGCCGAGAAGAGTTTGACTTCAGTCACGAGTTATGGTTAAAATTGCAGAATAAGGAAATAGATCCCGGCCCATACGGATTCCCCGGCAGATATTCCGGATTTGTTTCGATTGTTGGAAAAGTATGTCCGGATCTGGCATCAATACTGGGCACCGAATACCCAGTTCATCATTATGCACCGATATTGGATTATGCTTTTGAAAACAACGACCAGCTGACCGATGAACATATAGAAATATTAAACAGAATAAGTGAACTCATGAAATCGCTTGATGCTGATAATCTTTTAAAATTACAGGATATCTATAATAGTACTCCTCAAATTCAAATAACAAAACAATTTAGTTCACAGTAAAATCGAAACTATTTATCAAGGGAAATAATCATGAAAACTTCAATCTGTGTATTTATCATTTCCATCCTGGCAGCCATTGGATACGGTGCTCAGGAAAATCAGACAAAATCTGTTGTTGCAAGCCAAATCAAGACAGAAGCGGATCTTCTGGATTTCTATTGTCAATACAGTTCATTTACCGATCCGGGTGAATATGCATATTTGTATAAAAATCTTCCTGATTCGTTGCCGGAACTTTGCAGGCTAATTAAATCACAATTTATAAATCCATATGAATTACCTAAGTATGAAGGTCAAATTCCAAAGGAAAGATCCAATGAAATCATGAAGTACCCGACCGTTAAACTGGCCCTGGAGGGACTTCTATCCTATGATTCATCGGGTTTGGTTCAGGATCGGAAGCCTGAAGATCGATTGGTTTTGATTTGCCGGGATAATGCAATCTTATTGGCCTCAATACTTAAATCGCGGAGTATTCCAGCCAGGGTTCGTTATGGATTTGCTCCTTATCTAATGCCTGATTTTCATGCGAATCATGTTATATGTGAGGTATGGAATGAAAAGGATAAACGCTGGATGCTTGTGGATCCGACCACAAATATGATTGATTTCAGCAGAGATCGATTCGATTTTAGCAACGATGTATGGATGAAAATGCAAAAAAAGGAAATTGATCCAAATATATATGGAGTTCCTGGCAGATATACCGGAATAGTCACGATGGCCATGATAATCTGTGGTGATCTGGCATCGATATTGGGAACCGAATATGCAACTAATCAATTTCCATCCATATTGAGTCATGCTCTGCAAAACAATAATCAATTCACTTCAGAACATATAGAAACGCTTAACAGAATAAGTGAACTCATGAAATCCATTGATGCTGAAAATCTTATAAAATTAAATGAGATTCAAAAAAACACACCTGATATACAGTTCATAGAGACGTTTAATCACGTTGGAAAAAAGGCGGAAAATAAACTGAACACTAATTAAACTTATTTAGGGAGATAACTATGAAAAATTCAATCATCATCTTAATCCTTTCCATTCTGGCAGCCATTGGATACGGTGCTCAGGAAAATCAGACAAAATCTGTTGTTGCAAGCCAAATCAAGACAGAAGCGGATCTTCTGGATTTCTATAGACAGTATAGTTCATTTACCGATCCTGGCGAATATGAGTATTTGTATAAAAATCTTCCTGATTCTCTGCAGGAGCTTTGCCGTCTCATTAGATCACAATATATTAACTATGGGTGGGAACTGGATAAGTATCGTGAACTAATTCCCCAAGAAAGATGGAATGAATCAGGAAAGTATCCAACTGTAAAATCGGCTCTGGAGGGGCTTCTGTCACATGACTCCAGAGGATTGGTAAAAGATCGTAAACCGGAAGATAGACTAATGTTAATCTGCCGGGATAATGCCCTCTTAATGGTATCCATGCTTAAATATCGTGGCATTCCGGCCAGGGTTCGTTATGGATTTGCTCCGTATTTAATTCCTGGTTTTCATGCGAACCATGTCATTTGTGAAGTATGGAATGAAAAGGAAAACCGTTGGATGTTGGTGGATCCAAGCGCGGATAAGATTGATTTTGCCAGAGAAGAATTTGACTTCAGCTACGATGTCTGGTTAAAGATGCAAAAAAAAGAAATTGATCCACAATTATATGGAATGCCTGGTATGAATGAATATAATGGATCGCCTCTAATGACATCGGTCATTTGTTATGATCTGGCCTCGATATTGGGAAACGAATATCCAATTGGGCAATATTCACCCATATTAGATTATGTTTTTCAAAACAAACAATTCACTGCAGAGCAAGTTGAAATCCTGAACAGAATCAGTGAATTAATAAAGTCCCTTGATGCAAATAACATTTCAGAATTACAAAAAATCTACAATAGTACACCTGAAATTCAATTTACTGAGAAATTTGAACCTGTTGTTATTAATCTTGAAGATGACACTCCAACCAAAGATTCATCAATAAATAAACCCATTATTGAATTTGTCGATATCCCGGGAGGTACATTTATCATGGGTAGCCCTGAAACAGAAGTAGGAAGAAAAGAAGATGAAGTTCAACATGAAGTTACAGTAAGCGCATTTAAAATGAGTAAGTATACAATAACTCGTGAGCAGTACGAATTATTTATAAAGGCAACTGGTAGAATAATGAGATATTATAGGCCGGTCGGGGGT
>Ga0315548_1001684_pt1 | contig 18163 bp, 6 predicted proteins | sample SalMarSW160110MG_2_FD_202540 | JGI IMG/M metagenome (GOLD analysis project Ga0315548, IMG submission 202540) | Salt marsh sediment microbial communities from the Plum Island Ecosystem LTER, Massachusetts, United States - Salt Marsh Sediment SW1601-110 ...
TCAGGTCGGGAGGCGTGGAGATTGTGGGAACGGCGTTACCATCGGCATGCGGGGAGCCGAACTTAGCCGCTGGCAAACAGTACACAGACCGTGCCGAGATGGTCACAGATAGTTCCAGTAGCCATTGGACTTGACTATCCGGCGGGGTACATATAGCATGGGCGAAGCAGCAACCACATGTGCAGAAAGGCTCATCAGCCAATTGAGCCGCTGGGTATGTGGGGACGTTGCCCTTTTAACATCCAGCAACGAAAGGAAGCGCAGATGAAAACGAGCGGTACTTGTCTCCAGAGGCTTCACCGTGCTTCGGCCGTTTCGGCAGGTTTCATTTTGTCGGTCGTGATGCTCACATTTATTTGTCCGACGGCACCACGTGCGGCAGAGCATCAGGTTTTCTTTCACACGGGATTTGACTCGGATACTCTGGACCCCGGTCTTACTCTTGTCCGTGAGAACCCCTCATATTACAGCTTGACCGAACGTCCTGGCTTCTTCCGTCTCAAGACGCAGAAGCAATCCCTCAACAGTTATCCTCAGACCGAGCCTTCAACCGAGAACATTCTTTTGGCTGTCTGCCCAGACAAAGACTTCATTGTTGATACATTTCTGGAATTTCACCCGACAGAGGAATACCATCAGGCGGGGCTGGTGGTCTATCTGGATGATGACCATTTCATCAAGTTGGTCTCAGTGATCAATCGAGGGCTTCCGCAACCTCGTTTCTTCCAGTTTTACTCCCAGAACGGTCCTGATACTGCGTACACAAACGCCGCCGCTACACTCGACCAGGTGTATCTCCGCATCGAGCGTGTCGGCGACAGCTATGCCGGATACTACAGCTCTGACGGCGAGAATTACATTCTGCTCGATGCTTTCACGAACCCTGTCGAAACGGCGTCAGCAGGATTCATGGGTGAGAACGGGAGCATAGGAACGACCACCCCGGCCCTTGCCGATTACGACTATCTGACGATCACGATTCGCCTCGCCATCGTGGACACCATCCAGAGCTTCACGATTGCCTGGTCTTGCACTGTTGGCAAAACGTATCGGGTCCAGCGCCGGGAAAGTCTTCTCACGCAGGAGTGGACGGATATATCTCCCGACATCGTGGCAACGGACACCAAGACCTTCTGGACGGACTACGGCGACGAGCAATCAGGCAGACCCGCCCCAGGATGGACTGGCCTTAAAGAAGCTTTTTATCGTGTCGTCGAGCAGTAAGGTGCTGCGTCGGTATTAGGCTGGGAGGAATCTATTGTAGGAGCTTTGTCGGTGTTGGGCAACAGTCTGTGGGCTATGAGGGCAAGGTTGCGCCGCCGAACTCTCGTGCACAGTCTTGGAGGGAAGCATGCCGGTTACAACTCTGCTCTCGGTCGTGCGATTCAGAGTGTCCGCCTTGCTCAGAATCCACAGAACAACGAGATATGTCACGTACTCTCAACGAAAGCCGAGAAACGCTCTTAAACGTGCGGAGGATGGAAGAAGGGTCGAGAGCCGGTTTTGAGAAAAGTGCCGTTGTCGAAGGGGGTCGAGCACAGCGGTGAAACCGATGGATTGCTGACTGTTCGAGGTTTATCAAGAGAATGCAAGTCGCCATTGGAATGGCCACAGGACGAAATCACGCGCGGATTTGTTTGTGCCGCGGTAAACGAGAAAGGGATGGCGGTCAGGGCATCCTTGATGCCGGGAATGCCTGGCACCCGCGCGATGAGGGCCGCGAGAAGGGCTTCTCCAGCACGAGCCGGTACGTGACGCGAAAAAGATGCAACCCCCCACAGGCGCCGAAACCGAGCGTTTGAACCCACGCCTTGTTGAGTCGGTGCCGCCCACTTTTTACTCTTTGCTTCGAAGGCTGAGATGGTCTTATCATGATGTCGCAGACTGTTTCGGGGCATCTGAGAGGTAACTCAACGTTGAAAACAAGCGAAGCGCCCTGACCGCAACGGGGAGGGTTTCGTGCCTTGGCGACACGGGTTGCCGAATGACGCCGACGGCTGGAAACGCTGGGAATGGGACATCACCGCCGATCCTCGCCCGGCAAGGGCCACAGGGTGGCGATGATCCTGCCGGCTCTTTGATCCGCGTTTATGCAGACATGCAACAGAAAACTGGTATCAACATCAGTTCAATGAAAGGAACATCAATCATGATTCACAGAAACCATTGCGTATTTCCGGCCACGTTCTCTTTGACGCTGGCCGCTTGGCTTCTGCTCTGTACCGCCGCCCTCGCGGCCGAACCGCTTGTCCTCCATGTTGCCCCTGATGGCGATGACACCTGGTCAGGCCGCCTCGCCGCGCCCAACCCCGGCCGCACGGATGGCCCCTTGGCATCGCTCGCCGGCGCCCGGGATGCGATCCGGCGCCTGCGGGCTGGCCACGCCGCGGGACCGGGGCCCGTTACTGTTCGCGTGCGCGGCGGGGTGTATCGCCTGGCCGCACCGTTCCGGCTCGAGCCGCAGGACTCGGGCACCGCCGAGGCCTTGGTGGTGTTCGAGGCAGCCGGCAATCAGCGGCCTGTCCTCAGCGGCGGGCGGGCGATCGCTGGCTTCCGGCACAATGGACCGCTGTGGGAAGTGGAAATCCCGCAGGTCAAGGCCGGCCAGTGGTACTTCCGGCAGCTCTTCGTGAACGGTCAGCGGCGGCAGCTTGCGAGGTCGCCCAACAGCGGTTATCATCGCATCGCCGCACTGGTGCCCGGCCCGGCGCGGCCGAACACCAAGGCGGTTGCCCAAGACCAGTTCATCTTTGCTCCCGGCGACATCAAGCCGTGGGGCCGGCTGGGCGATGCGTACATCGTCCTCATGCACTCGTGGGAGACGTCGATCCATCCGATCAAGTCAATCGCGGAGGGGAAGAACACCGTCCACTTCACCGCACCGCTCAAGGAGTGGTGGTCGATCGGGCATTGGGAAACCTCGCAGCGCTACTACGTGGAGAACGTCCGCGAACTACTCGACCAACCGGGTGAGTGGTATCTCAATCGCGAGACTGGGGTGTTGAGCTACTGGCCGATACCCGGTGAGAAGCTCGGTGAAACCGAGGTCGTCGCGCCGGTGCTGACGGAACTGGTGCGCTTCGCCGGTAACGCCGATGTAGGCCGATTCGTGCGGCACATCACGCTCAGGGGCTTGGCGTTTCATCATGCCGACTGGGTGCTGGGTCCGAAGGATAACAGCAGCACGCAGGCAGCCGTTGAAGTGCCGGCCGCTGTGATGGCCGACGGCACGTTGAACTGCGCCATCGAGCGCAGCGAAGTGGCCCACATCGGCGGCTACGGAATCTGGTTCCGTCGCGGCTGCAAGGACAACCGAATCCAGCAAAATCGGCTGTTCGGCCTGGGCGCCGGGGGCATCCGCGTGGGCGAGGCGGAGATGGCCCGCACCGATGTCGCCGAGACCAGCCGCACGCTCGTGGACAACAACCACATCTTCGACGGCGGGCACGTCTACGCCGGCGCTGTCGGCGTCTGGGTGGCGCAGAGCAGCCACAACTGCATCTCCCACAATGACATTCACAACCTGAGCTACACCGGCATCAGCATCGGCTGGAACTGGGGACTGGACGCCAACAGAACTCACCACAATCTCATCGAGTTCAACCACGTTCACAACCTCGGCCAAGGCGTGCTCAGCGATGCGGGGCTGATCTACTGCCTGGGCGTCTCCCCCGGCAGCATCATCCGCAACAACGTCTTCCACGACATGTGGCCTTATTCGCAGCCGGCCCTTGGATGGGGCATCTACCTCGATGCCCAGTGCGGGCAGTACCTGGTCGAGAACAACCTCGTCTACAACACCCTCAGCGGTGGGCTGATGTTCAACAACGGCGGCCACGCCCACACGATCCGGAACAACATCTTCGCCCTGTCAGCCAACCAAGCCCTCTGGCCCTACTCTGAGAAGCGCCCCAGCACCTTCCGTCGCAACATCGTTTATCTCACGCAGGGTGCGCTGCTGATCCCCTACGGCGAAAAATCGCTCAACGAGCGCCTGGCCGCGAAGGAGTCGCCGGGGGACTGGGATGAGAACCTCTTCTGGCATACCGAGGGACCGGAGAAGTTGCGCTTCTACCGTCGGAGCTTCGCGGAGTGGCAGGCGATTGGCCTGGACCGCAACTCGCGCATCGCCGATCCGCAATTCATGGATGCCGCGGCTCATGACTTCCGCCTCAAGCCTTCGTCCCCGGCGCTGCAGGTTGGCTTCCACCCCTTCGCCATCAGCGGGATCGGCCTCTACGGCGATCCCGCCTGGGTTGCCGAGTCCCGTCACGCCGATTGCCCGCCACAGCCGCTGCCGCTGCCCCCAGCGCCACCCAAGCCCATGGCGATCGATGATGACTTCGAGAAGACGGCGGCGGGCATGCCGCCGGCCCATGCCACCGTCAGCGGCGAGAAGGAAGGCGCTTCCATCCGCGTCAGCGAGGATCGCGCTGCTGCCGGCCGGCGCAGCCTGAGGATCAGCGACTCCGAGTCGCTTCAGCCCTCGTGGGAGCCCACTTCTACTACCAGCCTCGTTTCACCTCCGGCACGATCCAGCAGAGCTTCGATGTCTGGCTCAGCCCCAGCGCCCGGTTCTTCACCGAGTGGCGCGACGATGCGGCCACCTATCCCCAGAACGTCGGCCCGACCGTGCGGCTTGATGGCAACGGCAACGTGACAGCCGGCGGAAACGTCCTGACCCATGTGCCAGCCTAAGTGTGGGTACAGGTGCAGATCGAAGCCACCCTCGGCAGGAACGCCCCCCGCACCTTCAAGCTCACGATCAGCACCACCGGCGCCGCGGCCAAGACCTTCACCGATCTGCCGTTCCCCGGCGCCGGCTTCCGCGAACTCCACTGGCTCGGCTTCAGCAGCACGGCCGCTGCGGACACGACGTTCTATCTCGACAACATGAGCATCACTGGCCGGTTTTGACGCGTAGATTGACACGGCAATGGGACAGTAAGGCACGGGTATCAACATAAATTGTGAAGGGCGGTAGGAAACTGCGGCGGGGAGCGGGGGAAAGCCCAAAGCGAGCAACGATGATGGTGCAACGACTGAGCTCAAGAAACGGAGACGCAAATAGCTTTTCCAAAGGCGCGTGGCTTCGTGAGCACAAGTCAGGAACTCATGGGATTTGGCTTTTCGCGATAACCCTTGCATAGAGAAAGATCTCTCGCTTTTGCTCGATAACGGCGCGATAGGCTAAAAAACGCGGAGCGGGTGGGCGAGGCGGAGGTCATTCATGGATTCAGGTCGAGTTGAATGGCGAAAACACGTTTCGCAGGTTCGTAACCAACGATCTGAGCCGCTGTTACGAAGGCATCAAGTGTTACGGATTCGGGGATCTGATTTTTGGTCGTTAGATGACACGTCTTATCGTTCGGGAATTCTTCTGAATTTATGTGGCCTATTCATTGTGCCCTCCTTGGCGACCCGCTGTGGTCGAGTCAATTGTGAAATTCGGTTTTGCGCAGAACCGAGTTTTGCAGTTTCCACCTTTAGAAAGCTTTTCTTATAGGTCAAAAACAACTGGACTCACTCTGAACGCGACGGATGGCAGTGACTCTCCTCAAACAAAAACGCATCGGACAACGCCGTCGAAGCACGGTGTCCGATCCGCTTTCTTTGCTATTTGTCTTGTTCGCTGGTCACCTCTGCAGCAAGACCTGAAAAGCTTACCTTCACGTCCGTCCTCCCACCGCGACAGGAGGCCTTCTACTTCTTCCCTTTGTCGTGAGGCGCGATGATGTGAACCTGAGCTGAGCTCGTGTTGCCGTACGTGTCGGTCGCAACAATGGTGATCGTATACGTCCGGCCATCGCCCTTTCCAGCTCTTTCCGAGCGCAGCTGGAGATATATCATTCCCCCCGGCCCGTCCTCGACGCCGTCGACGATCCAGTCAGGATCTGTGTTGCCGTCTCCAGGGGCATTGACAGGCTGGTCGCAGGTGACTGTCACGTCGAGATGGACTGGCCCCCCCGAATCGTCGTACGCGTTGACAGCGATCGTGACCGGCACAAGCTGGTGGTTCGGAGGCCAGAGTTGCGTCACAGATGGCACAGGAGCCAGCGTCGGCGGTTCGATATCACCTATCACAGTCACGACGCAGGGATCGGAATAGCCCCAATTCAAGCCGTCGAATGCCTTGAGAACTAACTCGTGTGTGCCGATCGTGAGAACGAGGTCTACGGGGTCAATCGCAATAGCCACTCCACCTGCTAAGGTTTGAAGCCCCCCGGAGGCGTACTCGTCTTCTCCTTCGGTTAGGTGCCATTCGACGAAGTCACCATCGAAGTCGCTAATCGCTCCGCCGATGACGATCGGGTCTCCAATTTGATAGGTGCCAGCCCCGGTTATGGTAACCTCCGGAGGCGAATTACCCACAGTGAGAACTATATCGTCATGCGCATACTCAAACCCATCGAAAACCTCAAGTCGAAGCTTATGTTCGCCGATGTCGAACAATGGCAGGGTGCTAAGGCCCAGATATGCTTCGCCAGCGGATCCCACGGGGCTCCAATCCAGCAACAGCACGGGGTCACCTCCGCTTATCACCTCCAACCATCGGTACTGCATGACATCGTCGTCAGGATCCGTGGCGCTTCCGTGGAGCACTGTGGCGGACTGCTCATCAGTTGTGATCATCACACCGTCTCCAGCGTCGGCTTGCGGAGCCCGGTTCTCAATCGTCAGTGTCATGTCATCGGCGCTCGTCAGCTCGCCATCACTCACTTCAAGGCGTAGCATCGAGTCGCCGATCGGGAACGCAGCCAGTGCCCCAAGGTCGAGGTATGCCTCACCAGCGGCACCCGTGGGGGTCCAATCCTGCAGCAGCACAGGATCGGTACCGGTAACATCCCACCAGCGGTATGTCGGAGATGTGTTCGGGTCGGCATCGAAGGCCAGCCCATGGATGATGGTCGCTGCCTGCTCGCTCCAGTGGATCTTTACGTCCGGGCCAGCGTTAGCCGTTGGCGCGGAATTGGCAATTGTCAGAACCATCTCATCAGCGCCGCCCTCCTGCCCGTCGCTCGCCTCCAGGCGCAGCGTGTACATGCCGTTGGTGAACTGGCCTGCCGCGAGGTCCAGGTCAGCCTCGCCACCAGGCCCGGCCGCGGTCCACACCATCAGGGGATCTTCTCCGCCTGCGGTCACGTCCAGCCAACGGTACATCAGGGCATCGCCGTCCACATCGGAAGCCGAGCCATCAATGACCGTCGCTCCCTGATCCATCCAGTGGATGGTGACACTAGGGCCCGCCTGGGCCACTGGCGGATCATTCACCGGATTAAGGGTGATGCTTACAGTCCCCTCGTCCGTGTACTCGTCATCGTACACCTCGAACGTGAGGTTATCCGAACCGTAGTAGTCTGCCTCCGGCGTATAGGTCACATCCGGCGGCGTGCCGCTCAGCGTCCCATGCAACGGAACGGCCACGACGCTGTAGGTCAAAGAATCCTCGTCAACATCCGAGGCTGTAAGTGTGATGGCCACCGGCGTGTCCTCATCAGTCGTGACTTCCTGATCATCCGCCACCGGCGGATCATTGACTGGTGTTACGGCGATACTGACCGTCGCGGGAACGGAGTAATCAGTTCCATCATAGGCCCGATAGCTGAACTCGTCAGAACCATTGTAGTTGGCGAACGGTGCATAGGTCAGGTTCGGCGCCGTGCCGCTGAGTATCCCGTGGCTCGGCCCCCCGACAACCTGGTACGACAGATCGGCAGGATCGTTATCAACGTCCGTCGCACTCAGCGTGATGGCCACTGCGGTGTCCTCCAGCGTGTTCGCTGAAAGATAATTTGCCACCGGCGGATCCTTGACCGGATTCACGGTGATCGTCACCGTGGCCTCGTTGGAATCCAACTTGGCGTCGTTGGCCTTATAGCTGAAGCTGTCGCTGCCGTTGAAGTTAGGATTCGGGGCGTAGGTGAACGAGCCGTCAGGGCTCAATGTCAATGTGCCGTTGGAGGGACCGCTTACCAGTACAGCCGCAAGCAGATCGCCGTTCACATCGCTATCGTTGCCGAGGACGCCCGGAACCGACACGTTGAGTGTTTCGTCCTCGTACATGCCGAAAGTATCATCCACAGCGACGGGCGCTTCATTGGGCACTACTCCGGGACCTCCTGGTTCGACAATCTCTCCGTTGGCTGTTAGGTCGTCATCACCTCGCTGACCGTCAACAAAGTGGAGAACAACCATGTCGCCGAGGATTTCGGCCCCCGTCGTCCCATCAAACAAGAACTCGTACCAGTGGTCTGCCGGATTGCCCGACGTCGCGCCATACTTGTAATAAGTGTCAATCGTTTCCCCAGGCGGCAGCATAATGGTAAGTGTCGTTGCCGCGCCCGGCTCGATTCCCTGGATCACGGTCACAAAGAAGCCGACCGGGAACTCCACACCCTGCGGAGCATCGTCCGGCGACGGATTATCCACGGCGCTCACGTCCCCGTGCGTCGTCCCTTCGGGCGAGACCAAGGTCACATACCGCCCGTCCACGGCGTTGGGGAGCGAGGTCACATTGCTTTGCTGCTTGTCCGGGATACCATCATCGTTTCCATCTCCATCGCCTCCGTCCACACCATCCTCTTCCTCATCCGTAACACCGTCCCCATCACTGTCTGGCAATGGCAATTCGATGTTTACTGAGGTCTCACAGGTGCAGCCCTCGATTTGGGTGTCTATGCCGTCCCCGCCATCGCAATAATCCATGCCGGGCCCGCCCTTCAGCAGGTCATCTCCTTTGAGGCCATAGAGCTCGTCGTTTCCAAGGCCCCCACGCAACTCGTCATTGTCGGGACCGCCATAGAGGATGTCGTCACCTCCGTAACCCTCAAGGAAATCATTCCCATAACCACCTCTGAGGACGTCGTCGCCCTTATAACCCTTTAGGATGTCATCGTCGTAGCCGCCGTAGAGAGTATCGTTGTCGGGGCCGCCTTCGAGGCTGTCATTTCCGCGGCGGCCGTACAGGATATCCTGTCCATACCCGCCCTTGAGGATGTCATCACCTTTATAACCCTTAAGAATATCGTTGCCCTTGTTACCCTCAATGGTATCGTTACCCGGTCCACCCTTGAGCAGGTCGTCGCCTCCGCCGCCTGTGATGACGTCATCGCCAAAACCCCCACAGATGATGTCGTTACCGCCCATGCCGTCTATCGTGTCGTTGCCCCCTAAGCCGACAATGACATCGTCTCCGGCCGTTCCTACAATGACGTCGTCTCCGTCGGTACCAACGATCGTGGCAAGGTGTCCTTCGCAGTAGTGCGACGGGGTGGCTGGGATGACCGTGGTGCTTTCCTCAGCGCTGTTGTTCGTCTCGTCAGGATCAAACTCGTTGGCGGTCACTTCAGCGGTATTCGTGAGGGTTACCTCGGCCCAGGGCACGACTACGATGGTAATAGTAGCGCTGGCGCCGGAGGCCAGGTCACCCACGTCCCAGGTAAGGATTTCATCCAGCTCATCGAAGCTCCCCTGACTCGGTGTCGCAGATTCGAAAGAGATGTCAGGGTCCAAACTCTCGGTCAATACTACCCCCGTGGCATCCGAGGGGCCATTGTTGGTGACCGTGATCACGTAGCTCAGAGGATTTGCCAGCCCCACCGGGTCGGGGTCGTCGGACTTAGTGACCGACAGGTCAGCTTCCGCCCGGTTAACTGTGATCGTCACGGTGGCGACATCGCTGTCTGCGGCACCGTCGTTGGCCTTATACGTGAAGCTTTCGGGGCCGTAATAGTCGGGATGCGGCATGTAAGTGAAGGAGCCGTCGGCGTTGAGCGATAGTGTGCCATTCATGACGTCGTTGACCAGGACCGCCGTAAGCGCATCGTTCTCCACATCGCTATCGTTCCCAAGCACACCTGGAACTGCCACGGAAAGAATATCGTCCTCATCCACGCTGTAAGCATCATCTGCGGCCACCGGTGCATCATTGACCGGGTTCACCGTTATAGAGACCGTCGCCACGTTGGAATCCAGTTCACCATCGTTTGCGTTGAACGTGAAGCTATCAGAACCGTTGTAGTCGGGATTCGGCGTATAGGTAACATTGGGCGGGGTCCCACCCAGGCTTCCATGAGACGGCGGCGTCACAATGGCGTAGGTCAATGGATTGTTTTCCACGTCTAATGCCGTCAGCGTGATCGCCACCGGCGTGTCCTCGTTCGTGCTCACCGACTGGTCGTCCGCCACCGGCGCATCATTGACCGGGTTCACTGTAACGGAAACAGTCGCAATGTTGCTGTCCACCGTCCCGTCATTGGCCTTGAAGGTCAAGCTGTCAGGACCATGGAAATTTGCGTTCGGCGTGTAAATCACATCAGGAGGTGCCCCCGTCAGGGCGCCCTGCGTCGGGCCCTCCAGAATCACGTAGGTCAATGGATCATTGTCTACGTCTGACGCAACGAGAGTGATTCCCACAGCAGCATCCTCGTCCGTTGTCACTGACTGATCGGTCGCCACCGGCGCATCGTTGACTGCGTTCACCGTTATAGAGACAGTCGCGAGGTCGCTGTCCACCGTCCCGTCATTGGCCTTGAAGGTCAAGCTGTCGGGACCGTTGTAGTTCGCATTCGGAGTATAGGTCAGGTCCGGAGCCGTCCCGCTCAAGCTTCCGTGAGACGGCGCCGTCACAATGGCGTAGGTCAAGGGATCGTTTTCCACGTCTGATCCTGTCAGCGTGACCGACACGGGCGTGTCCTCATCCGTGCTCACCGACTGCTCGTCCGCCACCGGCGCATCATTGACTGCGTTGACCGTGATCGAGACCGTCGCCAGATTGGAATCCAGCTCACCATCGTTCGCCTTGAACGTGAAGCTGTCAGGACCGTTGTAGTTCAGATTTGACGTATAGGTCAGGTCTGGAGCTGTCCCGCTCAGGCTTCCGTGAGACGGCGGCGTCACAATGGCGTAGGTCAATGGATTGTGTTCCACGTCTAATGCCGTCAACGTGACTGCCACTGGCGTGTCCTCATCTGTGGTCACCGACTGATCATCGGCCACCGGCGGGTCGTTGACCGGCTCGACCGTGACCGTCACTGTGGCGGTGTCATCACTGCCCAATGTGCCGTCGTTGATGGTGTAGGTGAAGGTCTCCGTGCCAAAGAAGTCGGCCGCTGGCTCGTAACTGATGCTTGTGCCTCCAACGATGGTGATTGTTCCTCCTGCCGAACCGGGGCCCGCCGCCGTGATCGTGAGCGTCTCGCCGGTGTCGGGTGCAATCGTGTCGTTGGCCAGCACGTTCAGGTTAGTCGCACCGCTGTCTTCAGCGACAGTGAACGAATCCGGATTGGCTGTGGGCGGGTCGTTTACAGGGATGACCGTGATGGTCACACTCGCCACATTGGAGTCCAGCTCGCCATCGTTGGCCTTATAGGTAAAGATGTCCGTTCCATTGAAGTCGGCGTTCGGTTCGTAAGTGAAGGAGCCGTCGGCGCTGAGAGTCAACGTGCCGTTGCTGACGTCGCTGACCAGTATGGCGGTCAGCTCGTCGCCATCCGCATCACTATCGTTGGAAAAAACACCAGGAGCCGCCACAGTAAGCGTGTCATCCTCATCCACATCGTACGCGTCATCGCCTGCCACTGGGGCCTCGTTCACTTCCGCTGTGGCGAGATTGTGGTAGCTGCTCGCCGCAATGACCGTCACTCCCGTCAGGACGCTTACCTGGACAGGCGTATACCTCGTTGTATTGGTGCCATCGCCCAATTGCCCACTGGAGTTAAATCCCCAGGCCCAGACAGTACCATCGGTCTTGGCCGCGAGACTGTGATAAAATCCCCCCGCCACAGCCGTGGCACAAGTAAGGTACGTCGTGGGATCGTTCGGATCTTGCACCTGAACAGGGATATTGCGATGGGTTGTGCTGTCGTCACCCAGCTGGCCGGTAATGTTATAGCCCCAGGCCCAGACTGTGCCGTCATACTTCAGCGCAAGGCTGTGGTATTCGCCCGCCACCACTGCCACCACACCGCTCAGGCCGCTCACCTCAACGGGGACAGAGCTGTTGTCGTTGCTGCCGTCGCCCAATTGTCCATAGTCGTTTTTGCCACAGGCCCAGACGGTACCGTCTGACATCAGCGCCAGGCTATGATATGTTCCCGCCGCAATGGCCGTCACATCGGTAAGTCCCCCGACCTGGAACGGAGCATAATGGTTGCCGGCGGTGCCGTCACCCAATTGACCGTAATAGTTGTGGCCCCAGGCCCAGACGGTACCGTCTGACATCAACGCCAGGCTATGATATGCTCCCGCCGCAACAGCCACCACGTCGGTGAGGTTGCTCACCTGGACTGGAGTATGGCGAGTAACCATGGTTCCGTCACCCAATTGGCCAAAGATGTTCCGGCCACAGGCCCAGACCGTGCCGTCGGACCTCAGCGCCAAACTGTGATCCTGGCACGCCGCAATGGCGACAATGCCGTCAAGGCTACTGACCTGCACAGGAGTATAGCGGTGGGTAGTAGTCCCGTCACCCAGTTGGCCATAGTCGTTCCGGCCACACGCCCAGACCGTGCCATCCGACCTCAACGCCAGACTGTGGTATTCCCCACCGGCCAAACGCGCCACGGTATTGAGTCCGCTCACCTGCACGGGAGTATTGCGATTGGTGGTTGTGCCATCGCCCAATTGGCCATAGTTGTTCAGACCCCAACTCCACGGATATCCCGGCGTGGCTGGGACATTGACCATAATGGTGACAGTGGCCACGCCAGAATATAACTCGCCATCATACGCCTCGTACGTGAAGCTATCGGTCCCGGTGAACCCGGAGGCTGGGGTGTAGACAAACGAACCGTCGAGGCTAAGGGCAAGCGCGCCATGACTCACATCGCTTGCGAGTGCCGCAGTGATCGGATCGCCATCGTGGTCCTTGTCGTTACCCAAGACACCAGGAGCGGCCACACTGAGTGTATTGCTCTCAAGTGCCACGTAGCCATCATCCACCCCAACCGGGGCACGGTTCGGCATCGTTGACGATACCAGCGCCAGACTATGCTTCCAGCCAGCCGCAATCGCCCTCACCCTATGGTTCAAGCCTTTGACCTGGACGGGGATATAGTGGGTGTCGGTGGTGCCGACGCCCAACTGGCCGTATAAGTTCAGGCCCCAGGCCCAGACCGTGCCGTCCGACTTCAGAGCCAAACTGTGGTCGTGGCCCGCCGCCTGAATGGTTCTTACGTCGGTAAGGCCGTTCACCTTGACGGGGGAGGCGCCGGATGTTTGCGTGCCGTCGCCTAACTGCCCCCCGCCGTTATAACCCCAAGCCCAGACCGTGCCGTCTGAGTTCAACGCCAGGCTGTGAAAGTAGCCCGCTGCAATGGCCTTCACATCGGTAAGAAACTCACCGGGGTCATTTGGGTCGATTACCTGGACGGGGGTGGGACTGCTTATGCCGGTCCCGTCGCCCAATTGCCCGCGATCGTTTCGTCCCCAAGCCCACACCGTGCCATCGGACTTCAGAGCAAGGCTGTGGTATTCGCCTGCCGCCAGCGCAGTCACCTCACCGGGGATGCTGACTTGCACGGGGGTGCGACGGTCAATCGTGCTACCGTCGCCCAATTGTCCATAGTCGTTCAGACCCCACGCCCAGGCCGTGCCGTCTGACTTCACGGCCAGGCTATTGGAAGGGCCCGCACCAATGTCCACTACATCAGTAAGATAGCCACTGGGGTCATTCGGGTCTATTACCTGCACAGGGCTACTTCTGGGTAGGACTGTGTTGTCTCCCAACCGCCCGTTGCTATTGTTGCCCCAGGCCCAGACCGTGCCGTCCGACTTCAGCGCCAGGCTGTGGTCGCGCCCTGCTGCAATGTCCACTACATCGGCAAGAAACCCACTGGGGTCATTTGGGTCTATTACCTGAACGGGCGTAGGTCTGTTTATGCTGGTCCCGTCGCCCAATCTGCCATACTGGTTTCGCCCCCAGGCCCAGACCGTGCCGTCATACTTCAGAGCAAGGCTGCGGTATTCGCTCGCCGCCAGCGCAGTCGCCTCAGTCAGGCCGCTAACCTGGACAGGAGTGTACTGGTCAGTGGTAGTGCCATCGCCCAACTGGCCGTAAGCGTTGTAGCCCCACGCCCACGGATCTCCGGGTAGCTCAGTAATGTATACTGTTGTCACGTTAGAGTAGAAGTCGCCATCAGTGGCCATATAGGTGAAGCTGTCGCTGCCATAGAAACCGGCCTCGGGCTCATATGTAAAGGAGCCGTCGGGGTTGAGGGTGAGCGTCCCATAACTGACATCCTCAACCAAGACCGCCGTCACCCCGGGACTATCGTTAGCCAGCACCCCAGGGGCTTCTACCGTAAAGGTGTCCCCGTTCATTTGATATGTGTCGTTCTGGGCGACAAGGTTCACAGTGATGGTGACAGTTGCTGCCTCGGAGTACAGCCCAGTATCACCAAGAGTTGTCATCCAGACCCCATCGTCGAGAGTTGGGAGGAAGATGGTGCGATCAACGGAGAAGTCTGGAGACACCACCAGGCCTTGAACATTGTTAGATGCCGAGTCCGATAGTCCAGTGAGACCTATATCCGACCACGATGCTCCGTCGTCTTCGGACATTACGACCCCCTTCCAGTAAACCGTTCTTCCGTAAGCGAACAGGGTACGATCATTCGCGTAGTTGGGTGAGATGGCCAGACCTGAAAACGTGTAATCGCCCGCGTCTACGACGCTCCAGGTGGCGCCCCCATCCGTGGATCGGTGGAATTCCCCTGGCCAGTCTTCTTCCCAACCTGCGAAAATCGTCTGGTCATTCGCGTAGTCCGGAGAAATGCACAGCCCTCCGGAGGGAAAGGGGTCGCTCGTGAGGGACCACTGAGCGCCCCCATTCGTTGATTTGTGAACACCGTAGTACGTGGCGACGAAGATGGTCTGATCAGCCAAGTAGTTCGGGGAAATGGTAAGTGGTATGTTGTAACCACCCGGCAAGCCCTCGCTGACTGCGAAGAAGGTTACTCCCCCATCCACCGACTTATAAACATCGTCGTTCCCCCCAATGAACACCGTTCCATCGGTGGCAAAAGCGGGCGAGACCGCGATAGTCCAGCTGTTCCCAACGGTGTCATTTACAGACCAGGTCTCCCCACTGTCTGTTGATCGGTAGAAGCGAGATTGGCTGAGAAACACGGTTTCGTCAAAGCCGGTCTCGCCCAGACCGCCGTACTTGTAGTTCGGAGATAGCGCAATGGCGTCAAAGTATAGGTCGTACGGGAAGTCACCCTGAGGCCTCGTCCACCACCAAATGATGCCTGTGTCCGTGGTCCTGAAAAAACTACCGACCTCATGCGGAGCCACCAAGGCAATCGTTTGGTCGGCAGCCCAGTTCGGGGAAACCGCCATGCACCGGGCCTCTAAGCCTCCGGGCCCCAGCGCACTCCATACGCCGGGAATGTCTTCGGCGTTATAGGTAAAGGTATCGGTACCAACAAATCCCGGGGTCGGCGTGTAAGTGAATGAGCCGTCCTCGTTCAGGGTCAGAGTACCGTGAGCCGGTCCGGCGTCCAGGTTCGTTATGAGCGGATCGCCATCCGCAGGGTCGCTATCATTGCCCAACAAGCCGGCGGCGGGGATTGTAAGCGTACCTCCCTTGTCCACGATGTATGAATCATCCGCCGCCAGCGGTGCATCGTTCACGGCTCTGACCGTGATGGTGACTGTCGTTGGTTCCGCGGAGTCCGAATGGCCGTCGTTCGCCACATAAGCGAAAGTATCAGTGCCGAAGAAGTCCCCGTCAGGGGTATACTCAAAGGAACCATCGGCATTCAGGGAAAGAGTGCCATTGCCAACGTCGTTTATAAGGACAGCGGTCAGCAGATCGCCCTCGACGTCAACATCGTTATCCAGCACCCCCTGGTCAGCCGATATGGGTAAGATGCCGTCCTCGTCCACTCCGTAGAAATCAGGATTCGCAATGGGCCCCCGCCCTACAAGCTGAGCGTATTTCGCACACGATGTGTATGGCGCCGGGGGGTCTTGTTCCAATCGCCACGTCACGAGGTAGTTCGTCCCGTCAGAAGCCAGAGCAGGTTGGAATTGATTTATCGGCGTCACATAGAGGTCTATACCGTCAGGGTCCACCACGGTCCCTGAGCTACTTACTCGGGTTCCCCGAATTTTGCTCCCTCCCCAGGCGACCAGCCAATTCGCACCATCAAAGGCCACCTGCGGGCCGTGAGGTGTGGTGGAGCCGGCGTCAGGAAAAATCGCTATTCCACCTGTATCCGGGGGACCATCTATTAATACACCTGTCCCCCCTGAGACTCTGGCGCCGTAAATGTGGGGACCGCTGTCGCGGTAGTCCTCCCAGACAACCAGGTAGTTCTCGCCGTCGAACGATACCCCAGGCGCCATCCACGTACCCTGGTTGCTTGGAGCAGTTGAGATCGCGATGGGCCCTGAGACAGACCCCGAAGTGCTAACCAACGCTCCATACATATCAGTCTCTGTGTTCGGCTCGGGACTGTTACTCCAGACAACAAGATAGCGGGTCCCCCCAAACCCAATGGAGGGGAAACTCTGACTTCCGGACGCTGGGCTGATTAGAAAACTAACACCGATGAGCGAGCCGTCAGTTCCCGACACCCTCTGTCCGTATATGCCGCCGCTGGCGGAGTTATCATCCCATATGACCAGGAAGTCCGTTCCGTCCGATGCGACATCTGGAGAGTCCATATTCCCGGATGAGCCGCTGATATTAACCTCGAAACCGATGAGAGATCCATCGGTGCCAACGAGCTGGCCCATGGTTGGATTGCCATACACGTTACGCCGCCAGACGACCAAGTAGTGTGCCCCATTGAAGGCAACGGCAGGATCACTTTGGCTATTCGCAGAAGATGCAATCACGAAGGGATCGCTGCCTAATTGCCCCAGGGTGTTGACGAATCGCCCACAGATGGCTACAGCGTAGTCATACTGTGTCCAGACCACCAAGTATCGTGTGCCATCGAACGCGACGTATCCCCGGTCGCCCGATGACTCCCCGGTGCTAATGAGGAGATCATCCGCGAGAAGCGGCCTTATTACACCCTGTCCACTCACTTCCCCCACAACTCCGAAGGAAATGACAGCTCCCACAATCACCGATACCAGCGCAGCTTTCGCCGCAATCCTCTTTTTCATTTCGCACCCCCTTGTTTGAACGTTTGTATTAAGACACACGAATCCTCTTCTCTGAGTTACTTTCAGCGTTTTGCCTGACCTTTGTATCCGAAAAGGGTGACAAACTAACCCGATTCCGCTTAATTCGATCCGCTTGAGGCATGAGAAAAGAAGGACGGGAAGTTGACACAGGAAGGCTGAAGCGACGAAAGACAGGTAAGACAGTCCCACTTCTTGACGCAATACCGAGCATTCTTGCTCTCCCCGGCGGGGCGATCGGCTGCTCGCGGGGATCAAAACGTGCAGTATGGGGATTCTGCGCACCTCGTAAGCAGCTCCCCGCAGCACACTTCCACACAAGCTCGCCAAGACTTATCACTCTCCGCCCACCTTGTCAAGCAAAAAATCATGTCGAAATGGGTAAGCCCGATGTAGGGCAAGCATCCCGTATGAGCGTGCCGAGCGAGACGGATGTCCCATAGACAAGTGATTTTGGAGATAACCTATGTTTAGGCCTTAATCGCGCGCTTTCGCCATGGTACGGCGCGACTCTTAACGAAATCCAAGACGGTGAGCTGAAACACCGGATGGTTTCCCGGGACTCGCTTGCAGCGCGCTCTTCGTGCGGGCCACTCACAGGGCCACCGATGTCGCCGGCAGAGCGCATCTTTGCTCATCATGGTCAAAGTGCGTGCACGTAGAGCTGGTTTCTTGGGATGCGCGGAAACAGGAAATAGTCGAAGACGGTGACCATCTCAGGTCGGGAGGCGTGGAGATTGTGGGAACGGCGTTACCATCGGCATGCGGGGAGCCGAACTTAGCCGCTGGCAAACAGTACACAGACCGTGCCGAGATGGTCACAGATAGTTCCAGTAGCCATTGCAGGAGTTTCCCCAAAAACGGCGAGGGTGACGTTGTAACCCATTGGTAGCGGGGCACAAATCGAAAATGGCAAGTGTGAAGGTCTTTTTTTTGGAGAAAAAATGGGGAAACTTCCTGATGAAAAAGAAGACCTCCTGGGGTAAAAGTTGTGCAGCAAAAAAAGTCATAACCCTCAGGA